>Ga0209483_1001481_pt1 | contig 17689 bp, 24 predicted proteins | sample NGEPerA_FD_184508 | JGI IMG/M metagenome (GOLD analysis project Ga0209483, IMG submission 184508) | Arctic peat soil microbial communities from the Barrow Environmental Observatory site, Barrow, Alaska, USA - NGEE PermafrostL2-A... | ecosystem: Environmental > Terrestrial > Soil > Wetlands >... | reverse complement strand
ACACCTACGTGCCGACGTGGTCGGGGGGTGGCCTACACCTGCTTCATCGTCGACGCCTTCAGCCGGATGATCGTCGGCTGGCGGGTGGCTTCCACCATGCGCACCGAGATGGTCCTCGATGCCCTGGAGATGGCCCGGTGGTCGAGGGGCACTCACCTCGAAGGGTTGGTCGCACACTCGGACGCCGGCAGCCAATTCACGTCAATCCGCTTCGGCGAGCGCCTGGCCGAGATCGGGGCGGTTCCCTCCATCGGAACCTTCGGCGACTCCTACGACAACGCCCTCGCCGAGGCAGTCAACGCCCTCTACAAGACCGAGCTCATCCGAGGTCCCGCACAGGGGCCGTGGCGGACCGTCGAGGACGTGGAGCTCGCCACCCTCGGCTGGGTCCACTGGCACAACAACGAACGCCTACACGGCTACCTCGACGACGTGCCACCGTCAGAGTTCGAGGCGGCCTACGCTGCCCAACAGACCGACCAGCAACTGGTTGGAATCCAATAGCCCGAGCCTCCATCAGACCCAGGGCGAATCAAAGGGCGTGGAGTCCGACGTGGGCCACCACGCCCGTCCCGCCGGGTTCCACAATCACGTGAGACGCGCTGATACCGTTCACTTTGGAAGTGCCCTCCTGTTGCTTGGATACTGTTGTCTCGAGAACTCCAGTTTCCCTTGTGTGGAGGGCTTTTCCGCGGACGCGGGCAGGTCAGATCAGGCGGGCTCGTGAATGATCAGGGCTAGTTGTCCAGCCGGGTCTTCTCTTCGATCAATCGCCTGGGAGTCGCCCGGGATGTGCACATCTGCTACAGTTGCTACATGACCGAAGTGGCCTCGAGGGAACTCAGAAACAACACGCGCGGACTCCTCCGACGGGTCGAATCCGGGGAGGATGTCACGATCACCGTTGACGGACGGCCTGTTGCCACACTCCATCCGATCGGACTTCGACCTCGATGGATTTCCCGAAGAGACTTCGTGGAACGCGTGCTCAGCCACCAGGCGGATGCCGATCTCCTCAGTGACCTTCGTGAACTTGCCCCGGACACGACCGACGAACTTCGATGACTCGTGGTTTGGCCGATACGAGCATCTTCATCGCCAGGGAGGACGGCAGACCTCTCGACGAATCGGCGATTCCTGACGAGATTGCAATCTCCGTCATCACCGTCGGTGAGCTCCGTGCCGGGGTCCTGGCAGCGCGCGAACTCCAAACGCGAGACACGCGACTCAAGACGCTGACTGCAGTGCTGGCACTCGACTCCATCCCGATCGACAACCCCGTAGCGGAGGCATGGGCACGCCTTCGGATTCTCCTGCGTGAGGACGGGCAGAGGATGCCCGTCAACGACTCATGGATCGCTGCCACGGCCATCGCTCTTGGAGTTCCGGTGGTCACCCAAGACATGGACTACGACCAAGTTCCGGATCTAGAGGTGATCCTGGTCTGATCGCCTGCTCATGGCTACGGATCAGGCCTGCAAATTGGTGTCGGAGGGGCGTAAGCAACCTTCAGCACACGGTGCGGTACTGAGGACTGAGTGGGGAATATGACTAGGCCGGCATGCGAGGTCCGCGCCGACGGATCCGCACCTCGAGATGATGCGAGAGTGCCCGAACCGCATCGTCCAGAGACTTCTTCTCCTTGTCCCGAGCTGGCAGAAGCACCCCGCCGCCAACCCATCCCTGATCCTTCTTGGCCTGCTCGATTTCCTCCGGGGGATGAGGAGCCACAAGGGCAGTCCATGCCACATGCATCGCGGATACAAGACCTTCTTCACGTTGGCCCGCGATCACAGCAGACCGTTTCAGCGCATCGAGGACATTCGCAGCAGACGGGCCGTCTTCGGTCCTCCTGCCACGCACGCCGGCATATGGATCCCAATTTGGGAGAAGGTCCTCGTACATCGTGATCCGGGCCGATCGACGAAGCTGTCGGACTTGGGCCCAGTCGCTACCTCCGGCTGCGGCAAGGCCACCCGCCAGTGCACCAAGAATCGCCGAACCGAATGCAACGAGAGCGGTATTCACGACAGAACATCAGGACGAGCAGTTCCGTCGATCGCCGTCGGGATCACCCTTATGAACCGTCGACCGGGGCGATGAACCTGTAGCCGTCGGCGGTCACGGTCCACACCAGGGATGGGGGCACCTGTTCAGCGAAGCCATAGGACTTGGCGACGAACAAGATCTCCGAGGCATCTTCAGCAGTGAGCCCAAGTCGATCTGCGATCATGGCCTTGGTCGTGGCGTCCCCTCCGTCAGTCTTCTCGATCCGGTTGATTGCCTTTAGCACCGAGTAGAGCCGTCCCTCGGCCTTTGGCGGTTCGCCGATTCCACTTTCATCAGGGAGGCGATCCCATCCCGTCGGGTACTCGGCCAGCAGAGTCTCAGCGTCGACCCCCATGGCAGCCGCCACTCTGACTGGAAGCCAGCCGGCGAACTGGCACCACTCCACGATGTCTTACTCGCGATTCCGACCCCAGACGTTCCGAAGCTTGCGGACCGCCCCGAGGGCGTCAGCCGGCTCGGCATTGAGGGCCTTACCAAGGAGCTCCGCCGGGTCTGGCACCTCGTCGATATCCACGCTCGATTCTCCAATCAGTCCGGCCCCTTCACTGGAAGCTACTCCTGGGGTGCGACACCTCAAATGTGCCCGGCATGACGCACCCGCGCGGTATGGCGCCGCCGACGGCTGCCGTGCCGAGGACTTTCCGGATCGGGCGGAGGTATCAGTCTCAGCGGTAGGTGCCGGGCCCGGAGCGTTAGGTGGCGGAACCTTCCGCTCGACGGGTCCGACAACTCCACCGTACTCCCCGCATGGCTCGACCTTGAGGCCGGCTTGCGGAGTAGGGTCATTCCATGGCGGGACGACCGGCGGCCTCTGGCAGTAGCGGGGTCTCCGGTCGCCTGTACACCTAATGACGGGACCGTGGCGGTCGGCTTCACTCATGATGACTCCCCGGCCGTAGCCTGTCCGCATGGACCACCAGGGACACTATGCCGAGGCGTTCTGCCCGTTGCCTGACCGATGCTTCCGACTGGTCAACTCCGCCAAGTCCGGCGCTCAGGGCGCCCCACACCACTGCCCGCTCCCGGTGGCGTCCGTCGGCCGGTTCAAGGATTCCCAAGGTCGGTGGCACGACGTCGAAGCGTGCGTCGATCACGATGGCGACCTGATCGAGGTATTCCCAGTGAATCAGCGCTAGACCGGTAGTACCGCCGGGTCAGCAGCGCAGCGGAGGGGATTCGCCCACCTGGCCCGGCGCTGTCCGCGGAACGGCCAGAGACGGCCCACACGTTCGCCCCAGTGCCCGGGAACGTCACGGTCCGGGGTTACTGCCGATCCGACCGCCTATAGACAAGCTGCTCCCGCGGTCCGGCTCCGTTGTCGACATCCAGTCTCACGGTACCCACGAACTCCCAGCCGAGTGTCGCCTGTCGATTCAGCTCCCCCTGAAGAGTCGCCGCGTCTCTGTACTCAGCCGATTCCAGGGGCTCCACCTTGTATCGGAAGTTCTCGGGTAGCGCCATGGGCGCCACGCTAGTTGCCGGCCCCGGAGCATCGGCGGCGGGATCTCCTGCTCGGCGGGCGCGCCAGTCTCCTGGCGGGAGGAGACTGGCAGCACATCGGATCATTGCGGGTGGCGGGACCCACTCCCCGAGGTGATACGTCCAACCTAACGCACCGGGTGTTGCGCCCGCTACCGGATCCTTCCGATGCTCTAGGTTGCCGAGATCGTGGCGTCGGCCCCCACGGGCCACGACCCCGGCTCCTGGATATCGACGCAGTTCCCGCGTAACTGGAGGCTACCTCTCGAGCCGTCCCGTCGCCCGGGCCCACGCCTCGACATCGGGCCACGCCCACACCAGCACCGACCCGATTCGTGCCACGGGCTTGGGGAACTCGGGGTGACGGTACCGCCAGTCGTGAACGACGGTTGCCCTACCACGGCCCATGCGGTCGGCGATCTCGCCTCAGCCCTGGGCCACCGATGAACACCGGCCGCACCGGCGCTGGACGGGCGTTTCGCTCCACGGCATACGCCGTTCGTTGGCTCCCAATCGTCGGCCGCAGTGGGTCCACGACGGCCGCTCGGATACGAGGTGCCACCGGCTGAGATCATAGGAGGGGGACGTCAGGCTTCCCCTGAGGGCGTCAGCCGCCAGGCGCCTGTGAATGTACACGCCATCGCGCTCCATGGAGCCACGGTAGTTGACTCCCCCTACGCCGTCCTGCAAGATGGGCGGCGTCAGACAGAAGTGCCCCCCGCGACCGCGCAAACGGCCCGGGGGGCGTGGCCGACACCGATGACGCGGTGTCAGCGTGGGCGATGGTATCCGACAGGTCAGTCGGGCCCGTGGTTCCCGTTGGCGGCGTGCTCCCGGTGTCACAACCGAAGGAGAGCACATGCAAGATCGTTCCGACTCTGCAGGGCCGAATGCCGGTTTCGAGCCGTGTCCTAACTGGTGCGATGTGATCCCAGGCAAGGATGGTTGCCTGGAGACTCACTACGGCAAGGATCGCGACCTGCGCCTCGATCTGATGCCTCCGGAGCAGTCGAACCACGTCCACTGCGGAGTTCCGGCTTGGATGCCCGTCGAGTTGCAAATCAGCCTCGAGCAGATCATTGGGACTTCATGGCCGATTGTCACGATCGGATTCGTGGCCGGCGATTCGCGGGACACCCTGAAGCTGAGTCCGATGGAGTTGACCGATCTGATCGACATATTGAGCGAGGTGCGAGACGACATTCTCAGCGCGAGCCGCGACCGGGAGGTGGTGTCCTCATGACGACCATCGAAACCCCAGACGTCCTGGTCGCCGATGCCGCCGCTCCGTGGCCGCCGAAGACGTGTCCAGGGTGGTGCGCCGTTCGCCATGAGCCCGGTGAGCCTGTAGATGAGCGTTCGTGCTTCACGCGCCATGACGGAGTCGAGCTGTCACTGCCCAATTCGAACGCATCCCGTATGTGCGGCATGCCGGTCGCAGATCTGACGACCTCATCTGGCGGTGGGCAGGGAAGCCGGGAGTGGTTGGCCTGGATGTTGGTGATGCGATGACCGTCTTTCTCACCCGGGACGAGGCCATCGAACTGTCCAGGGCACTTCTCGACGACGCTGAGAGGCTGTCGCTGAAGTCTGACCAGTTCAATGGTCAAATTGGCCCCATCCGGGTGGCCGGAACCCATATGCTTGATGAATGGCCTCCACCGACAAGCCCATTGCGACGACCTGGCGGTCGACCCAGGGTGATTTGACCGATGAGGAGTGGGAACTGATCGCCGATCTGGTCCCCACCTACTCGGGAGGTGGACGCATGGGTCGTCCGACCAAGTGGGCCAAGCGAGACATCGTCAACGGCATCTTCTACGTGACGGCGACGGGCGGTCAGTGGCGGGCGCTGCCGAGCTGCTACCCGCACTGGAACACCGTGCACCGCTACCACGTGCGTTGGTCGGAGAACGGAGTCTGGGAGCGAGTCTGCGAACGACTGCGGGAACAGGTGCGAGAACGCGAGGGCCGTGAAGCTGAACCCTCGGCCGGGGTCATCGATGCCCGCAGCGTGCGCGGTGCTTCCACTGTCACCACCCCTACCAGGGGATATGACGCCGGAAAGAAGATCTCGGGCCGCAAGGCCTTCGGCGTGGTCGACACCCTCGGGCTCCTCATCGCCGTTGTCGTGGTGGCCGCCAGCGTGTCGGACAACGTCGGAGGAATCGCCGCCGTCAACCGGGCGAGGAACCACACCAGTCGCTTGAAGAAGATCTGGTGCGACGGCGGATTCAAGAAGACCTTCGTCGCCTCCTGCGGTGCCCACCACATCTCCGCCGAGGTGGTGAACAAGATCCACGACCACCGCTTCGAGGTGCTCCCGCGACGCTGGGTCGTCGAGCGGACCTGGTCATGGCTGATGAACAACCGCCGGTTACAGGTTGACTATGAGCGCAACCCCGTGGTCACTGAAGGATTCGTATGGGCCGCCCACAGTCGGCTGCTCCTCCGCCGATTGACCGAACCGGCCATCGCGTAATCGCGCTGGGGAAACATCCGCGACAGCCTCTGAGAGCCTGTCTACGGAAATCACACCCTCTGCGTAGGTTGACATCAGGCGCCGCGGACGGCTGACGACGGCCCCCGGCTTCGACCGGGGGTCTGTCGAGTTCACCGAAGATTCACTTGTCGATCCTGGAGATCATCTGGGCAGCTCGCTAGCCTTTCCGCGTGGCCCATCGCACAAGGCTCGCAGTTGCAGCACTTCTCGTTCTTGTAATCGGGATGCCCTGCGCCTACAGTGCCGTCTGGATCGACCTGCATCACTTGACATGGGGTCAGGTCTTCCTGCTCGTCGCACTCCCGCCTCTTGTGTCGCTGGTGCTGGCGGTGGTCTCAGTCATCCCGAGCCGGACCCGACCCCATTCCAACCAGGGCGACTTGCTCGGCGTCGCCGTCGGGTCGCTCAGCTTCTGGGCGCTTGCAGGCGGTGCCGCACTCGTCGGAGCGGCGTCAATCTTGTAGATCCCCCGCGTCACTCCCCGACTACTCGCACCGGGAAGGCTCCAGCGTCCGCCAGGAGGTCGGCGAAGGCATGGAGGGGCATCACGACGTAAGAGTCCCCGGGTGAACGGTTCCGACGCTTCACGACGGCTACCCCGAGTTGAGCCCCCGCGTTCGCCGTCTGCACCTTCACCTCGTCCATGTAGGTGGCCAGCGTGATCGACTTCTCCGCTTTGCACTCGATTTGGACGCCAGGCACCCCGGCGATGTCCCCGCGGTCCCGAGCGCCAGACAGGGCCCGGCGTTCGGCTTGCGGGAAGCCGTTCTCTCGGAGGTACTCGACCACCGCTGACTCCCACGCTGTCCCCTTGCGACGTGAGGCGCTCATTCGGCCTCCATATCCAGCACCAGGTCATATGACGAATCGAGCAGCTCGAGGTTGGCGACGCCACCGCGGCTCTCGTGAGCCTGGATGATGCCAACGACGGCGCCGGCCATCGCTCGGACCAGGCCGGCCGCTATGAGGCCCCGACGGTACAGTTCGGCGTCGATCTCCTCGGAAGTGCCGTCAGGCAGGGGGCGGCCAATGTCGTTCACGATCGACTCGTGTAGAACCCAGACCGCGTTGCTATCGGGGTCCCGCAGCATTGCCTTGACCATGGCGCTCGCCAGGGCGATGCCGTGCGCAATGTCGGGCGGAATCTCTTCGTCCATGCTCATGTCCTCGCCGCCGTCGCCTTGGAGTTCTTGGTGACGACACTCATGATTTCCTTGCCGTCGATATACAGGTGATTGTGGATGACGACGCCCTGAATGGGGCCCCCTTTCCCTGTCGAGTTGGGGTTGCCGAACAGGTCGTTCCAGTACCTGCTTACTGAGTCGGCGATGCTGCGGTGGCTCGGCGTGTTCCTGCTCGTGATCGTGTTGGTGGCCGCCCCAAATGGACTGGGCATATGTATGCCGAACTCGGCGGGCATCGACAACACCCCGAGCAGCGGGTTGTGGTTCAGGAAGTCCCCCACCCATTGGCTTGGGTGGAGGAGGTCGCTCGGGACCATCCTGTGGTTGGCATATGCCTTGGGGTTGTGGTGGAACTGCAAGGCGGCTGTGACGCCTAGGGCCACCGCGGCGGCTGGTGCATATGCGCCCGCGCCTGTTGCCAGGTTGTTCGCCACGCCGCCGCCCGGCTTGGCCACGGGGACAACACCGCCCGGCTTGGTGCCCCTGAGCATGGCCAGGTCTTCGGCTGTGAGTCTCAGCGTGATCTACGTACGTGTGTCCACCGAGGACCAGGTGGACTTCTCTCCCGATGCGCAGGCGAGGAGGTGCAAGGACTACGGGCGCCAGCACGATCTTGGACCGTTCGTGGTCATAGTGGACCCGGGCTTCACCGGCTCCACTCTGAAGCGGCCCGGGATGCAGGAGTTGCTGGAGCTGGTCGAAGCTGGGCGGGTGGCTCACGTAATCGTGTGGCGACTGGACCGGTTGTCTCGGGATACCGGCGATCAGAGCTACCTGGTGCGGCTGTTCGGGAGGCTGGGAGTTCGATTGCACTCGGTGAACGATGGGGTAATCGATTTGGACACGGCATCGGGTCGGTTGCATGTGGGTTTCCACGGCGTTCTGGCCCAGTACTACCGAGAGCAATTGATCGAGAACGTGAGGATGGGCATGGAGCAAGCCGCACGCAAGGGACGGTGGTTGAATCGTGCACCAACGGGATACGACATGGTGAACGGCGAGCTAGTGCCGAACGAGGTAGCTCCCCTTGTCGGGCGGATCTTTGCCCTGCGGGCGTGCGGGGCGAGCTACCCCGCTATCGAGAGGGAGGTTGGGATCTGTTACTCGACGGTGCGGCAGATCGTGCACAATCGTGTGTACTTGGGAGAGGTGCGACTTCGGGACCAGTGGTTCCCTGGCAATCATCCGGCCCTGGTTACGAGAGAGAAGTTCGATGCTGCCCACCGTGGTCATGTTCCTGGCCGGCGGCGGGGCCGGGATCTGCTTCACGGTCGAGTGCGTTGTGGATTGTGCGGACGCCGGATCGGTCCCGACACCAACGAGCGAGGGCAGATGCTCTATCGATGCTGGCATCGAGGCAAGGGATGCAAGCAGCCGGGGCGGTCGGCAAACGGCCTCCAACGGGCGGCCGTGCTTGGGTTGCGGGAGTTGGCGTCGAACATGGAGCTACAAGAGGCGATCAGGGAGGAGCTGGGTCGGCATGTGCGCCAGGAGGCGAGCGCCATCGGTCCGAACAGGCAAGCGTCGATCACAGCCTTGATGACAAAGCGGAACAAGCTTCTGCAGCTCCACTACGACGACAGGATCACTGCCGAAGCTTTCTCTCAGGAAGAGTCAAGGCTGACCGCTCAGATCGAGTCGCTGCGTTCGGAGGAAGCGCAGATTCAGGCGGAGCGGATGCTTCGGGACGATTTAGCGACTCGGTACTCGGAGGTGGAGGAGCTCCTCGCTCGGATCGATATAGAAGCCGCCTGGGAGGCCGCAACGCCTGCAGAGCGCAGGGTTCTGATTGAGGAGTTGGTCGAGGCCGTAGTCGTATTTCCGGACCATCTTGAAGTCCAGGTGGCTGGTGCACCACCGCTGAATGTCACGCTGGCGGAGGTTGGGCTAAGAGAGCGTGGTACGGAACCTGTCGTGTCGGAGGGGGACTTGAACTACGACGGCAACGGTGCCGGACGGTAGTGAAGAATCCGAATCGCCTGGTCAGTTCCGGTCCTGGCACTCCCCCACTGCCAATCCATGATGGCAAGTCCGGTCAAATCCGAGGAGTCTGGTGGAACGGTGGTGGAACGGGGACCTACCTGTCCATCAACTCCTATGCCGGCTCTACGCGGTGACTTTATTGGTCCATGCCGTTTGTCTCAGTCCTTGTGATTCTGGACGCAAGCTCGTTCGTGGAATCTGTACGCACATAATGAAGTCGGCGTAGAAATGGAATTGCGGCAGACTAACCCGGTCACTCGGAGGTTGGATGCTCGTTGTCGGCGTTCGTTGCACCAATGACATGCTGGACTGGCCGTCGTCGACGGCGCCCAGCGCGCAGCGACGTCTGCCATCGTGCACCGCCAGGTGACGATCCCTGCCGGACATCGGGGTGAGCTGCTCGCCGTCGATGGCGCCAAAGGTCTGTCTGGTGATCGACGAGCGAGACGCTCAACAACAGCCTCGATCGTGAACATCCGCCCGGCACTGTCAAGGAGGAAGCGGCCGACCGCTTCGCACTGACGGGAGGGTAGCGTGGGCTTCCTCGTCGGGCAGCTTGCTCTGACGAACTCTTGATGTGTCTGGAGTCCTTCACATGAACGTTCTCATGGTCCTAACCTCCCACGATCAACTGGGTGACACCGGCGAGAAAACCGGTTTCTGGCTTGAGGAGTTCGCCGCCCCGTACTACGAACTGGCTGATGCCGGCGCCACGATCACCCTGGCGTCACCCGCAGGCGGCCAGCCGCCGCTGGACCCCCGCAGCGACGCCCCCGAGGCGCAGACCGACGCCACGAGGCGGTTCCGTGATGACCCTGATGCCCAAGCCGCCCTGGCCAACACGACCAAGCTCATCGACGTGTCAGCCGCCCCTTTCGATGCCGTGTTCTATCCCGGCGGTCACGGTCCCATGTGGGACATGCCCGACAATGCCACGTCCATTGCCCTGATCGAAGCGTTCGTGGCGGCGGACAAGCCGGTCGCCGCCGTGTGCCATGCGCCGATCGCCCTCAAGAACGTCCGGACCACCGATGGCGAGCTCCTGGTCAAAGGTAGGGATGTCACGGGCTTCTCCAACAGCGAGGAAGCCGCCGTCGGGCTCACCGACGTGGTCCCCGAGCTGCTCGAAGACGTCCTCAAGGCAGACGGGGGCAACTACCGGAAGGGCGACGAGGACTTCGCCCCCTATGTCGTTGTTGACGGCAAGCTGGTCACCGGCCAGAACCCGGCATCATCCACTCCGGCGGCGACGAAACTGCTCGGTCTTCTCCGTAGTTGAGCAGCCTCTTCGGCCCACGGCCATCGTGCCGGCAGGTGGAATTGGCGTCGTCGGGACCGGAAGGTGATGCGGCCCGTCACGGTGAGGAACTTCCGCCGGATGGTCTTGGCCACGACGGGCCCGGTGTGTTCCAGCCCGAGGGAGGCGACCCACCGGATCATGTTGTAGGCGAGGCTTGCCAGCACCGCCCATGCGGCGTTGGCGTTGAAGCCACCTTACGGGTAGTGGACGAGGCCGGCTCCTTCGTTGAGGTCCCGGATGGCCAGTTCGACGACGGCATGGCCACGATGGTCTTCGTCCAAGGCCGCCGCGGCTCCTTCGAGGTCGCAGATGAACGCGTGATGGCGCCACGAGGGGAACAGTTCGGCCTGGTCGCCGACCAGGCGTGTGCGGCACACCACCAGGCGATGGTTGTCGCCATAGGGGGCCTCGGCCACTTCGGCCTTGCCGCCGAGTGTGTAGGCGATCGGCGTCCATTCCGTCTCGTCGATCGCCTCGACGGCCCTGACCACGGCCTTGTTGAGGTTCACATTCATCGAGTAGCGGACGTCGTGGTCACGACAGGCGGCAATGACGTACTTGGAGTGGAACGCCGAATCGGCTCGAAGCGTGAGCTGGCCCGATGCCCCCGCCCGGCGCACCCGACCGACCGTCTCACGCACGAAACGCGGTGCCCCCCGGCCGGAGTTCCCGAACCCTTCCGATGCCGGAGGTGGAGGACCTCGCCGGTGTCGGCCCGGGTGGCAACCAGGGGGTGCTGTCCGAGCACGCTCGTGTAGCCATAGCCAGCGCCCTGCTTCTGCTTGCCGTAGACCTGCTGGATGGTCGAGTCGATGGTCATCGGCTCCTCGCCCGGACCGGCGCCGAGCGACCAGGCCCTCGCCAACAACTCCCCGCTGAGACGATCGAGCTGGCGGACGTGCCCGAAGGTGAAGCCCCCGACGAACGCTCCCAATGTGGACGGAGCCATCACCTGGTGGCCCAGGACCCGTTGGGTCGAACCCGATCGCAGCACATCGCAGTCGTCGATGCACTCGGCGCCGGCGACGATGACATGAACCAGCATGAGGATCTTGCGACCGGGAACAGCGTGTCCTTGAACATCACCGAGGTCGACCACCTCATTGGCCAGCTCCAAGGTACCGAGCCGGTCGGACAGCGTGGCGACCAGGGCCAACCCCGCACCGGCCACCGCCCGGTCGTCGTCGAAGGTCACTGCAAGGCGGGCCGGACTATGCGATCTGCGTGCACCGGAAAGATGCCTTTTTGTCCTGATTGGATGTGGACTGCAGCGAGTCACATCTTCCCAGCACAGGGGGCATTGTCCGCGAATGGTCTCCAGTCAGATCGTCAGATCACCCGGAGCAATTCGGTGGATCCAGGCTGAGCCACAGCGCGTAGACGACGCAATCGTCGGACGTGTATGGAGCTTCCGCAATGTGACCGAACGCAAACGGCTCGAGGAACAGCTGTCATACCAGGCGCTCCACGATTCACTCACCGGCCTCGGCAACCGAGCCCTTTTCGAGGATCGGCGTCAGCATGCGGTCGAACGAATCGAACGCACTCATGGTCCTCTCGCTGTCCTCTTCCTGGACGTAGACAACTTCAAGACAATCAACGATTGACATGGGCATGCCGCGGGTGACGCGGTCTGAGGTTCCCCACGGAAAGTAGACACCAGACAAGCCGACTCGAGAGCCGGCTGGAAGGATGTCACCGTGGGAGCAACCAGAAGGAAGTCCACCCTGGAGTTCAGAATCGAGGCAGCGCATCGCGTCATCGACACCGGAAGAACGGTTCGAGACGTTGCCCGCGAGCTGTCGGTCTTCGAGAACTCCCTGAGCAAGTGGGTGCGTGACGAGCCTCGACGCATGGAGACCCTGGAAGGAACCGGTGGTGAACCGCTGAGTTCGGCCGATCGGGCCGAGCTGGTGCGCCTGCGCCGCCTGGTAGTCGAACAGGACAAGGACCTGGCCTTTCTGGGAAAAGCTGCCGCGTACTTCGCTTCAAATCCATCAAAGTAGAGAGATTTGCGTTGATGGCCACGGAGTGCGCGAACTTCGAGGTGACCCGCATGGCCCGGCTGCTCGAGATCTCCCGTGCCGGCTACTACCGCTGGAGGGATGCGCAGGTCCGTCCACCGTTGCCGAGCGAGCAGCGCCGGGCAGACCTGGACGCCAAGATCCTCAGCTTCCACAAGGACTCCCGCGGCACCTACGGCCCCCACGGATCACCCTCGACCTCCAAGAGGACGGTGCGGACGTGAGCCACAACACGGTGGCCGTCCGCATGGCGGCGCTCGGCATCGCCGGCATCAGCCCACGGACCTTCAAGACCACGACCGTGACGGACCCTGTGGTGACCTACCCCGAGGACCTGGTGAACCGACGGTTCAGCCCCGAAGGCATCGACGAGCTCCGGACCAGTGACCTGACCTATCTGAGGATCGGCGACGGCGAGGCCTATCTCTGCGCCGTTCGTGACGAGGGGTCCTCACGGGTCCTCGGCTACGCACTGGCCGACCACATGCGTACCGAGATCGTCCTCGATGCACTGAACCAGGCGACCGCCACCCGTTTCGGCAACTGTGCCGGCACCATCTTCCACGCCGACCGCGGGAACCAGTTCAGCGACCGGAGGGTCGAGGAGTTCTGCACCAGGTTCGGAATCGTCCGCTCCATGGGGGCCACCGGCAGTTGCTACGACCACGCCAGTGCGGAGAGCTTCTGGTCGATCTTCAAGCACGAGTACTTCTACCGGCACGCCTTCTCCACCATGGACGAGCTGCGCGCCGGCATCGATGACTACATCAACTTCTACAACCACCAGCGTCGTTGCGGGAAGGCCGGCAACGTCAGCCCCGTCCGCTACGAGTTAGCGTTGGCCCGTCTCAACCAAGCTGCATAGCCCGTGTCTACTTTTTCCGGGGAACCTCACCAGTCGTCGAAAACTGCGGCGAACGTCTTCCACCAGCGCCCTGCGCCCGCCGCCGGTCGATCGCTAACGTGGGCTGATGGAACTTGGCAAGGTCGGGATCTGGTGGAGCGGCACGTGGTCCGGGGCCGACGGGGCCCACGGTGCAGCGGCTGCCGAGATGGAATCGCTCGGCTACGGGGCCCTGTGGTGCTCCGGTGGCTTAGACCTCGGCTTCCCCAGCCGGTTCGGACGGCTGCTCGACGCTACCGAGCACATCCCCGTGGCCAGCGGCATCCTGTCCATCTGGCATGCCAACCCCGCGCAGGCGGCTGACGGCGCCGCCGCGCTCGGGGTCGCCCACCCCGGCCGGTTCCTCCTCGGACTGGGTGCCAGCCACGCGCCGGTCGTCGAGCAGCTCGGCACCGAGTACGCGCTCCCCTACACCCGGATGGTCCACTACCTCGACGAGCTCGATGTGCACGGGCCGGCGGTCGCGCGCGACCGCCGAGTCCTCGCCGCCCTCGGGCCTCGGATGCTGACGCTCGCCGCCGAGCGGGCGGCGGGGGCCCACCCCTACTTCGTCCCCGTCGAGCATGTGGCCCGGGCCCGGGGCCTCATCGGCCCCGGGCCACTCTTGGCACCGGAACTGGCCGTCGTGCCCGAAGTCGATCCGGCGGTGGCCCGGGCCACGGCCCGGGAGTACACAGCGGGCTACCTCCGACTACCCAACTACGCCAACAACCTGCGGTCGCTCGGCTTCGACAACGACGACCTCGAGGGGGGCGGCAGCGACCGGCTGGTCGACGCCGTTGTGGCCTGGGGCGACACCACCACCATCGCCGAGCGCGTACGCTCATTCCACGACGCCGGTGCCGACCACGTGTGCGTGCAGGTGGTGACCGACCGCTCCCAGGGTTTCCCCCTCGACGCCTACCGCGAACTCGGAGCGGCGCTACTCGGCGGCTGAACCCAGTCGATCAGGCCGCCGCGTTGGTCACATGGAGGCCACCAGGGTCGGCCGGCTCGGCGATCAGGTCCTCGATCACCTCGACGCGGTGAGGTCATCGAGGAGAACCGACAGCTCGGCCCGGTCGGAGCCACCCTCGTCGATCGATAGCTTGAGCGGCGTCGACGTGTCGACGTAGGTGATCACCGCCGCTGTTCGGCGACGAGATCGCTCACCGAGCCCTTGGCCGTGATCCACCGTGCCGGGCGATGCCGGGTCTGCTCCTCGACGGGCGAACCGCGCCTGACGCGACCAGCTCGGCCAAACGGTCCGTGGGATGACCGAGCGACGAGAGCCGGGCCACGGGACGCCCGCGGTCGGTGACGATGACCTCTTCGCCCGCTGCAGCCGGCCCAGGTGCCTGCTGAGGTTGTTCTTGAGATCGCGCACGCCGACCTCCAGACGAGATGTAGCTACATTCATGTCGCCGATGCAGCTTCTTGCCACTGTCAGCGCCGTCCTCACGTTGCGGCGGGCATGGCCACCCGTCATGATGACCCGGTGGCCGGGGCGCTCCTCAACGACTTCTACGAGCTCAATATGGCGTCGAGCTACCTGCGCCGCGGGATGGCGGCCACCGCCACCTTCAGCCTCTTCGTCCGGTCGCTGCCTCCCACCCGGGGCTTTCTCGTCACCGCCGGGCTCGAGGCCTGCCTCTCCTACCTCGAACGCTTCTGTTTCGGCGACGACGAGCTGGCATATCTGGGCAGCCTCGGCTTCGACCGCGCGACCCTCGACGCATTCGCCACGCTGCGGTTCACCGGGGACGTGTGGGCGGTGCCCGAGGGCAGGATCGTGTTCGCCGGAGAGCCTCTGCTCGAGGTCAGTGCTCCGATCGCCGAAGCACAGCTCGCCGAGACCGTCCTGTGCAACACCATGACCTTCCACACCACCGCGGCGTCGAAGGCGGCACGGAGCCGCATCGCCGCTGCCGGCACGATGGAGCTGGTCGACTTCGGGTTGCGCCGGACGCAGGGCATCGAGGCCGGCATGGTCGTGGCCCGGGCCACGGCCCTGGTCGGCTTCGCCGCCACGAGCAACGTGGAGGCGGCGCGGCAGTTGGGCCTGACGCCGGCCGGCACCATGGCCCACTCGTATGTTGAGGCGTTCCCCACTGAGACCCAGGCGTTCCGGGCGTTCGCCGAGGACCTCCCTAAGCAGGCCACCTTCCTCGTCGATACTTACGACACCCTCGGCGGCGTCCGCGAGGCGGTCGACGTCATCCGCTCGCTCGGCCTCGAGCACCGGGCCGGCATCCGCCTCGACAGCGGCGATCTGTCGGTCCTGTCGAAGGAGTCACGGCGCATCCTCGACGAGGCGGGGCTGCCCGAGGTGCGCATCGTCGTGTCCGGAGGGCTCGACGAGCACCGGATCGCCGACCTCGTAGCTGCTGGCGCGCCGGTCGACGTGGCTGGTATCGGGACCCGCCTCGGTGTGTCGGCAGACGCCCCTTACCTCGACACCGTGTACAAGCTCGTGGCGTACGACGGCCGGCCGGTGGCAAAGCTCTCCGCCAGCAAGGAGACCCTGCCCGGCGCCAAGCAGGTCTTCCGCGCTCCCGGGCTCGTCGATGTCATCGGGATGCGCGAGGAGGCAGCCCCGGCCAACAGCGAGCCCCTGCTCGAGATGGTCATGGCGGGCGGGCACCCCATCGGCCCGGCGGCACCGCTCTCGGAGCTGCGCACCCGCTTCGAGAGCGACCTTGCCGAGCTACCGGGGGCGGCCCGCGCCCTCGACAGTCCCGTGGCTCCCCACGTGCCGATCACACCCGCCCTGAGCGCTCTCACCCGCCGCGTCCACGGCGCGGCGCGGCGGAATCTCCACATCGCCGAGGGACCGACGGCAGGTACCGGCCGGGGAGTCGGGCTCTAGTCGCGTGGCCGCTTTCACCGGACAATGGCACGCTTGCTCGGCGACGCTCTCGAGGGCAACTGCGATACGTCCGGCATTCACGCCATTCATGGGACTCGTCGTCCGACATCCGTGAAACTGTTGCCCGTATGTCGCCGGTGGCGCCTTCGCCGGCCACCGACGTCAGACGGTCCATGAGAACTCTTATGCGCTGCTGCACGTCCTCGGGCAGGTAGTCCTCCTGGCCAGATTCGTGAACAACGTGGATGAATGAATAAGTGCAGGCGGTCTCTAGGCGAGCCTGCAGGGTGCCCGTTCCGGTAGAGAGTGCGTTTAGTGCTCTGGCCAGCAATCATGCGCGTTCTCGATAGCCATAGCTCAGTCAGCTACCAAGTCCCTGGGCGGCATTGATCCGGCGCGCCAGCTCCTCAAGTGCCTCGGGCATCCTTTCGGAGATGTATCGGGCGGCTTCGCCGTCGTCTCCTGCGGCATCCATGGCTCGTAGCAGCCGGCCCATTGCGTGTGCTAGCTCTGTGTCTGCGGCTTCGATCGCATCTGTCTCAGCGCTCATGGTGTCCACCTTCTCTCGTTACCCAAGGGTAACGCCACGGCGAACGATGCGGCGTCCGTCGCTCCCCCGCCCGCTCCGCCCCTCCCGCGCTGCCGTGGCCCCATGGACCACGCAGGCCATTGCGCCGACGCAAACCGCTGCCGGCCGGGAGTCTGCTGGCGCTGACCGACGGTCCAGACGACCCCTATGCAACGCCCACGGACAAGCGTAAGTTGCGCTGTGGAGGTAGAGAGCTATAGACGCAGACAATGGAGATCACATCGTCGTCGAGTCGGCCAAGGTCGGCTCCGCTCGGCGAAGCGGCCAAATCGTGGAGGTGCTGGGAGGACCTGCCGGCGAGCATTACCGGGTGCAGTGGGAGGATGGCCACCAGACCGAGTTTTTCCCCGGTCCAGACGCCACCAAGGTGGTTCCATCTGCATCATCTTCCTGAATGGCGGATGTTCCAATGAACCAGGGGCGGTGTGCCTCTGAAACCGTCGGCGTGGGGGTCAGGTGCGGGCGAAAGTGCCGGGTCCGGAGATCGGGCGGCGGATCCGTCACTCGACGGGCCCAGCAGTCTGGTATCGACCTGGCCGACTTCATGGAGCGAATCCAATCGGAACTCGACCGAAGAAGATACCCAGGCAAGTCAGCCTCGTGAGTACTCCATCGAAGGATCGAGTTATCGCGTTGCTGACATAGCACCGCACAGACGTGATTAAGGTGGATTTGGCTCTTAGGGCTCACCGGAAGTTTGATGGAGCGATCGTGTAGTTCCAGTCGCCGTGGAAGTCGTGTGGTGTGAGCGGGACGGCGGCGAGTTCCGTCTTGGTCACTTTGGTGCCGGTCTCGTAGTAGTTGA
>Ga0209483_1001480_pt1 | contig 17707 bp, 15 predicted proteins | sample NGEPerA_FD_184508 | JGI IMG/M metagenome (GOLD analysis project Ga0209483, IMG submission 184508) | Arctic peat soil microbial communities from the Barrow Environmental Observatory site, Barrow, Alaska, USA - NGEE PermafrostL2-A... | ecosystem: Environmental > Terrestrial > Soil > Wetlands >... | reverse complement strand
CGGTGGGAGAGCCAGCCGTGCTCAAGCCGGCGAGCTGCAAACGCGCCCGCATTGCAGATAGCTGTTGCGGCTGTGCCACCTCATACGCTGCAAATGCAAGGGTTCTGTCCTGGCCCGGCTCAATGATCAGGCAGCGCTCACGAGCCACCCCGATGAAGGTGTTACGCCGGCGTTCGAACTGGAGACCCAATGCTCGCGAGTAGAAAGCCGAAAGCCGCGCTGGATCCGAGGATTGAATGGCCAGGTGATGAAGATGTGCGCTAAGACGTGTATTGGGATCGGCCTCTGACATGACAGTTCTCTGGCTTGCCTAACATCTCTAAGTCTACATGGTTCTCGTCTAATGACAATTTTACATGATATGAGCTTTGGGAGCACGAGGATGCAGAGCCAGGCTCCTCAGACGGTAGTTCCTCCGGCGGACAGACAAGCGGCGCCTTCCCGAGTTGACGAGGGCATGTGTTCGGATGTGCGGCGCCAGGGAATCCCCACTGCGATGGTTCCTGTACTATTGTCGTGATATGAGGCGTGCCTGGGCAGTTGGCCGGGACAGCGGGCTGTGCGCCCAGCGACTCGCCTTGCGGCGAGTCGTATACTGTCGCGGGTATGACGGAAGTTCAGTAGAATGTCGGCACAATAAAGACTCCGGGCATATTTTCCTGCATCTGCCTATCTACTTTGAGGACGTGATTGATCTTGTGCGATTCGGTTCAGCGGGAGCACCGTGAGCACCTCGGACCGGCTACTTGCAGTATTGGGGCTGTTCACGATCGAGCAGCCGGAATGGACAGTCGAGGCCGGCGCCAAGCAACTCGGTCTGGCCGTCAGCACCGCTTATCGCTACTTCCGCAGTCTCTCACGTGCCGGGCTGATCATTACTTTCAGCACGGGTCGCTACGTGCTCGGGCCGGCGATTACGCAGTACGATCGGCAGATGCGGCTGCTCGATCCGCTGATCACCAATGCGCTGCCAACAATGAAACGCCTGGCCGAACTCGCTCCCCCGCGTACGGTAATTCTGCTGTGCCGTCTCTATCGCAATCAAGTCATGTGCGTGCATCAGGAGTTTGCAGAACGGCCGGACTTCGCGGTCAGCTACGAGCGCGGACGGCCGATGTCGCTGTTCCGTGGGGCGTCTTCGAAGATCATTCTCGCCCACATGGGATCGCGCGCCGTGAAGGCTTTATATGCGCACTATCAGGCCGATATGGCTCGGTTCGGACTTGGCGCTTCTTGGGGGGAGGTCAAGCAACGGCTGCGCGAGCTGCGAACCGCCGGAATAGCCATCACTCAAGCGGAGCTTGACCCTGGGATGACGGGAATTGCCGCTCCGGTCCTGGCGGCGGAGGGGACTGTGGTCGGCAGCATTAGCATGGTAATACCCGTGAAGGCTCGCACGCGGGAGACTGTCGCGCAAATGGTCGAACTTTTGCGAGATGCGGGTAAGGAGATGCACTGGGCTCTTTCCGTGCTTGCCGCTGGCTATGACGCTAAATCCTCGCAGATGCCGCTCGGGTCAGCTCGCGGCTCGGAGATCAGATCTGCACGACGCGGTCAGCGAAGCCGCATCCACGCCAAGCCCCGCGGCACGAAGCAAAGCCGCAAATAGATGCACTTCTGATTCGACGAAGACGCGCCGAGGCGCTGGGCCGCCGGATGCGCGTCGCGCCGCCGTGGAGATAGGGTCCTTCTCAGACGTTCAAGGAACTCGCCGGATCACCTCCAGAGAAATCTCCTGGACACTTAGGCGGTAAACGCCACGCAAAGCCGGTGCGTTCACCTGTCAGCTTAAGCAGTGTTAGTACCGGCCCAGCCCTAAAGAGCCTCGTGGCGTGCACGGCAACAACGCCGATGACTGTATCGACATCCTTAAAATTCAGTGGCGGAGCTACGACTTCGCGTGGCCGCCGGGCTAACAAAGCAGCCTTGGTATGGAGGCCAAGGCCCGCACCGAGGCAGCGGCCCGCCAGCAATTTAGAGGGAAAGTCTGACGTTCGTCCGCACTCCTGCAGTTGCTAGAATTACTATATAATGATAAAAGAGTGTTTGTCTGAGGCTGTCATTGGATGCTCGGATTGCTCGGCGGGCAGTCGTTGTAGCGATAAACACCAAAAACATGAGGGGGGTGATATGAGGCGGTTCATAGAAGTTAATTTGTGGAGTGCGTCATATCTAGTCTTTGCGATGCTCGTTCCCTGTGCCGCTATGGCGCAAGAGAGCGACCCGGTCACGCAGGGAGCCGTGGAAAGCACAACGGAGGGGAAGGAAAACTCTTCCGGCGGATCTCTCGTGGCCCAGGCCGATCAGACCCCCCAATCGGCCTCCTCGGCCGCCCCCACGGCACAGAATGCGACCGCACCAAGCACCGCGGGTCAGTTACAGGAGGTGGTGGTCACCGCCGAACGGCGCGCCGAGAATGTGCAGACCACAGCAATAGCGATGAACGCGATCAGCGGTGCGGATCTGCAACAGGATCACATCAATTCGCTCCTGGATCTACCGAACGTGGCTCCGATCGGCGTGGCTAACGCAGGATGGCACCAGCAAATCAACATCCGCGGCATCGGCAGTGAAACTACCTACCCCGGGATCAATACCGGCATCGCGGTGATTCGTGACGGACTGTTCGAAGCCGAGACCACCGCTCAGAGCGAACCGCTGTACGACATCGCCGACACCGAGGTTCTGCGCGGTCCACAGGGCACGTTCGTCGGTTATGCCTCCACGGGCGGCGCGGTCGAGATCAACTCGGCCAATCCCAATTTCACGGGCTTCGGCGGCTACTTCACGGCGGGGATAGGCAACTACAACGACCGCTTGATAGAGGGCGCCGTCAACATGCCAGTCACCGACACGCTGGCGCTGCGGGTGGCCTTCAATATGGAGACCCGTAATAGCTTCTTCACGGACCTCGGGTCGAGCGTGACGGGCGGTTCCGCGGGGCCGATCGAGGACGTGGGCAATCTCGATAACAAGAACATCCGCCTCAGTCTGCTCTGGAAGCCGAGCGATAGCTTTCAGGCGCTGCTCAAGTCCAGCTACGACAACGAGAAGAGCGCCGGCCTGCCAACGCAGGTCGACCCATATCCGTACAACAGTCCGTGCGCAAAGGCCACCGGTCCGTGCACGCCGGGCGGCCTCGTTTACGCTCCCTTTTACAGTGAGTACTCGGGCCAACCGTTCGTGCTCAATCCCAATTTCCTCGCTCAGCAGAACCAGATGCAGAAGAGCGCGACGGGTCTGGAGCTGCGCTTCACGCTCCCGGATCTGATCGTGCTGCGCTCGATGACCGGTTTCGAGCAGATCGGCGAGCAACTCAACCAGGACAGCGATGCCGTCAACTCCGAGATCACCAACGGCGTCGAGCCGCCGGGGCTCAGTACCGCATTGGCTGGCTTTCCGTCCGGAGGGCAAATCAATCCGTGTAACGCAGCATTCGTCGCGGCCAAGGGTAGTGGCGACTGCGGCCAGTGGCGTTTTATCCATAACGCGGGCGATGACTACTACAGTCAGGAATTCGACGTTGTCTCCCCGAGTCCTGGACGGCTCACCTGGATGGCCGGTGCGACGGTGTTTTATCGCAACAGCCCGTCGGACTCCATCTCTTACAACGGCGAGAATCCCTACACGCCGACCAATCCGAACGATACCATCCAGTTGGGGACCTATGTCCAACGTCTCGGGGGTGAATTCGGGCAGATTAGCTGGCAGTTCAGCGATACGCTTCAGCTGCAAGTTGGACTGCGACACAACTGGGACAGCAACTACACCACGGGCAATAGGGAGACATACAATCCAACCAAGGCTAATCCTTACAGCTACTCAGGGAAATGGGGCAACGGCGCAGCCTGCACGTCGCTCACGGAGAATGGCTGCATCAGCCGCACTTACAAGGACAGTGTGCCGACCGGCAAGGTTGGTCTCAATTGGACGCCCATGCCGGGGCAGTTTTTCTACGCGTTCGTGGCGCGCGGTTACCAGGTTGGTGGCATCAATAACGACTACACCACCTTCAACCCGGAGCATGTGAACGACTACGAACTCGGCTGGAAGGGCAACTTTGCCCAGAATCGCATCCAGACCCAGCTGGGCGGCTACTGGATGAGCTTCCAGAATTACCAGAGCTTAATTCTCAGTCCCGTCTCGGGCGTCCAGGACGTGATCAATCTGCCGACGGCGACAATCCAGGGCATCGAGGCCTCGATTCAAGGACACCTGGCGCATTGGGATTTCGATGCCGCTATCTACTACAACAAGACCGCGAACGGCACATTCACGACGGTGGCGGCCTATAAGCTGCCGTCGGTCCTGCCGCAGAATACGCCGGGATGTCCAGCGGGCACCCCGACGCCGGCTAACTACAACTGCTTCAACTATGCTCCGTACGAGGTGACTCTCGGCGGGCAGGAGAATTCTTTCTCGCCACCGCTGACGGCCAATGCGGACCTGGGCTACAGGATTCCGCTGGGCAACGGTACGCTCGAGCCGCGGGTAAGCTACTCACATACCGACAAGCAGTATGCCTCGATCTTCCAGACGGACAATTATTACCTGATGGGCGTAAGGAACCTATACGGCGCCGACCTGGATTACAGGGCGGGTCCCTGGCTCGTGGACGTCTATGGCACCAATCTGACCAACAAGACCTACATCGCCGGCTACGCTCCCAGTGGCAATCTTAACGAGGTGTATTACGGTAATCCACGGCAGTATGGGCTACGGTTGACCTATCAGTACTGAGTTGATCGGTCAAACTAAAGACTGAGCTCGGACGTGGTGCGAAGCGCAAACCGGCAGTAGCCGAGGCGGCGAGCTGCAAATCGGGAGCCGGTCGTTGGGGCTAACCAAATTCCGAGATAGAAGCAGTCTACATGCGCACGCACAAAGTCCCTCAGGAGGATCAATGAAGGCGCTCAGCCGCGGCCGCGTCACCTTAGGTTTCCGCACCGTGTGCCTGTTGGCCTTCCTCGGTCTTCCGGCGCTGTGTCCGGTCGCAGCACAGACGGGCCAGGCAAATACCGGCGGGCCTCACGGACTTGTCCGATCAGCGACAGGAGCTCCCCTGGAAGGCATCATGGTCCAGCTTATTTCCGGGAAGAGCTCGATTCGAACGACGGTCTACTCGGATGAAGACGGTCACTACGAATTTCCTCTGCTGCCCGACGGCTCATACACGCTTAGAGTCGCACGGCCCCTCGAATTCGAGCCCTACGTGCGCAGCTCGCTTCGCATCGACGGCGCAATGAAGCTCGAGGACATCGTACTTCAGCGGCGCTCCGAATCAGCCTTTCTGGCTCCCGCAGCTGACATTCTGCCTCAATTGACGGATTCGGAATGGCTGTGGAATCTTCCTGGAACCGCGGAGGAGAAGCAGGCGGTCAGCTACACCTGTGGAAGCGGTTGCCACACTCTCCAACGGATATTTCGGGCGCGTTACGATGAGAGAAGCTGGCGCCTGATCGTCGACCGAATGGTCCACTATAAGACGCGTCTGCTGCAACATCGGCTCACGGTTCCCCCCGGCATGGGCGACGGAGCGCTCCAGAGCGAAGCAGATTTTGAAACGATCGTCGAATGGCTGGCGAAGGTGCGGGGACCGGGTGCGGCAGATCCTCCGTTTCAGGTGTACAGAAGGCCAACCGGACCGGCAACGCACGTGGTAGTCACGGAATATGAACTCCCCACCATTGATGAGCGCCCGAGCTACCTCGCAGGCGATTCCGACGGCAATATCTGGTACGCAGCCAATCGCCGGCCCGTCATTGGAAAACTAGACCCGAAGACAGGTGTCGTCACCGAGTACCAGATCCCCACGGAGCCGGGACAGGTTCCCGGCGCTCAGTGGATTGCGAGCCGGAACACACTGATCTGGTACACGGACGCCTGGGCCGAAAATCTGTATCGGTTTGATCCGCGAAGCAACACATTTCACAAGATGCCGGGCTGGGGAGGGGTGATGAGTATGTCATCGGATGGATTTCTGTGGCGTGCTCAAGAGCAAATGATTCAAAAGATCGATCCGGAAACCGGCCAGTCTGTCGCGCAGTTTCCGATGAAAATCACGCATACCGTGCCTGCGGTAGAGAGCGACGTGAGCCCGGATGGCCGATTCTTCGTGGGTGGCGTGCCTTATCAAAAAAGCTTTGACGGATTCCTTTTCCTGGACACCAAGACAGGCGAAGTCAGAGAGGTCAGAACGCCCAGCGGGGCTGCTCATCCTTCGAGCGGTTCGTTTGATCCAGACGACAATGCGTGGATTGGCGGTAAAGGCGGAGTATTAATCGGGTTCAACACCAGGACCCAGCGCGTCAGCGAATACGTTCCGCCGACACCCTTTGTCAACATCTATGACGCAGCCGCCGACAGAAATGGGGACATATGGATGGGCCTGATGCACGCAGGCCGAGTCGCGCGGTTCAAACCTCGAACCCAGCAGTGGATTGAATATCAAATGCCGGAGCCCTATTCACTTGCGTGGAAGGTATGGATCGATAATTCGACCAACCCGGTGACAGTCTGGTACGGGGATTACAACGGCTTCATAGTCCGGCTCCAGCCTCGGGATTAGAGACATGACCCCCAGGAAGCATTTATTGGCAGCGTGTCTGACTCTGATGGCGATGACTCTTACGGGAGGCGGCCCTGTCCGCGGAGTAATTGCCTACGCTCTTTCTTCTGAGCAGCCTGACAGTCTGCAGAGGTCCGCAGATATCTATTACTTCAGGCGCATCGCCTCCAGTGGGCCAGGGCGCGGGGAGGAGATTTACTTCTTCAAGTGCTGGTACTGCCATAGCAAGTACAATGTCCAAGCTCAATACGGCGACCGGGCACCTTATATGGTGCTCGATAATCTGTATAAGCGTCCTAAACTTCTGAATGGCCAACCGGTAAACGACAAAACAGTTTCGGACTGGATCAGCAAAGGAGGCGGCGCGATGCCTGGCTATGGTTCAGCATTGACAGAACAGGACCTCAAGGACCTGGCCAGCTACCTCCGCGCGCGCTGCTGCTGGGATGAAGAGCATGTACCTCGAAACCCTCGCTATCACCCCAATCCATAAATGGCTGGGGAGTCAGGCGCCACGGGCTGCGGATCGTTTACATCGAGAGCGGGCCTTGCGCTGCGGACCAGGTCGGGCGCCGATCTTCCCGGCCGCTCCTCGGCCGACTGGCATTGAAAGGAGAGTCATGAGAAAAGTTCTGCAAAGAAGAGTCGACGCCGGATTGGGTGACCCGTCGCGGCGAAACCGTCTGAAAGGGCTTGCGGCTTTAGCGGTGGGCACGCTGCTTCCAAGGGTGCCGTTGTGGGCACAGGCGCCTAGCGCCAATGCGCCGCGCGCTATCGACTGCCACCACCATTTCGCATCGCCGGCTTACCTCAAGGCTTTATCCGCCAAGGTGGGACACCACGTCCCGGGTTACAGCTCCCAGCTGACATGGTTTGGCGGGGGACCAACTGGTACTGTTACGAGGGACTATTCGCCAGCCAAAGATGTCGAAGAGATGAGCCAGCAGGGCGTAGCCTGTTCCCTTGTCTCATGCACTACACCCGGAATTTGGTTCGGAGATCCGGATGAAACGCGCCGTCTCGCGCGCGACATGAACGACTTCGGCGCCAAGATGGTCTCGGATTACAAGGAGCACTTCGGCCTGTTCGCCTTGTTGCCGATGCCTCTCATTGATGACAGCCTCCGCGAGATGGAGTACGCATTGGACACCCTCAAGGCCGACGGTGTCGGCATCCTCTCGAGCTATGGCAACCATTGGCTGGGGGATCCGGCATTCCAACCAGTGTTCGATGAACTCAACCGCCGCAAGGCGGTGGTCTTTGTCCATGCGACCGATGCACCCTGCTGCCAGGACCTGATCCCCGGCGTGGACCCCGGGGTAGTTGAATGGAATACGGACACGGCCCGGACAATTTTCAGCCTGCTTGCGACGGGCGCGGCTACCCGCTACGGGGACATTCGCTTCATCTTTTCCCATGGTGGTGGAACCATGCCATCGCTGGTGGAACGCTTCGGGATCGGCGGACCCGACAACGTCGCCGACAACCTGGCCCGTCCCGCGGAACCGAACTCGAGGTTATACCACCTGAGGCGGTTCTATTACGACACCGCAAACTCAACCAACCCGGTACAGATGCAGGGACTGAAGATGGTTGTAGGCGCGTCTCAGATCGTGTTCGGAAGCGACCGATTACCCGATGAGCACGGAATGAGCAAGCGCCTCGCGCAACACCTCCAAGGGCTACAAAAGTGCGGCTTCAGCGCTCAGGAACTCCGCGGCATCTACCGCGGAAATGCCGAGCGATTGTTCCCGGGACTGAAGGCGAATGCCTGATCAGGATCAGACTGGCTGCACTCGGCGCTGCTGGCGTTCTCCCGAGAGCCTCAGGGACGGCGCAGTCGGGGCCCGTCTCAATGTCGGGGTAATTAGTTCCCCTGCGGCGGAGTCGCGGCGGGTGAATGCCTGAATTCACCTTGGCGCGGTATTCCAGCCAGATGACGTGCTCGTTCTTGTACAGATCGTGGCCTGCCAGCGCTTCTTGACCTTGCCGTCGGATGCAAACGATGCCGATGCCATTCACGATCGCCGAGCACCGTACAGCACAGGCACCGGTTCTGCAGCAGCTTGATGGTGTCGTCGCTGTGAGCCACCAGCGCGTGGTCGAGGCCGATCTGCCCGAATTCGTTGATCACTGCCAGGCTGCCAGCCAGAGAGGGATCGAGCAGCGCGCGATTCAGGAGGGTTGTCTTGCCGCTGCCCAGAAAGCCGGTAAGAACCGTCACGGGCGTGCGGATGTCCACGCGCGGGGGCTGCCGGGTACCCGGCGCGCTCGGCTCTGCGCTCATGACCATCGCCGCTGCGGTGCTAGCCGAACTTCGCGGATTCGAGGTTTCGGCGACGCTAAGTGATTGATGTGCTTAGGGCACACCCCCGAAGGTCTGCACTACAGAAGGGTTGCCGAGGCAGTCTGAGCGGCGCTGATTTTCGGCGGCGGTTGGGCGGGAAGCGTGAGGTGCAGGCGCTCGAGGAGCAGCTCGAGTTCTGGTTCCGGTTGCGTGTAGCGGGTGAGCAGAAGTTCGCGCCCGTCCGTGGTCGGTATTTTCACATCGACCATCTGCACGGCGGCAAATTTCTCAAGCGCACTGCGGGCCGTCAGGCCGGGTGCGAGGCCTTTGAGCTGTCGTCCGAGTTTGGGCGCCGAAGCGCGAGTCATATCCCTGGATAGGGTTCGAAGCCTGGATCTGCCGAAGGCTCTTGCCGTGATTAATCGCATCGCGAATCCGATCGCGCACTACGGTAACCATGTCCCGATAGGTCACTAGGTCTGCCTGGCTGGAGAGCGGACCGCGCACCGGAACAACCTTGGTCCCGCTCGTGTCGTCAACCGCCGGCACTGGTGGGATGACAAATTCGTTGATCAGGCGGTTGAGCGCGTCGATCTCCCCTTGAATGCTCCCTCCATGATGGATGTCGATCACCGGAAAGCGTGTCATATCCAGTACCTCGCCGGCGACCACGACATCAGAGCGGCGAAAGAACACGATGGTATCGCCGTCGGAGTGCGCGGCAGGCATCCATACGACAGATATACCTGCGGCCGGGTGAAGGTCTCGGTGGGCACCGCCCACACCGGATAATCGCTCTGCCCGGCTGGCATGGCGCCGCCGATTCCCATACCCGTGATGACGCGCATCATCGTCAGCGTCGTCCGGTTGGTACTCCACGCCGTGGCCAGCGTGCCCGCTCCAAACAGGATGGTCGATGCGATCAGAATGGGACGACGGCCGATCCGATCCGCCAGCGGGGCGATGAACAATGCGCCGCCCATGAGCGCCAGCAGCCCGGCGGAGATGGCCGGCCCCAGACCCCGGGACGCAGATGCCAATCGTGCGCGAGGCTTGGGGCAACGTAGCTGATCGCCTGGGCATCGAATCCCTCCAGTGCGACCACCAGGCCGCACTGGATTACGACCGCAAGCTGTAAGGCGCCGACTGGCCCCTCGTCAATCATCTTTCCGGGCTCGATGGTCGATTCGAACGCAAGCGCGCCTAGAGTATCATTAGTTCGACTCACGAGAACTAACCGATCTTCAACCGGGATGTATCCCAGGAATCTTTAGCCTTATACGGTACAGTCCCGTGTGAAGCGTGATGAAGAGCGTTTTTCCGTCCGGCTCGCCAAAAGCCAAATTCGAAACCACGCTCGGGGTCAAGAGAGTGCCCAGATGTTTGCCTTCGGGAGACAAAAACCACACGCCTCCAGGCCCGCTATCGTAGATGTAGCCCTTCTTGTCGACCTTCATGCCGTCCGGCACGCCAGGAGCCAGATCGGAACTCATGTTCACCAATATGCGTCCGTTTGCCAGCGTGCCATTTGCCTGCACGTCGAAACGCCACATCGTTTTGTCGTGCGAGTCATTAACATACAAATATTTGTCATCGGGCGAAAACGCCAGTCCGTTTGGGCGCTCGAGTTCCCGCGCGACCGGTTCCAGGCTGCCCTTTCTCAGCATGAAAACCGCGGGCGGCAGCTCCACCTTTCGCTCGTTTTCTTCGCCGGGCGGCAGCATATCGGTGAAATAAAGCGAGCCATCCGATTTGTAAACGATGTCATTCGGCTCAGTAAGGCGCTTGCCTTCGTATCGGTCGGCGAGAACGGTCACTTTGCCGTCCTTTTCCAAGCGAAGGATGGCGCGAAGGTTTGGCGCGCAAAACACGACCCTGTGCTGGCTGTCCAGAGTCATGCCATTTGACCCGTAAAGCGTCGGAGTGTCGGTCGTGATGTTCTGATCGGAGGAACCTGGATATTTGAGATAGATGGAAGCGCCGCCCGTGTCCGACCACTTGTGCATCATTCCCTTCTCGATGTTGGAGAAGAGCAGATATCCGCCACTGGCCGCCGGTACCCAGATTGGCCCTTCGTGGAATTGCTCGTCAGTGAGGAGCGGTTCCAGCTTCGCGTCTGTCGGCACAATTTCATCGAGCGCTGGATCGAGCTTCACAACCCCACTCTTCTGCTGGGCGACGCCAGATCCCACACCGACCACAAAAACAAATGCCGCGATGCCGCAGAACTTTCGCATAAGTTCTCTCCTGTCAGCCGCTTAAACCGGCGAGGTAATGAATGAAAAAGTCACAACGACTGTGAGCTAGTGGCCCGGTCCCCTTAGGCCCGGACGCACGACGCCGCAAGATCATCACGCATCCGATCGTGTGTGACGGCGTTAATTCGCACATAAGCGCCGGCGTTCGAGCAAAAGATCCGGAGTCGATCCTGTCCGCAACCTGATCGAGCGACGCTGTGATTTTGCTTCGCGTCGCCTCTTTCTCGCCGGGTGCAATGCCATCCTCGAGATCCATCATGGTGGCATCGACCGTAAGTCCGAGCGAATTTACTATAATTCGCTGGTGGTCGCCGAGCAGCGGAGTCTGACATTAAGAGCGTACAAGCAACTCCTGTGGGCTGTGACCCAAACGCTGTCCACCCTGCGAGCCAACGACCACGGTGTCGCCCCAACGACAGTAATCCGCAACGCCGGCCAACTTTAGCCCCGGTTTAATGATGAATGTGCAATTGTTGACTACCTGAATATTTAGCAGATTCTCATCAGGGCGGCCGCCGACCAGAAGCGGGCCGTCGTCGCCCAATCCTCGCCCGTGCACAATTGGCTCAACCTGGGCTCGGCCGTTCAACCCCTTAATCTGGCCTGCTTCGAGTATTTCTCTCATGGTGGCGCCAGGTTTCATTTTCTCCGCCATGCGGTTGAAGGATTCAAACACGAGTTTCATACCATCTTCTAGCTCTTGTGGTGCAGGCCCGACCATAACAGTGCGATCAACCTGTGCGACATATCCTCCCCAGCGACCCTCGATTTCGCACTCGACCACATCGCCACGTTTGAGCGTTCGAAACGTGGGTTGCTCAATCCGATGATAGGTATGTCCGAGAGGTCCGCTAACCCAGCCGAACATTGGTGTGAAGGTCCCCCCCGCATCAGCACTCGTAAACATCATTTGAGCGAAGACGTGGCGTTCCCGGGTTCCCTCGCGGGCGTATTGGTGTAAGGTCTCTGCGGTCAATTCGGCTACATGCGTTCCTTTGCGCAGAAAGGAGATCTCCTCCTCGCTCTTTTGATAGCGTGCCTCACCAAGAATAGGACTGGCACTGATGAACTGAGCTTTGGGAAAGCCCTGCTTCAAGATTTCTACGGAACGCCAGGGAGCTTCGCCCTCAATTGCTCGAACGCGCGTCAAAGGCGTCGAATCCAGCGCTGCAATCGCAATTCTGGAAGACTGAAACTGCGGATTTTCACGGAGCCATTTGGAGATGGTAGCGCCGCCCGTACCGCGTGGTGTCGGCAGAATGTGGGTCAACCAGTTGGAGGTAGGCCATACTCCTCCGCGGGAAAGCCAGGCCGTCACCTCGCCTTCAATGGGAAATGCAACGTTGGTTTCGTCTGCATTTTCGCCCAACTGCGTCAAATACCGGGAATCTGCCGCGCCACGATCATGACTGCTGGTGCACGGGAAGCAAACAATTACGTCGACGCCATCACGAGACATCAATTTCCGCACCTTGGCCCATCGGCGGTCCCGTTCGTCCAAGGACAACACAGCACTCGCCCACTCTGTCGACCAGGCCTCAGGAGGAGCTTGTACGCTTTGCGACGGTGACCCCTGAGCACGCATTTCGGCAGGCAGCATGGCCGCTGCGCTAGCCATTCCCGTATTTATTAAAAAGTCTCTTCGCGAAAAACCATCAATTCCCATTTGTCCTTCCTTCTCTTCGAAAGCAATTCCGGATTGGGCAGCTACGGGCACCGTAGGACGCAGGATGCGCAAGCGATGCCGAAGCATACGATGAAGCACGCAGAGGGGCTATAGAAGGTGGGGCGATGCGTATTATCGAAACTGCAATCGCGCAATCTTGTTGCTTCCTGTGTAAGAGACCCATACAACGGGCGAGTCACGGCGCTCATCAAGCGCGATGAATCTTGCTGTGGGCGCTAATGTCGGAAGAGGAAATTCCGTAAAGCGTTTTGATGAGGGGTCGAAACGGCCGATCGAATTCGAGTCCAACATGCAAAACCACACGCGATGACGCCGATCGACCACGAGGTGGAAGGGTAACGACAGGGACTCGGGGATGTCGTATTCGTGTAATTGGTGGGTTTTGACATCGATGTTGGCCAGTCTGCCCGCCCATTGCTCGGTCACCCACACTGACTTGTTATCCGGATCGGCCGCGATTCGGCGCGCCCCTTTCTGATATAGCGGCGCGGTATTGGTGCTCGCGCCGACCCGTTGGCCGATCGCATCGTCTTCGGGTTTTGGCACCGGCAGACGGCCCAGCGACAGCGTGAAAGCCCGACCAGTGTGCGTATCGACCATATCGATCGCATCAGACGAGGGCCTCGTTACCCACACTTCGGAGCCGACCAGGGCGATGCCGTCCGGATCGCCGACGCTGCCGTCGCGGAAGCGATATTGCCGATATCGGCCGGTGGCAGGCTGCAGCTCGAGTGCCGCGAGGTCCTGTGCCCCCCAGGGGTGCCCGTTCGCATCGACCACAAGCGTGCCGCCCATCCCTCCCGCCAGAAAGTTGCCGAGCGTGTCAAACACAGGCGAACCGCTCGCCGTGGGGTAAGTCTCCAACGGTCTATCGAACGTGATGAACGCTGTTTCAGCGGGGTCAAAGCCAACGAAGGTTCCATCGGGTTGATCGGCAAACCACAAACGACCCTGTGCGTCGACCGCCGCACCGTGCACCGAAACAGCCACTCCTCGAGGACCCTTCAGTTCGTATCCACTCACGCGGCCGTTTTGCACATCGACCTTGCCGATGGTTCGAGCGGGAGTGACATCATCAGTGAAGTAGACGGCATCGTTCGCAGGCACGGCATCGTGCAGCACTTCGCCCTCGTACACGGAAGGGGCACCTTCCTGCCAAAGACTGCCGTTGTGAAGGATCTGATAATTCGGATAATCGCCGCGCGGTATGTCGTATTCGGTGATGACGACGTCCGCCGCTTCGCCAAGCGGCACTGATGGCCGGGAGTATTGTGGTGGTTTGGACTTCGGCCCGCGCGCGCGCGTCAAATAGTCAATGAGCTCGTTCCTATAGGCTTGCAACAACATGCCATTGGGTTTAGCAGGATCCGCCTCATGATTGATCATGACATCCATGATGAGCTGCCAACCTGTATGATCGAATCGTTTGCCGAGAACGAATGCGGCGTCGTGGCAAACCGTGCAGCTGTTATGAAAGATTTGACGCAGGCGGCGATCGTCGGGCGTTGCGGCTGGCAGTGAACGCATCCACTCTGAGCCAGACAGCTGTTTCTCGAAGTTGTTGCTGGGCTCCAATGTCAAGGAATGCTCTTGCGTACGATCCTTATCGTCCAAGGTCAGGCGCGTGCTGAGGGGTCGATACCCCACTGCCTGCGCGGACAATGAATAGTCTCCTGGCTCAAGCGCGGGGAAATGGTAATGGCCTTCTGAGTTTGCATACACGGTCGTAGCAAAAGACTGCGCATCACGTCGGATTGATAAGGCAACTCCTCCCAACGGCTGACCTTTGCTCGACCGTACATTGCCGGAGATCACCGTTTGCGCGCGAATCTCAGTAGTGGTGGGTGCGTCACCAATCGTTTGGGAAGGAGTAGAGGATTGGCGTTGCGCTTGGAACAGCCCTGGTGGCACGCCGCGCAGAACCTTTAGGTACTCAGCGATGTCTGCAATCTCCGCTGAGCTGAGCGCATATTGAAAGCTGGGCATGTGGGGGCTTCCGTTGCTGACCCAATTCGTAAACGCAGCTTGCTGTGCGCTATCGGTGCTGGAGTCGCGAAACCATGCCGTCAGAGAAGGACCAATGCTGTGGCCTGGATCGGCCGCGTCCTTCGGATGCGCTCGGTGCGGCAGGTGACACAGTGAGCAATTCTGCAAAAACAGCCCCTGTCCGCGTTGTGCCGACATCTCCAACCCCGCTGCAGAGATTAGGGTGAAATCACTCTGTGGTGATTGGGCATAGCACCGCAGTGCCACAAGTACCATGCTGGCCGGGAGCCAGAGCAGTGCTCGGCGGCGCGAGCGCATAAGTGCGATGGCGGTGAAGTCAGTGGCGCGAGTTGGGTGTCGTGGCCGGCATCCCGCACTGCAGAGCTTTCTCCCTATGAATGAGATCAATGCCAGTGCCACAGCAATCCTGAGTGCAGTAACCAGGCGGAATGCTGTACTGCTTTCTGAGCACGGCCCCATATTCTGGGTACATCGTCTCCGCCCCGCCCAGCGTCGCTTGCTGAGGAAGATAATAGATCTGGCCATTCGTCGATAGCATGGGGTTCTGGCCAGGCAGAATCGGAGTAAATGTCATGCGCGTAATATCCGGCCGTGGAGGGTACCGACGTAATCCCACCGCCGGCAGTACCGCTGGTGGGAATACCGCGGATGATGATGCCTGCGGCGAGTGTATCGGTGCCGCTCGAAGTCGAGCCCGCCAGGCACGTGGCTGCTCCGCCATCAACGCCGGGCACGTCCTCGAGCATGGTGCTCAATTGGTATCGACCTTGGACCTGAAGGTCCTGTCCCTCGATCGCTGTCACGGAAGCGGCCGTCTTCTGAATATCTTCGCTGCGTCGCTCGGCAGTCACTACGACCTCTTCCAGCCTGCCCGTATCCTCGCTCTGTTCCGCCGCTGTTCCTTCCTGCGCAGTCTGTCCGTAACTGTTAGGATCGCCGGCAAAACTCGCCACCTGCGCCTGCTGCGAGAAACGAGAAAGCCTGGAAACGCGTCCCTGATCGAAGCATTGTCATACCCTTCGTCTGGAGCTAACCCACTACTTTTTAATTTCAAGTGCCAACCAAACTCAATTACGATCGGCCTTGTGGTACGTAGGATTACAGGTTTATCGCATTATGAGAAACAATCATACTTTATCACGGTATGAGAATAAAGGATATGGGTCCTATACGCCGGGGGTCGCGTACCTTATCTTGCACAGGAGACGTTGCGCACGTACGCAGTGAGCGAGCAGTGGGGGTGACTCCGCTTGTTAGGACAGATTTCGCTTCGAGATAAATGGTTCTGGCTGAGCGGTTGATGGTCTTTTCTTCCTGCTGCCGGCAATGGCATCACCACGTTATTTTCTCCGCAGATCTGTCCGCGCTGGATGAAGCCGCCGGGATGGATGTGTTGTGCGCTGACAAGACCGGAACCCTGACACGCAATGAGCTTTCCGTCACCGCCTGTCAGGCACTGCCTGGATTCGAGGAGGCGCAAGTGCTGGCGATGGCGACACTAGCGTGTTCCGATGGCGGAACAGACCCGTTGGACGCCGCCATACGCGTCGCATCGCCGCTTGCGAAGGTGGCGCCTTGGACGCTCCTCGCCTTCAATCCTTTTGATCCCGCGAAAAAGATGTCTGAAGCGTCGGCCAATAACGCCGAGGGCAGCTCTACGAGTGTCAGTTTCAATAAACCACTGCACTTTCTTCGGTTAATCGCTGCACTTCTTCAAGAAACCAGTCCAGCGGCGCGGCTGTGGCAAGACAAAAGCATCTCCTCCCAGCTGACCCAACAGGCTTCTCGGTACGCGACGGGCCATCGTTGCATTCGCGCGACAAGCCACGACAGACCCGCCGGGTTCTGGCCTCTAGCAGGCTGCTGAAAAAGGCTGTGTTTTGAAGAGTTTTGCATTTCAGAAGACCCATCGATTTGTGCTCAAAGCAGTGCTAGGGCAGTGGTATTGCTTCGATCATTGAGTTTTTCAGGCTTTTGCATGTTCGGATCGCCTCGGTACAACTTTCGCAGACACCTATCCTGTGGCCGGGCACATTCGACTGACGCGTACCAAGTTGTAGGCCAAGCCAGTCAGGCACATCAGCTGCTTGTTGCGCTTGACACCGCGCAGCCGCGTCTTGCGCAGACCGCCTACGGTCTTGCCCCAACCAAAGAACTGCTCGATGCGTTTACGCACGATCTGACTGGCCCGATAGCCGGAAGACTCCAGTGTGCCTTTGCCCAGGCCGGTGGAGAAGTGAGCCGCATTGAAGGCCACATGCGGAGCGATGCGCTGCGCGAGCAGGGCATCGACAAACCGGCTTGTGTGATAGCCCTTGTCGCCACCGACACTCTTGGGTCGAAGCCGCTTGCGCCGCTGCCGGGCCACCAGCGCCAGGGCCGCTTCAGACTCCGTCACGCCCACCGACGGGGTGAGACACACGTCGCTGATCAGACCGTGACGATTATCCATCAGGGCGTGTCCGGCAAAGCACAGCCTGGCTTCCTTGCCCAACGATTTGCGCAAGAGCTTGGCCTCCGGGTCCGTGGTGCTCGCGTGTGTGTCATTACGCCGCTGCTCGCCCTTGAAGTTGCGATCCCAGCCGGCATCGGGCCCCGAGCCACCGCCGTCCTTGGGTCGGAACGATTTCATCGATGCCCAGGCCTCAATCAGCGTGCCATCGACACTGAAGTGCTCGTCCGAGAGCAGTTCCAGGGCTCGCGCTTCGCGCACTACCGCATCAAAAAACCTCAGGGGCACGTCCTCACCGGCCAATCGCTCACGGTTCTTGCTGAACGTGGAGGCGTCGAAAGAAGGCTCCTCAAGGCCCATATCCAAGAACCAGCGGAACAGGATGTTGTAATCCAGCGTCTCGCAAAACAGCCGATCACTGCGCACCGAGTACAGTGCGATCAGAAGT
>Ga0209483_1001479_pt1 | contig 17707 bp, 21 predicted proteins | sample NGEPerA_FD_184508 | JGI IMG/M metagenome (GOLD analysis project Ga0209483, IMG submission 184508) | Arctic peat soil microbial communities from the Barrow Environmental Observatory site, Barrow, Alaska, USA - NGEE PermafrostL2-A... | ecosystem: Environmental > Terrestrial > Soil > Wetlands >... | reverse complement strand
CCAAAATCCAGCCCACACATCCCCCACACACCTCAGCACACACAGCTACCCCACTCTCATCAGCAAAAAACATCACATGCTTACCTCTCGTGAGAAATGCGGGCTAGGCATCAGCGTTCGTGTGTAAAGCGAGTCGCAAGATCGCGAGAACCGTGCAGCACACGCACGATGTGGAGTGTTGACCGTGAAAGCGTGTAGAAAACGAGATACTTATCGAAGTGTTCCACCGGAAATCGTCGAACTTCTGCCATCTCCGCGGGCGCCGGGTCTTCGCATCGCCCTAACTCTGGATGCGTACTCAGTAGGCGGCAAGTTGATTCGAAAGCGACGAGGAAGCGCCGCCGGATTTTGTTGCTGCCAGTTTCCTGCTCAAGGTAGTCGAGGATGTTGTGAATATCGGCCCGGGCCGGTGGGCGCAGACGAACGGTTTTCACGAAGCTTTGCGCTGCTCTTCGTAGGACGCGCCACACTCTTCAAAGAGCCGTCGCCATTCCACGGGCGTCATCTCGACACCCTCGCCGGAATTCAACCCTTCGCGCAACAAAGCCTCAAGCTCTTCCTCCGTGGAGAAGCTCGGAGGTGCGGTGATCTGTTTTGGTTGGGCCATGACGCCTCCACGAAACCTGTCATCAGTCTAATCGGGATGAGCGGTTTATAGCGGATGATGTTCCGAGACTATTGCGGATTTAGCGTGAGGCGATTTCCCCGGCGGCTTGTTCCAGGACGGTGACCTGGCCTTCGATGCGGGTGAGATTCGCCGATGCAGCGCCGGTTTCACTTACCGCAGGTGGCGTTGCGAGCGCCGTGCGCGCCCATGGCTTTGGCGGCGGCTTCGGTCATGTACTTGCCGTCTTTCGTTTTGCCGTAGTAGCGGTCGCCGTAGCAGTGGTAGACCTTGCTGGCGGTGTTGACCCAGACGATGCCGGGGCCACCTCCGGGAGCGGCGGTGGCGGCGGGTGCGGGCATGGGCTTCGGTTTGGGCGCGGGGGCGGTTTGGGCAAAGGCCGGAAGGCAGGCGAGCGCGAGAGTTGCGAGGATGAGACGAAGGCGCATGACGTGAGGCTCCAGTGTCGGGAAATGGCGATGCGAAGAATCGTAGCAGATCACTTGCGCTTCAGGGCTTCCAATTCGTCCAGCGTGCGCGGCCAGTCCTTGCCGAGGAGGCGTGAAAGGCTGCGGTCCGCGAGGACTTTTCCGCCCGTCTGGCATGTCGGGCAGTAGTTGGTTTCGTTGTCGGCGAAGCGGATGCGCTGAATCGGTGAACCGCAGATGAGGCAGGGCTGGTTGAAGCGGCCGTGGACCGCCATTTCGGGGCGAAAGGCCGTGACTTTTTCGGGGAAGGCGGTGCTGGCTTCGGCGTTGAAGCGGGCGATCCAGGTTTGCAGAGTCTCGCGGGTTGCGGTGAAGAGACGCCGCCACTCTTCGGGCGTGAGTTTGTGGGTCTGCGTGATCGGCGAGAGGCGCGCGGCGTGGAGGATTTCGTCGGAGTAGGCATTGCCGATCCCGGAGAGGATGCGCGGGTCGGTGAGGGCGCGCTTGAGGGTGCGGTTCTCGCGGGTGAGAGCGTCGCGGAAGGCTTCGGGAGTTGCGGAGAGGACGTCGATGCCGCCGGGATCGAGCGCTTCGAGCGCGGCTTCGCCCTGGACGAGATGCAGCGACGCCCGGCGCTTTGTGCCGGCTTCCGTGAGGACGAGCGAGCCGTGGGGGAAGTCGAAGGCGGCGAGGTTGTTGCGGCCACCGAGTTTGGCGTTGACGGGGCGCCAGTGGAGGCGGCCGGCAATCATCAGGTGCAGGACGAGGAAGAGGTCGTCATCGAACGCGAAGACGATGCGCTTGCCGATTCTTCTGAGCGAGCGGATGGTCTTGCCTTCGACGGACGTGATGGGTGGGATGGCCGTGCGGAGCAGAAGAGGGCTGGCGATGCGGAGGTGTTCGAGCGGCTGGCCGACAACGCGTGGTGTGAGGGCGGTGAGGTAGGCCGTGATGTCGGGGAGTTCGGGCATGGCGCGAGAGCATTTATTCGGGGATGCCGTCGCTATCTAAAGCATCTAGTTCATCGGCACTTTGCTGTTTGACTCGTAAGGTAGCTACATCTGCCAAATCTAGCAGAATACCTTCAGCATCAACCTTCACGTAGTCATCATTGCGCAGCAGCTTGAACCATGTCTCCGTAATGTAAATCTGTTTATGTGCTTCGCTATCCTTAACGACCGCATATCGACTGACTTGTCCGGCGTAAAAGCCAAGTTCGCTTTTCATTTCGACTTCTACAAACACGATAGACGGATTGCCCGACTTATCTAGCTCTGGATCAAGGACGTCATAAATGATGGGTCGCTCTCCCAGTGATCCGGCAATTCCGAAGCGTCTCATCCAGTCGAACCGAGACCAGATATAAGATGTGACCGGGCGGTGAAGGCGCCATACTCCAATGAATAATCCCAAAAGGTGTCCAACCAGAAAAGTCATCAGTACATACGCAGCGAAACAAAAAATAGCCTCGCTCGCGTGATGCTTCATCCACAATTCTGGATCGGAGCTGTCAAGCAATCTAAAATACACTCTCCAATCGCACCAGCGAAAAAACCCAAGAAGCGCCATAAACCAAAAACAAATGGCGGCGATAAGAAGGTGAACTGAAAGGCCCTGAACTACAAATTCTGCCAATTCTTCCGTCGCACCGAGATCTTCCAGTGACTTCGGAGCGACAGAGTTTTGGCTACGACGGGAGAAGAGGCCAGGCAAAACGAGAAAGATGAGAAGGAAGATCGTCGAGAAATCGATCTTCATATCGCCTCTTTACTGGTTGTCACTGTTCTGATTTGACTGGGACTGCTCCGGGCGCGAGGCGGTCGTGCTTGTTGCCGGAACGAAAGGGTTTCTCACGTTGCTTACCGTTGTAAGGGTGTTGAGAGTACGAACCGAATCCCTTGTTGTTGTGATCGATCTAACACTTGCAGCTTTTGAATTGATTCCCATGTGAAATCACCTCACCGAAATGATATCAGCACCGATTCGTTGATGCACCGTCACTATCTACTCGCTGTGTAGCGAGTTAGCCGTGTTAGTTGAAGCCTCGGCGGGTGCGGTTGTGGATGGTATCTTCGCGCTCCTGTTCGCGCTGGCGAAGTTTTTCGGCGTAGGTTGCGGCGTCGTCGTTGCGTTTCTTCTTTTCGCCGGCCGTGAAGGTGCGGGCGTCGGAGCGGGAGATGCGCTTATGCGCGGTCATGCCTTCGAGTAGGAACTCGGCGGCCGAGACGGCGACCTCGGGCTTGGACTTCGAGTTGATGTGCAGCGGCGAGAGTTTTTCGAAGAGTCCCTGGATTTGTTTGAGGGCTTCGAGCACGTCGGCGGAGGGTTGCTTGTCGTTGAGCTCGACCGCGCCGCCGAGGTTGAACCACTGCTCGATTTGCTGGGTATTTGTGTCGGCGAAGTAGCCGTCGAAAACGGTGGCGACCGACTGGCGGATGAGCTCGCGGATGACGTTGTCGGAGCCGCGCATTTCGCCTTCGTACTCGAGCTCGATTTTGCCGGTGATGCCGGGAAGCGCGGCGAAAATGTCGCCGACGCGCGGGACAACGAGGCTCTCTCCGTGAATTAAAGCCCGGCGTTCGGCGTTGGAGACGACGAGCTCCATCGTGCTGATGGGCAGGCGCTGCGAGACGCCGCTGCGCTTGTCGACCTTCTTTTCTTCGCGGGCGACGAAGGCGATCTGCTCGACGATCTGGCGGATGTAGTGCGGGATTTCGATGGCCTGGATGGCGTTGTTTTCAGGCGCGTAGCTGCGCGCGGTCCAGGCTTCCTGCTCGGTGATGGTGATGGCTTCGTCGACCGACTCGGGATAGTGCGTGCGGATTTCGGAGCCGATGCGGTCCTTGAGTGGCGTGACGATTTTTCCACGCGCCGTGTAGTCTTCGGGGTTGGCGGAGAAGACGATCGCCACATCGAGTTCGAGGCGGACCGGGTAGCCCTTAATCTGCACGTCGCCTTCCTGCATGATGTTGAAGAGCGCGACCTGGATTTTGCCGGCGAGGTCGGGAAGCTCGTTGATGGCGAAGATGCCGCGGTTGGCGCGGGGGAGCAGGCCGTAGTGGATGGTCAGCTCGGAGCCGAGTTGGTGGCCGGAGCGCGCGGCTTTGATCGGGTCGACGTCGCCGATGAGGTCGGCTACAGTCACATCCGGCGTCGCGAGCTTTTCTACGTAGCGGGATTGCGGGTCCATCCACGCGATGGGCGTGTCGTCGCCCTTCTCGGCGATGAGGTCGCGAGAGAATTTTGAGAGCGGAGCGTAAGGATTGTCGCGGAGTTCGGAGCCGGCGACGTAAGGGACCTGCGGATCGAGCAGCGTCGTAAGTGCGCGCAGGAGGCGCGACTTGGCCTGTCCGCGCAGGCCGAGCAGGATGAAGTTGTGGCGCGAGAGCAGGGCGTTGACCACCTGTGGGACGACCGTGTCGTCGTAACCGACGATGCCGGGGAAGAGCGATTCGCCCGTGCCTGCGATTTTTCGAAGGCGCACGATGAGGTTGTCGCGAAGCTCGTCCTTGACGGAGCGCGAGACGCGATCGGCTGTGAATTCGGAGTTGCGAAGTTGGCCCAGCGTGCGTGGAAGCGATGTCGACGACATAATTAGAAGTATAGATGTCGGGGCTGGGTCGGGGGATTCGCGTGTATGTCGGTGAGGCCGGCTCAGGGTTATTTGCCAGTGGTCACTTTGCAGTCGGAGAGCGTGTAGTGCCATATCTCATGGTGGCTTTCGCGATTGACGGCCCCCTGCGCCGGGATTTGGAAGCCGTCGACAGTCTGGTAGCTGTAGCTGAAGATCATGCGATTTCCGTCCTTGAAATTTCCATCCTCCCCCATCGTCCAGGATTTGAGGAGAAACCCTTGCGGCCCCGGATGAAACTCGAACTCCTGGCGGTCGGAATCGGAGCCTTTGGCTGCCATGCTCTGAAGATTCATGTCGGGCGTGAGCATCATCGCGACGTCAAAGGTTTGGATCTTATATTCGAGTTTGTAGCCGGAGGTGGAGGATTCCAAGTGGACAGGTGTGCCAGTGGCTGGGAGCAAGGCATTGTTGCTGGCGACCAGCCAGGTACGCAAGCTGAACCGAACAGCGTGTTGCAGGAGACCCTCAGCCATCCCTCCGTGAGGCATATCGTGCTCCTGCTTTTCAGTCATTCCGGATGACATGATGGCATCGTCGCGCGTGACTGTTACGCGGTTGGGAAGGTGCTGAACGAACTTCTCGATTTCTTCATCCGTTCCTTCATCCCCGACGCGATACGTTTCTGCCCAATGCTTTTTCCAGTTGAAGTCCACAGCGCAATCGAAGGACTTCAAATTGCGCTCGAAGGGAGCGTCGTATTTTGAGCGTGCCTGGCGGAGCAGCGCAGCGTCGTCAACCGTTGATTGCGCACTACAGAATGAGCTGCAAAGGCAGAGTGCGATGATCGCGGATGGTATTCGCATAAGGCATCCTATACCGGAACAGTCAGGTACCGGAACAGTCAGGCAAGCTCGTCGAGCATCCCCTGCATCTCGCTCGCGGCATGGGTGTTGCCGGTGCGGCCCGCAGCAGCCAGTCCCGCTTGAAGACGAACGCGGGCGTCATCACCACGGCCCGCCTTCAGCAACTGCTGCGCGGACATCTGATAGGCGGGGACGTAGTCCGGCGTGCGCTCGATGATGGTGTCGAATTCGGCGAGAGCGTCGTGCTCGCGGCCCTCGGCGGCATAGGCCATGGCGAGGCCGTAGCGGGCGAAGGCGTCGGCGGGGTTCTGGCTGAGGATTTCGGCGAGCATCGAGATACGGTCCATAGAGACATTGTTGGTCCCGGGGCGGTAAAGTGCAAATCTTCGGCTGGCGGTTGCTCCCCACAGCCGCAACGTGATAGTCAAAGTGTCATGCGGCTGTCTGGGTTGGTTGCGGGAGTGTTGTGGAGCGCGATGGCGCTGCCGGTTGTGCAGGCTCAAAACGCCGGTTTTACCCCACGCCGGGATGCTGACAAGATTCCATCCTACGAACTGGTTTCCATCCACAAGGCGCCGGACAGGGACACTCCGTGGGCGATTCATGACAGTCCGGACGGCTTGACCGCTACGTCTTCAAGGCTGCGCTCGCTGATTGCCGAGGCGTACGGTTTCTCGTTGGGGCAACTGAACGACGACCAACTGGTGGGTGCGCCGGAGTGGGCGAAAACGCAACAGTTCGACATTCGGGCAAAGGTGGACCCGGCGAACGTGGAGAAGCTGAAGGAGTTGGATAAGGCCGCGACCATGATGTTCGAGGCGCGGGCCATGGCAAGCCGCACGCCTACATTTCGAATGGTGATGCTACAGCGCCTGCTCGAGGACCGGTTCAAACTGAAGGTGCATTACGAGCAGAGGGTGATGTCTTTGTACGAGATGACCGTGGCAAAGGGCGGCCTGCATATGCAGGCAGCTCATCCGAAGGACCCTGAGCATGGCTCCATGGACATGGACCCCGGAAAACTGAAGGGCGAAAATGTGCCGCTGTCTTTTATCCCGGTGATGTTCGCGATGGTGCTGGAGCGGCCGGTGGTGGATAAGACCTCGACGGCAGGAAACTACGACTTTCAGTTGCATTGGACGAGCATGGAGGATGCGCAGAATAACAGTGCCGACGATTCTGCGCCTTCCCTGTTCACCGCGGTCCAGGAGCAGATGGGGTTGAAGCTGCAACCCGGCAAGGGGCCGGTCTGGGTGATCGTGATAGATCATGCCGAGATGCCGTCTGAGAATTGATCGGCGCGTTCTGATTTGACGGGGCAATTAGAATGGAAGCATGAGTGAGGAACAACAGGCGCGTCCGGTTTCGGAGTCGCAATCGGAGCGCAGCGAGATTATTTTTCCGGCGGACTCGAACGCGCTCGGCTCGCTTTTTGGCGGACGGCTGATGCAGTTCATCGACCTCGCCGGCGCCATGGCCGCGAGCCGTCATGCGCGGACGTACACCGTCACCGCTTCGATGGACCATCTGGATTTCGTGAGTCCGGTGAAGGTCGGCGAGTTGCTGATCCTGAAGGCGAGCGTGAACCGCGTATTCAAGACGTCGCTGGAAGTGGGCGTGAAGGCGATGGTCGAGGATGTACGGCAAAGAAAGCTGCGGCATGTTTCGTCGGCGTACCTGACGTTTGTGGCGATCGATTCCAACGGGCAGCGGATGGAAGTGGCGCAGGTGGTTCCGGAGACCGGGCACCAGAAGCGGCGATTCGACGACGCTCTGCGGCGGCGTGAAATGCGCGCTGAAGAGACGCAACGGAAGAAGGAATTGCGGGCGATGTCGAGCCCGGAGTGGCACGTCTAAAAGCAGTGATTAGAGCGTAGAGGATAGAGCGTAGAGAAAGCGGGAACGAGAGATATGGGACATGGTGGACAGGGAATGCCGCAGGGGCCGCAGGCGCTGCCGGGAGTGCAGTATGTGGTCGCGGTGGGGAGCGGCAAGGGCGGCGTTGGCAAGACGACGGTCGCGGTAAATCTGGCGGTGAGCCTGGCGAAGATGGGGCATCGCGTTGGTCTGCTCGACGCGGATATTTATGGGCCGAACGTGCCGACGATGATGGGCATGTCGAGGCAGCCGAACATTATTGGCGAGAACCGGATTGAGCCGCTGACCGCGCATGGCGTGAAGTTTATTTCCGTCGGCCTGATCTCTCCCGGCGACAAGCCGATGGTGATGCGCGGACCGATGCTGCATCAGATCATCCGGCAATTTTTACAGCAGGTGGAATGGGGCGAGTTGGATTTTTTGATCGTGGACCTGCCTCCCGGTACGGGCGATGTTGTGATCTCGCTGGTGCAGACGGTGCCGCTGACGGGCGCGGTGGTTGTCTCCACCGGCTCAAGTGTCGCGCTTCAAGATGCACGCAAGGCGTTGGAGATGTTTCACCAGGTCAATGTCGAGGTCATCGGCATGGTCGAGAATATGTCGCAGATGACGCTGCCGGATGGTTCGGTGATCGACGTGTTTGGAGCGGGTGGAACGGAGCAGACGGCGAAGCAGTTTGGGTTGCAGTTTTTAGGCTCGGTTGATCTTGATCCGACGGTGCGTGAGGGTGGAGACCGTGGTCTGCCGGCCGCGCTGGGCAACGAATCGAAGCGTGCGCAGGAGTTTGCGGCGATTGCGGAACGGATTGAGGCGAGGGCGATTGAGCTTGGTGCGAAGAGCGAGGATGTGCTGGAGATTACCTAGAGGCAAAAGCTTTGACGCAAAGTTCGCGGAGTTGGCCAAGTTTCGCGAAGTAAGGCGTCGGGGTTGCGTGAGAGGTTTGAGGCAGGCGGGAAGGAGGGGCGATGGAAGTTCGAGTGACGGCAAGGCAGCGGGCGATTTTGACGGCGATTGTGGAGAGCTATATCGCCACCGGCGAACCTGTCGGCTCGGGTACTTTGGCGCGCGCGCAGATCGAAGGCAGCGCCATGAGCGCGGCAACAATTCGCAATGAAATGGCCGAGCTCGCCGATGCGGGACTGCTCGAACAGCCGCACACTTCCGCGGGGCGAGTGCCTTCGGCGCAGGCGTTTCGGATGTACGTCGAGCAGTTGAGCGGGGGCGCGGCGGCGGGGTTGCCAGGGCTTTCGCGGGCGCAGGTGCATTCGCAGATCGATTCGGGATTTGCCGGAGTGGCGGGGACGCAGGCGCTGCTGGAGCGCACGTCGCATGTGCTGGCAATGCTTTCGAGCGGCGTGGGTGTCGCCATCGGAGCGGTTGCGGGGGCGAACCTCCTGGAGCATGTGCATTTCAGCCGCCTCGCGGAGCGGCGTGTGCTCGCGGTCCTTGTCACGAAGAGTGGGATGGTGCGCGACCGGGTGCTCGCGCTCGACCGCGATCTGTCGCTGTTGGAGTTGGAGACCGCCGCGAATTTCCTGAATGAAAATTTCCGCGGATGGAATGTGGAGCGCGTCCGCGCGGAGTTGGCGCAGCGGATCGAGCGCGAGCGCAACGAGTATCAACGGTTGATCGAAGGTGTGCAGCAGCTCTGGACGCGCACGGTACCGGACGTCGCGCGGACCGAACAGACAGTGTACGTCGAAGGCGTGGCGAACCTCGTCGGGCTTCCCGAAGACCGCGAACGGCTGCGGGAGATGCTGTCCGCCCTCGAAGCGAAGCAGCGCATGGTCGAGTTGCTGAACGCGTATATCGATTCGAAGCAGGACTCGGTGCGCGTGGTATTTGAGCTGGAAGAACATGCGCCGGAGATGGCCGGGCTGGTGCTGATTGCCGCCCCCGCCCGCGTTGCCGGCGAGACGCTGGGTACGGTCGGCGTAATCGGGTCCAAGCGGATGCATTACGAGAACACGATGAACGCCGTGAGTTATGTGGCGCGGATGTTCGATCGCATGAATGAACCACGATGAGCCGCGGCCAAGTAAAATTATTAAGACACGTAGAACAGTGGAGATGCGATGACGCGCGTACGCGATGCTTTTAGCCGCTGGTCGCGCATGGGCCAGGATGGAGAGAAAAATATGGATACGGAAACGATGCAGAATGATTCCGCGCAGGTCGATGTAGAAGCGGGCAGCGAACAGGAGCACCCGTCGAATCAAGACGCGGCGCAGGTCGAGATCGAGCAGCTTCGCGGCGAGAATAGCCAGTTGAAAGACCGGCTGGCGCGGGCGCAGGCGGAGTTCGACAACGCTCGCAAGCGTGAGGCGAAGGAGCGGCAGGCCGCTCGCGATTATGCGGTGCAGGGCGCGGTCGAGCCGTTCCTCAGTGTGATGGATAATTTTCAGTTGGCGCTGAAGGCGGATGGCTCGGCCGAGCAGTTGCGGAACGGCGTCGAGTTGATCCTGAAGCAGATGGAAGATGCGTTGCGCGGCCTGAATGTGCAGGCGGTGGAATCGGTGGGGTCGCAGTTCGACCCGCGAATCCACGAGGCGTTGGGCAGCATCGAAACCAAAGAGCATCCCGACCATGAAGTGCTGGAAGAGATTCGTCGCGGTTATAAACTCCGCGATAAATTGCTGCGGCCGGCGCTGGTGCGGATCGCGGTAAATCCGGCGCAAGTCAGTGAATAGTTAGCAGTGAATAGTGAAGGACGCAAAAACGCGGTGGGCCCGCTTACAGTATTTTGAAGGGAAAGTTGGATGGCGACAGCAACGATGAAGATGGACTATTACGAAGTCCTGGGTGTGGAACGGACTGCCGATGACGGCGAGTTGAAGACGGCGTATCGCAAGCTCGCAATGCAATATCACCCGGACCGCAACCCGAATAATCCGGAGGCGGAGGAACGCTTCAAGGCTTGCAGCGAGGCGTATCAGGTGTTGAGCGACGCCGACAAGCGCGCGGCATATGACCGCTTCGGACATGCGGGCGTCAGTGGCGCCGGTGGCTTTGGCGGCGGCAACCCGTTTCAGGGGCAGGGCGACCTGGGAGACATTTTCGGCGACCTGTTCGGCGAAATGTTCAACATGGGTGGGCAGCGTCGCGCGTCTCGCGCGCAGCGGGGACGCGACCTGAAGTTCGACATGTCGCTGGAATTTGAAGAGGCTGTTTTCGGCAAGGAGCAGGAGATCGAAATCCGCCGGGCTGAAGTTTGCGAAGATTGCAGCGGCACCGGCTCGGAAAAAGGCAAGCAGCCGGAGACCTGTCAGCAGTGCGGCGGGCGTGGGCAGATCCGCTCGCAGCAGGGCTTCTTCTCGGTCGCGCGGACATGCCCGGTGTGCAGTGGGACGGGCAGCATTATCCGGACGCCGTGCAAGACGTGTCACGGCGAGGCGCGCATTACGCGCGGGCACAAGATCAACGTCAAGGTGCCGGCGGGTGTCGAAGACAACACCCGGATTCGTTACAGCGGCGAAGGCGATGCCGGAAAATTCGGCGGGCCGGCGGGCGATTTTTATGTTGTGCTGAGCGTGAAGGCGCACAAGTTTTTTGAGCGTGGCGGCGACGATCTGCATTGCGTGATTCCGGTGAGCTTCCCGCAAGCGGCGCTGGGAACGGAGATCGAAATTACGACGCTCGAAGGGCCGGAGACGCTGAAGGTTCCTGAGGGCACGCAGAGCGGCAAGACGTTCAAGCTGCGCGGCAAGGGCGTCCCGCATTTGAATTCGCACGGCAAGGGCGATCTGATCGTCGAGGTGCGCGTGCAGACTCCGGCGAAGATGAGCAAGCAGCAGAAAGAGTTGATGAAGCAGCTTGCGGAGACGATGACGGTGGAGAACGCGCCGACGTCGCGCGGGTTGTTCGACAAGGTGAAGGACATGTTCAACTAGGGGCGACACCCAGTTTTAGCTTGTCCCAATTTCTGCGCAAAAAGTCACAACTCCACTTGACGCATCGCTCGTTCCCCGGAACGAGCGATGTTGTTTTTACGCCGAAGGAGTCTGAGTACACCTGGCCCCAGCCCGGATCGATGGTCGATCGATGGTCCAAGCGGAGTTCTCCGCGATCACGAATAAATCGGATCTCAGATACCCCCACTTCCAGGACAATGGAAACAAAATCCATTCCTCGCGGGTGAGGAAGCGATTCATCATCTCGCAGGGAGACTCCCGGCTCCAGCAAGAGGCCGTTCATCTCGTAACGAATGGCTTCCTGCAATTTCTCCGCCGATTTCCTGCTGAGACGAAGATCAGCCCCCGAGAAGAACAGGTTGTATAGCCAGCGAATTAGCGAATAAAAGACGTTCACAAAAAGCCTTTAGAGAAGCGCAGAGCAGATCGACAGCGCAGCAATAGCAGCGGTTTCGGCGCGGAGGATGCGCGGGCCGAGAGTGACGGGGCGCCAGCCGTGGTCGGCGAAGAGCTGCATTTCTTCGGGCGTCCAGCCGCCTTCGGGGCCGATGGCGAGGGCCGTATCCTGCTCCTGCCGCGCGGCGAGAGCGGCGGCGATGGTGTTCTGCTGTTCGGTTTCGGCCAGCAGAATTTTTGTGGGGGCAGAGACAAGCAGCAGCGCGGCCTTCAATGCGACGGGGTCGTCAACCTGCGGCATGTCGCTGCGGCGCGATTGCTGCGCAGCTTCGCGCACGATACGCCGCCACCGTTCAACACGCTTTGCCGCAGCTTGTGCAAGATGCTTTTCCGTTCGCCGCGCGAGGACCGGCGTTATCCGCGCGGCGCCGAGTTCGGTGGCCTTTTCGATGCCCCACTCCAGGTGATCGAACTTGAAAACGGCAAGCAGGAGATGGACGGGCAGAGCGGCTTCGGCTTCGAGTTCTTCGTGGAGCGTGAATACAACTTCACGGTCCGAGACTGTGGAAATTTCGGCGCGATGGAGAAACCCGTTTGCCACTACGTCGAAGATTTGTCCCGGCTCGGCGCGCAGAACGCGGGCGAGGTGCGCGGCCTGGTCGCCGGTGAGCGATGCGGTATTTCCATTCGATGTGTCGGCGATCCAGCGGCGGCGAGTCATGCTGTTAAGAATAGCGCGCGAGAACGATGGTGTGCGAAAGGTGCATGAACATTGGGTAGAAACACCTCGGGGAGCGCTCTATATGCGCTCCCCGAGTGTGTTGCCTTTGGTGTGTACTGCTTTGCCTGGTTGCGTTTGCCTGCGCTCCCAATCGATGTGGAACATCGACGTTGCTTACTTCGTACGAAGCAACTAACGAAGGTATAGTTTTTGCGCGATGCAGAGTCAAGAGAAAAATGGAATTGTGGCGCATGATTTTTTCGTCATCGCCGCGCTGCGAATCGACGATGCCGCCTTCGGCGTCGAATGTGTGAGTGAGCGAAGCGTTGTGAGCGGGACGTATACTACGGCGTTCGCCTGCTTCGAGTGAGCGAACAAGGAGATCGAGTGATGCGCGATGTCGTGATCGTGAGTGCGGTGCGGACGCCGGTGGGAAAGTTTATGGGCGGGTTGTCGGAGTTGAGCGCGGTGCAACTGGGCGCGATTGCAGTGCGCGCGGCTGTCGAGCGTGCGGGAGTTTCTCCAGCGGATATAGACGAGTGCATCATGGGCTGCGTGTTGCCCGCGGGCCTCGGACAGGCGCCGGCGCGGCAGGCGGCGCTGCGCGGAGGGCTCGCCGACACAGTGAGCGCGCTGACCATCAACATGGTTTGCGGATCGGGGTTGCGTGCCGTGGGATTGGCGGCGCAGTCCATCGCGCAGGGCGATGCGGAGATCGTGGTAGCGGGCGGCATGGAGTCGATGTCGAATGCGCCGTACCTGCTGCCGGGCGCGCGCAAGGGCCTGCGGATGGGCGATGCGAAGCTGGTGGATTCGATGGTCAAGGACGGCTTGTGGTGTCCGTGCGAAGACTGGCACATGGGAATGTCGGCCGAGGCCGTCGCGGATAAGCATTCGATCACGCGCGAGCAGCAGGATGCGTATGCGGTCGAATCGCACCGCAAGGCGGCAGAGGCTTGGCGCGAGGGGAGATTCGATGCAGAGGTCGTGCCCGTCGAGGTGAAGGGCCGCAAGGGCAGCGTGATGGTGACGCGCGATGAAAGTATTCGCGAGGACACGTCGATGGAGTCGCTCGGCGCGCTGAAGCCGGCTTTCAAGAAAGATGGTGGCACGGTAACGGCGGGCAACGCTCCCGGAGTGAACGACGCGGCGGCGGCGCTGGTGGTGATGAGTGCGGATAAGGCGGAGGCGCTGGGACTGAATGTGCTGGCGCGAATCAAGGCTCAGGCGACGAGCGGCGTCGCGCCGAAGTGGATTATGCTGGCGCCCGTGACCGGCGTACAAAAGCTGCTGGCGAAGGCGGGATGGAAGATGGAGGACATCGACCTGTTCGAGTTGAACGAGGCGTTCGCGGTGCAGGCGCTCGGAGTGGCGAAGGAACTGGGCCTTGATCTGTCGCGCGTAAACGTGAATGGCGGCGCCGTCGCGATCGGGCATCCGATTGGAGCAAGTGGTGCTCGGGTGCTCGTGACGCTGCTGCACGAGATGGTGCGGAGGGATGCAAAGAAGGGCGTAGCGGCGCTGTGTCTGGGCGGTGGAAATTCGGTGGCGTTGGCGGTGGAGAGATAGCGGTGCGGATCAGGATGGGTTTTCGTTCACTTCGATCCAGTAACCGTCGGGGTCCTGAAAGTAGATCTGGCGGATACCATCAGGGCGGATGTTAATGCGTCCATCGCCGAGGAAGTTGCGATAGACGACACCTGCACGGTCGAGTCGCAGCATGGTGTTATCGAGCGATCCGGTCCGGAAGGCCATGTGGTGCGTGATGTCGTGGGGCGTTGTGTCGGCGGCGCCGCCGACGATGTGCAGTGAAAGTGTGGGTCCGATGCGCAGCCAGACATGCAGGCCGTCGTGAAACGGTTCGTCGATTCGTTCGAGGCCGAGGAGTTGCTCGTAGAGCGCAGCGCTGCGATCGATGTCGGTGACGTAGATCGCGATGTGGTCGAATGTCATGCGGTGATACGAGATTACTCGGCGGAGGCGATGCGGGGCGAGAAAAAGACGAGCGGCGAGGGTGGGTTGCACGTCTAGCGTGGCATGACTTTAAATGCTGAACGCTTTAGCGGCAGGGTTGCGCAGTATGAGCAGTATGATCCGGCGGTTGTGCTGCCGCTGCTGCAAGAGTGGTGTGGGCTGATTCCGGAGTGGACTGTGGCGGATGTTGGGGCGGGCACGGGGATGTTGAGCGATGTCTTTCTGGCGAATGGGAATCGCGTGATTGCGGTCGAGCCGAATGCGGAGATGCGCGCCGCCTGCGCTCGGTCACATGCGGGGGACCGTGCGCTTGCGGTGATGGATGGTACTGCGGAGACCACTGGACTCGGTCATGCTTCAGTGGAGATGGTGAGTGTGGGGCGAGCGCTGCACTGGTTCGATGCGGAAGCAGCGTTTGCGAAGTTCAAGCGCGTGCTGAAGCCCGCAGGATGGGTGGCCGTCATTGCGTTCGGGCGTGCCGAGGATGGGCGTGAGGAGAACGTCGCGTTCGAGCGCACGATTGAGACCTTAATGCCAGCGCGCGGACGGAAGAAGGCGTCCGGGGCGTACGAGCGGATCGAGGATGCGTTTGACGGTGGGGAGTTTCGGCACGCGGAGATTCGCGGTGAGATGTCGCTGGGGTGGGAGGCACTGCTGGGAATGGCTGTGTCTCATGCGCCGTTGCCGGGTGGCGCGGCTCGGCAACACTTCTATCCTCTGCTCAGACCGTCGACGAAGCTATCGACGTATTCAGCCGTGTCCACTTCGATCGCTACCAGTCGCTTACAAATCGTATGAGCTTTCTCAACGCCGTCATTGCTGCGATGCAACCAACCGTGATCAGCCGTGCCATCACTGCCTGCCGCCATCCCAAAAACGATAAGTTCCTCTCCCTCGCCGTCAGCGGCAACGCCGACCTCATACTCACCGGCGACAAGGATCTCCTGCTCCTCCACCCCTTTCGCGGCATCGACATCCTCAACCCCACCGACTACCTGTCGCGCTAGAGCAAATTCCCTGCGGGTGTATAGCGAAGCCACTACCCTTTTGTCCGTTTTTCCCCAGAAAAACGGTACTGAACATCATTTTCAACTTCTCAGCAACAGGGAATTTGCTCTAGTCTCAGGCCATTTCCGCGAAATCTTCCCGCAGTTGTAATGCGCGGAGACGGTTGCTTCGTACATGCACTCGCCGCCCAAGGCGAGAGCGTAACGTGACGGCAAACCTTTTCCTTGCCACACGCGACATCCCCGCCTAACCTGAAGTAATGAGTTCTTCCGCAACTTCGACTGCAAACTTTTCGGCCCTTAGCTTCCATCAAAAACTCGACCGCTTCGCTGAAGTCGCCGTTCGCATCGGCCTCGGCCTCGAACCCGGCCAGGAGGTCGTTCTAACGGCCCCCACGGACGCTCTCCCGCTCGTCCGCCGCGTCACCGAGCACGCCTATAAAGCCGGCGCCAAACTCGTCACCACTTTCTACACCGACGACGCCGCCACCCTCGCCCGCTACCAGTTCGCCCCCGACGACAGCTTCGACTACGCCCCCGCCTGGTACAACGACGCCATCGCCACGGCCTACCGTTCCGGGGCCGCGCGCATGGGCATCACCGGCGCAAATCCCGCGCTGCTCGCGCAACAGGACCCCGCCAAAGTCTCGCGCGCCAACGTCGCCTCATCCAAAGCAGCCAAGCCCGCGATGGAACTCATTACCCGCCACGAAATCAACTGGACCATCGTCGCCTGCGCCACCCCTGCCTGGGCCGCCCTGGTCTTCCCAGGCCAGCCCGCACCTGTCGCGCTCGCCAAGCTATGGGACGCCATCTTCTTTGCTTCCAGAATCACCTCGCGAGATTCTGTAGCCGAGTGGAAGCAGCACGGCGCGAACCTCAAGCGCCGGGTCGACTTCCTCAACGGGCGCAGATTCCACGCACTCCGCTTCCACACGCCGGATGGCGCAACCGACCTCACCGTCGGCCTCGCCGACCGGCACCTCTGGGCCGGCGGCGGGACGACAGCCGGGAACGGCGTCTACTGCCAGCCCAACATCCCCACCGAAGAGTGCTTCACCACGCCCCACAAAGACCGCGTCAACGGCCACGTCAGCGCCTCCAAGCCGCTCTCGCACCAGGGCACGCTGATCGAAAACATCCGCTGCGAATTCAAGGACGGCAAGATCGTCAAAGCCACCGCGACCGCCGGCGAAGAGGCCATCAACAAGCTCATCTCCACCGACGACGGCGCGCGCCGCCTCGGCGAAGTCGCTCTGGTCCCGCACCATTCGCCCATCGCGCAGTCCGGCATCCTGTTCTGGAACACTCTCTTCGACGAGAACGCCGCCTCCCACATCGCGCTCGGCCAGGCCTACTCCACCTGCCTCATCGGCGGCGAAAAAATGTCCAACGAAGACCTCGCCAAACTCGGCGCCAACGAAAGCCTCATCCACGTCGACTGGATGATCGGCGGCCCCACCATGAACATCGACGGCGTCTCCGCGGACGGAACCGCCGAGCCCCTCATGCGCTCCGGCAACTGGGTATAGAGTCGAGACGCATCAATCGAGGAATTCCCTGTGACTGTAGAACGTCCCGCGCGTCCTGCATTGGCAACGCTGATCTGCATCTTTGAATTGGGCGTCGTCGCTCTGCTCATTGCATCGCATTTCATCGTGCGATCTCTGCGAGACCAGTTCAACGCCCTTCGCGCGAATAACCCCTCCGTTCATTCCCAGCCCTTTCCTCCAATCCATTACACGCCGCTGCATCTGACGTCGATGATTGTGTCCTACGGCCTCGCTCTGGCAGTCGCGATCACCCTCTGGCAGATGCGCCGCTCTGCCTTCTATCTGCTGGCAACGCAGACGACGCTCTCACTCATCACCTTCGGGATCGGCCTGGTGCGCACCTTGAGTGTCGCGCTCCATGTACCCCACGCCGCCGGGATCAACCACGCCGCAATCTTCTGGATCGCCCGAATCCTCAGCTTTCTCTTCGTCGCCTTTGAGGCAGCGATGACGTGGTACGTCTACGACATCACGAAGCCAAAACCCGAGGCGATCACCGTCCCCGAAACCCCACGCCGAATCGAAGACCCCAGCGAAACTCCAAACAGCACGCAAAGCACCGCCCGGTTCTATCTCGCCAGCGACGACGATCAAAGAAAGCCCAAGTGAGAGGGCGGCATCTGAGCGCTCGTTGTATCCTGCAACCCAGACCACCATGCCCCACACCTTCTCCCCTGCGCGTCTTGAAGCCTTCTCCGACGGCGTCGTCGCCGTCATCATCACCATCATGGTGCTGGAGCTCAAAGTCCCCCGCCCCGACGGCCTCGCCGGCTTCCGCGAGGTCCTGCCCACCCTCGG
>Ga0209483_1001477_pt1 | contig 17711 bp, 15 predicted proteins | sample NGEPerA_FD_184508 | JGI IMG/M metagenome (GOLD analysis project Ga0209483, IMG submission 184508) | Arctic peat soil microbial communities from the Barrow Environmental Observatory site, Barrow, Alaska, USA - NGEE PermafrostL2-A... | ecosystem: Environmental > Terrestrial > Soil > Wetlands >... | reverse complement strand
GACAATAGTGGCCGCTTCCGGCAGCCATCGGCCGAAGGGCCCGCGCGCCGATAGTTTCTCGACGATCATTGGCGACCCTGGACGCCAAACAGACCCTGCGGCCTGAGGATCAGCACGATCGCCATCGCGGCAAACAGCATCACTTCGGAGTAGGCAGGCTGCACCATCGCGGTGAGGCTGATGATTTCGCCGGCGATCAGGCCGCCGACCAGCGCGCCCCAGAACGAGCCAACGCCGCCGATGACGACCACGACGAACGATTGCACTAGCACCAGCGCGCCCATGTCGGGCACGACAGTAACGATCGGCGCGTTGATCACGCCGGCAAAGCCCGCCGCCATGCTGCCGAGGCCGAACACGACGAGAAACGTGCGCGTTACGTTGATGCCGAGAATGCTGACCATAAGCTGGTCTTCGATGCCGGCGCGGACGATGAGACCGAGCCGCGTTCGGTAAAGCACAATGTACAACACAACCAGCGTCGCCGCGACGATACCGAGCACCTCGATGCGATAGGTCGGGTAGTAGAGAAAGCCGAGATTGACCGCGCCGCTGCCCCAACTGGGCACCGGCAGCCGTTGCGAAATGCCGCCGAACCAGGCGCGCATGGCCTCCACAAGAATAATGCCGAGGCCGAAGGTCGCGAGGATCTGATCCTCATGCGGCCTTCGGTAATAGTAGCGGATCAATCCACGCTCGACGGCAACGCCGAGCAGCAGGAGCGCCACGGCTCCTGCTGTGACGGCGAGGACGAACGAATGCGTCTGATTATACGCGACGTAACCGGCATAGGCGCCGACCATATAGAAGGCGCCGTGGGCGAAGTTGATCACCCCCAGCGCCCCAAAAATGATCGTCAGTCCCATCGCCACGAGCACGAGCAAAGCGCCGAGCGTAAGCCCATTGAACAGCTGCGCCCAAAGCAGGGACCAGTTCATCGCATCGCTCTCCGGTGCCGCGTCAGCGTGCGTTCAGTATGACGGCAGCTTGCATCCGACCGAGTCGCAGGGCGGCACGACTTCTGGACCCGGCGTCAATCCGACAACCTTGTAGATATCGTCCGGATTGCGCACTTCGCTCGGCTTCTTGCCGACGACGACGGGAACGGCGCGAACTTGCTGGTGATCGCAAGCGCGGTAGTAAACTTCGCCGAGCGGCATTTGCAGCTTGTGTTCGGCTTCCAGCGCCTTGATGACCGAGATCGGATTGAACGTCTTGGCACGCTCCACCGCATCGGCCCAGACCATGAGCTGCGTATACGCAATGTGCGCGGTCCAGCGCGGCTTGTACTTGTACTTGGCTTCAAACGTGTCGACGAAGATCTTTGCAATCGGATTGGTTTCCGCAAGCGTCCACCAGAAGTCGAGCGTACCATAGACGCCCTGCATAATTTCTGAACCGACTTCCTTGCCCTGGAAAGAGGACAGGTTCGGCACGATCATCTTCATTTTGTCGAGCACGCCGAATTGCTTGGCCTGCTTGGTGGAGGCGACCGAGTCGTTGCCGAAGGCAACGTTGACGAATACATCGGCGCCGCTGTTGGCGATGTTGAGAAGATGCGAGCTGTAGTCAGCTGTGCCAACCGGACAAAGCTGCTGGCCGACCGTCGTCCAACCTAAAGCTTCGGTAAACTTCGACGTCGAATCGAATACCGAGTGGCCGTAAGCGTAGTCCGGAACGAGATAGATAGCCTTGCGTTTCGTACCGAGCTCCTTGGCCAGCACCGGCGCGAGCGCCTTCGCGGCCATGTACGCGCTCGGCTGCGAGCGGAAAGCGTAACGCTGGCAATCCTTGCCGGTCGTCTCGTTGGCGCCGCTGGCGCCGACCATGTTAAGAACGCGATAACGCTGAGCAACCTTCTCGAGTGCAATCGCGGTCGCGCTGCTCGAGCAGCCAGAGATCATGATCGCCTTGTTGTTGGTGATGAAGTTGCTGGCCGCCTGCACCGCCGGTCCCGGCTGCGTCTGTGTATCGGCAACTTTATATTCGATCTTCTTGCCGAGCACGCCCTTGCCGGACAGCGTCGAAATCTTCGGAACGAGGCCACCGCCACTGTTGAGGTGGCCGATCGCGAGTTCGTAACCCTTTTGCAAATCGCCACCCTCGGCGGAATAGGCGCCGGTTAGCGGGCAGGTCAGCCCGACGAACACGCTGTCGCCTTGCACGCCGGCGGGGAAATTACCGATCGTTTCTTCGGCGGCGAAGCTGCGTGAGATGTTCACGAGCGGAAACGCCCCAATGGCTGCCGCCTGCTTCAACAGGCTGCGCCGATTCAAGCCTTTGCGACTTTCCTTACTCATTGCTTCCTCCATGAATTGCTCATAAAGCCCCATCTTTGGACATGGCGGCAGGGCTCTTTATGACAAAAGTATGTAAGCTGCGGAGGACAAGATCAATCCTTCGTGCCGTCGCTCCCGAGCTCCAAATTCGCAGCAGGTGGTGCAGTAATATAACTGATCAGTAATCAGCCGATGACTTCAAGGTCAAGTAGCTCTCATTTACTTACTGCGCTTACCAGCGCGTATCTCCGGCACAAAAATGTATTTCTTCGCGACCTTCAGCACGTCATCTCTCAAATACGGGTCGTAACCAGCTTTTTTAGCGTTCAGGATATCCGGGCGCTTCCGTGCCAGAAGCGAGACGATCATCGGGCCAGTTTTCAAGATTTCGCCGGCGGCGCCGACGCCGATCCATTGAGCGCGTCCGCTTGATCTATCGGTCCGCAGATGTTTTTGGACGGCTCGGGCAAAGTCGCCGGAATCCACGACCGCGAGACTTTCCAACCTCCCACGTTTTTTTTGATTCCCGTAAACGACGGTGTCTCCAGCCAAGATAGACGAGATGATCGCATCCCACGGCGCTTCTTCAGTCGTAAGATGCCGGGCCACCTGCGCCAGTCGGACGGCAGACTGTGGCACAGGGGCGATCACGCGTTTCCAGATATTACGAATAAGCTTGTCGACCGAACGGCAGCTGTATGCTGCTCGTCCCGGGAGGAAACCCAACACGGGGCCTTCGAGCTTTTCGATCAGGTTACGCGATGCCAGAGCGGGAAGAGCCTGTTGGTGGACTCCGAGCCGTGCGGCGGTTTCTGGTGGCGTGACAGCATCCAGCAGTTGCGGCACCAGCTTCAGCACCTCGTCTGTAGGGAGTCGGACCGGCGACTTCTTGGCTTTGTGCGCGCGGACGGCCTCCACTAGCCCGCTCTCGGCGAGTAACGGACGTTTGCGGAACGGAGGAACAAAGTGCTTCTCCAGCAAACGCTTTGCTTCCGACTTCGTACGTTTGCCGCGAACGTTCTTGTAGTTGTCCTCCAAGAAAAGCGCGACGGCGGTTTCAAAGTTCACGGCACTGACCTTCTTCGTGAGGCCTAGCGTCTTTTCAGCAAGTATGCGCTTCGCTTCGGCACGCGCCTCTGCGAGTGACAGCACACCTGCACTGCCGATAGCTTTTCGTTTGCCGCTTCCAACGAGCACGATGTAGGTCTTCGTGCCGCCGGCCGATATACGAATTCCAAGTGGGCTATTCTTGTCCCAAATGGTCGTTTGTCCGCGTGCAGGAGCCTTCAGCGCCCGCACGGATAAATCCGAAAGCGGGGCTTTCATCTCAGGCACCTCTCAGGCACCGCGAAGGGTGTTTTGTGATGGGTTTCAATGTGCAGCTACGATAATCGTAACATGCAGAAAGCCCCAAATTACGGGGCTAACCTTCAACTATGATGCTGTATGAGGAATGCGGGTTTCCGATTGGGAAGCTGCCGTTCTACCATTGAACTACGCCCGCGCGGGCTCAGATCATAGCGAAGGATGAGCATGCCCGGCAAGCGCGTCCGCTATTTTTCGTCAATACGGGCGCGAGGGAAGAGCGAATCCGGAATCCATAATCTTAGGCGCCGCGGCGCACAGATTCAGGACCCGAAATCACGCCTTGAAATGCTTGCTCAACTTCAAGCTCTGCGCCTGATAATTCGAGCCGATGCCCTGGCCGTATAGCCTGTCCGGCATAGCCAGCATCTTCTCGTACACCAGCCGCCCGACGATCTGGCCGTGCTCGAGAATGAACGGCACTTCGCGCGAGCGCACTTCCAGCACCGCGCGCGCCCCTTTGCCGCCGGCGCCGGCATAGCCGAAGCCGGGATCGAAGAAGCCGGCATAATGCACTCGGAACTCGCCGACCAGCGGATCGAACGGTACCATCTCGGCGGCGTAACCGGGCGGCACCTGCACCGCTTCCTTCGAAGCAAGAATGTAGAATTCGTTCGGATCGAGGATCAGGCTTTTATCCGGGCGCGCCGTCATCGGCTCCCAGAAATCGAGCACGTTGTAGCCCGCGCGGCGTTCGACATCGATCAACCCGGTGTGACGCTTGGCGCGGTAGCCGACAATGCCGCCCTCGCCGAGCGTGCCCGACAGATCGACGCCGACGGCGACGCCTTCGCTGACATCGGCGTTCTCGGCGTCAACGAGCCGTTCGCGCGCGTGCAATGCGCGCAGGGCCTCGCCGTCGAGCAGCGCATGGCCGTGACGAAAACGGATCTGCGACAGGCGCGAGCCTTCGCGCACCAGCACCGGAAACGTGCGCGGCGAAATTTCGGCGTAAAGCGGGCCGTGATAGCCGGGTTCGACCTGATCGAAGCCGCGCAACTCGTCGGCGATCACGCGTGTGAAAACGTCGAGCCGTCCGGTCGAGCTTTTCGGATTGGCGGCGGCGGAAATATCGTCCGGCAACGCCAGGCTTTCCAGCAGCGGCACGATATAGACGCAGCCGGTTTCCAGAACCGCGCCGTCGGTGAGCGCGAATTCGTGCAGTTTGAGTTCGTCGATGCGGCGCGCCACCGTCGTCGAGCCGGGCAGGAAACTGGCGCGTACGCGGTAGGCCACCTCCCCCAGCCGCAGATCGAGGCTGGCCGGCTGAATCTGATCGGGCTGGAATTCGGTCGAGGGCAATATCCCGCCGTCGGCGGCCAGCCGCTCGATCATGCTGTCGGGCAAAATGCCCTTTTCCTCGATGCCAAAGGAAAGCGCCACGGCCGCCCCGCTTGTTTCGATGGGCGATCTAACCCGACGGACACCTTGACGGGAAGCGCCGCATCCCGCTACAAACAATTTATCCCGTGGTCATTTGAGCCGGCCGGCTTGCAGCCACGTTAAATAACTCGCTAAAAGGCCGGGGACATATGAGCCTTCAAGGACATGTGAGCCCGGCCGAGACAATTGTCTCCGGCCGGTTTTTTATTGGCCGGCGCGCGCTTTGCGAATAAGCAAGCGCCAGGCTGAAGGAGGCTCGCAATGTCAACGTCGAACGAAAAGAATTACCGCCCGGAAACCAAGCTGGTGCATGCCGGCACACTGCGCTCGCAGTTCAATGAGATGTCGGAGGCGCTTTTCCTCACGCAAGGCTATCGCTACGAAAGCGCGGAAGATTGCGAACTGCGCTTTTCCGGCAAAATCCCCGGTTATGTTTATTCGCGCTATTCCAACCCGACCATGGACATGTTCGAGCAGCGCATGGCCGCGCTCGAAGGCGCCGAGGCCGCGCGTTCCACCTCGACAGGCATGGCCGCCGTCACTACCGCGCTCATGGGGCTGGTCAAACAGGGTGATCACGTCGTCGCCGCCAAGGCCCTGTTCGGTTCCTGCCGCTGGGTGATCGAGGAATGGCTGGCGCGCTTCGGCGTGTCGAGCACGCTGGTGGACGGCAAGGATCTCGATGCGTGGAAAAAGGCGGTCCGCAAGGAGACCAAGGCGCTGTTCATGGAGACGCCGACCAATCCGACGCTGGAGGTCTATGATATCCAGGCGGTCGCCGACATCGCGCATAGTGTTGGCGCCAAGCTGGTGGTCGATAATGTGTTCGCCACGCCGCTCTACCAGAGCCCGTTCAAGCATGGCGCCGATGTCGTGGTCTATTCAGCGACCAAGCACATCGACGGGCAAGGCCGCGTGCTCGGCGGCGTCATCCTGGCGTCGCAAAAGATTATCACGGACCACTATCACCAGCTCTTGCGACAGACCGGGCCGTCATTGTCGCCGTTCAATGCCTGGGTGCTATTGAAGGCGCTGGAGACGCTGTCGGTGCGCGTAGCGCAGCAGACCAAAACCGCCGGTGCGGTGGCGGACGCGATTGCGGGTCACGAGAAGCTTGCGCGCGTGATCTATCCCGGCCGCGCCGACCATCCGCAGGCCGATATCATCAAGAAGCAGATGACGGCCGGCTCGACGCTCTGTTCGCTTGAGGTCAAGGGCGGCAAGGAAGGCGCCTTCCGTTTCCTGAACGGATTGAGCCTGATCGGCATCACCAATAATCTCGGCGACGCCAAGAGCCTGATCACGCATCCGATGACGACCACGCACCAGCGGCTCACGCCCGACCAGCGCGCCGAACTCGGCATCGGTGACGGGCTGGTGCGATTGTCATGCGGACTCGAACATCAGGACGATGTGATCGAAGACGTGCTGACGGCGCTGGATAAGGTGTGAAGTCTTGTCATCCATCGAGGCGCGCCAAGCGGCGCGCGCCTCAGGATGGCGGGAATAAATTATTCCGCCAGACCGAAGGACGCCGGCACGGCCTTGGGCGACTGCACCTTGGCCGATTGCACCGGGCGTGTCGCGGCTTCGGCGATCGCCATGCCGAGTCCTTGCGCCATGCAGGCATAGCTCCAGTCGTTCATATGCAGTCCGTCCGGCGCGACGAAGGCGGCAAACGGCATGTTGTCGGTCACGCCCCAGCGCTTCATCACTTCATAGCGGCGGAACAGGGCGACGCTTTCCCGCTTGGCAGTCGCCGCGATGAACTCGACCATATGCTGGGCTTCCGGCTTGATGTTCACCTTCGGCGCATATTGCGGATCGATCAGGATAATGTCGGCGCCGGTGGCGCGAATTTTTTGCAGTCCCTCGCGAATCGAGGCGCCGCGATCGTTCATCTGATGATCGCGGATCAGCGAATTGGTGCCGAGCTGCCATAGGACGAGGTCGGGTTTGTTGGCGACCACCGCCTGGTCGAAGCGCTTGAGCATGTCGGGCACTTCTTCGCCGCCGACGCCCTTATTGAGCACGGTGATCTCGCGGTTCGGAAAAAGTTTTTTCAACTCGACGGCGAGCCGGCTCGGATAGGTCGCCGAGGCGGAGCTGGCGCCGCTGCCGGCGGTCGAGGACGAACCGATCGCGACGATCATGATTGGCTCGCGCAAAGCGAGTTTATGGGCGAAATGCGCGAGCGGATGAACGAGCCGGAGCAGGTCGAGCGGCGCGTCGCACTTCGGAGTGCTCAGGTTGGCGGGAGCGGGCGGCTCGGCGCGCGCCAACGACGGCAGACCAAGTCCAATGAGCAACGCGGAAAGAGCGAGCGGTTTCATCGCCCGGCAGGCGAGGTCGATAGCTTGCACAGTCTTATTTCCCCCGGCTCCGGCTAACGGCCGCTTTCGGTTTGCGGCACGCTTGATTTGGCGGCCTCGATGATAAGACCCGCCAATAGGCGGCCGATACAGTCATGTACGCGTTCAGCCATATCAAGTTTCTTGGTGGCAGAATAGAGGTCAAACGTTCCCAGATCCGCCCAGGCTTTCATAAGATTAAAGCGATCGAATACCGGCACTTCTTGTTGCAGTGCAACCCAACGCATGTTTTCGACATAGGTGCCAAGCGCAATCATCGACTCGGTCCGCGGGCTGTATTGCGGGTTGATGAAAACGACATCGGCGCCGGCCGAACGGGCGGTATTGATGCCCTCCTCCAGGTTATGGCTGAAGCGGTCGGGGTCGATCGACTGCAGTGCGTCGACGGTGGCGGTCTGCCAGACCACCAGCGCCGGCTTGGCGGCGGCAAGGTCTGCCGGCAGCGCCCTGGCCATTTCGCCGGCGGTGCGGCGCGCCTTGACGTCGGTGGAAAGCTTCACCTCTACCCCCGGCAGCTTGGCGGAAAGCGCCAGGCGCAGCCGTTCCGGATAGGCGTTTTTGGTCCCGTTCGGGCCGGGCAATAGCGAGGAACCGGCGCCCACGACCAGGACGGTCAGCTTTTTGGCCGCGATGGCGCGGGCAGTAGAAGTGAGCGGAAAGTCGATTTCGGACTGATCGCCGGCGGCATGGCATTCGGCCGGATGGTCGGCCAAGGCGGCAACGGGCAAAGCCACGGCCAGGCATGCCAATAGCGGCATCGCCAGCAGATCGCGGTAGCGCCCAGTCATGCATCGCCCCCCGCGTAGCCTGGCTTGATCGCAGGCGGCCGCGGACCCGGTCCTTGTCGCTCGACTCTTCTATACCACGAAATCAGGGCGGCGGCGGCAATCATGATGAGGATGCCGCTTACGCTGACGATGATGTGCATGAATACCCGGTTCGACACTTCGGTGAATACGAAATGGCCGGCAAAGGACAAAAACACGCCGAAGCAGAAGATTTCCAGCGAATGCTGGCCGCACAAAATAGCCGGTCGCGCCCAGGCCGACTTCAAGGCCGGCCAGTCGCGCGACACGAAATAGATCGTAATGACCGCCAGCGACAGGAAGTGCAGCACGCGCAGCACGTCCAGGTTGGTCTTGTCGATCGGGTAAATTGCATCGCCGACGAATTTCGGAACGAAGGCGCCAAGGGAGGGAAGGTACCAGGTGAGCGCGATCAGGAAGGCGAGCACCACATAGATTGTGGCGAGCGCGACCGTGATGCGCGAATGGATCCAGCGCCCTAACCGCTGCGCACCGCCAAGCGCGCACCAGGCGCCGAACACGAACAGCAACTGCCAGGCGAATGGATTGAACACCCAATAGCCGTTCGGATAGGCCGGAAAATTCCAGTTGAACAGCCAGGACATCGAATAGATCGCCGCCGAGACGATCAGGCCGAGCGACGGCGAGCGCAGCAGCAGCCACAGGATCGGCGCGAACCAGAGCAGCAGCACGATATAAAGCGGCAGCACATCCATGTTGACCGGTTTGAACTTCAACAAAAGCGCCTGGACGATGGTGACATCCGGGTTACTGAGAAAATTCAGCACGCCCATTTCTTCCGAATAAAGCGGATTGTCGAAGGAGTGGCTGACGTAGGCGATCTCGGCCAGATAAATCGCGAACAGGAAGACGTGTGCCACATAGATTTGCCAGGCGCGCTTGAGCACGCGGGCGGCGGCGACGATGAAGCCATTGATCATCATCGAGCGGCCATAGACAAAGGCCGCGGTATAGCCGGAGATGAAGACAAAGATTTCGGTAGCGTCGGAGAAGCCGTAATTGCGGATGGTAATCCAGCTCACCACATTCGAAGGGATATGGTCGAGGAAGATCAGCCAGAGGGCGATCCCGCGGAAAAGGTCAAGCCGTAGGTCTCGTTCGACGGGGAGCGGGGCCATGGACGGCTTTTCTTTCGGTCTTGGATTCGGCCATAATCGCGTGGCAGGCAAAGCTAGCCATCCCGACCGGCGCCTTTCTAAGGCAAAGAACGGATGGTAACGAAAATACCTGCTGGCGGAAGTTCAGGGCGGCGATGTATCGCGCGATAACCCGTAAAATTGAAGTATCCGTGACGCCGCAATTCATTGCCGAGCGGTCGTCGCCGGCCAATGGCTATTTTTTCTGGTCCTATACCATCGCCATCGCCAACCAGGGCAGCGAAACCGTCCAACTGAAAACGCGCCATTGGCAGATCACGGACGCGTTGGGCAGGTTGCAGGAGGTGAAGGGTCCGGGCGTCGTGGGCGAGGAGCCGGTGCTCAAGCCGGGCGGCAGCTTCGAATATACCAGCGGAGTGCCGCTGCCGACACCGTCCGGTTTCATGGCCGGCAGCTACGGCATGGTGACGGATGGCGGCGAACGCTTCGATATCGAGATCCCGGCTTTCTCGCTCGACTGCTCGTTTGCCGAGCGGACGATTAATTAGGCAAACATCCTGTGAAGCGGTCGAGCGCCTGACGCGGCAGCACCGCCAGCACGGCGCCACTTAGACTGAAATTCTGCAAGCTCTGTAGCTGCTGCTCCGGCAGCGCCACACAGCCATGGGTGCTGGTGGCGCCTTTAAGCCATCGATGAATAAAGATGCAGGAACCGGCGCGTGCCGCGCGGTCGGTCGGATAATCGACCAGAAGGCCGCTGCGATATTGCCGAAAGCGCCACATGTTTTCGCCGTGCACCAGCGGGCCGATTTTTGCGCGCGTCGCGATCGTGTTGTACGCGGCCGAGGCCGGATCGTCGACGCAGGTTATACCTTCCGTGATTTGCAGATAATGCGGCTGGGCTGACGGCGCAAAACCGAAGGGGCGGCCGATCTTGAAAAAGCCGGCCGGCACGCGCTTGTCGCCCTCGATCTTGATCGGCTCGCCGGGGGCGGCGAATTGGCGAAAGGCCTGCGCCCAGCCGACGCCGTTAGAGCCGATCAGCGCGGTAGCCGGACCAGTCGTTGCACGCCAGGGCGACGCCGCATTGGCACGGATGAAGGTTTGCAAGGACGCGGTGGCGGTCGACAAAGTATCGGCGGTTACCAGCACCAGCTTGCGCGCGCCGCCGAGCGGCGCGGGGCAGGATTGCGCCTGGGCGAAAGACGGTGCGAGGAGCACAAGCAAAGCCACAAGCATCGCGCGTGCCATTGTCTATTCCACCTTCGCCCCGACATCCGCGGGTTGGAACACATAGGTCGAATTGCAGAACTCGCAGGTGACGGAGATCTTGCCGTCCTCGACCATGTGGTCGCGGTCGTCCTGCGAAAAGCTTTTCAGCATCGACTCCACGGTGTCGCGCGAGCACGAGCACTGCGCGCACACTTCATGCGGCTTGAACACGCGCACACCCGGCTCATGAAACAAGCGATAAGCCAGCCGCTCGCTCGACAGCGACGGATCGATCAACTCGATGTCCTCGACGGTCTCAAGCAGCGCGCGGCCCTGTACCCAGGCGTCGTCCTCGACCGCGGGCACGACTTCGATGCCTTCCGGCACATCGCCGGGATAGAGATCGGTCTGCGCGCGTTCGCTCGACTTCGGCAAAAACTGCAACATGATGCCGCCGGCGCGCCAGCGGTGTCTGGCGCCCGGCATCAACTCCTCGGCCACCGCCAGGCGCACACGCGTCGGAATCTGCTCCGAGCGCAAAAAATATTCATGCGCGGCGTCTTCGAGCGAGCCGCCGTCAAGCGCGACCAGACCTTGGTAGCGGCTGGTGGAAGTGCCCTGGTCGATGGTCATGGCGAGGTGGCCCTTGCCGAGCAGATTGCCGGCATCGGCCGTGCCGGAAGCCACCAACGCCTCGACACCCGGCTTACCGTAGCGGGCGCAGGCGCGCACCTGGCCGGGAGTGGTGTAGTCGACCACCAGCAGTCCGACCGGCCCGTCGGTCTGGGTTTGCAGGATGAAGCGGCCTTCGATTTTCAAGGTGGTGCCGAGCATGATGGTGAGAACGATCGCCTCGCCCAGTAGTTTCGCCACCGGCGCGGGATAGGCGTGCTTCGACAAAATCTCGTCAACCAACGGGCCTAGCCGCACGACTCGGCCGCGCAGATCGAGCGCGGAAACTTCGAACGGCGTGACGGTGTCGTCCGGCGTGGTGGGCGACGGCGCGCGGGTCGGAATGGAAATATCGGGAGAGGTCATGGTCAGGTCGGTCATGCTCGCTATGTAGTTTGCAATTGGCGAAAGACGAGTCCACCTCGCCTTTCCGTCGCGACGCCCGAAGGTGACGCGCTTACCGCCCGTCCGCGTGCAGGCACCAGGCGAGCAGGCCCTTCTGGGCGTGCAGGCGGTTTTCCGCCTCGTCGAACACCACCGACTGCGGCCCGTCGATCACCTCGTCGGTGACCTCCTCGCCGCGATGCGCCGGCAGGCAATGCATGAACAGCGCGTCGGGCTTGGCCTTCGCCATCAGGCTGGCATTGACTTGATAGCGCTTGAGGATGTTGTGGCGGTGCTTGCCGTCGCGATCGCCCATCGACACCCAGGTGTCGGTAACGACGCAATCGGCGCCCTTGACGGCGGCGTCCGGATCGTCGCCGACCTTGATCGCCGCGCCGGACTGCTTGATCCAGTCCATCAGCCATTTTTTCGGCTTAAGCTCAGTGGGCGCGGCGACCCGCAACTCGAAATCGAAGCGCTCGGCCGCGTGAGCCCAGGACGCCAGCACGTTATTGGCGTCGCCGGTCCAGGCCACGGTGCGGCCCTTGATCGAGCCGCGGTGCTCCTCGAAGGTCATCACGTCGGCCAGCACCTGGCAGGGATGCGAGCGCCGCGTCAGGCCGTTGATCACCGGCACCGTCGCGTGGCGCGCGATTTCGGCGACCGAGTCATGGTCGAGCGTGCGAATCATGATGGCGTCGACGAAGCGCGACAGGACGTGCGCCGTGTCGGCCAGCGTCTCGCCGCGACCGAGCTGCATTTCCTGCGCGGTCAGCATAATCGCCTCGCCGCCGAGCTGGCGCATGCCGACGTCGAAGGAGACGCGGGTGCGGGTCGAGGGCTTGTCGAAGATCATGGCCAGTGTTTTGCCGGCGAGCGGCGCCGACAATTCGCCGCGCTTGCGCGCCGCTTTCATCACGCGGCTGTTGTCGATCATGCCGGTCAGCACCGGTTTCGGGATATCGGTCAGGTCGAGGAAGTGACGCAGGTTTGACATCACGCCGCTCCCTGCTTGGCCACCTGCTCACGCGGATGAGCAAGTGCGAGCTTGGCGCAGGCGCGGTCGATGCGCGCAATTGCTTCGGCGATCTCGGCCTCGCTGATGATGAGCGGCGGCAGCAGCCGCACGACATTATCGCCGGCGCCGACCGTGATCATTTCCTCGTTGCGCAATTCGTCGACCATCTCGCCCGACGGCGGCACCATGCGCAGGCCGATCAGCAGGCCTTCGCCACGCACTTCGGCGAGAACGGACGGATAGCGGTCGCGGATTTCGGCCAGCCGCTGCTTGAACAGAAGGCCCTTATGTTTCACCACGTCGAGGAATTTTCGGTCGGCCACGATATCGAGCACGGCATTGCCCACCGCCATGGCGAGCTGATTGCCGCCGAAGGTCGAACCATGCGTGCCGGCGGTCATGCCCTTGGACGCTTCGATGGTGGCGAGACAGGCGCCGATCGGGAAGCCGCCACCGAGCGCTTTCGCCAAGGCCATGATGTCGGGCGTGACGCCGGTGTGCTGATAGGCGAACAAATCGCCGGTGCGGCCGATGCCGGATTGCACTTCGTCGAAGATCAGCAAGAAGCCGCTGTCATCGCAAAGCTTGCGCAGCGCCTTCAGAAAATCATGAGGAACGACGCGCACGCCGCCCTCGCCCATCAGTGGCTCGATGATGATAGCGGCCGTCTCGGGACCGATAGCCTTTTTCACCGCTGCAAGATCGCCATAGGGCACCTGGTCGAAACCTGGCATCGCTGGGCCGAAGCCGTCGAGATATTTCTTGTTGCCGGTGGCGGCGAGCGCCGCGAGCGTGCGGCCGTGAAAGGCGCCCTCGAAGGTAATGATGCGGTTGCGCTCCGGCTTGCCGGACGCCGCCTGATATTTGCGCGCCATCTTGATGCAGCACTCGATCGCCTCGGTGCCGGAATTCTGGAAGAACACCGTGTCGGCAAAGGAGAGTTCGCACAGCCGTGTCGCCAGCCGCTCGCCTTCCGGGATGCGGTACAAGTTCGAGACGTGCCAGAGCTTCTTGGCCTGCTCGGTAATAGCCTCGACGAGATGCGGATGCGCATGCCCGAGCGCGTTGACGGCGACGCCGGAGGTGAAATCGAGATAGCGCTTGCCATTTTCCGCGATCAGCCAGGCGCCCTCGCCCCGCTCGAAAGCGAGGTCGACGCGCGCATAGGTCGGTAGCAGGTGGGAGCTCACGGCCGGCTTCTCTCAAACGAATGGCGATGACGCTTTTGAAAACCGAAAACGGGTTTAGCGCCGGATGGCGTCCGGAGGCCTGGTTTTTCGGAATTTGCGCCCGAAACGAAACGTGCCGCCTCGCCGGGCGGCACTTACACGGCATTCTATTGCCGGGCCGTGACCTGTCAACCGCGGGAGGGAACACGGTACCCCGGTGTGATTCGCGACTCAAATTTGCCGCAACTGCGGATTCTAAAGGAATACCTGTTGGTAGCGGGGTTTTGCCGGCTGCAAATGCTTGCGGGGCTGTCAACCCATAGTGTAGTTTTTTGATCAGGCGGTACGACATACAGTACGTACCGGTACAGAAATCTGGTTCATCCCTGAAGCGTAGACGTTCAGGCACGGAAAAACCGTGTCAGACGAAGGGGTTGGATTCTATCGAGGGTAGGGTTTGCCGTGGAGCACCCAATGAGCTGGACCGACGAACGGGTCGAACTGCTGAAAAAGTTATGGGCGGACGGCCTGTCCGCCAGCCAGATCGCGGCCGAACTGGGCGGGATCACGCGCAATGCCGTCATCGGCAAGGTGCACCGGCTCGGCCTGTCGGGCCGTGCCAAGAGCCCCTCCTCGACCTCGCCACGGCCGCGCAAGGCGCGCTCCTCGGGCCACATGATCCGGGTGCAGCGGCCCTCGATGCGCGGCAATACCGCACTCGCCTATGACTACGAGGCCGAGCCCGAACCCGAGATGCTCGAGATCCCGGCCGAACAGCGCAAGACCTTGCTGCAACTGAGCGAAAAGACCTGCCATTGGCCGGTCGGCGATCCGGGCAGCAATGATTTCTTCTTCTGCGGCGGCGAAAGCGCCGAGGACAAGCCCTATTGCACCTTTCATTGCCGCGTCGCATTCCAGCCGGCCTCCGACCGCCGCCGCGTCAACCGGCCGCCGTTCCGGAACTAAAGCGAATTTCGATTTGAGATTGAAGTGGCCGGGCATAGCCGTTCGAAGAACGGCGTCTCTTTGAGATGCCTATGTCCCGGCCATTTTGTTTTTCCCTCTCCCCGTTTACGAGGAGAGGGTGGCGAGCCATAAGCGCGTTTACGCGCGTCTGTGACGCGCGATGGCGACCCGGGTGAGGGGCGAGTTTGCCGCCCATTCGCCCGCCGGGCCCCTCACCGACCCTCGCTCCGCTCGGGCACCTCTCCCCGCAATGCGGGGAGAGGGAAACCGCGACCGCCGCGCCTCTTCGCGTCACCGATGCACTTTTCAAACAGCCTTAGCCAACGGCTCCGCCGCCCCTATTCTTTGCGGCGCGGGGGCGCCGGCCTTCCTTTCCTTGTCCCCGCGAATAGCGAGGGAGTGGCGCGCCAAGCGGCGCGACATTGGTAGTGGACGCACTTTCCCTTGCGAGAAAGTGCGGCGCCATTCGGCGCGCCACAACGGTATCTTCCAGCGGACGGGCCGCGCTTCCAGCGAGGAAAGCAGGGTCCCCGCTTTTTGGATGAGACGCGCTTCGCGCTTTTGCGCGGGGACGACAAGTGGCGAGTGAGAGGAGAACTGAGAAAAAGCGTACGCGTTAACCGCTGATCCGCTCGATCGTCGCGCCGCAGGCGGAGAGTTTTTCTTCCAGCCGCTCGAAGCCGCGATCGAGGTGATAGACGCGGTTGACGATGGTCTCGCCCTGCGCGGCGAGCGCGGCGATCACCAGAGAAACCGACGCGCGCAAGTCGGTCGCCATCACCGGCGCGCCCTTTAGACGGGAGACGCCCTCGATGGTGGCGGTCTCACCGTCGAGATGAATGTGCGCGCCGAGCCGGGCCAGCTCCTGCACATGCATGAAGCGGTTCTCGAAAATCGTTTCGGTGATGTGCGAGGTGCCCTTGGCGAGCGACATCAGCGCCATCAACTGCGCCTGCAAGTCGGTCGGGAAACCGGGGAACGGCGCGGTGGTCACGTCCACCGGCATCAGCCCTGCGCCATTGCGCGCGATGCGGATGCCTTCGTTGGTCGGCGTGACGCTTGCGCCGGTTTGCTTGAGCACATCGAGCGCCGATTGCAACAATTCGGGCCGTGTGTTCTGCAACAGCACGTCGCCGCCGGTCATGGCCACCGCCATGGCATAAGTGCCGGTTTCGATACGGTCGGGCAGCACCGAGTGACGCGTGCCGTTCAATTTGGCGACACCTTCGACGACGAGACGCGAGGTGCCGATGCCGGAAACCTTGGCGCCCATCTTGTTGAGGCAATCGGCGACGTCGCCGATTTCCGGCTCGCACGCGGCATTGTCGATGACGGTCGTGCCGCGCGCCAGCACCGAAGCCATCAGCGCGGTGTGGGTGCCGCTCACCGTCACCTTGGGGAATTTGATTTCGCCGCCGCGCAATCCGTTTTTGGCGCGGGCGATAACGTAGCCGCCTTCGATCTCGATCTCGGCGCCGAGTTTTTCCAGCGCCATGATCAGGAGATCGACCGGGCGGGTGCCGATGGCGCAGCCGCCCGGCATCGAGACTTTCGCTTCGCCCATGCGCGCGAGCAAAGGCGCGATCACCCAGAAACTGGCGCGCATGGTGGAGACGAGTTCATAGGGCGCGGTGGTGTCGACAATATTCTTGGCGGAGATGTGCAGCGTGCGGCCGCTGGCCGGATCGTCGCCCGGGCGCTTGCCGGCGATCATGATGTCGACGCCGTGATTGCCGAGGATACGCTGGAGCTGGATGACGTCGGCGAGCCGCGGCACGTTGTCGAGGATGAGCGTGTCGGCGGTGAGCAGGCTGGCGATCATCAGCGGCAGCGTGGCGTTTTTCGCGCCCGAGATCGGAATGTTGCCGTTGAGCTTTTGCCCACCGACGATGCGTATCCGGTCCATCTGCCGCCCCGCCCGCTTCCTGCTTCGTGCCTGCCAAGCCCAACCTATGGACCGCCCACGCCCGCCCGCAAAGTCAAAACCAGACGGAGGGTTACCACTTATCGCCGGGCAATTGGGGCGAAAGTCGGACCCGCGCAAGGCCCCGATTCGTCAGCTTTTCGTAGTCCCGCCGGGCTTGCCGGTGGTCTTCGCCGCGGACGCGCTACGCGCGCGTTCTCTTTCCCGTTCTCTTTCCTTTTCTTGCGTCTTGCGCCGGCGCAGATTTTCCCGTAGCGCAGCGGCCAGCCGCGCCTCGCGGCCGCCGGTTTTTGCCTGTTTTGCGGGTTTTTTAGTCTCGGTCATGACGCTATGTATGCGGCAGGGCGAGGGCTTTACAAGTTCACGCAATCTTCAAAGCTTATTTAGACCTTGCCGGCTAGAGCCTTTCCGGCTTTGATTGAATCAAAGCCGGGGCTCTAGCTCCTTATTTTGTCGCGTTTTCTTCACGCGAACCGGTGTCCACTTCGCTCGAAAACGCTCTAGTTGCCTTGCATTGTCCGGGGGGCTTGTGGCAGTTTCCGCCGCGCCGAGCGCATGATCCCGAAAAGTGGGTACCGGTTTTCGGACCGGATCATGCGCTAAAAAAATGGGCCGGCCCCTTAAAGGCCAGCGAAATTGCTGCCGTAGCTCAGTGGTAGAGCACCTCATTGGTAATGAGGAGGTCCACAGTTCGATCCTGTGTGGCAGCACCATTTCCCAAATCGCTTTCAGCACTGAAAACAGCGGCAAATTCAAGCTGTTGCCTATCGTTGACGGGTGCGCCACGCGACCGCACGGATTGCCGGCAAACACCAGAACGAACCGCGAAACGCTGGCACGCGTGACACGTTTTTGGCACGCAACGCGAACAACCGCGGCGGCGACCGAGGTGGCCGCGATCGCCGAGGTGACGCGATGAGCGCCGACGTCACGGCGATGGCGCAGCTGCCGTCCGACCTGCGCGATGCGTTCGATCGCCTCGCCGAAGACGCCGTCGGCGAGTTCGGCCCGACGCCGCTCGCGCGTCTCGTGCTCGCCCATCT
>Ga0209483_1001474_pt1 | contig 17731 bp, 11 predicted proteins | sample NGEPerA_FD_184508 | JGI IMG/M metagenome (GOLD analysis project Ga0209483, IMG submission 184508) | Arctic peat soil microbial communities from the Barrow Environmental Observatory site, Barrow, Alaska, USA - NGEE PermafrostL2-A... | ecosystem: Environmental > Terrestrial > Soil > Wetlands >... | reverse complement strand
CGTCCGGGCAGACAAGTTTCCGCGCCACCTCAAAGAATCCGAGTGGCGCTGGAATCATCGCCGTGATAACCTCTACTCGTTGCTCTTGAAAGCTACCCGTTCACACCCGCTCAACTAGGAAAGACCCTAATGGAATTGCTCTGTGATGAAAATATCAGCCCCTATAGCCGTTATCGGTTACTACATCACTTGATTAAAGCACGGCAAGCTCACGGCGGTATGGTTTCACGATTTATTGACCAATTTAATTTGGTTGAAAGACAACGCATTGAAGCCCTACTTCCGCGCTACCTAGCCGCACCCGCTTTCGAGCTTAATCTAGTCGCCCTTTATTATCTAACAATCTTGGGACGCTCTGTGACTGAATTGCGAGAATTGGCGGCCGCACATTGTCGTCATGGTTGTGAGCCAGTTCGCAACGCGCTTGAAGCAGCAGCAGGAATAACTCAATCGCAGCCGCCGCCTGCCACATTCAATGACGAACCCGACGCAACCCCCGAACCAACAAGCTAATGTCCAACCCCCAACAACTCGTTCAAAAACTCTGGAATTATTGTTCGATTCTCCGCGACGATGGTTTGTCGTATGGCGATTACGTTGAACAACTGACATTTCTCCTGTTCCTTAAAATGGCGGACGAGCAGGCCAAGCCGCCATTTAACAAGCCGTCGCCCATCCCCAAAGGCTTCGGCTGGGACGCTCTACTGAAGTTGGATGGCGATGATCTCGAAATTCATTACCGGCATACATTGGAGGAACTCGGCAAGCGGTCGGGAATGCTGGGCGTCATCTTCCGCAAGGCGCAGAACAAAATCCAAGACCCGGCCAAGCTGCGTCGGCTCATCGTGGATCTGATTGACAAAGAGCAGTGGTCCAGCCTCTCTGCCGACGTGAAAGGCGACGCCTACGAAGGTTTATTGCAAAAGAACGCCGAGGACGTGAAAGGCGGCGCGGGTCAGTATTTCACGCCGCGCCCACTCATCGCCGCAATGGTGGACGTGGTCGCTCCGCAGCCAGGGCAGGCCATTTGTGATCCGGCGTGTGGAACGGGCGGTTTTCTTCTAGCGGCGCATGATTATCTCGCCAAGCATCACGCCCTGGATCGGGCGCAAAAAAAGAAGCTCAAGGGCGGCACATTTTTCGGTATCGAATTAGTGGACAGCGTAACGCGTCTTTGCGCGATGAACCTGTTGCTTCACGGCATTGGTGGAGACTTGGAGGAGGATTTACCGGTCGTCACCAAAGACGCGCTGGCTGGGAAACACGGCGAATATGAAATTGTGCTGGCCAATCCGCCGTTCGGCAAGAAGAGCAGCGTGACCATCGTCAACGAGGCGGGCGAGTCGTCCAAGGAATCGCTCATCATAAACCGCGACGATTTCTGGGCGAGCACGAGCAACAAGCAACTCAATTTCCTCCAGCACATCTTCACCATCCTCAAGCAGCACGGTCGCGCGGCGGTGGTGTTGCCGGACAATGTGCTCTTTGAAGGCGGCGCGGGCGAAACCATCCGGCGCGAACTGCTCAAGCAGGCGGACGTGCATACCTTGCTGCGCCTGCCCACCGGCATTTTTTATGCGCAAGGCGTGAAAGCGAACGTGCTGTTTTTTGATCGCAAGCCCGCGCAGGAAAAGCCGTGGACGCAAAAGCTGTGGATTTATGACCTGCGCACGAATCTGCATTTCACGCTCAAGGAAAATACACTGAAGCGCACCGACCTCGACGACTTCGTAAAATGCTACAACACGAAGAATCGTCACGAGCGCACCGAAAGCGAGCGTTTTAAATCCTTCAACTACGAAGAATTGACGAAGCGCGACAAGGTGAACCTCGACATCTTCTGGCTGAAAGACGATGCGCTGGAGGAATCCGCGAATCTGCCCGCGCCAGAAATCATCGCGCAGGAGATCACGGACGACTTGGAGGCCGCGCTTGAGCAATTCGCCACCATTGCGGATGATTTGAAAAAATAAGAATCTTGAACGAGCATGGAAAACACGCCTGACAATTTGAAAATTTCGTTGGTTTATGACCAGGCGATCAATTATGCCTTTCAGCAAAATGCCATCCCGGTGGTCAAGGAACTGCGTTTTTTCAATGACGCCACGCCGCGCAAGAATCTCATCATTCGCATCACCACCGAGCTGGCATTTGCCGAGTCGGTTGAACTACGACTGCAAGGTATTGACGCTGGTGGGGAGTTTCGTGTCGCTCCACTGGATTTGAAGCTCAGCCCCGACTTCCTCGTCAAGTTGAGCGAAAAAGTTTCCGGCTGGCTTAAAGTCGAGGTTATTGAAGGCGATTCCATTATCTGTTCCAAAACCGAACCGGTTTCCCTGCTGGCCCGCAATGAGTGGTGCGGACTGGTTTCGTTACCTGAAATTCTGGCCGCCTTCATTCTGCCCAATGATGCGGCGGTGATGACCATTTTGAATCGTGCAGCAGAGTTGCTGCGCGAACACACGGGTCGCTCCGCTTTCAACGGGTATCAGGATAAAAGCCGCAGGCGCGCTTGGGATCAGGTTGCCGCCATCTACAAGGCGGTGGGTGAGCTTGGCATCCGTTACATCGTGGCACCGGCAAGTTTTGAAAACACCGGCCAGAAAGTCAGATCACCAGCCGACATCCTTTCGCAACGCTTCGGCAACTGTCTCGATTTGTCGCTGCTATTTTGCGCCTGCTGCGAGCAGGTTGGATTGCATCCGCTGGTTCTGATGCACGAGAGTCATGCCTATGCCGGTTGCTGGCTGGAGGAACGAACTCTGCCGGAACCATCCAGTGATGATCTTCAACACATCCGCAAGCTGGCCACCGATGAATTGATCACCGCGTTTGAATGCACAGTGGTCGCGAGCGAGACGCCCGGCACGCTCAAGGACGCTGAATTATTGGCCCGACCACACCTTCAGGGTGACAAACCTTTTCGTCTCGCGCTGGATGTTCGCCGGGCCCGAGTTGCCCGGATTCATCCATTGCCCATTCCAAACCAGCCTGTCGCATCGGTCGGAGCTGGCATTTTGGCTGGCCAGCCTGCACCAGTGGCTGGTATCGGCGACCGGGATTTCGCAGACCCGCTGAAGGCGATGCCGGAAGCATCCGCCAAACCAGGCACCCGGATTGATCAATGGAAAAGCCGACTGCTTGATTTGAGCCTGCGCAACCGGCTGCTGAATTTCCGAGAGACCAAGTCCACGATCCGCATTCTTTCGACTTCGCCTGAGCGGGTCGAAGATGAACTCGCCGCCGAGCATGAACTTGCGCTCCGACCCCGGCCCAAAGTGATGGGCGAGGACGATCCGCGCAGTGAAGCCGCCTACACCCAGCAACAACGTGCCGATGCGTTGGCAGATCATCTGGCCGACGAACTGAAACATGGCCGGCTGCATACGCACCTTGACGAATCCGAACATGCCCGCCGTCTCACAGATTTATTCCGTTCCGCCCGCAATGCCATTGATGAAAACGGCACCAATACGCTTTTTGCCGCCGTCGGCTTCCTCGAATGGCGGGAAACCGAACAAAGCGACCGGGTGTTTCGTGCGCCGCTATTGCTTGTCCCTGTCGAATTGAAACGCAAATCCGTGATCGAAGGTTTTTCATTGAGGCGTTTGGATGAGGAGACACGGCTCAATGTCACGCTGATGGAAATGCTGCGACAACATTTCCAAAAGGAAATTCCGGGCCTTGAGCCGTTGCCAGAAGATCAGAGCGGTGTGGATGTCGGCCTGATATTCCGCATTTTCCGCGACGCGGTTCGTGACCTGCCAGGCTGGGAAGTGAAATCCGAAGTCTGGCTGGGTCAATTCTCGTTCACTAAATTTCTGCTCTGGAAAGACCTTGCCGACCGGCTCGACGACCTCACGCGCAACCGTGTAGTTAACCATCTGGTTAATGAGGCCGGAATACCTTACCCGAACCCGGCCGGGGATATTCGTCCTGAACAACTCGACGATGAATTTCAGCCGTGCAATATCTTCTGTCCACGGAGTGCGGATTCCTCCCAACTCGCCGCCGTCATGGCGGCTGCGGCCGGTCACGACTTTGTGTTGGAAGGACCGCCGGGGACGGGCAAGTCACAAACGATTGCCAACATCATTGCCCACTGCCTTGCCCATGGAAAACGAGTTCTGTTTGTGGCGGAGAAACGAGCCGCGCTCGATGTCGTTTACCGGCGCTTGCGGGAGGAGGGATTGGAACCTTTTTGCCTGGAATTGCACTCGAACAAAAGCGGCAAAGCCGATGTGGTTGCCCAGTTTGATCGCAGCTTGAGATTTATCGCTGACGATGGCGCGACAGACTGGGAGCATCGTGCGGCAGAGTTGGAGCGTCTGCGCGACTCATTGAATGGCTATGCGCGCGCACTGCATCGCCGCCATTCGTGCGGGCTAAGTGCCCATCTCTGCCTTGATTATCTTTTGCCTCGCCAAAAAGAAACGACGGTGCGTCTTGAGGCGTGGCCGACAATCCTGAATACACCGACGGAGACGCTCGAACGGGCGCGAGAAGTGGCCAAGCTTCTGCAACAGCGTTCTCGTCCGCTGATTCCGCTGGCCGACCATCCGCTGGCGTTGCTTGGCTGTGAGGAATGGTCGCCAGCCTGGGCCGAACGAACACTCGACCATGTTCACAAACTTGGCGCTTTGGCACAATCGGCTGCCGACGCCACCCGCGAACTTCGCACATGGCTTCATTGCCCGGCTTCCGCCGTGTCCAAAACTGACATGGCCAATTTGTTGGCATTGGTGGACAGTCTGCTGACGCCTGAGCCAGTCGGCTCTGCCTTCGCTACCACGCCTTGGGGCGAATTGTCTGCCCATCTTGATGCGTGGATTCCGCTCGTGCGCGAACGATGTGAATTACGGGATAAACTGGCAGAGATTCATAAACTTAAAGTTCAGGGGAGCAAAGCCGTTGCCTGTGAAGCCTGGTTGCCCAGCGATGCTGAAGACATTTTCAAGCAGTGCCAGCAAATGGAAATTTTGACCCGGCAAGCAATCACAACAGCACACGACTTGCATACTTGGATTGGTTTTCCGCGCGCAGCCGCCACCCGGATGGACATCGCTCACCTTGTAGCTCTGGTGGACAGCCTGCTTGCGCCTGCACCAGTCGGAGAGCAGTTTGCCACCACTGCGTGGCAGGAATGGGTGTCGGATTTTGACCAATGGACAGCCTTGGTTCGCGAACGCATTGATTTGCGTGCACGGCTGGCAGGTTATGATGAACCGAAGCTGCTCGCTATTGACTTGGATATGTTCAGCCAGAAATGGCAGGCTGCGCAAAAGACATGGTTTCTCCCCAAATGGCTGAAAATTGCCAGCGTCCGCCGCCAACTCAAAACCGCGCGTCCCGATCAAACCCAACCGGACGCCGACAAGTTGGGCGACGTGCTCAAAGCGGCGTTGCGTCTGCGTGCCATCAACAGCGAATTGGCAACAGCCAACTCCAAGGCTGAGGCTTTACTGGGGCCGGTATGGAGCCGGGGCGAGCCACAGCTTGACCATCTCGTTCAAGTGCGGACTTGGGGTGCGGCAATGCATGAACGGCTGACCGCACTGGCCGGTGATGATGCGGATTGGATGTCCCGTTTGCGCGCGCTGCTCGCCAGCCTTTTCAAACAGGGGCCAACCGCCTATGAAGTCGGCACCACGATTGGAAACCGTCTCAACCATTACCGTGATGCCATCTCCAAATTCGATGCGGCATACGAACCGTTGTCGGAATCCGCCGGCCTGCATCGCGGTCCACTGGATAATGCAGCCGATCATTTGTCGGTCGTTGCTTCGACCTTCAACTTGTTTCAACAATGCGCCCCGCGGCTTCGGGCCATCAACGACGAACTGAATGCGGCGGCTGTCGGGGCGCAGGATTGTTTGGGTATTATATGGGCGCAAGGTGAGCCGACGCCCGAAGCCGTTGTTAAAGCACGCACTTGGGGACAATCGCTTCACGCACGAATGCTTGCTTGTGCCGGTGATGATCTCGTGTGGCTGGGGCAATTGCGCCAGTTGTTGGCCACGCTTTTCGGCGAGGGATCGTCGGCGTATGCGGCGGGCACTCCCATCGGCAACCGCCTGTTGCATTATCGCGAGACCCAAATGCAATTCAACACCGCATTTGACGCTTTAGTATCAGAGGTGCGCCTTCGCCGTGAAAATCTTGATACAGCTTCGGATTATTTCTTGGCGGTTCAAAATCTGGTGCAACGGATTCCGGCTGCGTGGCCCCAAATCAGGGAATGGTGTTTCTGGCAGAAAGTGCGTAGTGAAGGTATGAAGCTTGGGCTTGAGCCGGTAATTGCCAAGCTGGAGTCTCCCGACGGCGATGTCGTGGATATTCCCGCGCTGTTTGAGCGCAGCTTTCGTCGTGACCTGTTCTTTGCAACCATCGAATGTGAACCCAGCCTGCGAGAGTTTTTCGGCAGGGAACAAAACGAGCGCATTGAACGCTTTCGTGACGTTGACAAAAAAATCGCCACCCTGACGCGCGCACTCATTCGCGCCCGGTTGGCCGCCGGCATACCGCGCGACCAGGTTAAGGACGATGTTCCCAAGGCGGAAATCGGTCTTCTACGCCGTGAAATCGCCAAGAAGATGCGCCACATCCCGGTGCGCCAGCTTCTAAACCGCATTCCGAATCTCCTTTCACGACTGAAACCCTGCGTGCTGATGAGTCCGCTTTCGGTTGCGCAATACCTTGAGCCGTCACATGCCATTTTTGACGTAGTCATCTTCGACGAAGCTTCGCAAATTCCAGTCTGGGACGCGATTGGAGCCATCGCGCGCGGGCAGCAACTCATTGTCGTCGGCGATCCGAAACAATTGCCGCCAACCAACTTTTTCAACAGTGCCGGTGATGACGAGGACAGTCTTGCGCCGGAAGAATTCAAGGATTTGGAAAGCATCCTCGACGAACTGATGACTCATGGGCTACGTCACAAACGGTTGCAATGGCACTATCGCAGCCGGCACGAGGGGTTGATCGCCTTCAGCAACCGTCAGTATTACGAAAACGAACTGCTCACCTTTCCATCCGCCGAAACTGCGCTCGGTGGCGTAAGATTTAAACATTTGCCCGAAGCACGATATGACAAAGGGAAATCCCGAACCAATCGCAAGGAAGCAGAAGCATTAGTGACTGAATTGGTTGCACGGCTTCGGAATTCAGAAAGTCCTCGTTACTCCTACGGCATTGTCACGTTCAGTTTGGCCCAGCAGCAACTCATAGAAAATCTACTTGATGAAGAACGCCGGAAATTTCCCGAAATTGAGGTTCACTTCGGTGACGAGCCGCCGGTTGAAGGTGAACCCGTTTTTGTAAAAAATTTGGAAAATGTTCAGGGTGACGAAAGGGACGTGATTTTCTTTTCGATCTGCTATGGAGCCGACGAAACCGGGCGGGTGGCCATGAATTTCGGCCCGCTCAATCGTGACGGTGGTGAACGCCGGTTGAACGTCGCCATCACTCGTGCCAAACACGAGGTGCTTGTTTTTAGCGGACTGCGCGCGGATCAGATTGATCTTACACGCACTCGCGCCCGTGGTGTGCGCGACCTTAAATATTTTCTCGATTATGCCGAGCGTGGTCCCAGCGCGTTGGCGGCGGCAACTTCAGTATCAGCGGACGGTGATCCCGATTCCGAATTTGAGCAAATGGTTGCCGACCGGCTGCGTGCAGCGGGTTATCAAGTTCACCATCAGGTGGGTTGCTCTGGCTATCGAATTGATTTAGGGATTCTTGATCCCACAAATCCGGGACGATACCAACTCGGTGTGGAATGCGATGGAGCAACCTACCATCGGGCGGCAACCGCCCGTGATCGTGACAAGTTACGGCAATTCATCCTTGAAGGTTTAGGCTGGACGCTTTACCGGGTCTGGTCCACCGACTGGTGGCACGACAGTGAGGCGGAAACCAAAAAGTTATTGTCGTTTATCCGGGAGTTATCAAAACCAACATAATTTCGAGTCGGCACTGAAACCGTTCGCGACCTTCGCGGACGATTTGAAGAAATGACGGGACGATCATATTTATGAAAATTGAACTCAGAGGGGTCCTCAAATCCTATAGGTCGGTGCGTGCCTTGGATCACGTTTCACTTCAGATTGACCCAGGCCAGATTGTGAGTCTGTTGGGGCCAAACGGTGCCGGCAAAACCACTCTAATTCGGTGCCTGGCCGGAATTGCAGCACCAGACAAAGGCGGCATTTATTTTGACGATCAGGAATTTCAACGTGATCGGTTGGATTACCGGTTTGGCAATCATCAACCTCTGGACTTTAGTGGCGTTATCATTTCTTGTGCGGAACCTGCTGTTATTGCTATCCAGGGCAACCGATCTTCCGGCGCTGAATCTGTTGCCTATATCTGAAACGACGATCTTCCGCTGGGAAATGCAGAAGTTCTTCCGAAAGATGGCACTTCTTTGCGTATTTGATCAGATTGCCGGTTTCGGGGCATTGGCAATTAATTTGCATTTTTCATTTGTTCAGTGGGGTCTGGCAATGATCCTGGCCATCCTCTCATGGGCGCTGCTACTGGCAATGACGCTTCTTTGCGCTGCCCGATTGCCAAACCTTAAGTATCAGATTATCACATCAAGCGTCTTTCTGTTCGGGTTCGCTTTTTTTCTGGCCTTCAAAGCAATCGGCCCTGCCGTCTTGCATTTCATTGACAGTGTTGCCCCCACGCTCAATTTAATACTGCCTACCGGATGGGTGCCTTCATTGTTCCAGCTATTCCTGCCGGATGGAGCATGGATGTTCGTCGGTCTGATGATTCCCATAGTTTTGGTCATTTGGACAATTAAGAATTCACTCGGACTGTTGCGAACCCAGTTAACGTTCAAAGAGCATTTGGCCCCCGAGGTGTCGGATCAAATTCCGGGAGGGAAGCATGGCTCCGTTGATCCCAAGGACGGGACATCTCAACCATCACGAATTGGAATCACGGCCATCGAAGAAATTATTCAATCACGACAATTTTTACTTCAAGAGCAATCGCAAGGATGGCTTGAAAAGCGATTATCGGAATGGCTCAATCTGCGTGAAAAATCGGTGGCAGAATTTGCTTTTCCGAGAGGATTTCACATCACCAAACCCTGGATAAAAATCCTTCGTAATTTTTTATTGATGGTTTTGATTGGATTTGTATTTAGCACAGTGAACCAGACTCTGGAGATTTGGGCTTTTGGTGTCGGTCTCTTCATCACTTTTTGTCAGTCTCTGGCCCAGATGTGGGCGAACGGGGCGGCTTTTAGAGTTTTGCTAAACAATGGCATAAAAATTCCCATGTATGCGGCATATCCGATTACATTTCTTGAGTTATCGAGAACCCTTTTCAAATCGTCGATAATACAACTGCCATTGTTTATTGCATACACCATGGGTTGCTCCATTGTGATCACATATTTAACCGCCACACCCATGATTTTTGGAATCATCATTGGCTTCAAGGCGGGAGTTTTGGTTTTCGCCAGCCGGTTTATTACCACCGCACTGGCATTCAGTGCCTGCACGAATGACAGCACCAGGTTTCGTATCCGCAATATTACATTGGTGGTAGTTTTCATTGTCTGTGGGTGTCTCTTTGTGTTTCTTGGCGAAGCCGGATTATTTGTGCCGGACACGCTGGTCGCGTGGCTCTTATGGCTTGCTGCACTGCTCGATGCTTATGCCCTCTTCAGAATTTATGGCTGGTTTTATCATGCAAACTGCTTCGACCTCATGAGTTTTCCACGGCGATAAACCAGACCGACGCTAAACTGATGCGGTCGCAATGAAAGCGCCTACTAGCTGCGCCAGCCGCCACACTCGACGCTTTACTTCCCGCCATTTTTGGCAAATCTTTCAAACGAATAAGATGAGCAAAATCGTCCGCATTTATGACCCAGTCACGGGGAAGATCGGTGCCATTCCGTCTGCCGAACTGGCTCCCGGCATGGTGGAGGCTGATGTGGAAGGTGTCGGTCGCGCTTGGATCAACTCTGCGGCGGTGAAGCTTTCGGATAAATTCAAACAGCCACCGTTTGAGCCGTGGTTGAAAGACTTTATTGAAAAGGAAATCCAAAAGCCCCTGGCCGAGGTTTGGCCAAAAACACTTGCCCAGTGGGAGGACATTTTCAGGCGCGAAGCCGAACCGGAACAGGAAATCGGTCTCTGGTGCCGGATTGCCGAACGGTTTGAGGAATTTTCAAAGTCCGAGAGTCTGAATCCGGCGCAACGACAGGACTGCTTCGCCATCATGCTGCATTGTTCAACCGTTCCACCGGAACAAATTCTTGAGGTGGTCCCGCTGAAAGCCCTGACCCGCGAACAGGCGCAACGCGCAATCGAGGCATATTTGAAACCCCTGGATTGAACGCGAAGACCTGGAAAACATGCCAGTTTGATGCTCACGTCTTAATCCCTCTTCGATGCTGACTCCTCACCCGGTTCGATCTTTGTTTTGCGAGCATCAACTTTTGGGCATTTCTCACATTCACTTGAGTTACCGGCGGCAATGGTTTTTTTGTCGTCGCCTCATCGGGCGATTCAGAAATATCCTTGCTGACCAAATCCGTCGCCGAGGGCCGGTGCGAAGATTTTCTCACAGCTTCAAGCAACTGGTGCTTGTCATCGGTGTAAATTGTCAGCGCCTCCTTGAACCGGCTGGCTGACACATAAAATTGCTCGCGGTCATCCGACCGCAGGACACCGCGCGAGGCTTCTGCGGAGGGAGCAAATGTGAAGACCTTCTGGCCGGTTGATTCAATGGCGGCAACGGCTTCCTTCATCATCGTCGTCTTGCCCGTGCCAGCGCCACCACGAATGGCTGTGACGCGATCCGGGCTGTGCAGGACATGGTGAATTGCGTTGCGTTGCTCCTCGGACAGTTTCGGATTCTGAAACTCATATTTGCCCGAACCAAACGGCTTGAACTTGCCTTTTCCATCCGCGACGAAATCAATCAGCCGCTTTTCTTCCGCCAGCACATCCTTGGTGGTGAGCCATTGCCGACCGTCCACGTTTTCTTTGATAAGCTCATCACGCAAAAGCTGCCGTTTGATTTGATCCACGTTCACATCACCCACACCAAACCGCATCGCGTGCCGGAGCAGTTCTTTGTCGGTAACGATGGAGGCGCGCTCGTAGCAATGCTGGATGGCAAAATCCATCGCCTTCATTTCGGAAACTTTCGGCGTGTTGATGACCGCGTTCCGAACATTTTGAATCGCCAGTCGTTCATCAGTGGAAATCCGTTTGGCCCACAGTTCCAGCAATTCAGACTTTTCAATGTCCTTCCGTTTGCGCTCGCGGGTCAAAGCTGCCAGGCCATCCTTTTGTTTGGCCGACGTGATGCCCAATTCTTTCGCCTTTTGTTCGACCTGCTCCGTGCGCTTGGAAAACTCATCCAGCACTCGTTGTGGCATCCCGGCCAGTTCCCAACTTTTGGTCGTCCGCTCAATGCGATAACCTAATTCCGTCAGTCGCCTTGAAAATCGTGCATGGAAGGCCGCTTCAAAATAAGGCGCATCGGCTTTCAAATCCCGAAACTGCCCCGCCTTCCATTTCTTTTCCATGTCATCCCAGGTCGTGTTAAAAGTGTAACAATGCGCGTGTAAATGCGGATCGGGTATGCCGTTGACCGGACGCGCGGTAAAATGCACGAACTCCGCCCAAACCATGTTGCCAGTCGTTCGATTCTCATCCGCACCATTTTTTCGCACTCGGGTTTTGATTTCTGATTCAATCTCCTGCATGGTCTGGTTCACGGATAATTTGAAGGCATCCAAAATGCGCTCGTCTCTGGTGAATTCGTAGGCGACCGAGACAGACTTCGGGCAATGAAAACTGAAATCGTAGCCAACGGTGCGATTGCTTTTGTTCCGTTGCGTCAATCGTTCATCAGACCCAGGAATTTTATTGTCACATAGAGCATCGAAGTCAGTTTGAGTCACCGCCGCTGACAAACCCAATCTCTCCGCTGCCATGCCGTGCCAATCACCACTGATCTCCTGGCCTTGACTGTAATAATCCTCACGCTTCAATGATTGGGCAAAGTATTCCTTCGCATTCCGGCTGGCTGTGACTCTTAACATACAGGCCACTGTAACCGGAATTTAAGCCTCGTCATTCCCTTGAAGGAACTAATCGCACCAACCCGGTCACAATCTGCCCACTACTCACTAAGCCTATTCGGTTCAATGGATTTATCTTCATGGCAACGGTAACACACAGCCATGCAGACAGTCCAAAGCATCAATAATTCGGTCAGACATCTTCCCTTAGCACAGCTAGAGGGATGCGCCGTCCGAGGCGGCGTTGCGCAACAGTTGCGCAACAGTTTCGCAAACGTCTGACCGAATTATTGAGGCTGAAAAGAACGGAGCAAATATGGATTTGCAGTCACAAGCCGAAAACGAAAGCACGCGCCGAACGCGCAGCAAACTGGAAGCGCACCGTGAAGCCATCCTCGCGCTGCGCCGCAAACATTGGACTTACCGCCAGATCGCCCAATGGCTCAATGAGCATGGCGTCCCGGTCACATTTCCATCCGTTTATCGTTTCTGTGAAAGGGCAATCGCCCGCCGGCCACGCAGCAGCAATCCGTTCCCAGCCATTGAATCAGCCGGGGAACCGGCATCATTTTCCATCCCAACACCACCAACCACAACCAAACCAAAAAACCAATATCGGTTCAACACGGATATATGAAAACAACGAAACATCGCCTGATACTGCCCATGCAGGCCAAGGGAAACATGGGCAAAAGCATCGAAGCCGCCGCCCGCGCGAGCTGGCTCAACCAACGCGGCATCCAATGGCAGGGATTTGATCTGGACGGCGACAACCGCACCTTGTCCCGATTGTTCCCCGACCAAGTCAAACTCACGCCATTAAACGGTCAGGCCGAAGACCTGGACGAACTCATTTCTATTTTGCGGAAAACCACCGCCAAACCTGTCACGGTAGTTGATCCACGGGCGCATCTGGACGCGCAATTGATGAAGGCACTCGGAGCCACGCATTTCTTTGACATCGCCAGCGCCCAAAACATCGGCATCACGCTGATGGTTTTCCCGCTGGATGACTTGGACGTGATGAGCAACCTCGATGCCGTCTGCCAGTTCTGCGGCAAACAGGTGGATTATGTGATTGTGCATAACCCGGCGCGGGCACCAAAAACCCGGATGTTCGCCGGCAGCGAACTGGAAAAGGAACTTTTGAATCAGGGCGCAGTCACCATCACCGTGCCGGTGCTGTCGGAATTTGTGAAACTCCGCCTCGCCAAGCTGGAGGCTGACCAGCAACGTGGTATTCCGTTCAATGAGGCCATCGGCAACGACACCCTTGGCTTGGACATCATGGCGCGGGGTGTGTTGCAGGATTGGCTCGCCACAATGTTCAATCAATACGACCGGATTGCCGCGAATCCCAAGTGGCTGATTTATCTGCCGCCTACCATGTCGCCGTGCGAGACGAGCCATGCACCCGGATTGTTGGAACATCCTGCCGAAGCCTTTGCTTATTTTCGCCATGCTGGTGTGCCGCGTGTCGTTTGTGAGGAGAAACACATGGGGTCACGCGCAGTGGTTATTGTCTGTCGTGATGAGGACGCCGCCCGCAAAAGTTTTGGGGTAACAGGCGAAGGTATTGGTATCTGCTACACACGCACTGGTCGCCGCTTTTTTGATGATGCAAAGTTGGAACGAGAATTTCTCACCCACGTTCAAACTGCTGCAACCTCTGCCGGTTTTTGGGATGAATTCAAAACCGGATGGCTCTGTCTCGACTGCGAACTTATGCCGTGGTCGGCAAAGGCGCAGGAATTATTAAAAAAACAATACGCCGCTGTTGGCGCTTCAGCCCGCGCGTCACTCGCGGAAGAAGTTGCTGTTCTTGAACAAGCCGCCGCACATGACCTCGACGTGGGCGAATTACTGGCACGCACAATCTCTCGCCGGCAAATGGTGGGTGATTACATCGAAGCGTATCGTCGCTACTGCTGGCCGGTGAATTCAGTAAATGATCTCAAGCTTGCACCGTTTCATTTGCTCGCTACCGAGGGCGCAGTCCACACCGACAAACCGCATACCTGGCACATGGAAACGCTGGCTCGGCTGGCTGGCGGCATCATCGTTGCCACACCGTTTCATGTCATTGATTTGACCGATTCCAATAGTGAAGCCGAAGGCATTCGCTGGTGGGAGGAACTCACCGGACGCGGTGGCGAAGGCATGGTCGTCAAACCTCTGGATTTCATCGTCAGGGGACGGCGGGGTCTTGTCCAACCCGCTGTGAAATGCCGAGGCCGTGAATATCTTCGCATTATCTACGGCCCGGAATACACGGCGGCGGAAAACTTGGAACGCCTGCGTGCTCGTGGGCTTTCAACAAAGCGATCTTTGGCCCTGCGTGAATTTGCGCTCGGCATCGAATCGCTCGAACGTTTTGCCCGCAAAGAACCGTTGCGCCGGGTTCACGAAGCTGTCTTTGGCGTGCTTGCAATGGAAAGTGAACCGGTTGACCCGCGATTGTAAAATGTCCCATCAACCCAACAATATTTTTGCAGGAACGCAGGTCGTTTCGCTCGTGGAAGTGCGGGGGCCGAGTCATTCACTTGTGCATCCGCGCGGCGCGGTGGGTGTGGTTACGCGCACGCCGGCGGTAGAGGGTGAAAAATTTATTGTCCGCTTTCCCGACGGGTTCGAGAAATTGCTGGAGCACTCGCAGATCGAAGTGCTGAAACATTTCAAGGATCGGCTTGCCGCTTGTTTTGCATGGGCATTCGCACCGTCGCTGCCGCACAGGTTTCAGAGTCGCCTCCGTTTTTCGATCCTCCCGCACCGCATTTGATTTTGTGTGCCAGGCACGCCTGACGAAGGACAGCTAAACCTATAAATGACACAAAAACATTATGCGACGCGACGCGAATCTCATTGGCCGCAATGTTGCCCGGCTTCGTGATCAACAACGGCTGACCCAAAACATGCTGGTTGCGAAAGTGGAGGTGCTGAATTTCTTCGGCATCACCCGCGATGTGCTCAGCAATATCGAATTGCAGAAGTATGTGGCCACGGACAAACACGTTTACTTTCTGGCAAAGGCATTGAAAGTGGAAATCGCCGAACTCTTTCGACCGTAAGCCGACGCGCGGCAGGAACACACAAAAAAATCATGGCAAGCCGACGAAACCATGTAGAATTAGACCAGCAGCTAGACCTTTTTTCAACACGAAGGCCGACCAATGAAAACCTTGACTCAATACGGACAAATGGCAGCGAAACATTGGCACGAATTCCGTCCGAAAATGGTGCGCGAACTGGAACGGAAGGGGCAGTTGCAGGCGATGTTGCTGGACGCCGAGGAAAAGACGAAGGACGAAATGGCCACGTTGCGAATGGAGTTGATGCAAAAGGGATCAACGGCTCAGCAAGCGCAGACCCAGGCGTGGGAAATGGTGCGGGAGAAATACATCCTCCTGCCGCCCGAAGAGTCCTAGCGGACGGCCACCGCCGCCATCACGAAGAACCGCCAAAAAACCTCAACGCCTACCGCATCACCGAGGCTGACCGCCTGGGCGACGGCGGGCCGAAGCTAAAATTTCAGAAAAACATCGCGGCAATCGAAACGCTACGGCAACTCGATGCCGAGGAACGACCGGCGACGCCGGAGGAAAAATCCAAGCTCGTAAAATATGTCGGCTGGGGCGCGATGCCCCAGGTGTTCGACGTGGACAACACCGACTGGCGCAAGGAGCAATTCCGGCTTTCGGAAATTCTCTCGGACGAAGAACACCGTTCCGCCCGCGCCACCACCCTCAACGCCCATTACACCGCGCCGACCGTCATCGGCGCGATGTATCGTGCCGCCGGGCGGTTCGGATTCAAAGGCGGGCGCGTGCTTGAACCCGCCTGCGGCATCGGCCACTTCGTCGGCCTCATGCCCGAAGACCTGCTCCGCCGCTCGACCGTCACCGGCATTGAAATTGATCCGTTGACTGCGCGCATTGCCAAGGCACTTTATCCCGACGCGGACATCCGTGCCCAGCCGTTTGAGCAAACCAAACTCGCCGATGGATTTTACGACCTCGCTGTTTCCAATGTGCCGTTCGGTGATTACACGGTTCACGACCCGCGTTTCAACAATTACAAATTTTCCATCCATGATTATTTTTTCGCGGCGGCTTTGGAAAAAGTTCGCCCCGGTGGTTTGCTGATGTTCATCACGTCGCGCGGCACGATGGACAAACTCGATTCCACGTTGCGTGAATTGTTGTCCACGCGCACGGAGTTGCTTGGAGCAATTCGTCTGCCGAATGACGCTTTCAAAAAGAACGCCGGCACGGAAGTCACGACCGACATCGTGATGCTTCGCAGACTGCACCCAGGTGAAACGCCCACTGGCCCGACTTGGAAAGAAACCGCCGAACATACCAACGATGGCGGCGAGGCATTTACCATCAACGAATACTTCGCCACCCGACCGGAAATGATGCTCGGTCAAATGCGCCTCTCCGGTGGAATGTATGGCGGCAACGAACCGACACTCGAACCGGATGGTCGCGCACTCGCGGATGCACTCGCCCAGGCCGTTGAGAAATTGCCGCAGGGAATTTACGAGGCGCAGTCACACAAGATCGCCGAGCCGACGCTCGAAGAATCCATTCCCGCGCCCGATTTCGTCAAGCCAAATGCCTACTGTTTGCACGATGGCATGGTCTGCATCCGCGAGGAAAATGTTTTGCGCCCGCTCACCGACATGCCCAGCGATATGCGCTCGCGCATCCGTCATTTGATTCCGGTGCGGGATGCGGTGCGTGATTGTCTGCGTTCGCAGATGGACGGCAGCACCGAGGAACGTGTCCTCGAAACGCGGCAACAACTCAACCTGGCTTACGACCGTTTTGTCGGGCGCTTTGGCCCGGTGAATGTTCGCGCCAACCAGCGCGCCTTCGACGGCGACCCCGATTTGCCATTGCTGCTTTCGCTGGAGAACTACAACGACGAGACGAAGCGGGCGACCAAGGCCACTATTTTCACCGAACGCACGATTCATAACCGGCAGCCGGTTGAATCCGTCGGCACGCCGAAGGAGGCGTTGCTCGTCACCTTGAACGAGCATGGTTGCGTTGACCTCGACCACATGGCCGACCTGCTCAACAAGCCGGTGCAAGAATTCTTGCCAGACTTGAAAGGACTCATCTTTCTCAATCCGCAGACAAATCAATGGGAAACCGACGACCAGTATCTCTCCGGCAACGTGCGCGAGAAACTTTCAACTGCGGATGCAGCGTCAGTGACCGACCCGCGTTTCGCCGAGAATGTCGAGGCATTGAAATCCGTTCAACCGGCAGACCTCGCGGCCACAGAAATAGACGTGCGGCTCGGCGCGGCCTGGCTGCCACCGGAAGACGTGCAGCAGTTCACGAATACGCTGCTCAACATTCCGTCCGGGGTCGAGATTGGCCACATCCACGCGCTGGGCGCGTGGCATATCAGCGCGAATTGGGAGGCGAAAGGCGCGACTGCGAACACGACAGATTGGGGCACCGACCGTTACACCGCGCTCGAATTGATTGAAGACGCGCTGAATCTCAAAACCCCCACGGTCTATGACACGGTGGACAAAAAGCCCGTGGTCAACGCGCAGTCAACCGAGGCTGCGCGCGAAAAACAGGAGCGCATCAAGGAACGGTTCAAAGAATGGGTCTGGTCGGATGATTCACGGCGGGAACGGCTTTGCCGCCT
>Ga0209483_1001473_pt1 | contig 17732 bp, 16 predicted proteins | sample NGEPerA_FD_184508 | JGI IMG/M metagenome (GOLD analysis project Ga0209483, IMG submission 184508) | Arctic peat soil microbial communities from the Barrow Environmental Observatory site, Barrow, Alaska, USA - NGEE PermafrostL2-A... | ecosystem: Environmental > Terrestrial > Soil > Wetlands >... | reverse complement strand
CCTGCGGGTGCTGGCCGCCTTCGTCCGGCGCGAGCTGGCGGCGCTCGGCGGCTATCGGACGGCGTTCTTCATCCGGCTCTTCGGCTTCGGGCTGGCGGCGGGCTCGCTGCTGTTTCTGTCGCGCTTCGTGGGCGCGGCCGTCAACCCGCACCTGGCCGCTTATCGGGGCAACTACCTCGGCTTCGTGGTGATCGGCTTCCTCGGCACCGAGTTTCAGCAGGTCGGGGTGTCCGGGTTGGCGCAGCGGATCCGCGTCGCGCAGATGATGGGGACCCTGGAGGCCGAGGTCGCCACGCCGGCGGCGCCCTGGATGGTGCTGGGCGCGCCGCCGGTCTACGAGTTTGCGGTCTCTTCGCTGCGCTCGGCGGCCTATCTGGTGGGCGCCAAGCTGCTGCTCGGCCTCGATCTGTCGAGGGTCAACTGGGCGTCCCTGATGGTCGCGATCCCGCTCATCATCGCGGCCTTCTCGGGGCTCGGCCTCCTGGCCGCCGCCTCGACCATGCTGGTCCGCCGGATGAACCCGGTGTCGATGGTGATCGGGTCGCTGTCCTTCTTCCTGTCGGGCGTGATGTATCCGGTGACCGTCCTGCCGGGTTGGCTGCGGACGGTCGGCCGGATCTTGCCGCTCACCCACGCGCTGGCGGTCCTGCGCGGCGCGCTCCTGGTCGGCGCGGGCCCAGGCGATCTACGCGATTCGTTCGTGGCGCTGCTGATCTTCGCGGGCGTCCTGGCCCCCGTCGGCGCCGTCCTGTTCGCCTATGCCCTCAAACGTGCCCGAATCGACGGCTCTCTCTCTCACTATTAAAAAAAAGGTCCCTGGGAGGGGCCCTCGCGACCAGCGCTAGTTGCAGGGGCAGCAGTAGAAGATGGTGCCGGCCGGCGTGGCGCCCTGGTTGGTGCAGCCCGCGGGCGGCGTGCCGATCGGCGTGCTGGACGGGCCGACGGACCCACAGACCACGCCGTACTGGTCGGCGCCGCATTTATCCACCGGGCTGCTGAACCCGTCTCCGCAGCCGGAACAGTCCACGTCGTTGGAGAGGCCGAAGCAGCTGTCGCCGCTCGAGTCGGTGCACTGCGCGATGGCGCGCTCGGCTCGGCAGCCGCCGGCGCCCGCGTCGTTCAGGCCGACAGGCCACGAGCACTCCCTGCCGGCCAGAGACAGCGCCGTTCCGGTACCGCCGCTGCCAGATCCCGAACAGGCGCCGGCGAGCAAAAAGAGAGAGACGAGCAGCTTGGGTCCGAAAGGCACGAGCGACACGCGCATGTGCTCTCCCCAAGCAATCGTCGGGCCACGCGAAGGCGGCGACGGTTCGGCGTCATTCCCGGCGCCGCGACTCGAAACTCGATCGGGAATCTCGGGAAATCTCCGGAAGACCCTCAAACTTCTGAGAGATCGACCGTCAGACGCGCGACGCGACCGCGTCGCGGCATGCTACAATCAGACCTCGCCGTTTCTAGTTCCTAGGGCCGGTCGGCGGTGTTGCTCCGTCGACCGAGTCTGAAAGGAGATCATCCCGATGGCCGTTTCCGAATCGACCGGCAAGGCGGGCGATGCGTCCGCGCTGATCGCGAAGGTCGCTGCACTCCAGAATTTGAAGGAGTTCGCGGAGCTCAACTGGTCGGGTGCCTTCGACGAGTACCTGGCGCTCGTCCGCAAGAACCCCGCGGTGACCCGCAGTGCCTTCCAGCGCGTCTACGACATGATCCTGTCCTACGGACAGGAAGAGTACATCGACAACAAGAAGCGGCTCATCCGCTACAACTTCTTCAAGGACGAGCAGCACGCCGGGCGCGACGCCATCTTCGGCCTCGACATCCCGCTCATGCGGCTCGTCAGCGTCCTGCACAGCGCAGCCCAGCGCTATGGGACCGAACGGCGCGTGATCCTTCTCCATGGACCGGTCGGCAGCTCGAAGTCGACCATCGCCCGCCTCATCAAGCGCGGGATGGAGGAGTACTCCCGCACGCCCGAGGGGGCGCTTTACACCTACGACTGGGTGCTGCCCGAGAAGCTGGCCAAGATCACCGGCGGGCAGCTCACCTTCAAGTGCCCGATGCACGAGGAGCCGCTGCGCCTGTTTCCGCCGGAGTGGCGCGACAAGGCGCTGGTCGAGCTGGGCCTCAACGGCCCCGGCAAACCCCACATCCACATCGAGGGGGATCTGGACCCGGCTTGCCGCCTGATCTTCCGCGAGCTCATGACGGAGTACAAGGGCGACTGGGCGCAGGTGGTCAAGCACGTCCGCGTGCGCCGGATGACCTTGTCGGAGCAGGACCGGGTGGGCATCGGGACGTTCCAGCCCAAGGACGAGAAGAACCAGGACTCGACCGAGCTGACCGGCGACATCAACTACCGCAAGATCGCCGAGTTCGGGTCGGACAGCGATCCGCGGGCCTTCAACTTCGACGGCGAGTTCAACATCGCCAACCGTGGGATCATCGAGTTCATCGAGGTCCTCAAGCTGGACGTCGCGTTCCTCTACGACCTTCTGGGGGCGTCGCAGGAACACAAGATCAAGCCCAAGAAGTTCGCCCAGACCGACATCGACGAGGTGATCCTCGGCCACACCAACGAGGCCGAGTACAAGAAGCTGCTCTCCAACGAGTTCATGGAGGCGCTTCGCGACCGTACGGTCAAAATCGATATCCCCTACATCACGCGTGTCTCCGAAGAGCAGCGGATCTACGCCAAGGACTACAACGCTGGAAAAATTCGCGGCAAACACATCGCGCCGCACACGCTGGAGATGGCGGCCATGTGGGCGGTGCTCACGCGGCTCGAAGATCCCAAGAAGCACCAGCTGACCTTGGTTCAGAAGATGAAGCTCTACGACGGCAAGACGCTGCCCGGCTTCACCCAAGACAACATCAAGGAGCTGCGCAAGGAGGCGGTGCGCGAGGGGATGGACGGGATCAGCCCGCGCTATATCCAAGACAAGATCTCGAACGCACTGGTGAGCGACCGGGGCGAGGGGTGTGTGAACCCCTTCATGGTCATGAACGAGCTGGAGTCGGGCCTGCGCCACCACTCGCTCATCACCAACGACGAGCAGCGGCGGAACTTCGGCATGCAGCTCGGCCTCGTCAAGCAGGAGTACGAGGACATCGTCAAGAACGAGGTCCAGCGGGCCATTAGCGCCGACGAAGAGGCCATCGCCAAGCTCTGCGCGAACTACATCGACAACATCAAGGCCTATACTCAAAAGGAGCGGGTCAAGAACAAGTACACCGGGCAGGACGAAGAGCCCGATGAGCGCCTCATGCGGTCGATCGAGGAGAAGATCGACATCCCAGATTCGCGCAAGGACGACTTCCGCCGCGAGATCATGAACTACATCGGCGCCCTGGCCATCGAGGGGCGGCAGTTCGACTTTCGCACCAACGAGCGGCTGCAAAAGGCGCTGGAGCTGAAGCTGTTCGAGGACCAAAAGGACAGCATCAAGCTGACCTCGCTGGTGAGCGCGGTGGTGGATCGGGACACCCAGGAGAAGATCGACGTGGTGAAGAACCGCATGATCCGCAACTACGGCTACTGCGAGATCTGCGCCACCGACGTCCTCAACTTCGTGGCCTCGATCTTCGCCCGCGGCGACGTGAAGGACTGAGCGAAAGGTCGTCGCAGCATGGATCGCACCACGCTCGAGGCGCTGCCGACCGTCAACGTCGAGGTCAACGGTCAGGCCGCGGCCTTGCTGATCAAGCTGATGGGGGATCTGAAGACGGAGCAGCCGCTGGCCGTCTTGACCCGCGCGCTCGGGATGCTCGAACAGGCCGTCTCGGCCAAGGCGAAGGGGCAGCGGCTGGGGGTCTACGATGCGGCCACCCGCCGGTTCGTGGACCTGGTGATCTGAGATGGCGCTGCGGATCGATCCCGATCACGGCCGTTTCCGCGACATCGTGCGCGGCAAGATCAAGCAGGACCTGCGCAAGTACATCTCGCAGGGCGAGCTCATCGGTCGAAAGGGCAAGGATCTGGTCTCGATCCCGCTGCCTCAGATCAACGTCCCCCGGTTCCGCTTCGGCAGCAAAGACCGGGGCGGCGTCGGGCAGGGGAAGGGCGACGTCGGCGACAGCCTGGGCAAGGGCGATCCCAACGCCGACGGCAGCGGCAAGGCCGGCGACCAGGCGGGCGAGCACGCGCTGGAGGTCGAGCTGTCGCTGGAAGAGCTGGCGCAGATCATGGGCGAAGAGCTGCAGCTCCCCCGCATCGAGCCCAAGGGCAAGCAGCGGATCATCGCCCAGAAGGACCGCTACGTCGGGATCCGGCGGGCCGGCCCCGAATCGCTGCGCCACTTCAAGCGGACCTTCCGCCAGGCGTTGCGCCGGCAGATCATGACCGGCTCGTATGACGCGGCGAATCCCATCATCGTCCCGGTGCGCGAGGATCGCCGGTACCGATCGTGGCGGACCACCCCGCTGCCGCAGTCGAACGCGGTGATGCTCTTCATCATGGATGTCTCGGGGTCGATGGGCGACGAGCAGAAGGAGATCGTGCGCATCGAATCCTTTTGGATCGATGCCTGGCTGCGCAGCCAGTACAAGGGGCTCGAGTCGCGCTACATCATCCACGACGCGGTCGCCAAAGAGGTCGACCGCGACACCTTCTTCCGCACCCGCGAGTCGGGCGGCACCATGATCTCGAGCGCGTACAAGCTGTGCGCCAAGATGATCGACGACGACTTTCCGCCGGCGGAGTGGAACATCTATCCGTTTCACTTCTCGGACGGCGACAACTGGTCGGTCGACGACACCGTTCAGTGTGTGGACATCCTCAAGACGCAGATCCTGCCCAAGGTGAACCTGTTCTGTTACGGGCAGGTCGAGAGCCCCTACGGCTCCGGCCAGTTCATCAAGGACCTCAACGAGCACTTCGACGAGGACGACAGCCTGGTGGTCTCCGAGATCAAGGGCAAGGACGCCATCATGGAGTCGATCCGCGACTTCCTGGGCAAAGGTAAATAGGTAAATAGGTAAACAGGTAAGTAGGTAACCCGCCATGGCCTCGCTCCCACCCTACCTGTCGGACATCCAGCGCGAGATCGAGGCTTACGGGCGCGCCTATGGGCTGGACTTCTGGGAGGTCGAGTTCGAGATCCTCGACTACAAACAGATGCAGGAGGTGGCGGCCTTCGGCGGCTTCCCGGTGCGTTACCCGCACTGGCGCTTCGGCATGGAGTTCGAGCACCTGACCAAGAGCCACATCTACGGCTTCTCGAAGATCTACGAGATGGTCATCAACAACAACCCGGCCTACGCCTACCTGCTGGAAGGCAACTCGCTGGTCGATCAGAAGATGGTCATCGCCCACGTGCTGGGGCACGTCGACTTCTTCAAGAACAACTACTTCTTCTCCAAGACCAACCGCCGGATGATTGACGGGATGGCCAACCACGCGACGCGGGTGCGGCGCCACATCGAGCGGCTGGGGGTCGAGAAGGTCGAGAGCTTCATCGACGCCTGCCTGTGCCTCGAGAACCTGATCGACCCGATGTCACCTTTCATTACCCGCAGGGCGCCGCCCGAGCGGGAGAAGGAGCGCGAGGAGAAGACGCCCGAGATCCCACGCATCCGCGCCAAGTCCTACATGGACAAGTTCATCAACCCGCCGGAGTACCTGGACGAGCAACGGCGCAAGATGGAGCGCGAGCGCGATCGCCCCAAGAAGAACCCGCCCGAGCCCGAGCGCGACGTGCTGCTGTTCCTACTGCAGAACGCGCCGCTCGATCCCTGGGAGCGCGACATCCTGGAGATCGTGCGCGACGAAGCCTATTACTTCGCGCCCCAGCGCCAGACCAAGATCCTCAACGAGGGCTGGGCCGCCTACTGGCATAGCAAGATCATGACCGAGAAGGCGGTCAAGGTCTCCGAGATCATCGACTACGCGGACCACAACGCCAGCGTGCTGGCGACGGCGCCCGGCCAGTTCAACCCGTACAAGATCGGGATCGAGCTGCTGCGTGACGTCGAAGAGCGCTGGGACAAGGGGCGCTTCGGCCGTGAGTGGAACGAGTGCCAGAGCCTCGACGCGCGCCGCACCTGGGACAAGCGGGTGGGCCTCGGTCGCAAGAAGATCTTCGAGGTGCGCAAGCTCTACAACGACGTGACCTTCATCGACGAGTACTTCACCGCCGACTTCTGCGAGCGGAACAAGTTCTTCTCGTTCTCGCTCAACGACCGCACCGGCAACTACGAGATCGACTCGCGCGAGTTCGAGAAGATCAAACACAAGATGCTCTTCTCGCTGACCAACTTCGGCGACCCGTTCATCTTCGTGGAGGACGCCAACCACGACAACCGGGGGGAGCTGCTGATCCGCCACCGCCACGAAGGGACCGATCTGCAGATGGAGCACGCCCGCGCCACGCTGGCCGCACTGGGCCGCGTCTGGCGCCGCCCGGTGAATTTGGTGACCACCGTCGAGGGCAAGCAGAAGCTGTTCCGCTTCGACGGCAAAGAACAGACCGAAAAGGCGCTGGGCGGCTGACGCCAACTATCGGATGCGATCGTTGGCGCTCGGCTATGCGCCGGCCTCGGTGTACAGCGCGTCCAGATCGATCTCGGATTGCAGCGCTTCCAGTCGGGCGATGCCGTGCGGACCGGAGGTCGTTTCTGCTGGCCAGGCTCCGGCCGCCGGTCGTTGGCGAACCTCGATCTGCCTGCGATCCTGCCAGACGTAGATCACCGTTTTCAGCGAGGGAATCTGCCGGTAGTGCTCGAATTTCTCACCCAGATCGTAGTCGATCGTGCCGGGAGAAAGAACCTCGACGATGGCCGTTGGATTGACGACGGTCTCGGCGCTCTCCGGATCGGTCTCGGCAGCCCCGCAGACCACCGTGACGTCGGGATAGCTGGCGAGTCCCGTGGCGAGCACACGTACCCTCAAATCGGAGCTGTAGACCCGGCAGCGTCCGCTGAGCTGCCGATACAGCGACGCCAAAATCGATGCCGAGAGGGCCGCGTGCAGGATGGACCCTCCGGCCATCGCGTAGATCCCACCGGCCAAGTACTCGTGCTTGACGGTGCTGCTCTGCTCGACCGTCAGATAGTCCTTGAACGAGTGGTGGTGCAACTGCACGGGCACGCCCATAAGTTAGCATCGGTGGGCGATTGGCGGGCGTTGCGTCCGCGCCCGGCGACGTCGCGCTACTTCTTGGCGGGCAGGTTGGTTTTTCCCCCGCCTCGATCTCAGGAGGGCAGAAGGTGAAACGCCTTCCCGCGGCGCGGTCGGACGGCGCCGAAGTGCCGAACGTCCAAGGTGGCGATGCCGGTCGCGCCCAGTCGCTCGGCCAGCGCCACCACCGAGGCGTCGGCGCCACCGAGCGGGAAGTCGGCGTAACGCTCCACCAGCTCGGCGATTCGACGCCAGTCGTTCGGTGCCGGCGCTTCGATGTCCATGGATTCCATTCCACGAAGAAACTGCGCCTCGATCGTCGCGCCGAGCCGTCTTCCCACCAGGTCGGTCGCCTCGGCGACGACGAGGGCGGGGACCACCAAGCGGTATCGGGGATCCTCGAGCACGGCGCGACAGCGCCCGTGGTCCGCGTCGTCCTCGTCCACGACCGCATAGAGCGGGCCGGTATCAACGACGACCAGCACGGTCCCATTCCTTGGCCAGGATCTTCTCGGCGTCCCGGGCGGTATGTCGCTGACCGCTGCGCCCGAGGGCGGCGAAGGGCAGCTGGCGGGGTTTCGTGTCGTCGAGCCCGAGAAACGAGCCGACGGCATCGCGAACGATGGCCGAGACGGAGCTGTCGCGGCGCCTCGCTTCGCGCAAGAGGATGACGGCCAGCTCCTCGGGGAGGGTGATGGTGGTGCGAAACATGCTGCATACCAGCATACTCATGCTGCCTTCGAGCCGGCGCCGGCGGTGAGGCTTTCCACTTGGCGCAGGACCGCCGCGGCGTCGACGCGGCGGCGGAAGGGGACCACCGACATTCCGGCCGGTAGATTGCCGGCGGCGCAGGCGCGGTCTTCGTCGACACACAGGATGCAAGCGGACAGATTGGCCTGGCGGAGCTTGTCGAGCTTGGCGGTCAGATAGTCGGGTGTCCAGAAGCCGACGATCTCGATCAGCGCTTGCCGTTCGGGATGGAGGCGATGGCGCAGCAAGAAGTCGGGGAAGATCAGCGTGCCGCCCGCCCGCACCGGCTCCGGCTCGCGCAGGAGATCCCAGTCGGGGGCCAGGCGGGCCATGTCGCGGGCGAAGCGCTCTTCGAGCCGGCTGTCGAAGAGCGCGGGTGGAGCGGCCGGGAAGATTGGATCGCCGCTTTCGATGGCCACCGTGACCAGCCGCCCCCGCAGCGTGCAGGCCGCGCGCAGCTCGAAGCGCGCGCACCAGGCCAGGTGCGGCAAGAGCTCGGCCAGCGCGCGGCCGTACAGCAGCGTGTGTCGGAAGAGGGAGAAGGGGCCAGAGATCTCCAGGACCGGGCGCGGCGCTTCGGCGACGTCGGCGATCGTGCAGAGTAGTCCGCGCAGCTTGGCCAGTCGGACGATCGGCCGTACGCCGCCCTCGACCTGCAGGTCGACGCGGGAGGCGCGCATCATCACCGCCTGCGCGATCGCCAGGTTGGTCCGCAACGCCGCCTCGGCGGGGGTCGGCGCGGGCTGCGGCGCCCGCACCGGCCGCTCGCCGGGGAGGTCGGCGAAGAGCGCGTCGATGACGCCGCCGGGTGACAGACCGAGTCGCGCCGCGATCCCTTCGAGGACCGAACCCGCCGATCTTTCGCTCGCGGCCGCTTCGCCGAAAAGCTGGGCCCGCAGCTCGATCGGACGCGGCATCCGTCCTCCACGCGACGGGTCGCCCTCCGTTGCGCCGTCGTCACCCGCCGCGCCGTCGCCACCCGCCGCATTGTCAACGCCTGCCGCGCCGTAGATAAATGGCGCGGCCGGGGTCCCAGCTCGTTCGCGCCGCCACAGGCGCAGCAGGGCGCGGGTGGCGGCCCGGCGCTTGAAATACGGCGCCTCGCAGGGGAGCGGCTCGGCCAGGCGCCCGGCCAGCTCGCGCCGGCGCCGCCCCTCGAAGCGCGCCATCTCCGCCAGCAGCACGCGCAACCAAGGCTCGTCCTGCGGACCCAGGAAGTCGATGAAGGCCCGCTCCTCGATGAGCCTAAGCGGCAGATCGCGCTCGGAAAGCAAAGCTCTCCCACCTCCTTTCGGATTGCCGCACCTCGCTCGACCGCTCGACCACCAGCTCGTAGACCAGTGCGCGTTTTCCTTCTCCCGGTCGCAGCAACCGGCCGACGCGTTGGAGGTGCTCGCGCTCGCCCAGGCGGCCCGCGACCACGATCCCCACCTCGGCGTCCGGGACGTCCAACCCTTCGTTGAGGACCTGCGCGGAGACCAGGGCCCGCAGCGCGCCGGCCTGGAAACGGGCCAACACCTGCTGCCGCTCGCCCCGCCCGATGTCGCAGGTGAGCGGCATGATCAGGTGCTCGCGCGCGACCCGATAGGCGGTCTCGTTGTCGGCCACGAACACCAGCGTGCGCTGGGCCCGGTGGCGGCCGAGCAGCAGCGCCAGCGCCTCGCGCTTGCGCCGTGGAAAAGCCAGAATCTGCCGCGCCCGCCGCCAGGCCGCGATGCCCCGCCGCCCCTCGTCGGTTCGCGCGGCCTCGCGCAGGAAGTCTTCCCAGTTCCCGGCCAGGTGATTTCCCTCGAAGGCGCGCCGCGCCTGCCGATAAACCTCCCATAGTGCGTCGTGCTCGCGCCGCTCGTCGGGATCCAGCGCCAGCCACCAGGTGATTCGTTCCAGCGGGGCCAGGTAGCGGCCCGCCAGATCGCCGATCGTCCGTTCGAACACCACCGGGCCGATCAGGGCGCCGAGCCGCTTGGCGGCCGGCCCGGGCGCCGGCGGCGTGGCGGTCAGTCCGAGCCGCAAGGGCGCGATCGACATCTCCAGGGCCTCGTCGCGCGTCCCGTGACCGAAGTGGTGCGCCTCGTCGACGACCAGCAGGCCGAACTTGTCTCCCAGCCTCGGCATGTGACGATAGGCGCTGGCGAAGGTCGCGACGGTGATCGGACCAAGGACGCGCAGGCCGTCGCCGAACTGGCCGGGGCGGCCGTCCCAGATCGCCCCCAGCGCGGCGGTCCATTGTTCGAGCAACACCCGGGTCGGCACCAGACAGAGGCAGGCGGTCTGCGTGCTGGCGATGGCGCCCAGCGCGATGCGCGTCTTGCCGCTGCCGGTGGGTAGCACCACCTGGCCGCGCCGGCCGGCCTGGCGCCAGGCGGCCAGCGCTGCCTCTTGATATGGGCGCAGCTCGAACGGCCGAAATCCGGCCGGCGGCGCGAGGCTCGGACACGGCTGGGCCTCGATCGGGACGCCGCGGCGGCGCAGCTCGGAGGCGATCGCATAGGCTAGCCGCGCCGGCGCGCGGAAGGCGCCCACCCGCGCATCCCACAGAACGCCCGAGATGGCGCCGGGCTGGAAGCCCGCCGGCAGATCGGCCAGCAGCAGCGTTCCGCGATCGAAGACCAGGCGCACGCCCGGTCAAGCTGCGAACGTCGTGCCAGTGTCGGCGACGGTTGCGGGCCTGGGCGCAACACGCGCGACACGGGCCGCCGATTCGCGCTAAAACCGCGCGAGATGTCCGACCTGCCCAAGAGCTACGAGCCCGCCGAGATCGAACCCCGCTGGTACGCCGAGTGGATGGCGCGCGGTTACTTCCACGCCGACGCCGCCGCGCCCAAGGCGCCCTTCACGATCGTCATCCCGCCCGCCAACGTCACCGGCTCGCTGCACATCGGGCACGCGCTGGGCGACACCATCGAGGACATCTTCACGCGCTGGCGCCGGATGGCGGCCTACAACGCCATGTGGCTGCCCGGCACCGATCACGCCGGCATCGCGACCCAGCTGGTGGTCGAGCGCGAGCTGCGCGAAAAGGAGGGGAAGAGCCGGCACGACATCGGGCGCGAGGCCTTTGTAGAACGGTTGTGGGACTGGCGGCAGAGGTCCGGCGACCGCATCCTCGGCCAGCTCAAGAAGCTGGGCTGCTCGCTCGACTGGGAGCGGACCGTCTTCACGATGGATCCCGGCTACTCGGCGGCCGTCATCGAGGCCTTCGTGCGCCTGCACGAAGAGGGGCTCATCTACCGCGCGCGCCGCCTCATCAACTGGTGCACCTCCTGCCGCACGGCGCTGTCGGATCTGGAGGTCGACTACGACGAGGGGACGCAGGGGGAGCTCTACGAGTTCGCCTATCCGCTGGCCGACGGCTCGGGCGAGGTGGTGGTCGCGACGACGCGGCCCGAAACCATGCTGGGCGACACCGCCGTGGCGGTTCACCCGGACGATCCGCGGCACAGAGATAAAATCGGCAAGCTGGTGCGCCACCCGTTCGGCAAGCGCGAGTTTCCGATCATCGCCGACGCGATCCTGGTCGATCCCAAGTTCGGCACCGGGGCGGTCAAGGTGACGCCGGCCCACGATCCCAACGACTTCGAGACCGGCCAGCGCCACAACTTGCCGATGCTTTCGATCCTCGACCTCACGGGGGCCATCAACGCCGAAGGGGGGCCGTTCGCGGGGCTCGATCGCTTCGCGGCCCGCAAGGCGGTCAAAGCCAAGCTCAAAGAGCTGGGGCTCGAGCGCGGCGGCAAGCCACACGTCCACGCGGTCGGTCACTGCCAGCGCTGCGAGACGGTGGTCGAGCCGATGCTCTCGACGCAGTGGTTCGTCAAGATGGAGCCGCTGGCGAGGCCCGCCATCGAGGCGGTCGAGCAGGGGAAGACCAAGTTCGTCCCCGAGAGCTGGAACAAGACCTTCTTCCACTGGATGCACAACATCCGCGACTGGTGCATCTCGCGTCAGCTCTGGTGGGGCCACCGCATCCCGGCCTGGTATTGCGCCAAGTGCAGCGAGCCGACGGTGGCGCGGACCGCGCCGATCGCCTGCGGAAGATGCGGCGGCCAGACGCTCACGCAGGACGAGGACGTGCTCGACACCTGGTTCTCGTCCTGGCTCTGGCCGTTCGCGTCGCTCGGCTGGCCGAGCGATACGCGCGAGCTCAAGACCTTCTACCCGACCAGCCTGCTCGACACCGGGTACGACATCCTCTTCTTCTGGGTGGCGCGCATGCTCATGGCGGGCCTGCACTTCATGAAGAAGGTCCCCTTCCGCACCGTCTACCTGCACACGATGGTGACCGACGAAAAGGGCGAGAAGATGTCGAAGGTCAAGGGGAACACCATCGATCCCCTGGTGGTGATCGAGAAGCACGGCGCCGATTCGCTGCGCTTCGCGCTGGCCTGGCTCACCACCCACGCCACGCAGGGGAAGAACATCAAGTTCTCGATGTCGAACGTCGAGGACGCGCGCCGCTTCGCCAACAAGATCTGGAACGCCACCCACTTCGCGCTCATGAACCTGGACGGCTACGACGCCGATCGCTTCGCCGATCGGATCGCCGACGGGCCCGACGGCGCCGAGCTGGATCTCCCCGAGCGCTGGATCCTCTCGCGCGTGCAGCGGGTGGCCGAGGAGGTGGACGGCGCGCTGGAAGAGTACCGGATCGCCGACGCCGCCCAGGCCGCCTACCACTTCCTGTGGGACGAGCTATGCGCCTGGTACATCGAGCTCGCCAAGGCCAGCTTCGCTCGCGCGGGCGACGACGCCGAAGCGCGCAACAAGATTCAGGGGACGCTGGTGACGGCGCTCGAGACCGCCATGCGCCTGCTGCACCCCTTCATGCCGTTCCTGACCGAAGAGATCTGGCAGCAGCTCCCCAAGGCCTCGGGGACCCCGCAGAGCATCATGATCACGCTATACCCGGTGCGCGACGTGCGCTTCCACGACGACGCCTCGGAGGCCTCGATGGCGCTCGTGCAGAAGATCATCGTCGCGGTGCGGGCGCTGCGGGCCGAGCGCAACATCCCGTCGACGGCGCGTCTCAAGGTCATGCTGGCGGTCACCGACGATTACAAGAAGACCATCCTCGAGGGCTACAAGGGGATCATCGCCGAGCACGCCCGGTGCAGCGAGGTGCGTGTTCGCCGCACCGGCGCCAGCTTCTCGGGCGAGTACGTGCTGAGCCAGCTCGCCATGACCATGGCCGGCGACGTCGAGGTGATGATCCCGCTCGAGGGGTTGATCGATCGGCAAGCCGAGCGGGCCAAGCTCGAGAAGGAGCGCGTCAAGCTCGATCGCGACAGCGCCCACCTCAAGAAGAAGCTCGGCGATCCGAACTTCCTGCACCGGGCGCCGGCCGAGGTGCTCGAAAAAGATCGCGCCCGGCTGGCCGACCTCGACGCGGCGATCGCCAAGATCGATCTGGCGTTACTGCGGTTGACCGGAAGCTGAGTCGTCGCCGGAGGGCGCGGGCGGCGTCGCCTCGCCGGTGGAAGCGGCCGCGGGCGAGGTCCCCTTTTTCCGCGACGAATGCGTCGCCGCATGCGCCCCTGGATGTTTTTTCGGCGCCGGCTTGGTGACCACCGGAGTGGGCGGGGCCTGGTTGGGCAGCGGCACCGGCAGTGCGGGCGGCGGCGCCGGGGGCGAGGCCAGCAGCGCCGGCAGGTAGCGGCGGCCGGCCCAGACCGCGGCACCAACCAGCAGCAACATGCCGCCCGCGATCGCAAAGACGCGCGCCCGCACTCGGAAGCGGGCCCGCGCCAGCCGCCCCTGCTCGGCGCGCAGGACCCGCTCGAGGCGCTGGGCGCCCGAGTCTGCCCGCCGCTTCACGATGTCCGCGACCTCGGGGATCGGATCGGTCAACGACGTCTCGGGTTCGACCAGGGCGCTGCTGTGGGTCCCCGTACCGGTCGCGGGGCGGGATCCCGAGCTCGAATGCGAGGTCGAGCGGGAACCCGAGCCGGTGCGGGACCCGGAGCTGGTCCCAGTGTGGGTGCCGGTGCCGGTTCCGGAGGGGAGCGCGACCGTCTGCCCGTCGCCAGTGTCGACCACCACCAGCGGGTCTTCGTCGGGCAGGAACAGCCCATGGAGCAGCTTCGACAGCTCGCGGCTCGAGTAGCGCGCGGCGATCAGCGTCCGTTCCAGATCGCTCGCCATGTCGGCGGTGCTTTGATAGCGCGCGTCCGGATCCATCTCCAGCGAGCGCATGACGATCCGATCCAGCTCGCGCGGGATGGCTGCGTTCATCGCCGACGGCGGCGATACGACCTGCGACAAGAGCTGTCGCATGCGCGTAATGTCGTTTTTGGCCTGGAAGAGGCGCCGTCCGGTGAGCATCTCGTGGAACACGACGCCCAGCGCGAAGATGTCGGCCCGCGAGTCGAACGGCCGGACGTGGATCTGCTCGGGCGACAGGTAGCTGACCTTCCCTTTGATGAGCCCCTTTTTGGCCTCCTCCTCGGCGAACGAGGCGGCGCGCGCGATCCCGAAGTCGAGAATCTTCACGGTGCCGTTGTAGGCCAGCATGATGTTGGTCGGCGAGATGTCCTGGTGGACGATCTCCAGCGCCGCGCCGTCGGGCCCATGCAACATGTGCGCGTAATCGAGGCCGATGCAGATCTGGCGCGCGATGTCGGCCGCCACCAGGTAGGGCATCGCGCGCTGCTCGCGGCGCAGCGTGGTGAGCGCCTCGCGCAAGGTCACCCCCTGCACGCTCTCCATGGCGATGAAGTAGGCCCCGTCGGCCTCGCCGAACTCGTAGATCTGCACGATGTTCGGGTGCAGCAGCAGCGCCGAGATCTTGGCCTCTCGGATGAACATGGTCTTGAAGTCGCCGGTCCCCGAGAGGCGCGGCAGGATGCGCTTCAAGACCAGCTCGCGCTCGAACCCCTCGGGGCCGGTCATGAGCGCTCGGTAGACTTCGGCCATGCCGCCTTCGCCGATCCGTCCGAGTAGGCGGTAGCGGCCGAAGGTGGTGGGCGGACCTCCGGCGTCTTTGGGCGGCATTTCGGCTGGCCCCCGGGGTGACACCGGCGGTTTCATCGGCAGCTCCGCCACATGACGTTAAAGCGGACCATCCGACCGTCAGTTTCCCACATCCGCCGACATCACGGCAGGGCACCCCCGTCGATCCAGGCGGTCAGGGTCGCGAGCTCGTCCGAGGTGAGGGGATCGCCCGGTGGCTCGCGTTGCCCGAGCGTGCCGGGGATCGGGCCACCGCCGGTGGTCGCCGGCAGCACCTTGCGGAGCAGATAGCTGCGGGCGGAGTCGCCTGGCGCCACCCGCAGGAGGCTGCTCACCTCCATCGAGGGGACATCGATGAGCGCCTGCCGCGCCTCCGCCGCGCACAGCGACAGGTCGGACATCGGAGACGGGAGGCAGCCACCGCTGTTGTCGGCGTGGCAGCCTCCGGCGCATCGGCTTTCGAGGATCGGCTGCAGGTCCGAAAAGGTCGGGACGGCGGCGGGCGGATTGTCGACCGGACCATCCCCCGTCTGGAAGGCAATCTGAGCGGGCTTGGTGCTGCAGTCGGCCAGCGAGCTCAGGCTGTCCAGGATGGTGACGGTGTATCCGAGATCGCCGTCCAGAAAACCGACCGGCGTCATGAGCACGGCCTTGTTGGCCAGGTCGACGTGGTAAGTCTCCGGCACGCGGAACACGCCGGTGGTCAGCACGAGGCTGGAGAGCCCAACCGAGTCGGGATCGGGGTAGTCCGAGAGCTCGATCCCGATCACGAGGTTGGTCGGGGCACCCGCGCTCTCGGCCGAGGGCGATGATTCGGTCACCAGCATCGGCGTGCAGACCCCGGGGTATGGGGTGCTGTCCGTCGGGTAGCTGCAGCCCGCCGCCGCACCGGCTGCCACCGCCAGGGCTGCCCGCGCCAGGCGCAGAGAACGCTCAGCTCTCGCTGTAAAGACGGATCTGCTCGCGAACCACGTCGTCGGTGATGCCGGTCCGCAGATAGTCCTGCAGGCAGTCCGCCAGGGTGACGACCATGTCGTCCACGCCGCGGTCCTCGACCAGCTTGCCGAGCAGCTTTCGTCCTTCGGGGCTATCGTCCTCACGCAAGAAATCCCGCACCATGGCCAGGGTGAGATCGCCTGAAAAATCGATTATCGCGTGATCGAGCAGATAGGCGATCAGTTGTTTCACCGGGGTACCTCCAGAAGGGTAGGGTGCGGTTGAGGAAAAATAACGGTTGCTCATATCGCGGATAAACTCGCCGCGCAAGACATGCGCGTGATTGACCGCCCGATGGCGAGTTGCTACCGTCGGGTCGCATTGCGCCGACACACCGTCACGGGAACCCCGCGTGGGTTACCGTACCCTCCCGCGAAGGACGCCGCTGTGCGTAGGCGGGCGCGATCGCTTTCATTGGTGGGCCTGTGTGCGGCCGTGGTGACCGTTGGTGGCTGCGGGCCGGTCGAATACATCAATCAAGTTGGCAATCGGGCCGCTTCGGCGGTCTCGGCGGCCAAGCTGGCGCAGGCGGACCGCTACGCGCCATACGAGTACACGGCCGCCGAGGCGTACCTGCACAAGGCGCGCGAAGAGGCCGGGCACGCCGAGTACGAAGACGCCATCGAGTACGGGCGCAAGGCCGAGGAGCTCGCCAAGCGGGCGCGGGCCATCACCGTGGACCGACTGGCGAGGGAGCCGGCGCTGACGCCCGCCTACCAGCCCAAGAACCAGAACGAAGAGCCGGCCGCGCCGAGCCCCGATCCCGCGGCGGCCGGCAATCCGACCACCCCAGGCAGCGAGTGATGCGCCAGATTCTTTCGACCTCCATCGTGCGCGGTGTGGTGCTCCTGGCCGCGCTCGGCGTGGGGGGGTGCGCGGGGACCCAGCTCGAGTCCAACGTCCACGAGGTGCGCGGCATCGCCAAGGAGGCCCGCGACAACGGCGCCTACAAGTGCGCGCCGCGTGAGCTGGCGCTGGCGGAGACCAACGTCGAGTTCGCCCAGCGCGAGCTGGATCAGGGCGACTATTTCCGGGCGCGCGACCACATGCAGGTGGCCGACCGCAACGCCCGCGAGGCCTATCGCATGTCGCCGCGCGACAAGTGCAACGCGCCGCCCGCCCCGGGCGACCGTGATCACGACGGCATCCTCGACAACGTCGACAAATGCCCGGACCAACCAGAGGACAAGGACGGGTTCGAAGACGCCGACGGCTGCCCGGATCCCGATAACGACAAAGACGGCGTCCCGGACGTGGCCGACAAGTGCCCCAACGAGCCGGAGGACAAGGACGGGTTCGAGGACGCCGACGGCTGCCCGGATCCCGACAACGACGCCGACGGCATCCCCGACAAGGCCGACAAGTGCCCGGACCAGCCGGAGGACAAGGACGGGTTCGAGGACGCCGACGGTTGCCCCGATCCGGACAACGACAAGGACGGCGTGCTCGACGTGGCCGACAAGTGCCCGAACGAGCCCGGGCCGCCCGACAACGGCGGCTGCCCCAAGAAGTTCGAGCACATCGTCGTGACCCAGGAGAAGATCGAGCTCAAACAGAAGGTCTTCTTCGACACCAACAAGGTCACCATCCAGCCGCGCAGCTTCTCGCTGCTCGACGAGATCGCGAGCGTGCTCAAGTCGCGGCCCACCATGACGGTCCGCATCGAAGGTCACACCGACGCGCGCGGGACCCATGCGCACAACATGCAGCTGTCGGCGGGCCGTGCCGAGTCGGTGCGGCAACATCTAGTGGGGTTGGGGGTCGATGCCTCGCGCCTGGAAGCCAAAGGTTTCGGGCCCGATCAACCCATAGAGACCAACAAGACGGCGGCGGGACGGGAGAAGAATCGGCGGGTGGAGTTCTTCATCACGCAGCAATAAGAGGAAGAAGCAATGATCCGTTCCCACTACATCGCGTTGGTCTCGGT
>Ga0209483_1001472_pt1 | contig 17749 bp, 16 predicted proteins | sample NGEPerA_FD_184508 | JGI IMG/M metagenome (GOLD analysis project Ga0209483, IMG submission 184508) | Arctic peat soil microbial communities from the Barrow Environmental Observatory site, Barrow, Alaska, USA - NGEE PermafrostL2-A... | ecosystem: Environmental > Terrestrial > Soil > Wetlands >... | reverse complement strand
GACCAGTTCCTGGGGAAGGTCGTCAACGCCGTCATGTCCGGTCCCGGCTGGCCGTCGACGATGCTGATCTGGACCTACGACGAGCACGGCGGCTACTACGATCACGTCCCCCCACCGGCCGCCGTGACCCCGGACGACATCCCTCCGACCCTGGGCTCCGGGGACTCGCCAGGTGGATTCGACCGCTACGGCTTCCGTGTCCCGGCCGGCGTCGTGAGCCCCTTTGCCCGGCGCCACTTCGTCTCCCACACGGTCTACGACCACACGTCGATCCTGAAAACGGTAGAGGAGAAGTGGAACCTTCCCGCGCTCACCCGACGGGACGCCAACGCCCACAGCTTGTTCGCCATGGTGGACCTCACGGCCGAGCCCGCGTTCCGCACCCCGCCCGTCCTCCCGGCGCCGGCCGACCCGATGAGCAAGGACGCCTGCCTGACCACCGGTGCCGGCATCATTCCCCCGCCGTCGGCAGTCACGCCGGCCTGAGCGAGGTCGGGTTCGCGGCTCAGCCCCAGGCCTACACAGCACGATCGGCCGCCCGCGGCCCACAGCAGGTCAGAGTCGGCCATCCCGCCCGGAGCGCGGACGGGCGTCCGGTCACTCGCCGCCGGCCACTGCCAGACCGAACAGCTCGGCGAACGGCTCGACCATCATGTCCCGACCCTTCACGTCGGCGATCACCTCGGGTCCGACGATCTCGTCCTGACCGGGGAACTGTCCCGCCCCACCGGAGGGGCCGACCGGCACGGCGATCGCCGGTCCCACCGGCTCGTAGTCGACGAGCTCGCCGCCGCCCGAGGCGAGGGTGGTGATATTGGCGGCCACAATGGCCGCCTGGCGCCGGGCGAACCCGGCCATCTTGGCGTCGGCAGTCGACAGGTCGCCCAGCGCGAAGACCGTCGTCTGGCCGCGGACCTGCAACGTCGGACCGACCTCGACGAACCCGTCTGCTCCTCGCGCCGGGATGAGTGCGTCCCCCAGGTAGTCACTGTTGGGTACGACGCCGTAGCACCGGAACCAGAGGTCAGCGGTCAGCTCCGATCCGCTTCGGGTCGAGACGGTGAACGTACCCAGATGTCCCGGCTCAGTGGGAGGAGGCTCCACCAGTGGGCTCCCGAGCACCAGCTCCACACCGAGCGCCTCTAGCTGGCGACTCAGTTCGGCCCGTAGCTCCGGCATGAACGGCCCGCTCAGCACGTCGGGCCGCTCATCCATCAGGACGATCGCCTTGTCGGGCCAGACCGCCCGTATCTCTCCGGCGAGCTCGATGCCCACCGGCCCGGCACCGACCAGGAGGACCCGATCCGCCTGTGACAGGGCACGGTGGGTGGTGCGGATCTGTTCGACGGCCTGCCCGGCGTCGGCGAGGTCGGTCTTGGCCGGGAAGGGATAGGTCGATCCCGAGGCGAGGACCACGAAGTCGGCGGAGATCTCGTCACCGGATGCCGTCACGACGCGACCGGGCTCGACGAGCACGGCCCGATCCCGGACCACCCGCCCGTTCTCCAGGAGCCCGGCATACGGGAAGAAGATCCGCGGCAACCAGGACGGATCGACCAGGGCCCGAAGTGCGGCGATGTTGTGCATGAACTCGTCCCTGGGCTCGACCAGGACGACCGCAGCTGTCTCGTCCAACGCCTTGGCCACGGTCATGCCGCCGTAGCCGCCACCCACCACGACCACCGTCGGCCGTTCACCCTGCTCGCCCATTGTCACCTGACTTCCCTCATCGGCGGCCATAGTCGGCCATACCGCTTGCTTGTCGATCATATGTATCACAGATGATATTTGCAAACGATCATCTTTATCCACAACCGGCTCCATATACTGGGGCCATGAGGGGAACCGGCGACGAGCCGAGCCAAGTGGTGCCCGGTGCCGGCTGTGCCGCCGCGCTCGCCGATGACCTCGGGTGGGGTCTGGGCGTGGTGTTCCGGGCATACGTGGCCGCGGCCGACGCCGCCGTGGCCGAGTTCCCCGGCGGACCACGCGGCTACCAGGTCCTGGCCGCCGCCGCCCGCTCGGAACGTCGGCAGCCAACTCGCCCTGGCCCAACACCTCGGCATCGACCGCACCGTCATGACCTACCTGCTCGATGATCTCGAAGCGGCCGGGCTGATCGAGCGCCACCCCGACCCCGCGGACCGGCGGGCCCGCCGGGTGGTCGCCTCCGAGCACGGTGCCACGGTCCTCACCGAACTGGACCAGCGGCTGCGCACGGCCGAGGCACGGGTGCTCGACCCACTCGGCAACGACGAGCGGGACACCTTCCGGACACAGCTTCGCCGGCTGGCCACGCGGATCGACGCACTCGACCCGGTCGACGACCCCTGCACCCTCGCCGCCCAAGCGGACGCCGAACTGCCGACACCACGTCCTGCACCGGCCCGCCCGGCACGAGGCCGCCGATGACCGTGGTCTCTCGAGGTGCCGGCAGGTATCGGGCCGGCGTCTGACATGCTCGCATCGGCACCCCGAGGGTCGCCGAAGGAAGAAAGGGAGACATGCCCATGGAGAAACGACTGGTCACGCAGTACGCCATGAAATCGGTCGACGCGGCCGCCGAGAACCAACGACGGATCGAGGCGGTCTTCGCCGAACTCGAGGCGTCGGCACCGGACAACGTGAGCTACCTCGTACTCCGCCTGGCCGACGACTCGTTCATCCACGTGTCCTTCCACGACCATGGTGACGAGGTGAACCCCATCTCGTCGACCGAGGCCTTCGCCCGGTTCCAGGAGGGACACGCCGACCGCCGCCAAGGTGACGTCAACCAACAGGTGGCGACACTTGTCGGTGCCTACATCACCACCATCGCCTGAGCTGAGCTGAGCTGCAGGACGCCACGTCCGCACCGACGTCCGGGTGGGTCAGCCTGGAGGGGACGGGTCCGGGTCGGAGGCGCCTCGGCCGCCCAGCCACCGTTGGAGCCCGGCTGCGTTCGAATGCACCCCGTTCATGACCTCAAGCTTCTCCCGGTGCTCCTCGGGCACCCCGTCGAGGTCGGAGGCGAACGCCGCCGACAGGGCAGCGGCGATGTCCCGACCGTCCCGGTAGGCGGTCTCGGCCACGTCGGCCCATCGACGGAGCGTGCCGTCGGCCTCGTCGAGCACGTCGAGCGGATCGGCCAGCAGGCCGTAGTGGGCGAGGGCGAGCCCGGTGGGACGCCGCTCGGCGAAGCGCTGCAACGAGTGGAGCGCCTGGTCGAGGTCGAAGTCGGGCGGCGGGGTCGACGGGCGCAGGACGCCGGCCTCCGGAAGCTTGACCCCGACAGCGTCCCCGGCGAACAGCGTGCCGCTCCAGTTGTCGTGGAGCGCGAGGTGGTGCTTGGCGTGACCGGGCGAGTCGACGGCGGTCAGGAACCGGTTGGAGCTCACCCGGATCTCCTCGCCATCCTCCAGGATGTGGATGCGCTCGGCCGGGGTCGGATCGAGCCGTCCATAGAGGGAGTCGAGAAGGGGGCCGTAGACGCGCGCGGCCGAGTCGACGAGCTTGGTCGGGTCGGCCAGGTGGCGAGCACCCTTCGGGTGGACGTAGACGGTGGCCTTCGGGAAGGCCCGGGCCACATCGCCCACTCCCCCGGCGTGATCGAGGTGAATGTGGGTGACGACCACACCGGCCAGGTCGTCCGCGCCGAGGCCGAGGCGGTCGAGGTGGACGAGCAGGGCGGGCACCGAACTCTGGCTGCCCGTCTCCACGAGGACCGGCGCATCGCCCTCGATGAGGTATCCGGCGGTGACGTGCTCCCAGCCGCCGAGCAGGGTGTCGAGTTCCAGGACCCCTTCGGCGATGCGGGTCCCGGCGGACGGGGGTGTCGGATCGTCAGGATCGAACGGATGACCGCGGTGGTGGACCTCCGGGCCGTGGTTGCCGCTCATCGCGCTGTCACCTCGCCCGCTTGACGGCCTTCATGGCGGGCGTCACCCGCTTGGCCCGAGTCTTCGTGGTCGCAGTCTTCGTGGCCGTCGCCTTCTTGGCGGACACGCTCTTGTTGGAGATCCTCTTGGCAGAAACCTTCTTGGCCGTCGCCTTCGATGCAGGTGCCCCCTTCGCCGGGGCCGCCTTCGTGGCGCCCGCCTGCTTGACCGTGGTCGACTTCCGAACCGTCACCGTCTCCTGGGCCGGCTTGTCGGCCGCCTTGCGGGCCGGGCGCCCCGCCAGGCGGCCGGCCGGAGTGCTCCCCGCCACCCGGGAAGTCGGGCGGTCCCGGATGGGTCGAGCACCTTTGGCGATCAGCGCCCGCAGGGCGGACGCCGGCGCCGGCTTCATGTGCATTCGGGACATGCCGGCCGGACGGACCCCGGTCAGGGCCTGGCGGGCCAGACCCAGGAACACACGGTCGGTGGACGGCTTGCGGTGCCCGGTGATCTTGGCCGCCGAGTTGACCAACGACACATGGGAGAAGGCCTGGGGGAAGTTGCCCACCAGGCGCCCGGCCACCGGGTCGTACTCCTCGGACAGAAGGCCGAGATCGTTGCGGAGGTCGAGCAGCCGTTCGAGGAGCTGGCGGGCGTCGTGCTCCCGACCGAGGAGCGAGAGGCAGTCGGCCAACCAGAACGAACAGGCCAGGAAGGCACCCTCCCGACCGGTCAGGCCGTCCACCTCGCCAGTGTCGGCCGTCCGGTAGCGGAGGACGATGTCCCCTTCCACCAGCTCCCGCTCGATGGCCTCGATCGTGCCCCGCATACGGGGGTCCGTCGCCGGGAGGAACCCGACCAGCGGGATCATCAACAGGCTGGCGTCCAGCTGGTCCGACCCGTAGTACTGGGTGAAGCAGCCCCGGGCGGCATTGAAGCCCCGGTCGCACACCTCGTCGTGGATCTCCTTGCGGATCACCTTCCACCGGTCGAGCGGTCCGTCGACGCCGTACTCCTCCACCGTCTTGATGGCCCGGTCGATGGCCACCCAGGCCATGACCTTGGAGTGGGTGAAGTGGCGGCGCGGTCCCCGCACCTCCCAGATGCCGTCGTCCGGCTCCCGCCATCCGGTCTCCAGGAACTCCATCAGCGAGCGCTGCAGCTCCCACGCCGGACCGCCGTCGGGGTCATCGGGCTGAGCCGACTCGTAGAGTGCCGACATGACCTCGCCATAGACGTCGAGCTGGAACTGCCCGGCCGCGGCATTGCCGATCCGGACCGGGCGCGACCCTTCGTATCCCGGGAGCCAGTCGACCTCCCATTCGTCGAGCCGCCGCTCGCCCCCGGCCCCGTACATGATCTGCAACTGGGAAGGGTCTCCCGCCGTCGCCCGCAGGAGCCAGCTCCGCCAGGCCATCGCCTCCTGGTAGAAGCCGCCCCGCATCAGCGACTCGAGCGTCAAGGTGGCGTCACGTAGCCAGCAGAACCGGTAGTCCCAGTTGCGACCGCCGCCCACCGACTCGGGGAGCGAGGTGGTCGGGGCGGCCACGATCCCACCGGTGGGCTCGTAGGTGAGGGCCTTCAAGGTGATCAACGACCGCACCACGGCATCGCGGTACTCGCCGTCGTACGTGCACTGGGCGACCCACTCCTCCCACCACTGCTCGGTGTCGGCAATGGCGTACTTGGCATCGACCGGTCGGGGCGGGGCCTCGGTCGCCGGGTACCAGGAGAGGGAGAACGGGACGGTCTGGCCTTCGGACACGGTGAACTCGGCCACCGTCGACAGGTCGGACCCGTGGGTCGGGACCGTCGTCCACAGCGACAAGGCGTCGGGACCGGCGACCGCGATCAGCGTCCCGTCGCTGCGCCGGACCCACGGGACCACCTGGCCATATCCGAAGCGGATGGTCAGATGCATCTCCATGGTGACCTTGCCCCGTACGCCCTCGACCAGGCGGACCACTTCGGGGTGCTGCTGGCGGATCGGCATGCAGTCGATGATCCGGACCGTCCCCTCTTCGGTGACGAACTCCGACTCGAGGACCAGCGTGTCGCCGCGGTAGTGCCGGTGGGTCGCCCGTTCAACACCCTTCGGGGCGATCCGCCACGACCCGTGGTCCTCGGTGCCGAGCAGCTTGGCGAAGCACGACCCGGAGTCGAACCGTGGCAGGCAGAGCCAGTCGATGGAGCCGTCCCGACCGACCAGTGCCACCGTGTGCAGGTCGCCGATGATCCCGTAGTCCTCGATGGGGAGCGCCATGTCCCCTGTCTAGCCCGACCGACCCGCCCGCGGTCGGTCCCCGGCGGACCCGGACGGGTGTCGGTCCCGGGTCAGGCCGGTGCGCAGCCGTCGGTGGAGACGGGCTGAACGGTGGCTTCGGCCTGGGCCAGGCGCGGGAGGATGTCCGGCGAGGTCAGGGCGTACCCGATGGACGGATCCACAGTCGAGCGCGAGAACACCACGCCGATGACCTGCCCGTCCGGCAGGACCAACGGTCCACCCGAGTTGCCGGGCCGCACCAGTGCATCGAGCTCGTAGACACTGCGCACGGTGAGGCCGCTACCGTAGATGTCCCGACCTTGTGCCTCGAATGCGGCCATCACGCCGGCCGCGTCCACCGTGAACGGCCCACCTCCCGGGAAGCCCAGCACCGCGCCCTGGGTGCCCCGACCCACGGGTGCGGGGTCGAGGCGGAGTGTCGGGGCCTTCAGTCCGGCGACCCGCAGAACGGCCAGGTCGAACGACGGGTCGAACAGCACCACCTCGGTAGCCCGCACCGTGGTGCCGATCTGCACCCGCGGCTGGGCGATCCCGGCCACCACGTGGGCGTTGGTGACCACCAGGCCCGGGGCCGCCACGAAGCCCGACCCCTCCTGGAGGACCCCGCACCCGAAGCCCTCGACCTTGACGGTGGACTGGCCGGCGGCAAGGACGGCACTGCGCAGCTGCGCATTCGAGGGCAGGGGGACCGGTCGGGCCGACGCCGGGGCCAGGGCGGCCAGGACCGGTGGGAACCCCTCGGCGGTCAGGAAGCCCTGCGCCTGCGAGAAGACCGACGGGGGGGCCGGCAGCACGCCATTCAACGAGTTGATGATCCGGGATTGGAGGATGGCCGTGTCGAGGGCCGCCGATGAGGTGTTGACCATGGTGCTGGCCAGGAGCCACACCGTCACCAACGCGGCCGCCACCGCCACCACCACTCCCAGGACTGCGTCGATCGAGCGGGCCGGTCCCCGTCTCACCCGACTGGTCAGCGATCCTCCCAGGGTCCGGCCGGCCATCCCGAAACTGAAGGCCACCAGCAGCATGGTGGTGAGGGCAACCACTGTCCGGGCCGTCGGGGAGTGGGCCCACCGAAAGGTCTCCGAAGCCAGCAGGGCCCCGAGGTAGAGGCCCCCGAAGAATCCGACGATGGCGCACACCTGGACCAGGGCGCCGACCCGCGCCCCCTGGTAGGCGGCGGCCAGCGCGGTCACGATCACCACCACATCGACGACGTTCACGGCTCGACCCGTCCGAGGGACGGCCCCGGGCACCGCACGGGGGAGAGTGTGGCCACCACGGGAGTCACGGTAGACGGCGCCGGGGGCGGTGAGCCGTCATCACCGGGCCTTCCGACGGTCCGTGGCACAATCTCGGACAGTCGGAGCGCCCGCGTCCGCGTTCCGGACGTCCACCGAGCCGGCGGGAGGGGGGAGAGCAGTGCCCGACAAGCGATCCCCCACCCCTGCCACGCGTCGGTTTCTGGCCATGGCGGTCGCCGCCGTGGCCCTCGGTGCCACCGCCGCATGCGGCGGGTCCATGGGATCACCGTCGTCCGGATCCACGACCGGTCCCTCGCCATCCCTCGGCCCCTGGCAGGGCGCCCTGACGACGACCACGCTTCCGGCACCGGTCCAGACGCTGCGGGCCGTCGCCTGCGCCACCGCCCAACGGTGCTGGGCCGTCGGGTCCACGCTGGCCACCTCGTCGGCGCCCGCCGGACCCGCGCTGGTGGCCACCACCGACGGTGGTGCCTCCTGGGCCGTCCTCACCCTCCCTCCGACGGTCGGCTACCTCTCCGGTGTCGCCTGCACTTCGGCCCGTTCCTGCACGGCGGTGGGCCAGGTCGGTGTGACCGGCGTCGGTCCCGGTGCCATCCTGACTACGACCAACGGGACGACCTGGGCCCTCCAAGTGGTGCCGCCCGGCACGACCGACGTCACCGCCGTCGACTGTCGAGTGGACGGTCGGTGTACGGCGTTGGGCGTCGTCTCGGGAGTGGTGAGCACCCTCACCCCGTCGCACGCCGGGACCTGGGTGGCGACGGGTCGGCTGCCGGCGCCGGCGTCGGTCGCCACCGCACTGTCGTGCACCGATGCCACCCACTGCTGGGCCACGGCCGCCCAATCGGTCGACGTCGGCCACGTGATCGGGGCCATCGACGTGACGTCCGACGGTGGGGCGACCTGGGCTCCCCAGAACGTCCCGGTCGGGACCGGAGCACTCCAGGGCATCGACTGCACGCCGGGTACCGACACGACCAGGACAGCGACCGGCACCGGGGCCTCCTGCACCGCAGTGGGCACCACAGCCACCGTGCTCGGCGGCGCCCGGACCGGCCAGGGCGTCGTCCTGACCACTGCCAACGGCGGGAGCAGGTGGGCCGCGGCCCCGGTCACCGCCGCGTCGGCCGACCTGCTCGCCGTCTCGTGCACCGCGGGCCCGTGCGTGGCCGTCGGGACGACGGCGGTCACCGCACCGCAAGCCGGGGTGGTGATCCTGACCGGTACCGCCGGCGCATCGGGCGGCATCTGGCGTCAGGCCGTGACTGCGCCCGTCGCGCTGCCCCTCACCGCCGTGGCGTGCGTGTCGCTGTCCGCCTGCGTCGTGGTCGGCGAGTCGGTCACCGCCCATCTGGCCGCCGGCTGACCCCGCGGTCCCGGGAGACGCCTGCGGCAGGGAGGTCCACGGCCCGGGACTCCCCGACGCCGTATCCCCGGAGATCAGGGGTCGCGCCGATAGCCTCCGGATGATGGGAGCCCGCCCAGCCATCACTCCCGTGGATCCGTCCGCCGGGCCGGTTGTCCGCCGACGGGCCACGACCACCTCCACCTCCGCCTTCGGTGTCGGTCGGCGCGAGGGGCACGACGCCTCCGACTTCTACGCCCGCTTCATCCCACCCCACCTGTCCGACGACGATGCCGTGGCCCGCCCGACCGTCCTCGACACCGTGTGGGTCGGCGACGCCCGGGACATGGACGCCCACGGCTCGGTAGCCGACGGGTCGGTAGCCCTGGTCGTCACTTCGCCGCCCTACTTCGCCGGCAAGGAGTACGAGCAGGCCATGGGCGTCGGCCACGTGCCGGCCGACTTCGCCGACTACCTGGGCATGCTGCGCGACGTCTTCGCCCAGTGCTTCGCCAAGTTGGAGCCGGGGGGCCGCATCGCCGTCAACGTGGCCAATCTCGGCCGCAAGCCCTACCGCTCATTGTCCGCCGATGTCGTCGGCCTTCTCGAGGAGCTCGGCTACCTGCTGCGGGGAGAGATCGTCTGGCAGAAGAGCCATGCCGCCGGCGGATCGTGCGCCTGGGGCACCTACCAGCGACCCGGCAATCCCGTCCTGCGCGACGTGTCCGAGCGCATCGTGGTCGCTTCCAAGGGTCGCTTCGATCGGGCGGTTCCGGCCGACGAGCGGGCCCGGGCCGGCCTTCCCCACGAGGGCACCATGACCATGGACGAGTTCGTGGACGCCACCACCGACGTGTGGGACCTGCCCGCCGAGTCGGCCACCCGGGTCGGCCATCCGGCGCCATTTCCGGTCGAGCTGCCCCGTCGGCTGATCGAGCTCTACACCTACCGGGGGGACCTGGTCCTCGACCCCTTCATGGGGTCGGGCTCGACGGCGGTGGCCGCGGTCCGCACCCAGCGGCACTTCGTGGGCTTCGACACCGACCCCGACTACGTGGCGCTGGCCGAACGGCGGGTGGCCGAGGAGCGGGCCACCACCGTGGGTCGACGTCGGGTCACGGTAGCCCCCACACGAGCGGTCTCCGCCGTGGTGGACGGGACGGCCGAGGATCTGGCGGTCGCCCAAGGGGCGAAGGCCCGGGACCTGGCTGAGCAGGCATTGGCCGACGCCGGGTTCATCGAGGTAGAGGTGGCCCCGAGCCTGTCCGACCTGGGGGTGTCGGTCGACTACCGGGCCCGCGACGCCAGCGGCCGTACCTGGCTCTTCCTTCTTACCGGTGCGTACTCGGCCACCCGACCCGGCCTCCGGCGGGTCGACGTGCTGTGGCGGGCCCTGGGGGTGGCGTCCGTGCTCCACGAAGCCCGGTCGGCCGAGCCCGGTCGCCGCGATCTCGGGCCCCTGATCGTGCTGACTACCGACACCCCTCCGGCCCGCAGTGCGGGTGGACGGGCGCTACATGCGGTGACGGGAGACGACCTGCCGGTCCACGACGTGTGCGAGCTGCTCGACCCGGCAGCCGCAGTTCGGCTGGCCACTGCGGGATCGGGAGCCGCACCCGATTGATGGGGACCCGTTGACGGTGAACACCCTCCGAAGCGCAACCCGGTGAGCGATGCAGGAGGCACCCCGCCGGGAGCGCGACCGCCGGGCACCACGGACTGGGACGGCGAGGTCTACCAGCATCGCTTCGACAAGCTGGCCGCCTCCGGCGTGCACGTCCACGGCGAGGCCGACTTCGTCGACCGCTTCGCCCCGTCCTCGGTGCTCGACGCCGGCTGCGGTACCGGGCGGGTGGCCGCCGAACTGGCGAGGCGCGGCATCGACGTGGTCGGGATCGACCGGGACGCGTCGATGATCGCCACGGCCCGTACCCTGGCCCCCGACGTCGACTTCCGGGTCGTCGACGTGGCCGACGCGCACCTGGGACGCACCTTCCCCCTCGTCCTGATGGCCGGCAACGTGCCGCTGTTCACCCCCGAGGGCACTCAGGCCGCCCTGGTCGCCGGGTGCGCCCGGCACCTGGCTCCGGGTGGGCGGCTGGTGGTCGGATTCCAACTGGGTCGGGGCTACGGCCTCGACGGGTACGACGCCGACTGCGCGGCAGCCGGGCTCGAGCTGGAGTTCCGCTACGGCACCTGGGACGCCCACCGGTTCGACCCGGCCGGCGACTATGCCGTCTCCGTCCACCGCCTCCCGACTTGAGCGACCGTCCCGGTCGTCCGGATCCGGCAGTCGGACCCCTGCGGACAGGCCCGCGGCCGACGTCTGCGAACATGGTCCGGTCGGGCCACCAGAACGGAACACCATGCGCAATCCCATGTTCGTCTACGACGAGAAGCTCACCGACCTGATCTTCGACTACTGCCGGTGGCGGCTCTCCCTCGATCCGGTCCCACTCGATTACGGCGGGGCGGTCCACGAGTCACTGGCCGCCAGCCTCGAGGGTCTGATGACCCCCGGTGGTGTCGATCCGGCCGCAGTCATGGAGCTGTTCGACAAGACCCTGGCCACCGCCGTGGTGTCGGTCGACAGCCCGAGGTTCCTGGCCTTCATCCCCGCCGCGCCGACCAAGGCGGCCTTGCTGTTCGACATGGTGGTGGCGTGCTCTTCCTTGCACGGCACGTCGTGGATCGAAGCGGCCGGCCCGGTGGCCGCCGAGAACCAGGCATTGCGGGTGCTCGCCGATCAGGCCGGACTGCCCGAGGGAGCCGGAGGCTGCTTCGTGGCCGGTGGGTCGGCCGGCAATCTGTCCGGGCTGATGGTCGGCCGGGACACCGCCGCATACCGGATGGGCGACGCCGCTCCCGAACACCCGGTGGTGGCCATCAGCGAGGAGGCCCATTCATCGGTGGGCAAGGCCCTCCATGTCCTCGGCGTCGAACCGCTCCTCGTCCCCTGCGAGGACCACCGGCTGACCGGCCATGCCCTGCGGGTGGCGCTGGCTGCCGATCCCCGGGGCGGCGACGTGGTCGCCGTGGTCGCCACCGGAGGAACCACCAACGCCGGCATCATCGACGATCTGAACGGCGTGGCCGACGTGGCCGAGGAGTACAAGCTCTGGTACCACGTGGACGGGGCCTACGGTTGCGCCGCCCTGTTCGCCCCGTCCATCCGCTCCCGGTTCGACGGCATCGAACGGGTCGACTCGTTCGTGGTCGACCCCCATAAGTGGCTGTTCGCCCCGTTCGACTGCGCCGCGCTCCTCTACCGGGAACCGCGGCTGGCCAAGGCCGTCCACTCCCAGGACGCCTCCTATCTCGACGTCATGCACAAGGACACCCCCGAGGAGTGGAACCCCAGCGACTACGCCTACCACCTGACCCGGCGGGCCCGGGGCATGCCCCTGTGGTTCTCGCTGGCCGTCAACGGGACCGACGCCTACCGCGACGCCATCGAGACGGTGCTCGCCACGACCCAGGAAGTGGCCGACCTCATTGAATCGCTCCCCCAGCTCGAGCTGGTGCGGCGACCCGAGCTGTCGGTGGTGCTCTTCCGGCGGGCCGGGTGGGGCAAGGCGGAGTACGAGGCCTGGTCGGACCACCTCCTGGAGGAACAGGCCGGCTTCGTGATGCACACCACCTGGGAGGGCGAGCCGGTCGGCCGACTGGCCCTGCTGCACCCCGACACCGGCATCGAGCTGATCGCCGAGATCCTGTCGTCGACGGCCTGATGCCGACCCGGTCCACCGGACCGGGTCGTGCCCGTCCGGCGGCTCCGGTCAGGCGGGGGCCGCGGCGGCGGTCACGGTCCCGGACCAGGTGAAGTCCAGGGCTCCGGCGGCGAAGCCCATGGCCACCCGCAGGGCGAATGCCGATCCGACCGCCGGGTCGCCGAGGGCCACCTGGACGGCCAGGCCGTCGAGCAGGGCGAGGAGGGCGATGGCGAACTCGGTCGGGTCGGCCGGACCGAACATCCCTTCTGCCTGGCCGTCGGTGACCGCCCGGGCGATGGCGCTGCGCCACCGACCGTCGAACTCCTCCCGCACCCGGGCCACCTCGCGGTGGCGCAGGGACCGGGCCCACAGGTCGATCCACAGGGTCCACGGGTCGGGGAACTCGTTGTCGGGGAGCGGGAGGCAGATCCAGGAGACGATCTCCTCGAGCCGACCCACGGCATCGGAGGCGGCCTGCATGCGCTGGACGCCCTGCTCGAACCAGCGGTCCTCGGCCAGGCGGATGGCCTCGGTAAGCAGGTTGTCCTTGGTTTGGAAGTAGTAGATGACGAGCGCCGGGCTGGTGCCGGCCCGCTCCGCCACATCGGCGACCCGGGTGTCGGTGAACCCCCGCTCCGCGATCACGTGCAGCGCCGCCCGCAACATGTCCTCGCGTCGGTTGTCGGCCGACGCCGGGACGCCCGCCGACACGTCAGTGCCGAGTTGCTCGAGTGCCATGGACACCGCTCCTCTTCCGCTGTGGCCCCGTCGGTGATCGACTCCGGCCGTCTAGTGCCCCCGCCCGGACGCCCCGCCGGAGTCCGCGCTCGACACGGTACCAGCGGCTGGCGACCACGACCCAAGCGGGCCGGGAGCAGAGCGGGCCGCCGTGCCACACTGTGGCCCGATCGACCGGACGACAGGACAGGAGCGCGACATGGCCAGCGAAGTACGCGGAGTGGTGGCACTTGCCCAGGGCCAGCCGGTATCGGTGGTGACCATCGTGGTGCCCGACCCGGGGCCGGGCGAGGCCGTGGTGCGGATCCAGGCCTGCGGGGTGTGCCACACCGACGTCCACTACCGGGAGGGCGGCATCAACGACGAGTTCCCCTTCCTGCTCGGCCACGAGGCGGCCGGAGTGGTCGAGGCGGTGGGGCCCGACGTGACCACCGTGGCACCGGGTGACTTCGTGGTCCTCAATTGGCGGGCCGTGTGCGGCGACTGCCGGTCGTGCCGCCGGGGTCGGCCGCAGTACTGCTTCGCCACCCACAACGCCACCCAGAAGATGACCCTCGCCGACGGGACGCCGCTGTCGCCCGCCCTCGGCATCGGTGCCTTCGCCGAGAAGACGCTGGTGGCCGCCGGCCAGTGCACCAAGGTCGACCCGTCGGCCCGGCCCGAGGCGGTCGGCCTGCTCGGCTGCGGTGTGATGGCCGGCCTGGGGGCGGCCCTGTTGACCGGCGAGGTCGGCATGGGCGACTCGGTGGCCGTGTTCGGCTGCGGCGGGGTGGGGTGCGCGGCGGTGGCCGGGGCGAAGCTGGCGGGCGCGTCGACCATCATCGCCGTCGACCTCGATCCGCGGAAGCTGGAACTGGCCACCCAGTTCGGTGCCACGCACGGGGTCGACGCCTCGACCGAGGACGTCGTGGCCGCGGTGCAGGCCCTGACCGGGGGCAACGGGGCCGATGTATGCATCGAGGCGGTCGGGAACCCGAAGGTGCTGGAGCAGGCGTTCTATGCCCGGGACCTGGCCGGCACAGTGGTGCAGGTCGGCGTGCCCACACCCGAGATGCGCATCGACCTGCCCATGATCGACTTCTTCGGTCGGGGTGGACAGCTCAAGCCCTCGTGGTACGGGGACTGCCTGCCGAGCCGTGATTTCCCGATGCTGGTCGACCTCTATCTGCAGGGACGGCTCGATCTCGACCGCTTCGTCAGCGAGACCATCGGGCTCGACGACGTCGAGGAGGCCTTCCACCGAATGGAGCGCGGCGAGGTGTTGCGGTCGGTCGTGGTCATCTGATGATCGAGCGCGTGGTCACCTCGGGGATCTTCTCCCTCGACGGAGCCGATTTCGAGGTCGACAACAACATCTGGGTCGTGGGGGACGACCGCGAGGTGGTGGTGGTCGATGCCGCCCACGACCACCGGCCCATCGCCGAGGTGGTCGGCGACCGACGCACCCTCGCCATCATCGCCACCCACGGCCACAACGACCACATCAACGCCGCTGTAGCCCTGGCCGAGGCCGTCGACGCCCCGGTATGGCTCCATCCGGCCGACCGGATGCTGTGGGACGTGGTCCATCCCGGGCGCGCCCCCGACGCCGACCTGGCGGACGGACAGGTCGTCCGGGTGGGAGGGGTGTCCCTTACGGTGCTGGCCACACCGGGCCACTCTCCCGGAGGCGTGTGCCTCCACGACGCGGCCAGCGCGGTCGTGTTCACCGGGGACACGCTGTTCCGGGGCGGGCCGGGCGCCACCGGCCGGAGCTTCTCGGACTACGGCACCATCGTCGACTCGATCCGGGACCGCCTGCTGGTGTTGCCCTCGGCGACCCGGGTGCTCACCGGGCACGGGGACGAGACGACCATCGGCGACGAAGCTCCGCAGCTGGCCGAGTGGGAGGCCGCCCGCTGAGCGACGGGCGGGCGGGAGTCCCTGCCGGGTCCGCTCAGAGGTAGCCCTTGGCGATGTCCTCGATCCACCAGGCCGGGGCCCCGTTCATCAGGGTGGACAGGTCCCAGTAGTCCCACCATCGGATGATCGATCCGTGGCGCAGTTCCTGGACGGAGACGAAGGGGAGGGTGACCTCCTCGCCCGTGTGCCAGTGCCAGGTCTCGGCGTGCTCGGTCACCACCGTGTCGCCCTCGGCCACCATCAGGCGCAACTCGTGCTCGTAGCCGGAGATCTTCTCGAGGCCGAGCCGCAGCCGGGCGACCACCTGGTCCGGGCCCCGGGCGATGTCGTCGGCCGGCGAGGGCACGTCGGTGTACTCGCTTTCCTCGGTGAAGAACGAGGCGATGGCGTCCCAGTCCCGGGCGTACAGCGCGGCCCAGAACTGCTGGACCCGTTCCTTGTTGGTGGCGGCGTCGGTCATGGGCGCCATGTTGGCACGCCGGCCACGCCCGGGCACAGGACGAGAAGGGCCGAACGGCCCTGCCGGGGCCCCACCCCTCCGCCCGTACGATGGGGGTCCGGCAGAGCGCCGGCACCATGGAGGACCCGAATGACCGACGGTACCAAGCTGGACGCACACCACCGCAAGACGGTGGAGAAGCTCTTCACCCACCCGACCAGCCACAACATCCAGTGGCACGACGTGTTGTCCCTGCTCCAGGCCGTGGCCGACGTCCAAGAGACCCATGAGGGCCGGTTCCGGGTGACCCTCGGCGGCGAGACCCAGACCTTCGCCACCCCCCGGGGAGCGGACGTCGACACCCAACAGGTCGTCGACCTCCGTCGCATGCTCAAAGAGGCCGGGTACGACCCGGCCTGACCGCCCCTACTGCTGGGACGACCCCCGCTTGATGATCCCGTCCCGCCGGGCTGCGAACGCCGCCGGGTCGAACCGCTCCTTCATCCACCGGCGCGAGCGACGGGCTTCCTCCCGGTAGGCCTCGTCGTCACCCCGATGGCCGAGCGCCTCGTACATCGACCGGAGCGCGCCGATGGTGGCCCGGTCGGACTCGGCGATCGCCCCGGCCAGCGTCAGGGCGCGGGGCAGGAGGTCGTCGTGGGGCACCACCTCGTTGACCAGGCCCCACGCGCGCGCGGTGGCTGCATCGACGAAGTTGCCGGTCAGCGACATCTGGCGGGCCCGATTCACCCCGACGAGCTGCGGCAGCCGGATGGTCATCCCCCCGGCGGGCAGGACCCCGACCCGGGCATGGGTGTCGGCGAAGGTCGCCCGCTCCGAGGCGATGAGGAAGTCGCACCCCAGGGCCAGCTCCAGCCCACCGGTCACCGCCGGCCCATTGATGGCTCCGATGCACGGCGTGGTGGTGTCCGGGGTCAGGCCGCGACGCACGCTCCGGAGAGCCGAGTCACCTCCCGTCCGGGGGGCGGCGGCCACGTCGTCGTAGGTCTTGGCCAGGTCGGTCAAGTCGAGCCCGGCGCAGAAGGCGGGGTCCCGACCGGTCAGCACCACCGCTCCGACGTCGGGGTCAGCGTCGGCCGCCATCAGGGCGTCGGCCAGCGAGGCGATCATGGCCCCGGTCAGGGCGTTGCGGGACTCGGGTCGGTCGAGCACGACGAGAGCGACGGAGCCGTGGCGTTCGGTGGTGATCACGCCCTCCTCTCTACCACCGGGCGGGGCCCGTCGACCGCAGCGCTGGCATGATGAGGCGGACCGACGGGCCCGAGCGCGAAGGGGAGAGGCCGTGACCACCCGCACCACCGCCATGCCCGCCGCCCTCCGCAATGGGTGACGAGATGCTCGTCCTGCTCACGCGCGCTGCCCACGATTCGTTCGCCCGCGGTCTCGACCGGCCGGGCATCGAGTGGCTCGTCATGGAGGCCGACGGAAGCTTGACCGGCGCCGACGGGACCGGGGTCCCCTGGCCCGAAGCCCGGCCCGAAGTGGCCTGGGGGACGTCCGACCTCTTCCGGGAGGGCGCGCCGCTGGCCGCCTTCTTCCGCTTCCTGGTCGACTGCCCGTCACTGCGGTGGTTCCAGTCTCCGGCCGCCGGCTACGAGTCCGAACCCTTCCGGCTACTGGCCGACCACGGGGTCCGGGTATGCAACGCCCACGTCGACAGCCTGCCCATCGCCGAGTTCGTGCTGCGGGCCGTGCTCGACGAGTTCCAGGGGGCAGGGGCGTGGCGCCATCAGGCGGAGGCCTTCGAGTGGCGGATCCACGACTGGCGCGAGGTGGCCGGCTCGACGTGGTTGGTGGTGGGCCTGGGGCACATCGGGAGCGCAGTGTCCACACGGGCCCGCGCCCTCGGGGCCGAGGTCATCGGGTGCCGGCGCACCCCTTCACCCGAGGACCCGGCGGACCGGATGGTCACCCCGGACCGGCTGGACGAGGTGATCGGCGAGGCCGATGTGGTGGTGCTCAGCGCTCCGGCCGCGCCGGGCGGCCACCGGTTGGTCGATGCCGGGTTCCTGGCCGCCATGAAGCCGGCCGCCGTGCTCGTCAACGTAGGGCGCGGCAGTCTGGTCGACGAGGAGGCCCTGCTCGCCGCCCTGGAGTCCGGCACGCCCTCGGCCGCCGTCCTCGACGTGTTCGACACCGAGCCACTCCCCCCGGACCACCCGTTCTGGACCCACCCCCGGGTGCG
>Ga0209483_1001471_pt1 | contig 17751 bp, 13 predicted proteins | sample NGEPerA_FD_184508 | JGI IMG/M metagenome (GOLD analysis project Ga0209483, IMG submission 184508) | Arctic peat soil microbial communities from the Barrow Environmental Observatory site, Barrow, Alaska, USA - NGEE PermafrostL2-A... | ecosystem: Environmental > Terrestrial > Soil > Wetlands >... | reverse complement strand
CACATGGGCCATCGCGGCATCAAAGCCGTCCACGTCGGCAAATATCTGGAGATCGAACTCGACGCCACCGACAAGGAAGCCGCGCGCAAATCGCTCGACGAAGCCGCGCACAAATTTTTGAGCAATCCCGTGATTGAAGATTATCGGTTGGAAATCGAATGAATTTGCCAGTGACAAGTGACGAGTGGCGAGTGACAAGCAACTCGCGCACATTTGTTCGCCGCACTGCAAGAATCTTGTCACTCGTCACTCGTCACCCGTCACTCACATGAATTTCGCCGTCCTCCAATTTCCCGCCAGCAACTGCGATCAAGACTGCGTCCACGCCGTCCGCGTGCTCGGCCACGCCGCGAATTTTATCTGGCACAAGGACACCTCGCTCGGCGACGCCGACGCCGTCATCGTGCCCGGCGGATTCAGCTACGGCGATTACCTGCGCTGCGGTGCCATCGCGCGGTTCAGCCCCGTGATGCAGGCCGTGAAACAATTCGCCGACAATGGCGGACTGGTTTTGGGAATTTGTAACGGCTTCCAGATTTTGTGCGAAGCCGGACTGCTGCCCGGCGCGCTCATCCGCAACCGCGACCTGCAATTCCACTGCGAACAGGTTTTTTTGAAGACAAACAATTTTGAAACGCCGTTCACGCGCAAAATTCCGGCGGAGAAAATTCTGAAGATCCCCATCGCGCACGGCGAAGGCTGCTATTTCGCCGACGAAGAAACTTTGGCGAAACTGAAATCGAACAAACAAATTCTCTGGCAATACTGCGATGCGAACGGAAATTTAACCGACGCTGCAAATCCAAACGGCTCGCTGCAAAACATCGCCGGCATCTGCAACGAACGACGCAACGTCGCCGCGCTCATGCCGCATCCCGACCGCGCGAGCGAGGAAATTCTCGGCAGCGCCGACGGCAAATTTATTTTTGAAAGCATGATCGCCGCGCTCAAAAACAAAACCGTCGCGGCCTGCACCTGAAAGTCGCGGACGAGATACATGGAAAAACAAATATGACCACCACCGCAATAGATCCGATTCTTCTTTATCGCTACTTAGATGCAACGGCGGCTTTAAAAACAATTGAGACGCGCTCCTTCAAAGTCGGGAGGATTCGGGATTTCAACGACCATTTTGAATGGCGTGTTGGACTTGATCCGGAAAAGTTGATTCCAGGATATGAGTCCTCTATTCGTGCCATTGTTCAAGACGCAATTGATGCTATTGACGAATGGGTTGGAATCCTCTGTCATAGCGATACGCTCACCGAGCCAGTGCTTTGGTCGCACTATGCCGATAAGCATCGGGGTGTTGCTTTTGAAATTAGTCACACACGCGACCCGCAACTCCTTGTTAAAATTGAATACGATAAAGATCGGCCAGTGTTAGACCCAACCCGAGTAGCAGATCGAAACCACATGAAGGAGATTGTCTCGGCGTTAATTCGACAAAAATCGCCGGGTTGGAAATACGAACGGGAGTATCGTGTCTATGTCCACCTCAAAGATTGTGATATTTCTGGAGGTTACTATTTCCAAAAGATTCCCGATGCGTTACTCAAGCGAGTAATTCTTGGCTATGATTGTCCGTTGGAAGAGGATTATGTTCGCAAAGCACTGAACGCACATGGTCTTTGTGAGGTGAAAGTGGTCCGCGCCAAAATGTGCTTGAAGTCATATTCAATCCTAGTTGAATGACGGGAGGTAACCTATCCGAATCCCAACGGGATTCAAATCATTCAGCCCAGCGTTGACACGAAGCGGCTACGCTGGGTCAGCATCCAAACGAATCATCAACCCTGAAAGGGTTGAATCAATCCCACACATAACGCTCGTCGAATTCCACGGCGTAGCGTTCCAAAAATTTCCGAAACTCGTCCTGAAATGAAATCTTGCGATGGTGTTCCTCCTGTCCGGCAATGTATTTTCGCACCTCCTCGACTTGCGAATAGCCAATCGAGAAAATTCCGTAGCCATTTTGCCACGCGAAATTTTACAACTCTGGACTTTTGGTTTTGAGCCACAACGATGAACCGCGTTTGACTTCCTTGACCATTTCCGCCGCCGTGCCTGTGCGTGACAGCGTTGAGAGAATGTGAACGTGATCTTCCACGCCACCGATGATGAGCGGTTGGCAATCGAGGTTGGTCAAAATGCCGCCGAGGTAGCGATGCAATTCTTCGCGTAACGCCCGATCGCGCAGAAATGGGCGGCGGTCTTTCGTAGAGAAAACCGTGTGAACCAAAATCTTTGCGAGTGATTGAGGCATGGCCGGATAATGCAACACGCCGGTGAATGATTCAACCCTTTCAGGGTTGGAAAAATCATATTGACGTTTACCCAGCGTAGCCGCTGGCGCGTCAACGCTGGGCTGGATGATTTAATCCCTTTGGGATTAAACGAGCGCAGCGGCAACCCAGTTGGTTTTGGTTTTTGATTTCCAAGAGCGACTGAAAGTTTTACTTTGATTAGATTGAAATTGAGCTTCGCCCGGAAATTTACGTGCGAGTTGAAAAGTTTAATTGAATAAAAAAATTTCCATGACCGAACCCGCCATCACACCCGAACTCGTCGCCAAACACAATTTGACGCCGGAAGAATACGCGCACGCCAAAGAAATCCTCGGCGGACGCGAGCCGAGCTACACCGAGCTGGGAATTTTTTCCGTCATGTGGAGCGAGCATTGCAGCTACAAAAACACGCGTCCGCTGCTAAAAACGTTCCCCACCAAGTCGCCGAAAATCCTCGTCGGCGCGGGCGAGGAAAACGCCGGCATCATTGACATCGGCGACGGACTGGCCATCGCGTTCAAGATCGAATCGCACAATCATCCGAGCGCGGTCGAGCCGTTTCAAGGCGCGGCCACCGGCGTCGGCGGCATCGTCCGCGACATTTTTACGATGGGCGCAAGACCGGTGTGTGCCGTGAACTCGTTGAGATTCGGACCAATTGTTGAGGATTGTCCGCCCTCACCCCAGCCCTCTCCCCCAGGAGAGGGAGAAATTGTTTCCGCTGCTAGGCAAGCCCGAACACTTTCGGATTCCAGTGCGGCTGGAACAAAAAACCTCCCTCTCCCCGGGGGAGAGGGCCGGGGTGAGGGCGGACAAAATCCTATCGCCGAAGGCACAAATTTTGAAATCGTAAATCGTAAATCGCAAATCATAAATAACCGCCGCCTTTTCTCCGGTGTGGTCAACGGCATCGCGCATTACGGAAATTGTTTTGGAATTCCAACCATCGCGGGCGAGGTTTATTTCGACAAATCCTACGAAGGCAATCCACTCGTGAACGCGTTTTGCCTCGGCGTTTTGCGGCACGAACAAATCGCGCGCGGCGCGGCGAAGGGAATCGGCAATCCAGTTTTCTACGTCGGCCCGGCGACAGGTCGCGACGGTCTCGCGGGCGCGGCGTTTGCGTCGAAAGATTTGACCGAGGAATCCGCCGAGCAACAACGCGGCGCGGTGCAGGTCGGCGATCCGTTCATGGAAAAACTGGTTTGCGAAGCGTGCCTCGAACTTTTGGCGACGGGTTGCGTCGCGGGAATTCAAGACATGGGCGCGGCGGGTTTGACGTGTTCCACTTGTGAAACGGCGGCGCGCGCGGGCACGGGAATCGAGATCGAACTCGACAAAGTTCCGCAACGCGCGCCGAACATGACGAGCTACGAAATCATGTTGAGCGAATCGCAGGAGCGGATGCTCATCATCGTCCACAAAGGCCGCGAAGCCGAGGTGAAACGCATTTTCGACAAGTGGGATTTGCCGTGGGCGGAAGTCGGTTTCGTGACGGACACGGGACGGATGGTCGTCCGTCACGGCGGAAAAATTGTCGCGGACATTCCCGCAAAAAAAATCGCCGACGAATCGCCGGTGTATCAGCGCGAGTCGAGCGAACCGGAATATCTGAAAGCCGTCCGCGCGTTTCGTCTCGATGGAATTGCCGACACCAAAAATCCCACCGAAGATTTGAAAAAACTTCTGGCATGGCCAAGCATCGCGTCGAAGAACTGGGTATATCGCCAATACGATCATCAAGTCCGCGACGGCTCAGTTGTTTTGCCCGGCAGCGACGCAGCGGTGATTCGCATTAAGAGCGATTCAATTCCGGTGATGACCGCTGAATTGAAAGCCAAAATTGGCGACGCGAAAGTTTCCGAAAAACTCATCGCCATGACCGTGGATTGCAACGGTGTTTACGTTTATCTCGATCCATATGAAGGCGCGAAAGCCGTGGTGGCGGAAGCCTGCCGCAATCTCGCGTGCAGCGGTGCGGTGCCACTCGGCGCGACGGACAATTTGAACATGGCGAATCCGCACAAGCCGGAACTGTTCTGGCAAATGCGCGAAAGCGTTCGCGGACTCGCCGAAGCTTGCAAATTTTTCAACGCGCCCGTCACCGGCGGCAACTGTTCGCTCTACAATCAAAATCCCAGCGGCCCGATTGACCCGACGCCGACGGTTGCCGTCGTCGGCATCGTGGAAAAGCTGGAGCACGTCACGACGCAGTGGTTCAAGGACGAAGGCGACGCGATTATTTTGCTCGGTGAAATTGTGGACGCGAACGATCCGATTCTCGGCCTCGGCGGCAGCGCATATTTGCAAGTCATTCACGGAAAAAAAACCGGTTCGCCGCCGCGCTGCGATTTGGAAACGGCAAAAACTTTGCATACGACATTGCTCGGCCTGATTCAATCCGGCCTCGTGAAAAGCGCGCACGATTGCAGCGACGGCGGCTTGGCCGTCGCGCTCGCCGAAAGCTGCATCAGCCAGCTCGTCGCGCGCGAAACGCCGCGATTGATCGGTGCGACGGTGGATTTGAGTAAAGTAGGGCAGGCTTCCAGCCTGCCCAGCGAGCGCGTCAGCGCGAGCATTCAAGATGCTGGCTCTGCTTCGCAGAGCTTGGACAGGCTGGAAGCCTGCCCTACCTTGCGCCTCGACGCCCTGCTCTTCGGCGAAACGCAATCGCGCGTCGTCATCAGTTGCAAAGCCCTCGACGCCGTGAAAGTGGTCGAACGCGCCAAGCTCATGGGCGTTCCGGCGGTTCAAATCGGCAAAGTCGGCGGAGATAAATTGACGGTCAAAACAGCGAACGAAGAATTTTCCGCGCCGCTGGCCGAACTTCACGACGCGTGGTGGAATTCCATCGCCCGCGCGATGGCGTAAAATTGTGAAACCGCTCGCTGACTGCAAGCTCTACACGTTCGTGGACACGGCCTATCTGCGCGGTCGCGCGCCCGAACTCGTCGCGCAGCAGCTTTGTGACGGCGGCAGCGATTTGATTCAACTGCGGGCAAAAGATTCTCCGCACGATGAAATCCGCCGCATGGCGGAAAAAATCCTGCCGGTGACGCGCGGTGCGAACGTCGGCCTTGTCATCAACGACTGTCTGGGAATAGCCCGGGAAGTTGGCGCGGAGTTTTGCCATTTGGGACAGGAGGATTTTTTTGACGCCGGATACACGCACGTCGGCCAATTAAAAATTCAAAATGAAAAATTAAAAATCGGACTTTCGACGCACGCGCCGGCACAGGCACAAAAGGCAATTGATGCGGACGCAGATTACATCGCCATCGGCCCGGTTTTTGCAACCGGCACCAAGCCCGGCGCGAGGCCGGTGACGCTGGAATACGTCCGCTGGGCGGCGGCGAACGTGACCGTTCCGTGGTTCGCCATCGGCGGCATTCATTTGCAGACGCTTGACGACGTGCTGGCGGCGGGCGCGCGGCGCATCTGCGTCGTCTCGGCGGTTCTCAACGCGCCGGACGCGGCAAAAGCGTGCGCGGAATTTCGGCGCAGATTGGATTCATAACGTTCCCGGTCAGTTCACTCCGTTTTGAAATTGAATTCTTTTACGGCTGCAAGGCGTGGCCGGGAATGGAGCACGTCGGAACTTCATCCACGCGGTTGATGGAATAAGCGCCGCCGCTGGGACAGGCGGGAAAGACATTGTCTTTGAAATACGGCAGCAAATCTTTCGCTGTCGGCACGGCGTCGTTGGGCTTGTCGTTGTCGGCGGCCCACTGCTGTTTCGCGTCGTCAATCAGCCGCAAATTGTTGATGCAGGTTTTTTTTGCGATGACGGCGGCGCTGGCGTCAACGATCTGCTGGTTCTCGGTCTGTAGCTGCGCGAGATGATCCTGCTGCAAACGGAGCGCGCTGCGCGCGGTGGCGAGATGCTGGGCGTTCGACCGGCTTTCGGCGTTCGACTGCGCGTTGGAAAAATCCAGCGCGGCAAGCTGGTTGGTGAGAAACTGGTTTTGCTTGCGGAGCCGCAAAATCTCAGCGGCCTGCACGCTGGCGTCGGAATTTTTCAACTCGTCCAGTTCGTCCTGCAACTGGCGCAGCTGCACCTGCGCGTTGTGCAAATCCGTCTGCACCGCGTCCCTTTGGCGGTTGGCGCGGAAGAGGGAAATCTCCGCGACCAGCACCAGCGCGAGGCACGCCCACGCAAACCAACGTTTCGGGTTCATGGCTCCGGCAGTTTCGCCCTTTGCGAGAAATGGTCAAACAGGAAATGAATTTGAAAATTGTTACGGCACCACTTCCACCGGCATTCCGATCCACGACAGTTTCATCAAATACTCAGCGTCCCAGTTCGCCAGCCGGAAACAGCCGTGCGATTCCGTGCGGCCGACCTGTTCGGGAACCGGCGTGCCGTGCATTCCGTAACCGGGCCGGTCCAGTTCGATCCAGGCGACGCCGACCGGATTGTTCGGGCCGGGCGGCAAAATCAATTTGTGACCGAGGGCCTGCAATTCGGCGGATTCGGGAAAAAGCTCCGGATCCACCGTGTAATTCGGATTGGGCGCGAGGACGGTGACGTGCAATTCGCCGACCGGCCGCTTCTCGACTTTCGCCGCGATGCTGCACGGAAAATGCGCGAGCAGATTTGTCTGCGCGTCAAACGCCTCAAGAATTTTTTCCGACAAATGAATGACGACCAATGCCGCCTTGCCGTCCGGTTCAGGATATTTCACATCAGGAATTTTCAAAACGGTTCCCGCCGCCACATTCGTCCAATCCACGTCGGGATTTAATTCTTCGATCAGCGACGGATACGAGTGCGCCTTCTCGGCGACGAGTTCCAAAATGGTTTCGTAGTCGAGCGCGGACTGCTGCGATTTTTCCAGCCACGTTTTGCCGATCGGCTGAAGCCGCGCCAAGTCGTTCGTCGTCACCGTGTAAGTCGTCAGCAACGGCGCGTCGAGCGTGAGCAAAGCCCGGGTGTTCGTTTCGAGCACGCCGGATTCAAAAAGATTTTGCGAGCGTTGAAACGCCGCGATGGCCGCGCGCGTCTGCGAACCGATGGCTCCGTCAATCGAACCCGGCGAAATCGCGCGCCGCGCCAGCGCGACCTGCGCCTCCAAAACGTCGCGGACGGGCCGGGGAAAATCCGTCGGCGATTGCGGCGCAATGACGACGGGCTTTAATTTTGGCCTGGCCGGCGGCTGCGCCGAAATTTTTTCTGCGGGCCTGGATTTGAAAATTTTCGCGGGATGTTTCTCATGCCACCAAAGCCAGCCCAGTCCGGCGACGATGGCCAGCAGCAACAGCACGGCAAAAAAATCTCCGAAGCGGCGGCGGCGTTTGGACGGCAATTTTTGCAGAATCGGCACGGCGACAATTTAGCCGGAGCCGCCAGACAGCCAAGCGTGAACTGCTACTCCCGCAGCAGCATCTCGTTGTAGGCGCTGGCGATTTGATCCACCAGCGGCGACGGCGCGACCGGCTCGCCGTCGAACGCCACCACCGGCACGATGCCCAGCGCGCTTTGCGTGACGAAAATCCCTTCGGCGTTGCGGAGATGTTCGGGCTTGATGACGCGCTTGTTCGCTTCGAGGCCGAGCGACTGGCAGATTTCCAGCACGACCGCGCGGGTGATGCCCGGCAGCACGCCGCGTCCCGTCGGCACCGTGCAGATGCGCTCCTGATAAATCCAAAAAATATTTCCGCCCGCCGTTTCCGCCACCTCGCCGTTGGTGTTGAGGAGCAAAGCCTCGTCCGCGCCGCGTTCCTCCGCTTCGGCGCGCGCGAGCACGTTCAAAATTTTACTCGTCGTTTTGAACGACGACAGCGTGTCGCCCGCCGGAATCCGGAACGGCGACGTGACCATGCTCCATTGCAGCGGCTCGTCGGCGTTGGGCAAAGGCACCGGACTCAACACCATCGCCAGCGTCGGCGTGCCGGAACTTTTCGGCGAATAACCGCGCAGTCCCGGCCCGCGCGTCAGCGTCACGCGCAGAATTGAATCGGGCAGGTTGTTTTTTTCGACAAGTTCACCGGCAAGTTTTTGCAGTTCCTTCGGCGGGAACGGCAGTTTGATTTTCAGAAAATCCGCGCCGCGCACCAGGCGTTCGAGATGTTGCGCCAGACGGAACGGCCGGCCGGCCGCCACGCGCATCGTTTCAAACAGGCCGTCGCCCAGCAGAAAACTGCGGTCGTTCAAAGGCACGACCGCGTCCGCTTCGGGCAAAAATTTTCCGTTGAGAAAGACAACCATGGAATAACCCGTTCCTAATGGCCGTTAAATACGCGAACCCAAAAAATTCCGCGAGCAAAAAATTCCGCGCAGTTTTTGCTGGACAATTTCCGGCGGATGAACTTTCATGGTTTGTGTCTGCGAGACCGTTCGCAGTCCGGTTCCTCAACCTTCCTGCACCGCTCGTGTGAGTGCGTGCGGCCATGCTGTCGCGGTGCGTCCCTAACCAGTCTGTTCGTTTGATTTTCGGCGCGTCGCGGCCAAACCAAAAAACAAAAATCGCCCGCAAACTGCGGAGCGGCACGAATTATGGCTGCGGAATTGACCGGACCGTTGGCGTTCAAATTTGCATTTGTCTTCGCGCTCCCTCGCGCCTTTTGCGGGCCACCCAAAACGACCCGCCATGAATATAATCCTCTCCAAACTGTTAAATCGCGCGAGCGCCCTCGCCGATGTTGAACCCACCATCGCGCTGTTCCTCGGAGCCGCGCTGCTCGCCGTTTTTCTCACGGCGCTGTTTCAATCGAAATCCGCCGCCGGAGCGGACGGAAATAATTCCAGCCTTGTCTGGACGCTTTACAAAAATTCCACGCGCCTGATCTGGGCGATGCTGCTGGTCGCGCTGCTTGTCGGAACCATTTCCGTTCTGCGCTCGTATTTGCGCCGGACGGTGAATGATTTTCAGCGCACGCACGGGCGCGTCACGCAGGCGAACTACAACGCCGTCGAGACCATCTGGGGCGCGGAGCAGGTGCAGAGCGAATTGAACGTGGACATTTTTCACGACGAGGAAATCACCGAGCGCATCGAATCCGAAGACCCGACCAAGCCCGCGCTGCTTCGCAAAAAAACACAGCACGTTTCCGTCACCGGCAATCCGTTCGTTTCCGCGCGCCACGAAATTGCGCTGAAACAAAGTCCGCGCAAGAAAGGCTCGGCGTTTTACGGCGGCTACGAAACCACCGCGAGCTTCAGTTGGAAACTGCGCAATCCTTCCGGCACGAACCAGAATTGCACGCTGACGTTTCCGCTGCCCGCCGCCAACGCGATGTATGACGGACTCGTCGCCACGCTCGACGGCAGGGACGTTTTGCCGCAGATGGAAATCAAGGATTCAAGCCTGGTGCTCGAACGCGAAGTGCAACCGAATGAAGCGATGGATTTTCACATCGCGTTCAAAAGCCGCGGCTTGAGCTATTGGTATTTTCAGGTGCGCGAGGCGCGCGAAATCCGCGACTTCACGCTGACGATGAACCTGGCCGATTTGCCGAAGGCGAAATTGAATTATCCCGACGGCTGCATGACGCCGACGGAAATCGCGCCGACCAAAGACGGCCTGGGCTGCGTGCTGACGTATCGCCTCGACCACGCGCTCACCGACAAAGGCATGGGCATCGCGCTGCCGCAACTGCCGCAGCCCGGCGAAACCACGCGCGCCGTTTTGAACGAAACTGACGACGCTTGGCTGCTCGTCTTCGCCGTCCTCGCGCTGTCACTCACGCTGGCCAACGTGCGGCACGCCGTGCTGCTGACGATTCTTTTTTCCACGGCGACCGCGTTTGGCTACGGGCTGCTGGCCGATTTCAGCGATCTGCTTTTTGGATTCTGGGGCACGGCGACGCTGGTTTTGCTGCCGCTGATTTTGCTGCTCGCAAAATTGCTGATGCGGATCGCGCCCGCCGCCGGCAGATGGTTGGCCGCGCAGTTTCTGCTTTTTGGTGTCATTTATCCGTGCTTGGCCGGGCTGGACGACGACCGCCAGTCGCTTTATCTCAACCTTTGCGCGCTGGTTTTTCTCGCGTTCATCGCGTGGCTGCTGGTGAAAAATCTCGCGGGCGAGTCATCCAGGCAAAACAGCGAACTCACGCCATTCATGCGCAAGGAGTCAGCGTGAACGGTTCGCACTGGACAACGCATCGGTGATGAGCGAGTTTGAAGCAAATGTTTTCCCTTGAACTGCATTTGTAAATTCCTTATTTTTAAAGTCATCAATCTATGAACTCCGTTTTGAATCTTTTCCTAGGACGGTTATTGTCTGGCTTCACCAAAAGCAGCTTTTCGTTTGCCGCCGGGCTGTGCGTTATTTTTTCGAGTCTTGCCGTTGAATCTGCCCGTGCTGGCGGAACGGTGGTCGCGTGGGGCGATAATGCTTCGGGCCAGAGCACCGTTCCCACTCCGTTGACGAATGTCGTCGCCGTCGCCGGCGGTTCGGCGCACAGCCTGTCGCTTGGCGGTTCAGGCGCGGTGGTCGGCTGGGGTGATAAAGCTCATCTGCACACTTATGGCGAAACCGTTTCGCCGTCCAATTTGGTGAACGTGGTGGCGATTGCCGCCGGTGACGGTTTGAGCCTCGTGATGCAAAGCAACGGCATCGTGGTCGGCTGGGGAAACCAGGCTGCGGTGCCGGCGGCATTGACCAACGCGGCGGCAAACGCGGTGGCGATTGCCGCGTCGTTGGACAACGTGATGGCGCTCACGCGCGATGGCCAAGTGGTTTCGTGGGGCGTCGTGCCGGTGCCGTCCGGCATTTTTTTGGGGGCCAAATTAACCAACGTCGTGGCGATTGGCGCCGGCAACAAGCACGGTCTGGCGTTGAATGGCGATGGCACTGTGGTCGGATGGGGCGACAACACTTTGGGGCAAATCAACATTCCAAATTTGACCAACGTAGTGGAACTGGCTGCGGGTGCTTCCAACAGTCTGGCTTTGCAAGCCGATGGAACGGTCGTCGCGTGGGGTGACAACTCTTGGGGCCAAAGCTCCGTGCCAGCCGGTCTTTCGAATGTCGTGGCGATTGCGGCGGGCGCGCGTCACGGTCTGGCGTTGCAGCAGAATGGAACGGTGGTGGTTTGGGGCGACAACACTTTTTCTCAACTTAATGTTCCCGCCGGCTTGACCAATGTTTTCGGGATTGCCGCCGGCGATTATCACAATCTGGCGATTGCCGGCAACGGTTCACCGGTGATCACCGTGCAACCAATCAGCCAATACAATGTCAGCACGGGAAACGCATCCTTTTTCGTGATGGCTGCGGGATGGGCTCCGTTGAGTTACCAATGGCTGCAAAACGGCACGAACATCGCCGGCGCGACCACCTCGGTGCTCGCGCTGACGAATCTTCCAACCTACGCAGCGGGCGTCTATTCGGTGACGGTCAGCAATTCACTGGGCGGCGTCACCAGCGCCAATGTGGAATTGCCGCCCGTCTGGCAGCAGCCGTTTTTTGTAGTCCAACCGCAAAGTCAAACCATCATCTGCAATGATTCCGTCACGTTTCAAGCTATAGCCCACGGTCTCGCGCCAATAGGCTGCCAATGGCAGTTCGGGGGAACCAATCTTCTGGGAGCCACAAATCAGGTGCTGACTTTGACCAACGTTCCGGAAAGCGAAGCGGGCGCATACACCCTTGTGGCGACTAATTTCAATGGTTCGGCGACCAGTCAAGTGGCCGTCTTGACGGTGATCGGCCAGCCGCCGACTATCACCAGTCCGCTGACCGCCGCCGGCAAACAGGGAATTGCTTTCAGTTACAACATCACCGCGCGGCACACGCCGACAGTTTTCATGGCCGCCGGCTTGCCGTCCGGTCTGACCGTGAACGCGACGAATGGCGCCATTCTGGGAACGCCATTGCAATTCGGCATTTTTAACGTGACGCTCGGCACGGCCAACCAGTGTGAAGGATACCAAACCAACCTTATGCTGACCGTCACGTCTTCGGTGCCGGTCATCACCAGCGCGCTGACGGCGATAGGCACGGAACAGGCGGCCTTCAATTATCAAATCCACGCCACGCAGACGCCCACGGGATTTGGCGCGATCAATTTGCCGCAAACACTGTTCGTGAATCCGACGACGGGACTTATTTCAGGCTTTCCATTGTATGCCGGGACTTATACGGTCACGCTTACTGCCAGCAACGTCTGGGGCGTCGGCTCAACGAACCTGACGTTGACCATTTCCAACGCGCAGGTGACCGGGCTGGCGATTGCCAATGTCATCACGAACTACGCCTCGCCCTATCTGCTCAATTTCCAGTTCTCGCTGCTGGACAACAGCGATCCCACAGTGGGCAACGCCATTGTGGCTGATCCGCGGCTCTTCTCGGTGACCGCGTTTGAAGATGGCGTGGCCGTCAGCCCCTCGGAAACTTCGGTCATACTGCAGGGCGTTGACCAAGGCGTCGCCGCAAAAGTGCTCAAAGCTTCTCTCGTGCTGGACTTCAGCGAGAGCATTGCTGCCTTGGGCAATGGCGACTCCAATTCAAACGGCATTTCCGACGCCGTGGACACCGAGGTGAGCGCCGCCGAGGCAATCATTACGCAGGAGCCGAACACAACCCAGTTCTCCGTCTATGAATTTCATCGCGACGACGAGGCTCCGCAACAAGTGCAGTCGCTCACCACGGACAAAACGCTTTTGCAAAATGACATTGCCGGCATCTGGACCAACTACGTTCAGAATTTTTCATCCGGCTCGCGTTGCTGGGACGCCATGGTCGCGGCGATTCAAAGTCTGGGGACGAACAACAGTGACGAGGTGCATTCAGTGATCCTTTGTTCCGATGGCAACGATACATCAAGCACGAACACCTTCCAAAACGTCATCAACACCGCCAGCAACGCCGACGTGCAGGTATATTGCGTCGGTTTCGGCAACAACATTAACACCGCCACGCTCCAGTCCCTCACCACCCAAACTCAAGGCCGTTACTATGAGGCGACCAACCTGACGGCCTTGGCGGCGGATTTTGCGCTGATTGGCAAGTCTCTTAGCGGCCAATACTTTTTGCGCTGGGCCACCTTGCAGCGCTTCACCAATGCCTTCATGCCGTCGTTCCAGATTACTTATCAGGGATTCACGGCCAGTTCGCCGCCCAACCCGCCGCCCTTCGTCACCGGCACCAACATAACCTACGTTACGAACATGAGCGGTTCGATCACGACCAACAATATGCTGGTCTATACGACTAACTACATCATTTCTCCCTATCTGCCCACCGCCTACGCCGGCGATGTCACGGTCGGCTCGCTGCGGCTGTCGGCTGACGCGGTCGTGCAGCCATCCTCCATCACTTTGCGCGCCACCTATGTTCCCCGTTACATCCGCCAGATCCGCCTGCACTACCTGGCCAACTGGCCCTGCACCGTCAGCTTGCAATCCACCAACGCCGGGGAAATGCTCTACGGCTGGACGTTGGCGCAGACCAACGACGGCGCGGGCGGACAATGGGCGACGCTCACCAGCTCCAACCAGCAGAACTGGGCTTCGAGCATCCTGTTTGCCGACTTCGGGCCGCTGCTCAACTTTGCCTTCCGCGACGTGTTGAACGCCAGTAACGCCTTCAGCATTTTTGAAGTGGACAACACCATCTACACCAACACCGGCTTCCAGATCAACACCAACACCGGCTACTACCAGAGCTTTGTCTTTGAAAACACCAACGCCTTTATCACGACTTATCCCGTGCTGCCTTTTGGCACGCCCGTGCCGTGGCTGATTGGATATGGGTTCACGGATCCGACCGGCTGGGTCGGTGACGAAACGAATGATGTGAGCGGCAACGGGCTGTTGATCTGGCAGGATTATGTGGCCGGCCTGAATCCGACCAATGCCAGTTCGGTGTTCGTCATCCGAAATTTGTCCTCCACCGGCTCGCCGACCTATTATCAAATCACCTTCAGCACCGCCTTGAATCGAACTTACCGCGTGGACGCTTCCAGCGATCTCCAGACCTGGCAGACGCTGCTGGACGGCATTGCCGGAACTGGCGGCGACGTGACCGTCGCCGACACTCGCACTGTGCCCGGAACAGGACAGGTGTTCTATCGCGTGGCAGTGTATTGAGAGCTTGAATTCTTGCGCTTCGGTTTTGAACGTCGGCAGCGCGGGCTTGACGCTGCGATGCGCCGACTTAAGCTTTCCCGCATGATTTCTGTTCACAAACAATTTTTGTTCCGGGCCAGAAATTCAAAGTAAAAAAGTCCTATCAAGCACTCCCTGCCAACTGCGTTCCGACAGGCGGTTTCCAAACTGGAAACGCAGCGGCACCGGCTTGGCAAAAAATCCGCGCCGCCGCCGGACAAACTGAATTGCGGACTCATCGGGGCCGGACAATTTTTCAACTACGCCTGCCTGCCCGCGCTGAACCGCAAGGACTCGCCGCTCGTAATTTCCGGCATCATCACGCGCGACGAAAAAAAATTCCGCGACGCGCAGCGCGGACTGCGTTATGCAACCCGGCACTTCACAGACTTCGATGCCCTGCTTGCGTCCGGCATCAATTCCGTCCTCATCCTGCTGCCGAACCATTTGCATTTTGAATTTGCGCGCCAGGCGCTCGAACGCGGCGTGAATGTCTTCTGCGAAAAGCCGCTTACGTCGAACGTCGCGGAAATGCTTGCGCTGAAAGCCGTCGCGGAAAAATCCGGCCGCGTGCTGATGGTGGATTTCAACCAGCGGTATTTTGACCGTAACCGCGTCCTGAAAAATCTCGTCGCGGAAAACCGCGCCGGAAAAATCGTTTCCGCCCGCGCGTTTCACAACCAGGATTTGCGCGGGATGAAATCGTTTGCGCCGTTGCATCGCGATTTGACCGGCGGCGGCGTGGTTCACAACGCCGGCGTCCACTTGATCAATCTTTTTCTGCACTGGTTCGGCGAGGTTGAATGCGTAAAAGCTGTTTTTGAAAACCGCGTCCTGCCCGCCGAGTGCGGCGAAGACACGGCGCATTGTGAATTCTCGCTTCGCAACGGCGTAACTGCTATGTTGGACGCCTCGCTCGTTAATGCCGTGGACGCGACCTACGAGCGCGTGCATTTCACCGGCGAAAGCGGCGAGATTTTCAGCGATTTGAAAAAGTGCGACATCGTTTTACAACCGCGTGGAAAGCCGCAGTTGAAAATTCCGTGCGCGCGGGAGATAATCAGCGACTCGGTTTTCAACGCGCTGGAACATTTTGCGCATTGCGTGAAAAACAGCCTGCGCCCGGAGACCGATGTGAACGACGCCATCAAGACCATGAAAGTGATTGAAGCCCTGACCCTGTCCGCGCGGCGCGGCGCGGAAGTTCGGGTTGACGAGATTGAAGAAAAATATGCCTGAAGCGCCGCTTTCAAAAATCATGGACGTGTCGCTGACGCGCGCGTGCAATTACGACTGCTCGTATTGCAACCAGCGCCAGGACCTCGACAAGCCGATGTTCGACATGAGCGAGTCGAAACGCAAGGTCGTGTCCAACAAGCGGCGCACCGGCGCGGAATGGATCGCGGGGCTGAACGCATTTCCTTTCAAGGCCGATTACGACAAGCTCATTTTTTCCGGCGGCGAACCCAGCCTGCATTCCGAGTTCGTTGACATCGTCACACAGGTCAAAGGCTGGCGCTGCAAAATGATCGTAACCAATTTGAGCTTCGACGTGGAGAAGCTCATCGCCGCCTGCCGCAAGGAACGGACACGCGTCATCGTCCAGCCGTCGTTCCATTTTGAATTTGCCGAGTTCAAAGAATTCACCGGCAAAATGGACAAGCTGCGCGCGGCTGGATTGTTGAGCAATTTTATTCCCGTCTCCATCGTCAATCTGCCCGACCGCGAAGAAGGGCAAAAATTTCGCGACCAGTTCAAACAGCGCGGTTACGAAGCCTCGCTCTACCGGTTTGAAGGTTATTACAAGGGCAAATTTTCCTACGCGCCGCTCGACGGCTTCGGCGGCGTCAAGGACACGAAGGCGGTTTTATATTCCAGTTGCGTCCAGCCCGTGAAGCCCAACGGCGACATCGTTTATTGCACCACCGACACCTACACGGAAAACTGCACGACCTACGGCAACATCTGCGACCAGCGTTACGTCGAGATTCCGCGCGAGATCACCGTGACGGATTACGGCCATCGCCACATCTCGGCGGCGTCCTGGACGCGCGCACGTCATCCGGCGTCCGGCGAACCCATCTGGCAGGGCAAAAATTTCCGGCATCGCAGCCCGATGAACCAGTTCCGCACATTTTTGGAAATTCAAAACTATTCCTGGCTCGCGTCCGCCAAGCATTTCGTCAACATCGTCCAGAACAAGGTGAAAAAGCCAGACGCAGTCAACCAGACCAATCTGGATTGACCGCCTTTTTTAACGGTTCTCCAAAAGCGCCCAGCCGGTGGAATTCCATTCCAACGCCGTCGAAGTCGGTCAGCGGCGCGGCATTTCCACAACTTTGATTTCGTCCTCCGTCAGGCCGTAAAGCTCATAAACGCGCGCGTCAATTTCCGCGTCCAGCGTTTCGATTTCCGCCTCAATCGCGGCGAGGTCGTGTTGCAGGATTCGGCGGCGACGGATTTCATCAAATCGCGAATGGCGCGCAGGTTGTCTCCGGCGCAGACTTGAAACGAACCGCGTGGAAATCATTAAAGAAAACGCGGGCGCAGGGTTTGAACTTTTATACGGCATTTTCACTCCTTCAAGCACAATAATCCCCGACCAACCAATCCAGCCACCGTCTGGGAACTGGAAATTTCACTTGGTTGCTACCGCACAGTCATTAAACTTCCCGCTTTATTGCAATGCCACACACGCAGCACCCCATCGAACTTTTGCGCTTCAACACTTGCGGCAGTGTTGATGACGGCAAGTCCACGCTCATCGGCCGGTTGCTTTACGATTCCAAGTCGCTGATGGAAGACCAGGTCGAGGCGCTGCAAAAGTCTGCGGACATCACCGGCGGCGGAAAAATCAACCTCGCCAACCTCACCGACGGCCTCAAGGCCGAGCGCGAGCAGGGCATCACGATTGACGTCGCGTATCGCTATTTCGCCACACCGAAACGCAAGTTCATCGTCGCCGACACGCCGGGCCATGTGCAATACACGCGCAACATGGTCACGGGCGCGAGCACGGCGAATCTTTCCATCGTGCTGGTGGATGCGCGCCAGGGCGTCATCGAACAGACCCGGCGGCACACATACATCGCCGCGCTGCTCGGGATTCCGCACCTCGTCATCGCGGTCAATAAAATGGACCTGGTGAATTGGGACAAGGATCGTTTCTGGGAAATTCGTGACGAGATCGAGGATTTTCTGCCGAAACTGGACTTGTTCCGCGACGTGAAGTTCATTCCCATCAGCGCGCTCAACGGCGACAACGTGGTGGACGCCTCAAAAAACACGCCGTGGTATGAAGGCCCGGCGCTGCTGGCGCATCTCGAAACGGTTCACATCGCCAGCGACTGGAACCTCAACGCCTTCCGGTTTCCCGTGCAATGGGTCAACCGCCCCAACAATCCCACCGAC
>Ga0209483_1001470_pt1 | contig 17768 bp, 11 predicted proteins | sample NGEPerA_FD_184508 | JGI IMG/M metagenome (GOLD analysis project Ga0209483, IMG submission 184508) | Arctic peat soil microbial communities from the Barrow Environmental Observatory site, Barrow, Alaska, USA - NGEE PermafrostL2-A... | ecosystem: Environmental > Terrestrial > Soil > Wetlands >... | reverse complement strand
AAGCGCTGGATGGAGGTCTACACTCCGCCCGGCTATTCCAAAGACAAGAAGTATCCCGTGTTATTTTTGCTCCACGGCATCGGTGGCAACGAGATTTCCGAGTGGAACACAGGGCAGGGCGCGGCGGTGGCTTCGGTGGATTTGGTGGCTTCGGCGGTGGAGGCGATGCCTTGACGGCTGATCAGACCACGCAGCTTAACACTGCCATCACGGCTGCCCAGGCCGAGCTTGCCTCCTTGCAGGATAAGCTGACCGCAGCCGAGAAGGATGTGGTTACCGCAGCGCTGGCCAAGAGTGACGACGCTGCCGTTCGCTCCAAATTGGAGGCGGTTGCGAACATCCAGACCGACATTGCGATGCTCCGTTACACACAAGGAGTCACCAAAGTCGCCGCAACGATCACCGATGATCAAAAGACCACCATTAGCGCAACGCCTGCCCCAACCTATTATGCGCTTTTTGGCGGCAATCCTCCACCCGCGGCTGGCGGTCGTGGCGGTGGTAGAGGCGGTGGTGGCGGCTTTGGCGGCGGTGGCGATGCGTCGCAGATGAGCGGCGATGGTTGGGGGAAAAATTTTGAGAATGACCTGCTCAAAGATATCATCCCGTTCATGAAGTCGCACTACTCCGTCTATGACGACCGCAAACATCGCGCGCTGGCGGGTCTCTCGATGGGCGGCGGGCAATCGCTCGATTTCGGCCTGACCCACCTCGACACGTTCGCGTTTGTCGGAAGCTTCTCTTGTGCGCCCAATACGCGAACGCCAGAAATGCTGGTTCCGGATCCCAAGAAAGCCGCCAAAATGCTGAAGCTGTTGTGGATTTCCGGCGGCGCCCACGATGGGTTGCTCACCTACAGCCAGCGCACACACGCCTATCTCAAGGAACACAACGTCCCGCACGTCTATAACGTGGATCAGGTCCCCGGCACCCACGACTTCGCCACTTGGAACAACAATTTGTATTTGTTCGCGCAGCGACTTTTCAAATGAGTTCAAGCGCGCCATCGTTATTCTCAAACCGCCAGTTTCCGTTGAACAAACAAAAAAACATGAATGCACGTTTGCTGAACAAGTTGAAACCCATGGCAATCGTGCGGCGTTCGATTGCGACGATGGCGATGACCGCAGTTCTCGCGTTGGCGGCGCCTGCCTTTGCACTGGACGGTCAAATTGGGATTCACGATCCGTCCACCGTCACGCTGTGCGATGGCAAGTATTACGTCTACGGCACCGGCGGTAACCCTCTGGTCTCCGACGACGGCTGGACTTGGCGTCGCGGCGTCACGCCCGCGCGCACCGGAGCGGCTCCCGACGTCATTCATATCGGCGACCGCTACTTCATGTATATTTCCGGCATCACCATGATATCGAGCAAGACCCTTGACCCGGATTCGCCCGACTACAAGTGGGAGGACGGCGGGAGCATCGCCGGATACGAAAGACCGAATGACGACATTAATCCAATTGATCCAGGGGCCTTGCTTGACCCCACTGACGGGCGGCTTTGGCTCACCTACGGCTCGTATGTCGGCTACATCCGGCTGGTTGAACTTGACCCCAAGACCGGCAAACGCCTGCATCCGGGCGAACCGCCTACGAACATCGGCATCAACTTGGAAGCCACCGACATGATCTATCATGACGGGTGGTATTACCTTTTAGGCACCCGCGGCTCATGTTGTGCCGGCACAAGTTCAGGCTACAACATCCGCATGGGTCGTTCCAGGAAAGTGACCGGTCCCTTCCTCGACGAGGAGGGCGTGGATATGATCATGGGCGGCGGCAAGCTTTTCCTGGGTTCCGAGGGTCGTTATGTTGGTTCGGGTCACTTTGGCCGATTGGACTTGGGCGACGGGGTTGAAAGATTCTCCTGCCATTACGAGGCTGACATGGACCGGGGCGGAGCCAGCGTCCTGGCGATCCGCCCGTTGCTGTGGCAGGACGGCTGGCCGGTGGCCGCCGACAATCTCACGGAAGGCACCTATCGAATCCAATCGGTGCGCACGGGAACGGCGCTGGAACTGTCCGTTGAAGGAGTCCCGGTCGGCGGCGGCGGACGCCGTGGCGGCGGTGGCGGGTTTGGCGGGAGACGCGGTGGTGCAGGCGCAGTCGGTGGTGCTGGTGAAACCAACGCAACTGTCGGCCAGTTCGCACCCGGTGGAACCAACGCCTTTGGCGGACGGGGTGCGCGCGGCGGTGGGGGTGGACGCGGCTTGTTTGGCGGCCAGGGCGGTGTGATTGCGCCGCAGGATGTGGCCCAGGTTTCTACGAACTGGCCGTCGGGCAACCTTGAGGCGCGCATGGCCAACTATCTGGACCAGGCGCAGCAGAAGTGGACCTTGACGGCGGTCACCAACGCGGGCGGCTATCCCGGATCGCCCTATTTCAAGATCACGATTGCGGGCACGGACCGCACGCTGGCGGCCACGGCGGACAATGAACTGATTGTGCTCGACGCCTTCACCGGCGGCCCCGAACAACTCTGGCGCATTGATCAACTGACCGACGGCACCTATCGCATCATGCCCAAGGGAGGCGTGAAGGAACCGGTGGCGCTTTCGGCCATCGGGAGCAGTTTTGCGACGCTCGATAAATTTGATCCCAGCAGCCTGCGGCACCGCTGGCTGTTCAAGTCGCCGTGAGGCAGAGATGCGTCATCACAAAACAAATGATCCCAATCAACAATTCACTATGACAACGTTTCGCAACCTCCGCACGTCCGCGCTCGCATTGCTGGCCGGTTCGGTGCTGCTTCAGCAAGCCGCCGCCCAAGACACCGCCGCCGGCGGACCGGCACCCACCACCCTCAAGCCCGTTGTCTCCGCTGAAAAAGCCCCCGATGCCAACGGTTTTCTGCAACGCTGGCTGCTCCTTGATCCCATCAACATCGGTAACCAGCAGGCAGAAGGCGCCAGCAAGGCGGCGGTGAAGAAGGAGTATTTCCCCAACCAGTTGACCGTCCTGCCGCGCGACGGGGATAAGGTGACGGTGGCCGGCGAACCGCTGGCCTGGCACGCGCTGGACACCACCTTGTATAATGTGAACCTCTATCATTTTGCCGCCATGCAGAACAAATCAGCTTCGGCCGCGATGTTCTGGGCCGTGACCATAGTCAACTGCCCGCAGGATATGCCCAATGTGCGGCTGGCCATCGGCTCGAACGCGTCCTCGGTCTGGTGGTTGAACGGTCAGGAAGTCACTGGCATCTACGGCGACCGCCAGACGGTTATTGACGACGGCGTCTCCAAACGCCTTACGCTTAAGAAGGGATCGAACATCCTGCGCGGCGTGGTGATCAACGGCAGCGGTGCCACGGACTTTTGCGCGCGGTTTATTGACGCGGATGACAAACCGATCAAGAACCTTACCGTGAGCGTCGGGGACGCCGGGAAATGATTTGCAGTGGAGTAATTATCTCATCGCACCGTGGGAATTGGCACCGCCGCTGGCAATGAATCCGCAGGCTTGCCGAAAATTGTGAACTCAATGATTCCGAGCGGCGTCGCGCGCGGCCAGTTGATCATCGTCAGCCTGACAAAACGACATTTCGTTGGTGGAATTTCTTCAAAGATCGTGTTGCGGACAACCGAATTCGTGCTTTGATCCAGCACAGTCATGTAACTGCTGCCGTCGGTGGAGACTTCAATTTTGTATTGATAGGTGTTGGTCGGCGGACGGCTGGACGCGCCAGCCGCCGCAGAATTTGTATTGACTGCCGCTGGCACTGCTCCCGGTGCGCCGCCGCGATTTCCAAATCCGCGCCCGCCGCCCGTAAAAAGCAACCGCACTGAATCTATGGTGAACAGTTGCACGACGTCAAACCGCGTCGCCGGGCTTAACTCCAGCGTCAATGTAGGCTGCGCGTCGTCGAGAGTTGGTTCCCACCAGGTGCCGCTGGAATTGTCCACCGCATAGGCGGCGTCGTGGCCGGGTTGCTGCGAGGAAAAACGCGAGAGCGCGTTCATCGCACGGACTTTGTTGATCGTGACAGGAATCGAGCCGGAGTCGCCGTCCTTCGCGGCATCGGCGACGACGCCCGGCGCCCACTGCGGCGTGTCGGTGATGCGGCAGGATATGTTGCCGTCTTTGTCGAAGGCAATCGGGTCCATGCCGATGCGCCGTCCGCCCGGCGGATTGTTCAGCACGATGGTGTAAAATTGCCAGAGCTGTCCGCCGGGGCCTTCGACGATGCTGCCGTGTGCGGTGCCGGTGACGAGACCGTCGGTCTTGCGCAAGAGCGGATTGTTTGGCGCATAAGTGAACGGACCCATTGGACTCTTCGCGGTGTAATAACCTTCGGCATAGGTTTTCCATTGCGTGCCGGACGCGGAGTATTCGAGATAGTAAGTGCCGTTGTGTTTTTGCAGCCATGGGCCTTCGATCCACGCCACGTCGGTGTATTCGTTCATCTCGCCGTAGCGTTCCCAGACGTGATCCTTGTTGAAACCGAAAAGGTGCGTGGGCTTGCCGGCGAATTTCGTCAGGTCGTCCGGGTCCAGCGGCACGACAAAGATGCCGCTGACGCCGCGGCCGGGATAATAGAGATACGGCTTGTTGTCGTCGTCAATGAAGATGTCCATGTCAAACGCGCCGTTCCAACCGCCAGCGACATCGGGCGTGTTCTTCCAGTCGCCGATGTTGGTGAACGGGCCGAGCGGATTGTCGGATTTGTAGAGGCTGCCGCCGTTATCATTGTTGCCGCTCATGTAGAAAGCGCCGTTGTATTTTTTGACATCCGGCGCGACCGGCACGTTGGCGACCCGCTGAAAAGTCCAGTTGAGCAAATCGTCGGAAACCCATGCGCCGCCGCCAGTGCAATACATATAATATTTGCCATTGTCACGAATCACCGTGACGTCACCGGACGCGGACGCTCCACCATCACTGACCATCGGAAGCGGATTGCAATAGCGCAGTGATTTGCCGTCCACCGGATCGGCGGCTTGCGCGGAAGTGAAGACGGCGGCGCAAATTGCGACACCAATTAGTGGATGCCATTGGATGTTCATAGGATGAAATATCAAATACGGCCCGGCCTAAATTCCCGGAGCCGCAGTCTGGATTGAATACAGCGATGAGCGGGCACCGATGTAGAGCGTCTTGCGGTCAGAGCCGCCGAACGACAGGCTGGAGGCGCGCTCCGGTGTTTCGAGAGTGCCGATTTGCTTGCCATTCTTGTCATAGACGGACACGTTGCCGTCGGCGATATAGACGTTGCCATCGGCGTCTGTGACGACGGAATTTCCGCCACGGTCGGCAAACAGTTTCGCCGTGAGTTTGTAATCCTTGTCGAGCGCCGCGACCCAGGTGCGGCAATCATCCTCGGAAGTCATGTAAAAGTTTTGGCCAGGTTCAACGACGCGCATCTGCGAACTTTGCATGATTGGCCTTCCGGTGCCCCCGGCCATGAGCGCCACGTTGGAGTTGGTCACATAGAAATAGCCGCGATGCTCGTTCGTAACGGTGCTGATGATGGAAGTGTTGCTGCCTTGGCGATACCGATAGCCGCGGTGCTCCATATATTCCTGCATGATGTCCATCCGGTTGTGCAGACCGACGGGCAGCAGGAGTGCGGAGCCTGGTTTAGTCCCGGCAGTTTCGCTGACTGGCTGCAACTGGCCGCCATTTATGTCGAGACTGTAAATGCCGCCGACCTGCCGGGCGCCTGGGGCAAACGCTGCGATGAGAAGCGTGGATGGCTTGACGAAGCCCATGACCTGCGGCTGCGGCTGGCCGGTGGTTTCGGCCAGCACGTCGGCCTTTTTGTCGGCATCGTTCCAGCGGTAAATTCTGCGGTTCACAGCATCGGTGAAGTAGATGCGGCCAGTGTCATCCGCCGTGAGACTCGTGGCGTTGCTGAAATTGGTGGCCAATATTTCGAGTTTGGCATCCTTGGCGAAAACTGCGGGCAGGGGCAGAGGGTCGCCCTTCTTCATGGACTTGCTCACGACCAAGTGCGTGAAGTTGTTTGCGCGGACACTCACCCCGCTGCCTTCTTCCAGCACGGCGTTGTCGAACGGAATCCGTGTCTGGCTGAAGATGTGCACGTTGTCGAAAACGATGTTGTCCGAATTCCGGATTTGCACCGCGTAGGTCTTGGGATTGGTGGTGCGCGACACGCGATATATGTCGGAGTTGGCGAACAGGAGATTCTGACAGTCCTGAATGTCCAGCGAGTAAGTGTTCTGATTGCCAGACTCTTCTTCCGTTTGCAGGCAATGGATTTCCCAGTTCTGCACGTTTCGGAATACCACCTCGACGCGGCCGTGGTGTTCGTTGGAAAGCTGATAAATTCTGCCGGGAGTGGACGTGTCTTCCACCCGCATACCGGTGGGCAGACCGCCGCCTTCCACCCAAACGTTGCGGATGATTCCGCCACCGCCGTTGGTGACCAGCAAATATGGCGCAGGCTCGCCGCCGCCAGCGCCTCTGCCGCCGCCACGACCGAATCCACCGCCGCCACCGAAGGCGATGTCATCCATGACCGACTTTTCGCCGGACTGCCAGAGGATGTTTGGGTTCCCCGCAATGGAGCTGAATCCCAGGCCGCTGATGAAGGGCGAGCCGCCATTGGGCGAGACAATTGCGCTGACCGTGGTTCTTGTGCAGTGCAATCCAATCAACACAGTATCGGACTTGAGCATGAGCGGTGCGTTTGCCCGGTAGGTGCCCATCGGGAAGTAGAGCACGCGGTGCTCGTTGATCGCGGCCTGCAAATCAACACCGTTGGTTACGGTGAACCATTGATCCATCGGAGGCAGCGCGGGAATGTCGGTGGGAACCGTCGGCGCTGCCGCCGACAATGTGTGTTGCGTGTGCCGCGTGACGATGCCGGCCTCGCGTCCATCGGGGCCGATTTCCAATCCGGCGGAAAGTTTATCAACAACATAATATTTGCCGGGAGCTTCAATTTTCTCAAGGGCGTTGCTGACAAATTGCGGCACATCCATGCAAGCCGTGTTGACCAGCGTGACTTGATGCTTGAAATGTTTTGCGTCACCGAATTGAACGCCGGCCTTGGTGATATCCTCAAAGCGCAGGTCGCGACCGTAAATCTGATCGGTCTGGTCATCGGGAATTGTGATGGCCACAGGCATATGGGTAAAGCTGCAGCGGATCAGAGAAAAACCCACGTCTTGAGTTTTGATGCCGGCGACGGTTTGATTTTCAAAGACGGAATCCATCAGGAGAAATTGCCAAGCGGGCGAAGTGCGCGTGGAGATGATGCCGTATTTGCCGCCGGAGATGCGCAGGTTGCTGGCCTGGTTGCCGATGTCTTCCAGCGCGGCCAGCGCCGAGCCAAGTTTGAAGTTCAAATGACTCAAGTAACTGTGCTGTGCGATATGAAAGCGGATGCAGACGGCGCTGGGGTTTCCCTCGCCGACCTCAAAGTCTATGTTGCCCATCGCGCTGTTGAAATCCATTTCTGCGGCGTCAACAATCGTGCCATCGGCCTCCCGGCTTTGCGCGAAGTGAACCATGTATTTGCCGTCGCCGTATGGCCAGCCACGACCGGGTTCCTGGAAGCCGGGAGTATTCGGTGCCAGCACAAAGACCGGACGGTTTTTGCCATAACCGAACACGCGCGTTCCCGTGGTGACATACAGGGTCTTGGTCAGGCGATAACGCCCTTCGGGAATCAGCACAATTCCTCCTCGCCCACGGTCCATGGCTTGCTGGAGGGCTTCGGTGTCGTCGGTGACTCCGTCGGCTTTTACCGGAAACTGGTCCGGCGTGACGACGATTGCGCCGGGATCATCGGGACGCTGTGTGAAGCATGATTGCGCTTTGATTGTTTCGCCGCCGAGCGCAGTGATCAGGGCGAGTGCCAAGGTGCTGGTGAACAGGCTTGTGGTAGTCATTATTTTCTGGGGAGTGTGATTTTATCTGGAACGCGGGCTTGATCAGCCGAGCTTGACCGGTTTTCCGGTGCGGGCGGATTCGTAAATGGCCATCATGATTTTCACGTCGCGCAATCCTTCCTCGCCGGAAACTTTGCTGGGCTTGTTGTTCATGATGCACTGCGCGAAATCATCCATCTCCGCCGCGAACTGATTCACGGGTGGCAGGTTGATCTCCTGGCCGTCGCTGCGGGTGCCGCGCGAATTGTTGTAATTGTAGGCCGGGTCCAGCCCGAAAGTTCCTTTCTCGGCGGTCACCTTGAATCCTTTGGCGAAGCTGCCGGCGTAACTCGTAGTGCATTTCGTCTTCAGTCCGGGGAACGTCATTTTCCACGTCACGCCCTGTTCCACCTCGGCAAATTTAACGAGGTCGGTGACGGGATCGAACTGCGCGCTCACTTCCACCGGCTCGAGACCGCTGACAAACCGGCAGGTCTGCAACGCATAAATGCCGACGTCCATCAACGGCCCGCCGCCTGCAAGCGCCTTCTTCACGCGCCATTCCGTCGCCGTGATGTTGCGGCTGAAACCGCCTTCGATGCTTTTCAATTCTCCGAAAACTTTTTCCTGCGCGAGGCGGCGGCACTCGATGTGATTGGGGTCGAACTGGCAGCGGTAACCCACGGCCAGCATCCGCCCCGCATTTTTGACGGCGGCAATCATCTGCTCGCATTTCTCCACCGACACTTCCATCGGTTTTTCGGACAAAACGTGTTTGCCCGCTTTGGCGGCCTTGATGGTGTGCTCGGCGTGCAGCGCGTTGGGCGTGACGACATAAACGACATCAATGTCCGGGTTGCCGGCCATTTGATCCATCGTGTCGTAGTTGAAAACATTTTTGTCCGGGATGTTGTATTTACTCTTCCAAATCGGGATTTTGGAAGGCGTGCCGGTGACGATGGCGGCGAGCCTGCAATATTTGGTGAGTTGCAACGCAGGTGCGATCTGTCCATTGCTCAATCCGCCCAGCCCGACCAGGGCAAATCCCAGCTTGCGCGGTTCGTCGGCGGCGCGAACCACGGACGCGAGCGAACTCACAAACGGAAATCCAATGGCGGCGACGGCAGAATTGCGAATGAATTTACGACGGGAAAAAGAGGTGGCTTTCATGCGCGTAAGACTGCTTCTGATTCCGAACGGATGCAATTGTTTTTTGCATCCCGCTAATTTCCCCGCTTGCCGCTTGTCAGCGGCGCAGGTCCACGATAACTTTGTGATATCAACCCGTTCAAACGCCATCTAATAATGAACGTGCCGGAATTTTTGTGCAATGCGGATGCAAACTACCGTCCGTTGACTTGCCGCCATGCCGCAACCGGCCCGGGCGCCGGGAGAGGCCTGCAAATTGTCATCGCTTGTTTTTTCGCCGCGACGCCAGGCATTTTTAACTTATCTGCCGCTCAAGAAGAGACAAATTTATCGCCACGAATCCAATTCATCGAAAAGTATTGTGCCGACTGCCATGACGACGTGGAGCCAAAAGCCGACCTCGATCTCGTTCACAAACCGTTTGACCTGCAAGACACCGGCAATTTTGAATTCTGGATCAAGGTGCATGACCGCGCGGCCGCCGGCGAAATGCCGCCGAAAAAAAAGGCGCGCCCCGACGCAGTGGACAAGGCCGCATTTCTGAACGGACTGACCGCTGACCTGACCGCTGTCGAGGAGGTCGGCATCGCGAAAAATGGCCGCGCGATGAAACGACGGCTCAACCGTTACGAATACGAGAACACGCTGCGCGACCTGCTCGACGTGCCGTGGATTCAAATCAAGGACCGGCTGCCGGAGGACGGCGAGCGATACCGCTTCAACAAAATCGGCGAAGCGCTGGATGTGTCGCACGTCCAGCTCGCGCGCTATCTGGATACCGCCGGTTACGCGATGCGCCAGGCGATGAGTTCGCAACTGGAACATCCCGACACGACGACCAACCGCTATTACGCCCGCGACGAATTCGGCCTGACCGGGAGTTTTCGTCCGCGCGAAAACGGGACGCTGCCCGACCGTCTTTCGTTTCCGGTGCTGGATTCGCACGCGCAGCCCGATGTGCGGGCCGGGCGCACACCGATGACCAGTCCCGACACGCGCGAACGTGAAGCGGTCGGAAAAGTTTCCAGCATTTTCAGCGACGCGGGCGGATATAGCTGGAGCCAGTTTCGCGCGCCGGTGGCGGGGCAGTATCGGCTGCGCTTCAAGGGCTACACGATCTGGGTGAGCGGCGGCGGGATTGGCCGGTGGTTTTACGAAGGGTTCGGCGACGAGAAAGCGCCATATTTATATCTGCCGCTCTGGCATCGTCCGAACCTTGATGAAGTCTGGCCGGGCCGGCGCAACGAACCCATCGGCGTCTATGCGTCGAGCGCCGGAGCGAACCGGCCTATTGGCGCATTTGATTTCAGCCCGGAGCCGAGTGTTCACGAAGTCCAAGTGCTCCTCGCGCCCGGCGAAGTGATTCGCACCGATGGCATGAGGCTTTTCCGCACGCGCGTGAATGGCTCGGATGAACAATACGTCAATCCGCTGGCGCAGCCGGATGGCATGCCCGGCTACGCAGTTCAATGGATGGAAGTGGAAGGGCCGCTCTACGATGAAACGCAAGGCGCGGGCTATCGTCGAATGTTTGCTGATCTGCCCATGAAACAACTCACAAACGGCCAAAGCGGCGTGGCGTTGGAAATTGTCCCGCCGCCAGCACCGCGAGGTGGACAAGGCGGATTCGGCGCTCGCGGCGCCGGGGCAGGGGGCGGTCGTGGAGCACGCGGCGGGCGCGGCGGCGCGGGTGGTGCGGGCGGCGGCTTGCACGAGGTGAAGGTTGAAGTGGTGACGGAAAATCCACAGCAGGACGCCGAAAAATTATTGCGAAGTTTCACGCAACGCGCGTATCGCCGTCCGGTTTCAGAAGCGGAAGTTCAGTTGTTCATGGATTTGTTCAAGGATCAATTCAGTCAAGGTCTTGGTTTCGCCAATTCGATGCTCGCGGCTTACACGGCTGTTCTGTCCTCGCCGGGTTTTCTTTATGTAGATGAAATGCCCGGACGGTTGGATGACTTCGCGCTGGCTTCGCGTCTCTCTTATTTTCTGTGGAACTCCGAGCCGGACGAAACGCTCCGTAGTTTGGCCGAGCGCGGGAAGTTGCATCAGCCCGAAGTTTTGAAAGCGCAGACGGACCGGCTGCTCGACGACCCGAAATCGCGCCGCTTCGTTGACGCGTTCACGGATTACTGGCTCGACTTGAGAAAACTGGATGACACTTCGCCCTCCGCCATGCTTTACAACGATTACGAACTGGACGATTCGCTCAAGCTGGCCGCGTCGGAGGAAACGCGTTTGTTCGTGCAGGAACTTTTCCGCGCGAATTTGCCCGCGAGCAACATCGTGAGTTCCGATTTCACATTTCTCAACGAACGGCTCGCGGAGCATTACGGCGTGCCGGGAGTCAACGGCGTCGAAATGCGGCGCGTGACTTTGCCCAAGGACAGCGTGCGCGGCGGATTGCTGACGCAGGCCAGCGTCCTGAAAGTCACCGCGAATGGCACGACGACTTCGCCCGTGATCCGCGGCCATTGGATCACCGAGCGGATTCTCGGAATAGAAACCCCGCCGCCGCCGCCGAAAATTCCATCCGTCGAGCCGGACATCCGTGGCGCGGTAACGATTCGCCAGCAACTGGAAAAACATCGGGCGGACATCAGTTGCGCTTCCTGCCATAGCAAAATGGATCCGCCGGGATTCGCGCTTGAAAGTTTCGATGTCATGGGCGGCTGGCGGGATCATTATCGCGCCGCCAAGGAGGGAATCACTCCCGCGCCCGGCATCGGCATGGACGGCCAGCGGTTCGCCTTTTTCTACGCGCTGCCGGTGGACTGCACCGGTGCGTTGCCCGATGGCCCGGCGTTTCAAGACGTGCGCGAATTGAAACGCCTGCTCCTGGCCGACCCGGTTCCGATCGCGCGAAATTTTGTCCATCAACTGTCGGTCTATGCGACGGGCGCGCCGGTGCGGTTTTCCGACCGTCCTGAAATCGAAAAAATTCTTCAACACACCAGCGCGGACAATTACGGCGCGCGCAGCATCGTGCATGAACTGGTGCAGAGCGATTTGTTCCAGACCAAATGACCCGAAACTCAACCTGACATTTCCATGAAACCAAAAACTGAATTCAACGGCCAGCCGCCCTACATCGTCACCCGTCAGGCCATGTCACGCCGCCATTTTCTCAAGGGCGTCGGCGTCGTCGTGTCGCTGCCGTTTTTGAGTTCGATGATCGCGCCGTTCGCGCGGTGCGCGGAAGTGACATCGCCGCTCGCGCCCAACGCCACGCCGCGCCGGATATTCACGATCTGCAACAATCTGGGATTGCTGCCCACGGAATTTTTCCCCACAGGATCGGGCCGGGATTATGTGGCGTCGCCTTATCTGGCAATGTTGCAGGAGCATCGGAATGACCTCACGGTGTTCAGCGGCGTCTCGCATCCGAATGTGGACGGCGGGCATCCGTCGGACGTGAGTTTTTTGACCGCCGCGCCGCATCCGGCCAGCAGTTCATTTCGCAACTCCATTTCCCTGGATCAATTTGTCGCCGAGCAAATCGGGGTGCAGACGCGATTTCCCTCGCTCACGCTCGCGGTGAATGGAAACCGGAGCTTGTCCTGCACCGGAACTGGCGTGGCGATTCCGCCGGAGCAAAGCGCGGCGCAGGTTTTCCGGCAGATGTTTCTCCAGGGAACGCCCGCCGAAATCGAGGCCAGGATCCGCGAACTCGACACGGGAAAAAGCATTCTCGACACCGTCGCCCGGCAAGCCGAGTTGTTGCAGCGCAACGCCACGGAGGAGGACCGCAGCCGGCTGGACCAGTATTTCACCAGCGTCCGCGACCTGGAACATCGCCTGCAAATGTCGCGCGGCTGGGAAAACAAACCGAAGCCGGTCGTCAAGGAGGCCGAGCCGGTTGATCCCACCAGCCCGGCGCAATACATGGAAAAAGTGAAGATCATGTATGACCTCGCGCGGCTCGCGTTCGAGACGGATTCCACCCGCGCCGTCACGCTGATGTTGAACAGCGTGGGGACGCCGGTGTTGCAGATTCCGGGCGCGACGATCACCGACGGCTACCACAATCTCTCGCACCACGGCAAGGCTCCCGACAAACTGGCGCAATTGAAAACGATTGACCATTCGCATATGCAATTGCTCGCCGGATTGTTCGCCGATCTCAAAGCCACCAAGGAAGGTGATGCGCTTTTGCTGGACCGCACCATGATTCTCTACGGCTCGAATCTCGGCGACGCAAACTCCCATTCCACCATCAACCTGCCCATCCTTTTCGCCGGCGGCGGATTCCGTCACGGCCAGCACCTCGCATATGATGCGCAGCAGAATTATCCGCTGCCCAACCTGTTCGTCTCGATGTTGCAGCGCATGGGAATCGAAGCCACCAAGTTCGCTTCGTCCACCGGCACGATGCGGGGATTGGAATTCGCCTGAAATAATTTGCGCGTCTGGCAAACTCAAATGTTCAGTCCGACAAAAAAAATATTCGCGCCAGTCCGCCCGATAACTTTCGGGCTGTTGATTCTGATTTTGTTGATGGCTGGTCGAACATTCGGCCAGACCAATGTCGTGATTGATTTTGAAAAAGCCGAGATTACCGGTCGCTGGGTTGATTCCTGGACTGACAAGGGCGTTTTATTTACGCCAGCGCGTCCACCGACCAAGAGCCAGGCCAAAGCGCGGCTCATGTTCTTTCCACACCCGCCGTCGGGCAAAAAAGGAATCTTGAGCGCGATGGCTGACGATCCGATTCCAGTCCGCGCGCAATTCACCAATGGCTGCACCTCGGTGACGCTTGAGTTGTGGGGTTCGACCGGTTGCCCCGCGAAATTGGAGGCCTTCGACGCGGATGGCAAACTGCTCGACAAGGCTTCGCTGGAATCCATTCCCGGACGCAAGTCGCCCGGAGAACCAATTCCCACCTGTGAATTGACAGTGAAGGGCACGAACATTGCCTACATCGAATTCAGCGGCCCGCGCCCCGGCGAATATCTCGTCGCCGAGGAAGTGCGTTTTGTGCCCATTCCACCAAGACCTGCTGGATGAGAGGCAACCCATTCCCCAAACAAAAACAGCGACCCCTGCGGGTCGCCGTTCTAAATTTTGCGGAAAGAATTAAATTCCCTTGGCCGTGATGTATTTCACCAAGTCAACGACGCGGTTGCTGTAACCCCATTCGTTGTCATACCAGCTCACAATCTTGAAGAAGCGTTTCTCGCCCTTCAGATTATTTTGCAGCGTCGCCAGGCTGTCGTAGATGGAACTGCGGTCGTCGTGGATGAAGTCGGTGGAAACCAGTTCTTCAGCGATCACGCCGAGGATGCCCTTGAGATACGTCTTGGAAGCATTCTTCAACGCGGCGTCAATCTCCTCGATGCTCGTTTCCTTCACGGTGCGGACGGTCAGGTCCACGACCGAAACGTCCACGGTCGGCACGCGGAACGACATGCCGGTGAGCCTGCCCTTGGTGGTGGGCAGCACTTCGCCGACGGCCTTGGCCGCGCCGGTGGTGCTGGGAATGATGTTGACGGAGGCCGCGCGCCCGCCGCGCCAGTCTTTTTTGGACGGACCATCCACGGTTTTTTGCGTGGCCGTGGTCGCGTGGATCGTGGTCATCAATCCGGTCTCAATGCCGAAACCGTCCTTGATCAAAACATGGACGAGCGGCGCGAGACAATTCGTCGTGCAACTCGCGTTGGAAATGATGTGATGTTTCGCCGCGTCGTATTCACCTTCGTTGACGCCCATGACGATGGTCTTGACCTCGCCTTTGCCGGGCGCGGAAATAATCACTTTCTTCGCGCCAGCCGTCAGATGCGCCTTGGCTTTTTCGCTGTCAGTGAAAAGGCCGGTGGATTCGATGACGATGTCCACGCCCAGCGCCTTCCACGGCAACGTCGCGAGGTCTTTCACCGCGCCGACGCATTTGACCTTGTGGCCGTTGACGATGATGACATCGGGGTCTTCGAGCGTCGGGCTGCTTTTTTCCGTGGTGACGGCGTGCTTGAACTTGCCGTGGACGGAATCAAATTTCATCTGGTAGGCGAAATAATCCGCGTCCGTGGAAACGTCCACGACGGCGACGACATCAATCGTCTTGCCCAGCAGGCCCTGATCGCAGAGCGCCTGAAAAACCATCCGGCCGATGCGGCCGAATCCATTGATTGCAACTTTGACTGCCATAATTTTTTCCAGTTCCTTATTTTAAGTTGTGAACAAAATCGAGCCTGCATTCTAGCCGCGAATGGCGCAGCGTCAACGAAGAATTGAGGACAGAATTGCAAAAAGCGCGCCCTATTTTGCGCAGAAAAAAAGTGCGCAAGAAAAATAGAGCGGTGCCGTTCCGGCTTATTCCAAACGTCCGGCGAGATCAATGTTCACCCCGGGCATCGGGCTGTCCTCGGCGGAAGAAGTTTCAACCGGAATGGAATTTTCCCGGCCATGATACATCCGCCACCATTCCGCGCGCGTTTCGGGCGTCGAATCCGCCGTGCGCGGGCTGGCCAGCAGCAGCGCGAACAGTTCGAGCGCGGATTGCGGGCGCAAGGCCGGGTCTTTTTCCAGGCAGCGCAAAATGACCTCCTCCAGTTCGGCGCTGACCGGATTGGTCGTGGCCTGCGAAGGCGGAACCGGTTTTGCCGTCAGTTGCAACTGGCACACTTCCGCGGCGGAGTCGTGGTCAAAAACGTATCGGCCGGTCATCAAATAATAGGCCAGTCCGCCGACCGAATAAATGTCGCTGCGCGGGTCAACGGCGGCGGGATTTTCAATCGCCTCCGGCGGCATGAACCACGGCGTGCCGGCCATTCCCTCGTCGCTCTTGTGGCTGCCGTCGCCGCCCTGAAATTGCCGGACCAGCCCAAAATCCAGCACCTTCACATAATCCGGCACGCCGCCGCGGTCGGTGAGAAAAACATTCGACGGCTTGATGTCGCGATGCACCAGCCCCGCCGCGTGCGCCTCGGCAAGCGAATTGCAGACCTGCGTGAGGATGTTGATGATGCGGCCTTCGGGTTGCGGGCCGAACTCGGCCACAAGCTGGTGCAGGTTCAGTCCGGTCAGAAATTCCATCGCGTAATAAAAAACGCCTTCGGGCGTGTGGCCGTAATCGTAAATCTGAATCGTGTTGGGATGCGCCAGCCGGCAGGTGAGCCGGACCTCGTTTTCGAACCGCGCAATGGCTGCCGCGCTGGCCAGTTCCGGCAGCAGCAGTTTCACCGCCGTGTCGCGGCGCAGGAGCGCGTGCCGCGCGCGATAAACCACGCCCATGCTGCCGGCGCCGATTTTTTCCTCGAGCGAGTATTGGCCGAGCTGCTTCAATTTCAACTCGGCGGCCCGCAGGCGCACGCGCGAGGTGAAATTCACATAGGAAAAAACAAACAGAACGACCGCGCACAGCACCAGCAGGAGAAACAGCAGAAGGAAAATGAGCCGCAGCATCCGCAGCAGCCAGAACGCCTCGCCCGCCTGCATTTCCGTGGCGACACCGAAGCCGAATTCCGGCAGCCAGCGCCACGCGCCCACCACCGGCACGCCGCGATAATCGCGCGACGGCACCAGGTCCACGCCGGCCTCACCGGTCAGCGCGCTCGCGACGATGTGAATCAGCGGCGCGCTGGCATAATTGGTTTCCGACGGACTGAATCCCTTGGTCATGTCGCCGCCGGGATCAATCAAGCGCAGATTCAGCGCGGAACTCGCGTTCGTCGTTCCGAGCAGGCCAATTTCCTTGAGCTGCAAATCAAAACGGCTTTGCGAAATCAGCAGGCCGGTCTGGTCAAAGGCATAGGTCTCGCCCGACTCGCCGCGCCGCGCCACGGAAAGAATCCGTGAAAATTCATTGGTCGGGTTGATGATCAGCGCCAGCGCGCCGCTCACGCCGTCGCGATTGTGGATGGGCGCGGCCACCTGCATCAGCTCTTCGTCGCCGCGCCGGCCACGCCCGCGATTCAAGAACGCCGGGCGGTTTGTGAAGGCCGGGCGATTTGTCCTTGATAAATTATTGAATGTATTGAATGCGCCCGCCCGCGGCAGACGCCGCTGGACGAGCATGTCCGGCTTGAACGGCGAGATGATGACCGCCCGGTCGGACGCGAACAGCTCCGCGAACTTGTTCGTGTGCGATTCGGAAACCGGCACGCCGGTGCCGAACCGCCCGCGATTGGACGTGGCGACGACGATGAAATTCGTGTTGACCAGTTGCGCGATTTCATAGCCCAGCCGGGCCAGGCGCGGACGCAAAAAAGTGCCAAGGTCAGCGGCGTTGGTGGACTGCGCAAAAATTCCACGCGCCGGACCGGACTCGTTGAACATCCGGTTGGCAAGCTGCTGCACCGTCGGCTCCTCGGCCAGCATCGTGGCCATCTTCATCTGGTTCGTCGTCCAGATTTCCAGCGCGGTCACGTTCGCGTCGAGCGTGGCGTTCAAGTCCTGCTTCAACTGCACTTCGATGGCCTGGCGCAGCCGGCCATTGCCCCACCAGCCCAGCAATCCCACCAGGCCCGCAATGGCGAGCGGCAGCACCCAGATCGGCGGCTTGAATCGGACAGTCATGTTGGAATTGTTTTCAACGGTCAATGAGACGATAACTCATCCGTGTAAGTTTCAAACGGGAAAAAATTCAGTCGTCATTTAATTTCAATTCCCAAAACTGCGCAGGTGTGAAAAAATTGCTCGCCCGCCGGCGGCAATGCCTGTATCAAAAACCGGCAGGCGGACAAATGAACAGCGAACATCCCATCCACCGAGAAACCGCGCACCGGCTGGCGCGCTACACGCTGTTCAGTTTCATCCTCACGTTCGTCCTGTCGCGCAT
>Ga0209483_1001469_pt1 | contig 17786 bp, 14 predicted proteins | sample NGEPerA_FD_184508 | JGI IMG/M metagenome (GOLD analysis project Ga0209483, IMG submission 184508) | Arctic peat soil microbial communities from the Barrow Environmental Observatory site, Barrow, Alaska, USA - NGEE PermafrostL2-A... | ecosystem: Environmental > Terrestrial > Soil > Wetlands >... | reverse complement strand
ACCATGACCTGTACAACCGCCAGCACCGCCTCGAATCCAACCTGTTCCTCGCTCCCGGCGAAGGCGACAAAATCGCTTGAATAGCCCGATTTAGCTCACTTTCCCAGCGCGCGCGGCGGTGACAATCAAATGACAGACTCCAGACTCCCCTACGACACCCCCGCGCGCGTCGACCGATAGATTGACCACTATGGGTCCGTTGCTCAACTCGATAAACCTCAGACTCATCCACCAGAGCGCGATAGCGCTGGTACTGCTGAGCGTCTCCTTCAAGGCCCCGCAACTCACGGCCCAGAACACACCGGTAATCTCGGGAGGCACAGGGTTCTTCTCCTACACGGACGGCGGCAAAACGTCCTTCGACATGGTCGCGAGTCCACTCCTCGCCGCACCGATAGGCCCCTATCTGTTGATCGAGGGCCGTGGCATTTTGCTGGAATCGCTCTCCCCGGCACACACCGGCGGATATAACACCTCGCGCTTTTTCGGCCTCTCCTACATGCAGGCGGATGTTATTGCAAACAAGCATGTGACATTGGTCGGCGGCTATTTCCTCACTCCCTTTGGGACTTACAACGAGAGACTTACTCCCATCTGGATCGCCAACTTTCAGGATGTTCCGTTGATCTACGGCATCGGCACCATGAACACTGGCGCCAGCACCGGCGGCATGGTCCGGGGCAATCTGTTCTCCACCGATAAGGTATCGGTCAGCTACGCGGCCTACATTTCCGCCGGCAGCACCAACGTTCGGATAAACTCGCAGCGCGCCACCGGAGCACAGGCCAGTCTGTACCTCCCGAAAGCAAGGCTCGAAGTCGGCGCCTCGTTTGGCCGCCGCCTCGAGACAGTTCGCGAGAACGACTTCGGCACGCATGTATGGTGGGAGCCGACAAAGGTCCCCGTTCGGATTCGCTCGGAGTATGCGCACGCCCCACACTCACAGGGCTATTGGATCGAAGCGGACTACCACCTGCCGAAGCCCGGCAATGCCAAATGGCTTGCCAGGCTGGAACCCATTGCGCGCCTGCAACAGGCATTCCGAAACTCTCCCGATAAAACCGATAACCTGCCCTCGGTGGACACCCAGAGAGTGGATTTCGCTTTGGCGTATCACTTCCCGCACGAAATAAGAATGAATGCAAGCTATGGAAGGAACTTCGCTTCTAACGGTAACGTCAATATCTGGCAAACGGGCCTGACATATCGATTTCTTACGCCCGCCTGGAAGGGAAATGATGACTGACTGCAAATGCCTTTTCCTGGGGGCCGCGCTGCTATGTGCAATCCCGCTTCTCTCTCAGACGGCGACTGCGAAACCCGCGCCCAATCCTCCACCGCAACATGCAGCGCAACCGCCGGACGCTCATGGAGCTAAGCAACGGGACGGCAACGACGTTTTCATGGCAAATTGTTCTCGCTGCCACCATGCGCCCGAAGGCTTCTCGCCGCGCATCTCCGGGACCATCGTCCGCCACATGAGAGTGCGTGCCGGCCTCAGCAAAGAAGAGGAACAAGCTATCCTGCGCTTTTTCAACCCATAGATTTCCATCTGGATACGGATGAGGTTTTCCTCGTGAAGCTCAAGTACCTGCGCCATCCACTTCGCACCCTCAGCCGCGCAAAGCGCCTATGCGACGCGCGACTGTCCATGCGCAGCTTCGCAAATCACGGGCGGAGGAAGTTCAAAGGAGACCCTCGTTACAACTTGCAGAATGTCACCGACGGGTTTGCCTCGCACCTCGACACCGCGGGCGATGATACGGAACTGCTGGATAGAATCTGCACTGCCTATATAAAGGCCGTAGCGCGGCAAGAAGACATCGCGGATATTTACAAAGCCACCGAATGGTGGCAACAGGTAAGACGCGGAAGTCTTGAGCGCGTCAGACACGCGTTGTTGGAACATGATTTCGGTGCCTTGCAGGCGATGTATCGGAATTTCTACCGGGATTCCTGTTCTACGGGGCTGCTAGGCGTGCCATACGGGATGTCGACGTCGTACTTCGGCGGGCCGATCAAAGATATTCATCGTCATTTTTATCTAAGCCACGTTTTATATCGCCTCGACTACTGGTCGACCCAGACGGACAATCAATTTGTGCTAAGCGACTTAGCCGGTCCCCAACTCGGTAATCCCTTCGGTATACGGCTCGGAGACACGCTCATTCCAGTGGGCGCGGAATATGCGCACTACTGCTCCCATAGAATCGGTCTTCTACTCGGGGCCGCGGAAAGCGCCGTCGCGGAAATCGGCGGTGGATTCGGCAATATGGCCTACTATCTCCTGCGGGATCGTCCAGGGTTGACCTACTTGAACTTCGATGTGCCGGAGAGTCTCGCCCTCAGTTCGTATTATCTAATGAAGGCTTTCCCGCGATTGAAGTTCCTCCTATATGGTGAGCAGGGGCTGACTCAGAAAGCGATCGCTGAATCCGACGTCATTTTGATGCCGCTATTTCAACTGGACGCTCTCCCGAAAGCGTCCGTCGATATATGTTTTAGTTCCCATGCGATGTCCGACCTGTCCCCCATAGCCATGGACGCCTACATGGCTAACATCGCTCGCTTTACTCGAAGTTTCTTCTTGTATATCGGTAATCGCAAAGCGAGTGAATCGATGGGCGCATTGATAAACCGAAAATACCCATCCTTGAACCTGACCGACACTCGCTTTTCCGGCTGGCACAGCCATAAGATTTCCGGCGCCGGAGTAGGTGGCGCCGCCGGGCTTGCGGCATCCGCGATGTTTGAGCAACGCTATACGCGAACCACAATAAAGCAAACAAGTCATGGTTGAATGGTGCGGAGACTTCTGGATGTCGATAATGAGGTCGTGTCGGAAAGCAATCGCGAGAATTGTTTTCGGTGACGCCTATCTTCCACAGGCTTTTTCGATCGGATTGCCCGATCCTCAGGCAGAAGTCGCCGTTTGGCTGCATGGGCTGGGCGCTCCTCTGGACGTCACCGATCGACACGCAATGGCCTGCGCAGACCCATTTACGGTGTGCATAGGATTCAACGCCGGAGAATATCCGTTCGGGGATATATTGCAAGCAGCGTCCTTGCAGTTCTGTGAACGGGCCGGGCGCAAACAGCTTCTGGCCGAAATTGGACTGGATACTAAGTCGGCTACTTCCCTTCCATCGGACGGTATAAAGCTTATTCTGCTGCGTGCGCGATATTCCAGGAACTATTGCTTGCCAAGGAGATATCTTTTCGCGCATTACTGTCGCTACAGATACTCGCTATGGCGAAAGGTCGATATTCCCGGGCGCAAAATGACTTTCCTCGAAAGGCGCGCGGCAATGGTTATGTTTATCCGGCCTCACCCGGTAGTGCTGGTGAGTCTTTGCAACAAAGACGGAGGGAATATATTTCCGATGAATATTATGGGCGATCTTGGCGGCCGCTATTTCGCCCTGGCGCTGAAAGAATCGAAACTGGCCGCGCATCTGGTTGAACGCGCCGGCCGCGTGGCTATCGGCAACGTTCCACTTGCGCAAACTTCGACCGCTTTCAAGCTCGGCCCTAACCACCGCAAGCCTTTTATCGACTGGAACGAGCTTCCCTTCGCGACGAAACTTTCCTCGGTCTTTGGTATTCCGGTCCCAACTTTTTCTCACCGGGTCAGAGAGATCGAGGTTGAGACGGTACATAGGCTCGGCAGCCATATGTTTTTTGTGACGCGCCTCGTCAGCGACGAGATGTTTCCGGAACCGGCAGGATTGTGCATCGTCCATGGCTTCTATCAGGGTTGGCGGCTTCGCGGACGGCGTGCCGAACTCGAAGCCGCGCTGCTGGCCGACCAATGCAACAAGAGGGGTGTGTCGCGTGACACGCTACCTCTCTAAGGCAGGCTTCGCATGTCGATAGTGCAGCGAAGCCGAAAGGCACTCCAGCGGATTCTCTTCGGGGATACGCTCATCCCGCAGGAGTTTTTTCTCGGGCTTCCAGACCCCCAGGCTGAAGTTGCGGTCTGGCTGCACGGAATGGGCGTGCCCGTAGACGTGACTTTTCGTCACTCGATGGCGTGCGCCGCGCCGTTTACTATCTGCATTGCGTTGGATGGAGAGAGCTTATGCGATAAGGAAGATCTGAATCGACTGTCGCTCGTGTTCTGCGAGCGGTGCGGACATAAGCGGCCCCTGGGAGAAATCGCGCTTAAGTCGCCGGCGATCCTTACCATGGGTAAGTTGACGCTTGCATTGTTTGAAGCTCGAGGATCGATAAATTGGTGCTTGTCTAACACCCGTCTTTGGACGCACTATCTTTATCACGCATACTCAGCGCGACGCAAAGTAGACACTTCGGAAATGAAGATGTCTTTTCTGGAGAAGCGCGCCGCAATGGTAATGTTCATTCGCCCTCATCCGGTGTCGCTGGTAAGCTCGGTGGGCGAGGCCGGCGGCAACATTTTTCCGATGAATATCATGGGCGATCTAGGCGACGGATATATCGGGTTCGCCTTGAAGGACTGTAGACGCGCCGCACATCTGGTCGAGCAGACGGGCCGCGTTGCGGTAAGCGGCATGCCTCTTTCGCAAGCGCACCTAGCATATAAACTGGCCGTCAACCATACGAAGGATTCCATAGAATGGGAGCACCTGCCATTTGCCACGACGACCTCGTCCTCTTTTCACATTCCAGTGCCTGTATTCGCGCAGAGAGTAAGGGAGTTGGAAGTTGAAAGCGTTCACCCTATCGGCAGCCACACGTTCTTCGTAGCGCGGATTGTGAGGGATGAGGTTTTTTCCAGAGCGCCGGGGCTCTGTGTGATTCACGGCTTCTATCAGGCTTGGCGTTTGCGTGGCAAGAGTGCGGAGTTGAATGCTTCACTGGCGGAAGACGCGGTGAATAAGAGAGGAGTTTAGATCCATGGCCGCTGGACCGAACGTTCCCGCTCCGACCGCGACCTACCGTTGGCTTAAGCCGGCGCTTTGGACCGTCATGGGCCTTATGACGCTTTCGGTCATTCGCTACAGCGAATATCCGATTTTCCGCCAGTCACAGGAACAGGCATATCTAAAGACCATCCCATTCCTGATCGTTCCGCACGCGGTCTGTGGCGTTGCGGCATTCCTTATCGGCCCTTTCCAATTTTCGAGCAGACTGCGCCGCCGCTACTTGAAACTGCATCGAGTGCTTGGCCGCGTCTATGTTAGTTCTGTATTGATTGCGGCGTCGTTGGCGATGGTCCTCGCGAACCATCGTCACCAGCCTGGCGGTGAACACTTCGCTGTTGCAACGCGCATTCAGGCGACAGCGTGGATCGTGACTACGGCCGCCGCCCTTCTCACCGCGCGAAACCGGCAGATACAGCAGCATCGTGAGTGGATGGTCCGGTCGTACGCAGTCACGTTCACCTTCATTGGCACCCGGCTCTTTTCGCCCTTGCAAGACTGGCATCGTCTCGGTGAAGCATTCTTCGCCATGGAAATTATTACTGTTACGTTGCTTGCTATTTTAATTCCCGACCTAGCCTTGAGTTGGCGCCAACTCACCACGCGGCGCTCGTGACTCTATCCAGCTCCGGCAATATCTTGTAGCTCCTGTAGGAATAAACGATGCGCACCAAACGAGAAAATCCGGCGGTCCCAGCCTGGTCCGACGACGAGCTCGACTCTCCATTCCCGCAGGAGATTGAACCGCCGTACTTCGACGAAGATCTCAAGGCATGGGTGCTCAGCCGGCACGCGGATGTTCTTGCGGCATTTCGCGCTCCAGGCCTTTGCCCCGCAAGCTCCAAGAGCGCGAAGCCTCCCGATCCGGTCGAGGAAGCGCTGCGTCTCGACATGCGCGAAAAGACCCGCAACGCTCTCTCGCCCACTCAGTTGCGCGCGTGGCGTGAGGAACTCGCTCCTGAAGCTCGGCGGGTGGTCGATCGCCTGCCCGCGGGAGCCCCTGTGGACCTCGTCGACCAGTGTGCGCGCCCGTTCTGTCTTGCCCTGGCTGCAATCGTGACGGGCACGTCGCGAGCCGACGCGGAAGCCTTGTATGGGACGGCCCAACCATTGTCCGCCGCGGCGGCCGAGCCCTACGATCGAACCCTTCGCGACAGCGCGAAGGCGGCGAACGCCAAACTGCACGGCTGTTTCCATTCCGAGTACGAGACCTTGCGCGTCCCCGGCTTCGTCGCGCTCGCCCATACCATGCAAGGGATACTGGCGAATGCATGGTTCGCGCTGATGCAGCATCCGGAGGAGTGGGCGCGGCTGAACCAGCGGCCGGAGCTGATGGAACCGGGAGTCGAGGAACTTCTCCGCTACGCCGGCCTCGCGCGCATTGTCTCAAGAGCGGCCACCGAAGACGTCGACCTCAATGGCGTATGCATTCGCGAAGGCGATCGCATCATCCTGAGGATCATAGCGGCGAACCACGACTCCGAGCGTTTCCCGAACGCCAACCAACTCAACATTGCGCGCGGAGGCGGCGGACATCTTACTCTGGGCGCCGGCCCGCACTCCTGTGTCGCCGCCAACCTTATCCGCATGGCGACCGTAGCCATCACCCAGCCGCTCGTGCAACGGTTTGCCACAGCCACTCCTGCGCGCGCGGTGGAATGGCAGGGCGGATCGGGCTTTCGTTACCCGAAATATTTATGGGCATCCTTGTGTGAGGCTCACGGTTCAGGGAACGGCCCGACGCCGGTATAACGCGGTAAGGCCAACGGCCCGGCCGCAGTCGGAAGCAAACAGGATCGTCCGCGAATCCGGCTCCCACGCCGCCTGGATCGCATTGCAGGGTTCGTCGGTCAACGCCGTTGTCCGGCCCGTGCTGCGCTCGCGAAGCCGGAGGTTCCAGCTTCCGTGGCGCAGTTGGCTATACACCAGCCACTTGCCGTCCGGCGACACAGCGGGGTACCGCGTTTCGTCGCTGAGTAGATGCACCACGCGCCCGTCAAGGCTCCGCTCGAACAACGTGGCGACTCCCGCATAATTCAACGCCGAGAAAATAATATCTCCGCCCGGCGCAAACGCGGCCTCTAAAATGTCCGTGCCCGGTGGCGTTATCGGGAGGTCGCGTTGAGAAGAATCCAGCGCGTGCAACCACAGTGCGGCGACGCCGTGGTCCTCGCGCTGGTATGCGAGCCACCGGCCGTCGGGCGAGACGATGGGCTGCTCCGCGTCTGCAAGGGGCGCCATGCTGCCGTCGCTTGAAATGATTTGCGATGACGCGGAAACCCGCTCGATCCAGCGGCGCGGACCCAGGACGGCGTGCGAAAGTTCGTCCGCTCTCGGCGCCGGGTCTACCGGCCCACCCTGCTCCAGCGCGTGATATCCGCTATGCTGCATTGCGATGAACGCGATGCCGTGTTCTGTAGCGAGTGGCTGCGAAAAGGAGAATCCTTCATCCGCAAGCGCCACGCGGCCGGCGTAGACCGACTCTCCCGGTTGTGAACGCAATCCCATTGCAACGCGTATGACCGCGAGGCATGCAAGCGCGGCGATCCAGGGAACGTTACCCGCGGCGATGGATCGGAGTCGTTGCTCGCGCGGACGCAACTGCAAGAGCGCCAGAACGTACAACGCAATCGTCGCGTACAGCCGAGGTACATAGAGTGGAGCGGCGGAATTCATAGGCCAGTGCGGAAAGCCGATGGCCAGAAAGAGGAAGATCAAGGTCGCGAGTTTCCACAGCGCGTCGTCGTCGATAAACTTCTTGGCGAGCGCCGCTACCGGCAGCACCAGCAGCACGAAATGGTAAGAAGCCGGCATGGGCGAAAGCGTGAGGCAAGCCAGCAGAACAGCCGACCATTCGAGCAGCATCTGCCGCGGGTCTTTGGCGCCCGGGACGACGAATACGATCAGCGGCGTAATGATCAGCAATGGAACAATGGCCAGCAGCACCGGCAGCAACCACGCCGCATGTATCGTGGGATCAGGGTTCAGCGTCGGCTCGAATACGAAGAGGCGATGGAAGAGAACGGTGAAGGAAGCGGACGTCAGGTCGTACGGATTCGTACTGTCGCCACGCATTTCGCGCGGCAACAGTTGCAGCACATACAGCCGGTTGAGCTTCCAGCCAAACGCAGCAATCGAAACCGCCGCCGCCGCAACGCCTCCGGCAACAACGCCTGAAAGCGCACGCCAATCGCGCTTGCGCAGAAAGTAAAGCACGTAAAGCAGCGGAAATATCTTGAGTCCGATCGCAACGGCGATGGCCGCTCCCGCAAGAATTCGGTAGCCGCGACGATGCATCCACAGTCCCAGGACGATCAGGAAAAGCAGCAGGACATAAAACTGCCCAGTCAGCATATTTCGTTCGAGCGGATAGCTTGCCGCGATGAGCAGGGCCACGCGGCTCCATCGCAGCCCCACAATGCTGCGCAGCATACCCGCGCTGACTACCAACAAACCGGCGTTCAGGATAAGCCAGCAATGCTTTGCGGCGAGCGGAGCAAGCGATGCGAACGGCCACAGAAACAGCGCGGAAAACGGCGTAAGCGGCTGCATCGCGGAGAAGGTCTGGCCGGTCCGAAGATAATCCTGCTGGCGCTGAAACCAAACCCATTCGTAGATGCGCGATGTGCTGATGTGATGGCGCACCAGGTGAGCGGTAATGTAGTAGTTCGGGAAATCGGTGTTGAGGGCTCCCCACGCGTGCGGCGCCGTAGTGCAGCCGAACCACAGCAGAAGGCACGCGGCAACCGTCCACTCCATCCGCTCGATATTTCGCGACTGCAATGGGCTCCGCTGTTCCATGAGATCGACTTGCCGCACAGTGCTACCGCTGTGCCGATATTTGGCGGCGATGGAAGATACGACGATACATGAACCAAAAGCTACGGCCCGCGGGATGGCAAGTTGTCATGGGACGATACGGCTCATGTCTCGCAGTTGTAATTCCATGCCAGACCCACGCAAAGCAAAGCGGACGGTTGCTTTGTAGTTTCAAGTGACCGCCGGCCGTCGCAGGTACAGTGAGTGCGGCGCGAGTCCAAAGATTGCGGCGCGTGGGCATGCGCCTGGCCGTGCCCGTCATCCGACCTCGTCGCCGGCGTGCGAAAATAGAGGGTTGTCACTGATATCTGCGAGGTGGATGGTTGCTCAGGTTCTTCTTTATTGCTCTGTCGACGAACAAGACGTTTCGTGCCTTCTCCGAGCGCTCGTCGATGGGGCGGCGGATTTCGCGGCGGTTCGTTGCCGGCATCACGGTGGAGGAGGCGATCGCCGTCGCTGAGCAGTTGAATGCCGAGGGTATTGAAGCCACGCTGGACTCCCTGGGCGAGAGCGTGATGCAGGTTTCGCGCGCCGAGGAGAGCGCCGCCGTCTATCACCGCCTGCTCGATGCCATTGCCGAAAAGAAGCTGCGGGCCAATGTGAGCGTCAAGCTGACGCAGGTGGGCATGGACATCGGTGGCCATGGCGCGGGCCCCGATCTGGCCGAGCGGATCGTCGGCGAGATGGTCGAACACGCCGACCAGGCGGACACGTTCGTGCGCATCGACATGGAAGGCTCGGACTACACGGAGGCCACAATCCAGATGACCGAGCGGCTGCATGCGCGCTGGCCCGGCCGCGTGGGGACCGTCTTGCAGGCGTACCTCTTTCGTACCGAGGCCGACGCTGCAAGGCTTGTCGCCGAGCGGATTCGTATCCGGCTCTGCAAGGGCGCGTACAAGGAGCCCGCCGGCATCGCCTTCGCCGACAAGGCCGACACCGACGCGAATTACGTCAAGCTGATGAAGCGGCTCGCGACCAGTGGCGTGTTCTGCGGCATGGCGACGCACGATGAGGCGATCGTGAATGCGATGAAGCACTTTGTCGCCGAGACCGGCCTCGATAAACGGGCGTTCGAGTTCCAGATGCTGTATGGGATTCGGCGCGACCTGCAGCGCAAACTCGTCGCCGAGGGCTTCGGGGTACGCGTCTACGTGCCGTTCGGCACGGAGTGGTATCCATACTTCATGCGCCGCCTGGCGGAGCGGCCCGCCAATGTTTTGTTCCTGGCGAAGAATTTCTTCAAAAGTTGACAAGTAGCGGAAGATTCGCCCAATTGTTGTCAAGCCCCCCGACCTGTGCAAAACCCCCAAACCCCGCATAAACACTGGCAAAACTATTTCTCAAAACTTGGCGTGATTTATCTCTCAACTAGCTACAATTAAATCAGGACTCAAAACTCACAACTCAAAACTGAACAGGAACCCTTCAGACGCCAACCGCGCCCACAAAACCTCTATGCTCAATCGCTCTAAGCTCTGAGCTGTCCAAGACCCTCGTTCCCCAACCCTCGCACCTGAACAGAAAGGCGCTCCTCATCGCTCTTTGCTCGTAGCTCTTCGCTCCTTCACAACCCCGAAACAGCCAAAACAGCCAGAAAGAAGCCGCTAAGTTCTTTATTTTGGAATATTTGACGGATAAGCCATTTCGTTTCAACCGCTTGCAGCAGGTCTTTACCGGAAAGCCCAGCATTCTAAAGCACTTACCCCAGGGCAATAGAAAGAGAGGGAGGGGGAGGGGGTATCTCCCACCATATAGTCTACTGACCACTCAAATCGAGACCGGGTCCACACAAAATGCCCCAGATTGTCGGTCTGGGGCATTTCTCTAAAGTTTGAACAGCCTTCTAAAACTGGCCCCACAGCAATTGGTTGTAGACATCGTGGTGGAACTGCACTTCGGCGGGCTTCACGATCGTCCCCAGCAGCCGCGCACAGCGGTCGGCCGACGCCTGCTTCAGGTCCGCATAACGGCCCTTCACATCGTCGCCCAGCAGTTCCGTCGTCCACTTTGCACCGCGAAAGTTCTCCATCGCCGTGTACACGTTGTCGGGGAGATACCGCTCCGCCTGACGCAGGTTCTTGATCTTCGAGGTCTCGCCGTGCAGACCGCTCTTGAAGATCGAGTACAGCACCATATACGGGTTCGCATCCGGGCCCACCGAACGGACTTCGACGCGCGCCGACTTCTCGTTGCCGATCGGAATGCGGATCATCGAGCCGCGGTCCGTCGCCGAAGCCTTGATCTGGTTGGGCGCTTCAAAGTGTGGATCGAGCCGGCGATAAGCATTCACGCTCGCATTCAGCAGCAGACAGATGTCGTTGCCGTGCGTCAAAATGCGGTCGACAAACTTCCATGCAAAGGGCGAAACCTTCTCGTCGCCTTTCGGGTCCCAGAACAGGTTCTTCCCACCCTTGGTGATGGAAACATTGGTGTGCATGCCGCTGCCGTTGACGCCGACGACCGGTTTGGGAAGGAAGCTCGCCGTCATGCCCATCTGCGTCGCCACCTGGCGGCAAATCAGCTTATAAAGCTGGATGGTGTCCGCGGCCCCAACCACTTCGTTGTACGAGTAGTTGATCTCGAACTGGCTGGGCGCAACCTCGGGATGGTCCTTTTCGTTCTCGAAGCCCATCGCGCGCTGGACTTCGGCCACCGTGTCGATGAACTCGCGTAGCGGATCGCCGGGCAGCGAATGGTAGTAGCCGCCCTTGTTCACGTACTCGAAGCTGCCCGTCTCATGGAACCGGCGCTCGGCATCGATGCCTTCAAACAGAAAGCCTTCAATTTCGTTTGCCGCATTCAGCGTGTAGCCGTTCTTATCGAACATCTCCTGCGAAAAGCTCTTCAGCACGCCGCGCAGGTCGCCGGAGTAATGCCCGCCGTTCTTGTCGATGACTTCGCCAAATACCAGCACTTTACCGGCGCCGAAAACGTCGGCAGGAGTCCAGTAGAACGCGCTCCAATCCAGCGCGAGACGCAAATCGCTTTCGCGCTGTGCCGTAAATCCGCGGATCGAGGAACCGTCGAATGTCAAATTGTCGAAGCTCTTTACCAGAAACTTCTTGTCGTAGTCCAGCATATGCAGCCGGCCTTCGAGGTCGGAGAACACGACGGTCACGGCCTTGATGCCCTTCTCATCGTTCAGGTACTTCAGACGCTCTTCTTGAAGCACGTCCATGGCAACGCGCCTCTTGCGCTGGTCCTTGGCCCTCAGGTTCAACTCTTCCATCTCTTCGTAAGACAGCTCCAGAAAACTGCGATAATCGGTCGACATAAACACTCCTTCAAGCGGCAGCGGTCGCTACCTGGTGATTTTGATTTGCCTGATGCGGTCACTGCTGGGGTTTACGGGGAATGTGACGGTATTGCTGCCATATTCAAATTACCAGAAACCCGCCGTCAAATCACCAAAAGCCTCTGCAACGGCCACGTTTGTTAAAACTCCATCCCGCTCGGCCCGATTGGAACCCGCATCCGGCCCAACATGCGATAATTTGATTGGACTGCGTTACCTCGCAGTCGTTGGCCGCATCGGCTATCCACTCGGAGGGTTTCAGACATTGGGCATGAATATGGTTCCTACGCGCCTTTTTTTCACCAAGGGCGTTGGCAAACACAAGGAGCGCCTGACCTCCTTTGAAATGGCGCTTCGCGACGCAGGCATTGCCGCGCAAAACCTTGTGCGCGTCTCCTCGATTTTTCCGCCGCACTGCAAACTGATCCCGCGCAAAGAGGGCCTGAAGTATCTCAACCCCGGCGAAGTCGTCTTCGCGGTGGTCGCCGAGAACTCCACGCGCGAGGCGCACCGCCTCGTCGTCTCGTCCATCGGCGTTGCCATCCCGACAGACAAGAGCACCTACGGCTACCTCTCCGAGCACCACAGCTTCGGCGAAACCGAAGACCAGGCCGGTGATTACGCCGAAGAACTCGCCGCAGAAATGCTCGCCACAACTCTCGACGTCGACTTCGACCCCGACAAAAGCTGGGACGAGAAGAAGGAAATCTACCGTATCTCCAACAAGATCGTCCGCACGGCGAACGTTACGCAGTCCGCCGTCGGCGCCAAAAACGGCCACTGGACGACGACCATCGCCGCGGCAATTTTACTGTTCGACGATAAGTAATGTTTGAGACAGACCTGGAAGGCGCTGGCTCAGTCCAGCGTCTTCTCAGCACCAGTGCTAACATGGTCATGTCGAGGTGACCAATGGCAGGCGCAGCGCTTTCATCACGTCGCTCCACTCCAACCCCATCCCTATCACTTGCCAAAGCGAAGGCGACGCTGTCTGCTGTCGTGGATAGTGTCCAGGAAAAACGTCTCCCGGTGACGATCCTACGCAGGGGTGTTCCAGTTGTCCAAATCATACCCTTTCCGGAAACCCCGTTTCCGAAGCTCCGCGGATCAATGGCAGGAACCGCGCGCGAGTTAGGCGACATTGTTTCGCCTATCGGCATCGAGTGGACAGTTGGAGATGAGTAACGAAGTTTTGCTCCTGGACACACATATCTGGTTTCGCTACCAGGTCTTCCCGAAGTTGCTTCGTCGATCGGCAGCCGATGCTATCGATCGAGCGGCCCTCCTTCATGGCGTCCATGTGTCGGTCATATCAGTGTGGGAGCTGACTATGCTCGAGCGGGATGGGAAACTGGAACTTCAGGGAGGAGCCCAGGAATGGTCGCGCCAAGCGCTCTCGAAGCCGGGCATTTCTCTACTTGCGTTTTCTCCCGCAATCGCTGTCGCGTCGGTTCACCTGCCTGAGCCAATGCACAAGGACCCCGCCGACCGAATCCTTGTGGCTTCGGCTCGCGTCGAACAAATGACCTTGGTCACCTCCGACAAGAAAATTCTGAGCTTCGCAAAAAGCACAGGCCTCACCTGCCTGCGGGGCTGATCGTAGAAGGATTAATATGCCCGCTAACCTCACCCGCGTAGCCCTCATCCAAATGTCCTGCTCGCCCGACACGCAGGCCAATCTCGACAAAGCCGTTGCCCGCGTCCGCGAAGCCGCGCTCGCCGGCGCCAAGCTCATCTGCCTCCCCGAGCTTTTCCGCGCGCAATACTTCTGCCAGCGCGAAGACCACGCCCTCTTCGCGACGGCCGAGCCCATCCCCGGCCGCTCGACCGCCGCGCTGAGTGAGGTCGTCCGCGAACACAGCCTGGTCGTCATCGCCAGCCTCTTCGAGCGCCGCGCGCCTGGCCTCTACCACAACACCGCGGCCATTCTCGACCACGCTTCCACCAATCCCGACAACATTCTCGGCGTCTATCGCAAGATGCACATCCCCGACGACCCGCTCTACTACGAAAAGTTCTACTTCACCCCCGGAGACATTGGCTTCCAGGCCCAGAAGACATCCGCCGGGCCCATCGGCACCCTCGTCTGCTGGGACCAGTGGTACCCCGAGGGCGCGCGCATCACCGCACTCAAGGGCGCCGAAACGCTCTTTTTCCCCACCGCCATCGGCTGGCACCCCAGCGAGAAGGTCGAGTTCGGCGAGCGCCAGTACGACGCCTGGCAAACCATCCAACGCGCCCACGCCATTGCGAACGGAGTCTTCGTCTGCGCAGTCAACCGCGTCGGCCACGAGCACGGCGACGTGACTCATAACGGCGTCAACATGCCCGGCCCCGGCTCGCACACGCCCCAAGACGGCCTCGAATTCTGGGGCGGCTCCTTCATCGCGGACCCCTTCGGCCGCATTCTCGCCAAAGCCTCGCACGACAAGGAAGAAATCCTCTACGCCGATCTCGACTCCGCCGAAGTCGAAACCACTCGCCAGCACTGGCCGTTCCTCCGCGACCGCCGCATCGACGCCTACGGTGGCATCACCAGCCGCTTCCTCGACTAAAGGGAAACCCTCGTCTTTTTCGAGCGCGGCAACTCCAGTTCCACATCTACGGCTACGTCCTCATGCCGGCGCACATTCACCTTCTTCTCAGCGAGCCACCGGAGATGAAGTTAAGCGGCATCTTCCGCGCACCGCCTTCTATCCGATTCTTGTTCATCGGCACGCAGTTTCGATCCACGCTTCCTCCCCACATTCAGTCGCCCTCATGCAGTTGCGCTTCTCTTCACTCGCCGTGACCAGCTCGTGACGGGACTTGTACCCGTGAGAGTGCGCCCTGCTGGGCGCACCAGGATACAAGGTCCGGGATTTATCCCAGACCTAAAACCTGCCACGACTTCGGCTTTAGACTCGACCGCGGGACGTGCCCTCTTTCTTGGCGGCCATACACCATCGGCAACTACTCTAGTTAGCCGTGCGACAAAGTAAGATAGGCAACGTGAAATCGCAGATCGAACACTCGCTATTAGCCACGCTTACTCTGTTCCTCTTGGCGAGCCCAATCCTTCACGCGCAGACGATCTCGCCGGTCGCCATCCACGTCGACCTCGCAAAATCGATCGGCGCATACAAACCCATCTACGCCTGGTTCGGCTACGACGAAGCGAACTACACGACCATGCAGCACGGCGGGCAACTGCTCACCGAGTTGCACAACCTCGCGCCTGTGCCCGTCCACATCCGCGCGCACCATCTGCTCACCTCCGGCGACGGCAAGCCCGAACTCAAATGGAGTTCCACCAACGTCTACACCGAAGACGCCAACGGCAAGCCCGTCTACGACTTCAAAATCCTCGACGGCATCTTCGACGCCTACAAAGCCGCGGGCGTTCGCCCCATGGTCGAGCTCGGCTTCATGCCCGAGGACCTAGCCGCCGACCTGCCCAACCGCCACGAGCCGTACCAGGTCCACTACCCTGCGAACACCATCTCCGGCAAGTCGCAAAACCCGCCCAGGGACTACGCGAAGTGGGGTGAACTCGCGCGCGTCGTCACCGCGCATCTGGTCGCGCGCTACGGCAGAGCCAACGTCGCGCAGTGGACCTTCGAAGTGTGGAACGAGCCCGACATCGACTATTGGCACGGCACACCGGAGGACTACTACAAGCTCTACGACTTCGCCGCCGCCGGCGTCCGCGCCGCGCTGCCCGAAGCGAAGATCGGCGGCCCGGCCTCCACCAGCCCGCGCAGCGACCGCGCTTATGCGTTCCTCCGTGGCTTCCTCGACCACATCGACGCCAGCGACAAAATCCCACTCGACTTCATCTCTTTCCACGCCAAAGGCCAGCCCACATTCCGCGACGGCAAGGTGACAATGGGCCTCAACCGCGAACTCACCGACGTCGACCGTGGCTTCTCGCTCATCGCGAAATACCCTCGCTTCGCGCACCTCCCCATCATTCTCAGCGAGGCCGACCCCGAGGGCTGCGCGGCCTGCTCCTCGAAGGTCAACCCGGCCAACAACTACCGCAACGGCACGCTGTATCCCGCGTACACGGCCACCGCCTTCAAGTCCATCTTCGACCTCCAGGACCGCCGCCACGTCGACCTCATCTCGATGCTCAGTTGGTCGTTCGAGTTCGAAGACAAGTCCTACTTCGAGGGTTTCCGCTCGCTCGCCACCAACGGCATCGACAAGCCGGTGCTCAACATCTTCCGCATGTTCGGCCTCATGTCGGGCGACCGCGTCGGCACCACCAGCACCGGCGCGGTTCCACTGGAAACGCTGCTCGCCACCGGCGTCCGTGGCACGCCCGACGTCGATGCTTTCGCGACGAAATCCAGCCGCGAAGCCGCGGTCATGCTCTGGAACTACCACGACGCGGATGTCCCCGCCGAACCTGCTCCCGTCACCGTCACCATCGCCGGCATTCCCGCCGGAATCCATCGCGTGCTGATGCAGCACTACCGCATCGACCGAAGCCACAGCAACGCCTACACCGTATGGCTGGCGATGGGCTCACCGCAGCAGCCGACGCCGGAGCAGTACGCCACATTGCGCAGCGCGGGGCAGTTGCAAACCCTCACCAGTCCCATCTGGCTGGACGTAAAAGACGGCAGCGTTCAATTATCCACGGACCTGCCGCGCGAGGCAATCTCGCTGCTGCGCCTGAGCTGGTGACTGGCCGTCAGGGTTTGGCGGGTGCGGCCTGCGTATCTTTCGCCGCCATCCGCGCCACTTTTTCGCGGTGTTTGCGAACGTAGTGGGCCGCAAGGTCGGGGTAGAACTCGCGGATCGACGAGAAGATCACGTCGCGCATCGCCGAGTAGCCGAACTTCTCCGCCAGCGCGCCGAACGTCGTGGCGCCGGGCGGGTAGTACGTCCGCGAGATGACCTGGGTAAGAACCTTGCCGCCCAGCCCTGCGATGTTCGGCGTCTGCCTTCCGCCATACGTCCGCGCAACGCCCTGCCGGCTGATGATGTAAAGGACGCGGATCGGAATGGAGTGCCCGCTGCCCAGCGGATAGAAGCGCGTGTCCTCGTGCAGCAGGCTGGGCAATAGCCACGCCGAAAGGTAGGTGCCGTCGGTCTTATCGAGGAAGCCGCGCCAGGTGTAGGCGTAGAAGCCGTCCACGCCTTTGCCCAGCGCGGGATGCTCGGTAAGCCCCTCGGCCGTCAGGGACGTCAGGCCGAGAAAGATGAAGCTGGAATAGTCGGTAGCCTGGTGCGTTGCGACGGTGAAGTTGTACTTCCACCCCGGAGGATGCGGCTTGGCGCCGACCGAAACCGAGCGGAAGTTCGGCATGAAACCCAGAATTCGCTGCGGCTGCTGGCGCTCCAGCGGAATGGGATTGCCGTCCTTGTCTACGGGCACATTCGGCTTCGGTTTCTTGTCCGTTTGCTGAGCGGCTTGTGTCGATTGCTGCGCCGCCTGGTCGCCGTCGAAAGCGTCATTGACCGAACTTCTCAAAAGCGCCGCCTGCGGATCGAGGTTCAGGGTCGGATAACTCGTTGCGTCAGCCATCAGAGCGGCCGAGGGCGCGTCCGGCAGTGCTTGTTGAGCGACAGCCGGGACAGCCAACGCAACGAAGGCAATCGCGGCGAACGGAATGAAGATAGAGCGGAGCTTAAGCAACAAGTTTTCCTGTATCGAGTCGGAGTGGAGACCTATGCGTTAGCCCGGATTTCTCACGAGCGATTATGTATTGGCTAAAAAATATATAGCAAAAGGCCGTATTTTCTGTCATAACAGCGTTGTCAAGACGAAGTTA
>Ga0209483_1001468_pt1 | contig 17786 bp, 14 predicted proteins | sample NGEPerA_FD_184508 | JGI IMG/M metagenome (GOLD analysis project Ga0209483, IMG submission 184508) | Arctic peat soil microbial communities from the Barrow Environmental Observatory site, Barrow, Alaska, USA - NGEE PermafrostL2-A... | ecosystem: Environmental > Terrestrial > Soil > Wetlands >... | reverse complement strand
CTATACGCCAGTTCTATCATGGGTGGGCGTATCCCGCTGGGAGTGCGGGAGGCGGTCGCGGCGGGCGAGTGAAAGGATGTAGAGTGCGTGATCGCTTCGGCGACGACTCTCATCCCCTCTCCCCGATACGCCGGGGGAGAGTAGGGGGGCCTTGGCGTGGAGGGTTTTCTGGAAATCCAACCCCCACCCGGGACTTCCCCCATTAAGGTCTCGCCCGTCTTTCCGCGGCGCTCACCCCGCGCTCACCATCGCCAAACTTTCGATCGACTGGTTGCTGCTACCATAGGCGCTGACTACCCCGGGATAGACCTGCTCGGCCGCGATGCGATAGGTCCAAGGCTGTGTGTAGGTGTGAGCGGCGGTGATGGTGTAGGTGCCGTCGGGGTTGGCTGTGACGGTGAGGTTTGGACTCGGCGGGGAGCCGTCGCCCCAGTCGATGGTGTTGGGGACGTCAGAGGCGTTGGTCACTGTGCCCACCACGCCGTTGAAGGGAACATTCGGGGCCAGATCCAGCGTGACGCCGCCGGGGGTGATGGCTGGCGTGACGGTGATGGTGGTGGTTGTGCTGCCCAGGCTGTCGCTGCCGAAGTCGGAAGAGGGATCGCCGCGCGTGAAGGTGATGGTCACGGGGTATGTGGTCGGCGCCTCCGAAAAACTTTGATAGGCGTGGGTTGCGGTTGCGACGTATTGCCCGTTAACGATGCTGACGCTAACGGTGCCGTTGTCGTTGCCGCCGACATTACCGCTCGAACCGGTGACAAATCCTTGGACCGGGTCGCCCCAGCTGATGTCGGCATAAACCGCGGCGGCACTGTTGGCGTCAGTGGGATAGCCAGACAGGGTGGCCAGCGTGGCGGTGAAGTCGGAGTGGTCCGGGACATCGCTCTGCGCCAGCGGCGTCACGGTAACGCCCGCCGGAACGGTGGGCACGACGGGGCCGGTCACATGCGCAGTGGTCAGCAGGCGACCGGTGTAGCCGGTCTGCGGGAAGAAATTGCCGATTACGCCCGGTGGCGAGGGCAATGGGTCATATCCGACGGCGGCAGTCACGTTGACGGTATAGTTGCCGGCGGTGTAATAGGTGTGGCTCCCGCTGATCTGAAATTTGTTGAGGCCGACGGTTTTAACGTCGGCATAGGAATGAAACTGATCGCCCCATTCAATGCCGACAAGGGTTGGCGCGGGATACATGGTGAGGGTTCCGATCACGCCGGTAAAGGCCTGCCCGGTGGAGGCGGTAAGCACGACGGCGCCAGGGCTGGCGTCCGCGACGACGATGCGCTGCTGGAACGGCTGGCCGATCGTTTTGCCGGTGGCGGGGTCGATGAAATGGCCGGTGACATGATACGTTCCGTCGGCGGCGTAAACATGCTTCGTATCGGCGTTGGCGTTGATGTAGGCGCCGCCGCCGTTCAGGGTGGCGGGCTGGTTGTTCTCCCACTGGCCATCGCCCCAGTTGATATCGAAATTAACAGCCGGGAGCTTGGAGGGAACGCCGGTGAGGTAGGCCAGATCTTCCGGCAGCGACAGCGCCACGCCCGGCTGCTGCGGAAGGGTGCCGGGCGGGGCGGTGGTCAGCAGCGGCAACTTTGCCGGATGCTTTTTGGCGGGGGAGACGATCACATAGTCGGTGATGATCCCTTGCTGGGAGCCGGCCGGCTGTCGACCCAGCTGCACCGTCACATGGTACGAGCCCGGGGTTGTATAAACGTGGTCGCCGCTGACGAGGGTGGTTGTGGCGGCCGCCGTGGGGGAGTTGCGCGATGGCCCGGCGAGGGATGGGGCGGAGCCTGAGCCATCGCCCCAGTTAATCATCAAGCCGGTGGCATCAATGCCGACAGCGTTGATAGCACCCAGGCGCGCGAGGAAATCGCGTCCGGCGATTGCGTGAATCGTGTGCCCCTCGGAGACATGGACGGACTCTTTCAGCGTGCCGACGGATTGGCCGGCATCGGCGATGTTGATGCTGACCTGGAATACGCCGGCCTTGGCAAAGATGTGATCCGCCGAAACCAAGAGGGCATCGGGATTGTGGGGATCGAGGGTGAAAGGGCCGCCGCTTTGGTTGGGTAAGCTGCCGTCGCTCCAATTCACCACGGCGGTCAGATTGGGCAAAACGGCTGACGGATCAGTTGTATGAACGATGGCGATTGGAGTAGAGCCAATGGGAACCTCCAATATTCCGTGAAGCCCGGCTGGCGGGCGCGAAAGTGTGATGGGATGGGCCGCTGCCGACAAAAGCTGGCGCGGCTCAAGCAATTCAATGGCGCGGGCGCCACCGCGTGATGCTGTTTTCTTCATAAGGAATCCCATCTTACGATGATCGACGAAACGACCGGCAAAAATGAAGGCCGGGGATGCCAGGCAGAAGTTGCCCAAATTCGCCCAATGCCGCCGTTACGATAGTGGCCGGGATGGCTGGAAATCTTCCCGACATATGTTGGAGGGTGAGAGGCCCTTGTTTGTGCCACCCTCGTGTTAGGCGATTGGCGCGCCTTCACTCGCGTTTGCCGGAAAGTCGCCTTACACTCCCGGCGTTCTGATACCTCATTCAATCCCGGTGCCCATGAAACGATTTTCCCTGCTCCCAGCGTCCCTGTCGGCTCTCGTATTCTGCTGCATTGTCGTCGGCGGCGCACGCACCGCGGACGTGCCGCTGGATAAGGTCAATCGCATACCGCCCAAAGGCGTGACCGTTCCGGCGGCGGATCGCGCGGAGCTGGAGGCGGGGCTCAAGGAGCTTGCCGGCGAGATCACGGCGATTCGCCAGCAGGGGAGCAAGCCGACGCGCGCCAAGCTGCCGGGCACCGCGCTCGATTCCTCCGACCTGCTGCCGGATGTGGAGATTTATTACAACGCCGTCCATTATGCGCTGGCGTATGATGAGTTTTTCCGCGCGGGGGATATTGCCAAGGGGAAGGCATTGCTGAAGGAAGGGCTTGGGCGGGCCCGTGCGCTGCGGGCGGGGAAACCGGGCTGGCTTGCGCAATCGGGGCCGGTCGTGCGGGGGTATGTGTCGAAGATTGACGGCTCGGTGCAGCCGTACGGGTTGGTGATTCCGGCAACCGTCGCGCAAAACCCCGACACGCCGCATCGGCTGGACATCTGGTATCACGGGCGCGGCGAAGCGCTCAGCGAAATCAACTTCATTTCCGAACGCGAAAAATCTCTTGGCGATTTCGCGCCGGCCAATACGATCGTGCTGCATCCCTATGGCCGGTATTGCAACGCCAATCGATTTGCCGGCGAAGTCGATACGTTCGAGGCGATGGATAACGTGAAGAAGCGGTACGCGATCGATCCGAATCGCATCCTGGTACGCGGCTTTTCGATGGGCGGGGCTTCTTGCTGGATGTTCGCGACGCATTATTCGGGGCTATGGGCCGCCGCCGCGCCGGGCGCGGGGTTCAGCGAAACCTCCGGGTTCCTCAACATCCGCGATCTCTCAACGATCCCGTGGTATCAGCAGAAATTGTGGCATCTTTACGACAGCACGGACTACGCCATCAACTTGTCCAATTGCCCGACGGTCGCCTACAGCGGGGCGGCGGACCATCAGAAGCAAGCCGCCGACGAAATGGCCGCGGCGCTGGCGAAGGTCGGGATCGAACTGGTGCATGTGATCGGGCCGGGAAAGACGGGGCATTGGTATGAGGCCACGGCAAAAGTGGAAGTGGCCCGGCGGGTCGATGAACTGGCGGCGATTGGGCGCAATCCAACGCCCCGACATATTCGCTTCACCACCTGGTCATTGAAGTACAACCAGGTTCGCTGGCTGCGAATCGACGCGATGGAGCATGAGTGGGAGCGGGCGGAGATTTCCGCGGATGTGCGGTCGCCGTACCAATTGGACGTTGCCACGCGGAACGTGACGGCGTTTACGGTTTCCTTCCCGCCCGGCGCCAGTCCATTTGCGCTGCCGGGTGTGGGGAATGTTCCCAAGGACGCGGCCAACGCGGGCAAGCCGTTCGTGGCGATCGATGCAAACCAGGCCGGCGCCGATTCGCCAGCTCTTTCCGTGCAGATGGCCGACTTGCGCGGCGGGCCGCTTCGTTCCGACCGCTCGTGGGTCGCCCACTTTCATAAAGCCAACGGCCATTGGGCCCAAGGATCGCTCCCCGCCGACGGCCTGCGCAAGCGCCACGGCCTGCAAGGCCCGATCGATGACGCCTTCATGGATTCGTTCATCATGGTCAAACCCACCGGCAAGCCGATCAACGACGCCGCCAGCAAATGGGTCGCCGGCGAACAGCAACACGCCATCGAGCACTGGCGCCGGCAATTTCGCGGCGAGGCGCGGGCGAAGGATGATGTGGCCATTACCGATACCGACATTGCCAACTCAAACCTCGTGCTATGGGGCGATCCATCCAGCAACAAGATTCTGGCAAAGATCGCCGGCAAATTGCCGATCCGTTGGGATGATACGGAGATTCATGTCGCCGGCAAAACCTACCCCTCGGCCAGCCATGTGCCGGTGATGATCTATCCCAATCCCCTCAATCCCAATCGCTACGTCGTTGTCAACAGCGGCTTCACCTTCCGCGAGTACGACTACGAGAACAACGCCCGTCAAACGCCCAAGCTGCCGGATTGGGCGATCGTGGACATCACCATCCCCCCCAGCGCGCAGCGGCCCGGCGGTATTCCCGCGGCCGGGTTCTTCGGGGAACTGTGGGAATTGGTTGACGTAAAATGATTTACAATCGTGAAATGCTTTTCGCGTAACATATCAATTGACCCATGGCCGATTCTCCCGCCCAACCCAATCCTCCCGCAAGCGCGGCGTTTCCATCGCCCAAGCGCAAAAAAAAACGTTGGGTCCTACGCACGCTCGCCGTGGTGGTGATCCTTCTGTTATTGGTGGCGTTGGTGGTTCAGATCGTGCTTTGGACGGATCTGCCGCGCGGGCTGGTGGTCGGGCAGCTTGAGAAACAACTGGGGCTGCGCGTGTCGGCGGGTTCGTTGTCCACCGGTTGGCTGGGTCATACGCATCTCAAAAACGTCACGCTGGGTCTGCCGCTCTCGAAGAAGGCATTCCTGAATGTCCCGACGATGGACGTTCGCAACACCTCGCTGCTGGGGATTTTGATTGGCCGGCCCGTCTCGGTGCAATCGATCGAATTGGACAATCCGCATCTGTACGTCCTCCAGGACAAGGCCGGTCGATGGAATCTGCAGGATGTGGCGGAGTTGCTGCAGCGCGTCGTCGGAAAAAAAACCGCCCAGCAGGCGGCGTCTCCCGCGCTGCCGATCGTCAAGCTCGCCAATGGAATCGTCACCATCACCGACAACAAGGGGCGCGGCACCGATGTCGAGCCGTTGAGCGTGTACGGGCGGCCCGATTCGGCGGTGGAATGGAAGTACGATGTCAACATTTCCAAGCGCGTGGCGATTACGGGCCGACTTGTGCCCGGCGGAAACTGGGCGCACGAAGTGGCATTGCAGGTTCAGGACATTGGCGCATGGACCAAGCCGTGGGTGAAGGATTTCCCGGCGGTGGTGATTGACGTCGATTGGCGCGGCGCGCTGAGCACGGGCGGAGTGGGAGGTCGGCTGGATATCAATAAATTCGACCTGGGCTTCAAGGCCGGCGCCATCCGCGCCAGCGGCGCGCTGGCCGCCAGCTTTGACGGCGCCACGCTGGGCATTCACCCGGATAATTTGAATATCGAGGCCCGGCAGTTCGCCGCCGATGCGGGCACGACCAACACGTCCCAGGCCTCTTCGGCGGCGTCGTCGTCAGCCGCCTCCAGCTCTCCGGTCACTTCCCAAAAACAAGACGCCCGGCTCCTCAAGGCGACTCTCGCCTCGGGGCTGCTCACATTCGGCAGCGTCACCCGGCAGATCAAGGCCCAGCCGGTACTCATCGACCTGTTCGGCGGTCCGCTCACCGTCTCCGCCGACTACGACTTGAACACCCAGTCCGGGCAGATCAACGCCGCATGGAATCAACTGGCGCTTCCCGGCCAGATCACCCACAGCGGCAAATTTTCGGCGACGCTGCGCAAGCCATTCCCCAACCGGATCGTGGTGGACGGGACCGTTAATTCCGACGGCAACACGCCGACGGGCCCGTGGATCGCGGACGCCAAATTCGGCGCGACGGGGGCGTCGTTCGTCGATTTTGACTGGCACGTCAATACCGGCAAGTTTGAGTGGCTGCGGCGCGGCGAGGGCGTCGATCTCAATGGCCTGGCCCTCAGCGGCGCCCTGCGCGACCAAACGCTGACGCTTCGCTCGATCTCGTTGCCCAGGCAAGGCCTGCTGCAAGGGGACGGCTCGTATCATTTTGCCGGCAACCACGCCTGGTTCGCCAACCTCCGCGGCCAGCACTGGCCCTTCCACCCCATCGAAGGCACGCAACTGGCCTTCGAGCTTAAATCGCGCGGCGACAGCAAAATCATCACGCTCGATGACTTCATCCTCAAAAGCCCCGATGTCCGCTTCAGCGCCAATGGAACGTACCGGCTGGGCGAGCCCAAGCCGCTGAATCTGCAGATTACCATTAAGAACGCCCCGCCCACCGCCGCGCCCGCTGCCGTCGCTTCCAGCCCGCAAGCCAAGATTCTCAACGGCACCATCGAAGGCCATGCGAATCTCGTCGGCACCGTCAGCCCGCTCAATTTATCGATGAAGGGCAATCTCACCGGCCGCGAGATCGACATTCGCGGACATCATCTGGGCGACGTGAATCTGCAACTGTCCAACCAAAGCCGCATTGATGACAACGGCGTCTTCGTCTATACGCGGCAACTCAAGCTCCTGCGCGGCGAGTGGAGCATCGATGGGATTTACGTATTCAATTCCGATGGCCTGAACATTGATGTGGGCGTCAATGGTTTATCGCTCGCCGACGCCGCCACGCTGGCCGGCCAAAGCGGCTTGGCCGGGGCGCTCGATGGGCAGATGAGCATCTTCGTGCCGGGCCTCAACCCCCGGCCCAGCCATCTGAAGGTTCCGCCTGCGTCTTTCAAGGTTCATAACGTCAATGCACGCGGCGTGCTCATTGATGAAATCGATGCGACCGTCGCCCTGGACGAGGGCAACCTGCGCATCATGCCGATCCGCATGAAGCGCGGCAAAGGCAGCGGCGACGCGCGGCTGGCGCTGAACATCGGCGATATCCGCCGGATCGACGTCGGCGCGACGCTGGCGGCCTGGCCGGTGGATATCCCCGGCGCCAACGCCCATGCCGACGCGTGGGTGGGAATCCCCGATGCGGTGGTCCTGCTGCCCGACGCGAAGTCTGTCAATCCCGCCGCCCGCAAGCTGCGCATCACGGCCCGGCAGATCGATCTGCACGCCTCCACTTCCTTCAAGGGCGATGCCGTCGGCCAGGTAATCGCCCATGCGGGCATCTACGAGCGCACGGTGGATCTGCGCAGCTTCAATATGCGATTGCTCGGCGGGCGGGTGGATGGGCAAGCCGTGGCCAGCCTGGATGATCTGCTGGGCGCCAAGGGCGAATTCACCTGGGAGCGGCTCGATCTTCAAAAGCTGGCATTGAGCTTCCCCGTGCTGAAAGACCTGAGCGGCCGCGTCACCGGAGATGCGCGGCTCGCCCCGGCCACCGTGCCGCGCCCACGCGAGCCATTGGCGCTGGTGATCACCAGCACCATCGAAAACGGCAAATGGCGCACGGTGCCGATCAAGGACTTGCGCGTGGCCGCGTATCTTGGGCCTAATGCCGACGATCCCGAAGCCGGCTGCCGCGTGGTGATGGAGGACAGCGCCACCGAGCCCAGCTTCGTTCATCTTGCCGATGGCACCGTGCAGCTTTGGGGGCGATTTGGATCGCATCGGGCCGGGATGACCAGCACGCAAGGGCAGTTTTCGTTCAAGAATCTCGAACTTGACGATCTGGTGCATGCGTTCATGCCCAAGGCGGCCACGATGCCAGGCAAACTCAGCGGGAACCTGATGCTGCTGCGCTCGCCCAAGCCCGTGGCGCTGCCGGCTAGGCTGGCGATGGCCAAAATGTTCCCCGCGCCCCCGGTGCAGCCACTTTCTCCCGACAAAAGCCCCGGCGCCGATGCGCCGCTGCTCGAGCAACTGATCCAGCCGCTGTACGGCGAAGGCAAGGTTTCGATTGCCAACGCCGACCTGGGCAATTTCGGACCCATCGCCGCACTTTATAACTTCATGCACTTCCAGGGCGGTGCCGTCCCGGAAGGGCGCGGCAGCGCGCAGTTTCACCTGGAGCGCGGCACCTTCACCGTCGAACGCATGCGTTATTTCAACCGCGGCACCGAAATCCGTGCCATCGCCGCCGTCAAGCAGATCTGGAATATCCCTAACAGCCCCTTCACCGCCTCGGGGCTGGGCACGGCCCAACCGCTGGCGAAGGTGAAACTGCCCTTCCTGGCCGATTTTGGCGGGGCGCTCAATGCCATTCAGTCCAGCTTGAAGCTCACCGGCGTGCGCGTGGAAGGAACGCTGGCCAATTACAGCATCGTCGGGCCGCTGGGGCTTACCGACGTGGGCGATGAATTACAGCATTTGCTGGTCGGAGAAGTCAAAGCCGACACGGCGGGCGGGGCGGGAGGATAAGACGGGTTTATTTTTTTGATATTTAGGACTTGCTTTTCGTGGACGGCCCCATTATGTTTGTATTCACATTTCCGTATTCGCGTAGTGCGAGTGTTTTGACTTTGGAGGTTCGCATGTCATATGTCGCTTCAAGTTTGCCGCGTAGAACGCTTCGTCGCGCTTTTACGCTCGTTGAGTTGCTCGTGGTGATCGGGATCATCGCGCTTCTCATCAGCATTTTACTTCCGGCCCTCCAGCAGGCGCGTGCGTCGGCAAATGGCACCAAATGCGAGTCCAATTGCCGAACGATTATGCTCGCTTTCATCATGTGGGCGGGTGATCACCATAACCAAATGCCGGGCACCATCTACGGGGCCGACGGCAATCCCGACCACGACGATTGGCTTTATGGGCCTTATGGCGCCAATGGCTTTGCCGACGCGCCGCAAGCCGGCACGATTTATTCCTACCTCAAGACGCCGGAAGTATATGTTTGTCCCCAGGCACAAGCCAATGGCAAGGGTTCCTTCGGCGGGAGCAATGCAACTTTCGACTACGCCTTCTTTGCGATCTTCGCTGGCGCTAAGCTGACGAGCATTCCCAACGAAAGCACTCTAACCCAGCTTGCCGCCCAAAACTTTCGTACCAGCCAGGAGCCCACCCCAATTATCTGTCACGAAGACTCTTATCAGTTCAATGGCACGAACATTGAGGGCGATCACGGCAACGTGGACCAAATAACCCACATCCATTTTCATGGCGGCTATTATGCCAGTATCGACGGCTCAGCGCATTGGGTACTCGAACCCGATGTATTGAATACTTGGGCCAACGGGTGCTGGCAGTGGACCACGCGAACTCCTCACGCCAACATGCTATCGCTGGGCCAAGGCAATCCCGGCCCCGACCCGACTTATGGCTGGTGGAATACCCAATGAAGGGTAATAATATACTTGACGTACTCCCCCACAAGTGCTAGTATATGGGCATGAGTGGTAAGAATAACAATAACGCGAGCGAACTGCCAAACCCGCAAACCCTCATGGAAGCCGTCCGCGTTTTTGCGGATCAAGATATCGCGCTTCGCTGTATGTCGGCGCTTCGCTGGCCGTTCGGGCACGTCTGCTGCCCGCGTTGCGGCTCGGAGCGCGTCCGCTTCATCGGAACCCGGCGCGTGTGGGAGTGCCGCGAGGATCATCCCTGTAAGCGATTCTCCATCAAGACTGGAACCGTCATGGAAGACAGCCCGTTGCCGCTAGATACGTGGCTATGCGGGTTTTGGCTGGAAGCGAACGCGAAAAACGGCATCAGCAGTTACGAGGTTCACCGGGCTTTGGGAATCACGCAAAAGTCCGCGTGGTTTATGATGCACCGGGTTCGCCTTGCAATGCAGACCGGCAGCTTCACGAAAATGGGCGGAAGCGGTGGAACGGTTGAAGCCGATGAAACTTTTATCGGCGGCAAGGCCCGGAACATGCACAAGGATCGCCGGGCGCGAGTAATCATTGGCACTGGCGTTGCCGGCAAGACGGCGGTTATGGGACTGCTGGATCGGCACAGCGAGAAGGGCAAGAGCAAGGTGCGCACGTTCGTTGTGTCCAACACTAAGCGCAAGACGCTCACGCCTATCGTCCGCGAGCACGTTGAGGCGGGCACGAACGTCTACACCGACTCGCTTGCCAGCTACACCGGGCTGGCCCCGGACTTCGCGCATGACTTTGTTAATCACGCGGAAATGTACGTCAAGGACAATGTTCACACGAACGGGTTGGAAAACTTCTGGGCGCTCTTCAAGCGGTGCATCAAGGGCACGCACGTTTCCATTGAACCGTTCCACACGTTCCGTTACCTTGACGCGGAAGCGTTCCGGTTCAACAACCGGGCCGACAATGACGGTGGACGGTTCATTGAAGCGGTCAAGGGCATCGGCGGCAAGCGGTTGACTTACAAGCGGCTCATCGGGGAGAATGAATCAGGAGAACGAATAGACGACGGCAACGGAGAGGCAAGCGAAAGCGTGCCGATGAACTGAAATGACGATGGCCGCAATCGCGGGCGATGATGTTCTGGGACTCGGCATCTACACGATTTCCGAGGCGGCTAAGTATGCGCGCGTATCTGCTATCAAGTTGGCGCGATGGATCATGGGAACCACCGATAGGGCCGCCGCCATTATCCCGGAAATCGACCCGGAGAAAAACCAAGACAAGCTTGTGACATTTCTGGACTTCGTGCAGGCGATGGCAATTCGGCAGATTCGGAAAACGCACAAGGTTCCGCTCGAAAAAATCCGCGAGACAATCGACATCGCAAAAAAAGACTTCAAGATAGATTATCCCTTTGCGCGGCGTCATATCACGAAATTGCTAGGGAATGAAATTAGCTTAGACATCACGGGATACGGGCTAATTGAAACAACCGGGGAGCACAGGAGGCAGTTTGAAATTCGCCCCGTTGTCGAGCCGTACTTGACTGATTTAAGTTTCGATACAAAGGGGTTGGCAAACATCTATGTGCCATATAACCACAAAGGATACAATATCGTTTTCGACCCGCGATTCCGGTTTGGGGAGCCTCTTGTGAAGCCCGCTCCCAAAAGCGGATCAAAACGCTGCCGTTACAGCGTAGTCGCACTTTGCAACGCCTATATCGCGGAGGGAAGTTTGGAGGCGGCGGCGCTGGCATACGGCGTTAGCCCAGAAGCGGTTGAAGCCGCCACTAAATACTACTTCGATTATTTGCAAACTATCGATGCAACGTGAATGATCCACTCAAGATTCTCTTTGACGAGAATTTTGGCGAGCCGCTCGTATCCGCTTTAGCTAAAATCATTGCGGAGTTCCATGATGAACCGTGTGAAATACGCCACGTATTTCACGTCATCCCGAGCGCCGGGAAAGACGAAGTTTGGATTACGAAAATTGCAAATGCCGGATGGATCGTGATTAGCGCGGACAGGGGGAAAGTGTGTGGCGGCGCTAAACTGCCCGACCTTTGCTGGCGCAACAATATTACTCACTTCCTCGCCAGCAGAACAGTCGCTCAGGGAAATCGCTTTGAAAGGTTGCGAGTCTTCGTGTCGGCATGGCCTCGAATTATCGTTGACGCGAGAAAGCAATCGGGGACACGCTTTTCTTTGCGCTATGACGGCAGAAATCGCAATATCGCGGTTGTTGAATGTTGCCCCGGAACTTTTACGCCAACCGCTGCCGCCGCCAAAAGATTGAAGTTTGATAGCCGCCCAAAGAAAAAACGACGATCGAGTTCTCCAAAGCGAACGGCCAAAGAAATTCCAGAAGATGAGCGACTTTTCCGGTGAACGGATGCCCGACAACACCCTCTACTACGGCGACAACCTTAAAATCCTTCGGGATTATGTTGCCGATGAATCAGTCGATCTTGTTTACCTCGATCCGCCCTTCAATTCTAATGCCGATTACAACGTGTTATTTGAAGAAAAGGGAGGCGAGAAGGCGCACGCGCAGATCAAAGCATTTGAGGATACTTGGGAGTGGGACACGGAAGCGCTCGCAAACTTCACTGAGGCCGTAGAGAACGGCGGCAGCCAAGTGGCGAGGGCGATGCTATCGCTAAGGTCGCTACTTGGCACAAGCGACATGCTTGCCTATCTGTCGATGATGGCCCCACGACTCATTGAATTGCGCCGCGTTATGAAGCGGACTGGAAGCATCTATCTGCATTGCGATACAACGGCAAGTCACTATTTGAAATTGCTCATGGACGCTGTTTTCCAGCCGGCGAATTTCCGTTCGCAAATTACCTGGAAGCGGACGAATGCTCATAGCGACAGCAAGGACTGGAGTGACGTTAGCGACATCATTTTGTATTCCGTGAAGGATCGCGCCAGCAGCTTTCGGTGGAATCCGATTTATCTGAAGCACTCCGATGAACACGTCAAAAGCAAATTTGCAAAAGAAGAGAATGGCCGATTTTATTCCCTCGGCGATATGACAAGTCCGCACCCACGCCCCAACATGATGTACGAATGGAAAGGCTTTCCATCCCCGCCAATGGGGTGGCGATACAGCAAGGATACGATGAAGGAATTGGACGCGGCTGGGCGCATTTGGTATCCAGAAGACAAAGGGAAGCGCCCCCGGCTAAAGAAAGCGATACCTAGACGAAATGTCTGGAACGCTTTTAACGAACGTCTGGACGGATATTTTCCCGATAAATTCTCAGGCTGCCGAACGCCTCGGTTATCCAACCCAAAAGCCATCCGCATTGCTTGAACGAATCATCGAAGCAAGCAGCGATAAGAACGACGTGGTCCTTGATCCGTTCTGTGGCTGCGGGACGGCGATTGCCGCCGCTCAAAAACTTGGGCGCAAATGGATCGGGATCGACATTACCCACTTAGCCGTCAAGTTGATAAAGGGGCGCCTCGCCGACGCATTCGGGAAGCGAGCAGAGAAAGCATATCGCGTTATTGGCGAACCGGTAGACCTCGAAAGCGCAATGGCGCTTGCCGAGCAAGACAAGCATGAGTTTCAGTATTGGGCGCTAGGTTTGGCCCATCCGCAGGCGCAACCAAAGCCAGAGGATCGGAAAAAGGGCGCGGATCACGGGATCGACGGGCGCATGTGGATTACGGACGCATCGGGAGAAATTCGGGAAGTCGTTATGAGCGTAAAGGGTGGCCACGTCACCGTCAGCCAGGTACGTGACTTGCGCGGAGTTATCGAGCGAGATAAAGCCGCAATCGGCATATTTATTTGCCTTGAAGAACCAACCGCGCCCATGCGAAAGGAAGCTGCCGACGCTGGTTACTTTCAAGCTAAAGTTGTTGGCGCTTCAAGACATCCGCGCCTGCAAATACTCACCATTGAAGACCTGTTGGGCGGGAAACGCATCGACATTCCGTCGCAAGCAGATATTAGATCATTCAGGCGAGCGCCCAAAGCGAAGGGTAAGGCGCATACTCAACACTCATTGCCGTTCGATGAAGAATGACCCGGAGTAAATTGTGATAGGATGGTCCTTATGACACGCGCAGCACACCAACCCGATCCGGCAGACTCACGCACGCCATTCCAGAAATTTCAAGACCTCACGCGCAAGATACTCACGACTCCGAAAGCCGACCTTCTGAAACACCCGGCCCCAAAACACGCCACGAAAAAACGAAAGAAATAGACGCGCTCGCGGATCGTCCTGCGATACCATTACTTGCGTGGGAGTGCGTCAAGTATATTGTTGCCCAATGAAGGGGATTCCAGCGATTTTCGTGAAATAATTGAATGCGGAAAAACCCGGAAGCTTAGCGCTTCCGGGTTTTTACATCGATTCGTGCGGTATTTCCACGTGACGCGTGTTTCACGTTCCCCGTGTAGGTCTTGCTCATATCGCGCCGGTCCCCCCGATGCTTGGTGCCGGCATTCACCGGACGATTGGCCTCGGTTTTCAATTCCTCGGGCACGTTCGGCTTGGCCGCGTTGGGCCCCATGTTCCCCTTCTGGAGATTCGCGGTCCCAACATGGCCGCTGATGGAGCTGCGCCCGCGATTCTTTCGATCCGATTTTTGATGCATTCCCATAAATTGTCCTTTCTGTCTTGTCGTCATGTGCAACCCTCATGCCTTGGTGGCGCCAATTGAATCCGCCCGCAATTGGTACTATGCTCTCGCCGGACTAAATGGTTGCTTGCAAGTCGGAGGGCAGGGCAAATGACAGACGATCAGGAGACGACATTCAATCGCCGCGGATTTCTGGCGGCGGCGGCAGCTTTTACCGGCGCGTGTGCGTTGAACTGCCCGCTTGCGCGGGGGGCGGATGAAGACGACGACGATGATGGGGATGTCGTTGCCAAGGTTCCCGCCGGGCCCATCGACATTGGACCGGTCGGCGACTTCTCAAAAGAAGGCGCGTACGACAAGTGGATCAAACCCCGGCATATGATCGTCGTTCGCGCCGGCGCCCGCCTTTATGCCCTCACTGCCATCTGCACGCACAAGCAGGCGCTCATTAAGGCCGACAACAAGCAGTTCCTTCTTTGTCCCAAACACAAAAGCCGTTTCAATCTCGACGGCCAGCCGGTCCCCAAGCCCAACGGCAAAATCGGGTTGGCCAAAAAACCGCTCACTCATTTCGCTATATCCATTGACGCTCAAAAGCATGTAATCGTCGATACCAGCAAACCCGTCGCGGCGGACGCGGGGAATGCATTCGTCAAAATCCTATAGAGAAGAGCCAATGTGCCGGTGAGCTTGTCTCGAAATAAACAGGATGCCGCGAGTGCACCCCTGCGCCGCCTTTTGGCCGCAACCAAATAGGACTCGCGCCGAGACCGCAAAGGCGCGAAGTCGCAAAGGCAAGTTCACCGTCTCGGAACGAAGCGCCAGACGTAGCAATGTCGAAGAATGGCTTCGTTCCGCTCGACGAGGGACCGATCTGGCACCCTGACCTCCCGACTCCGCGCCTTTGCGACTCTGCGCAAATCTTCTCGTCGCTCGAAGGGATCTGGCTTTGGATGCTCTAGATCAAACGAGAACGCCCGCGATCCGGAAACGCGGGGATGGCGGGCGCTCTCGCTTTTCGTGCGTCGTCGTCTAACCCAGGCGCTACCTGCCGCCGCGTGAACGGCCGCCACCTCCGCCATTGGATGGCGGCGCCGGCGGGGCGGCATTTTGCTGGGCCGAAGAGGCGGCCTGGGACCGGCGCGCCTGGGCCAGCGCAAGCTGGGCGGACTTATAACTTTGCTCGGTCTGATCGACTTGCGCGACTGCCGCCGTGTAATCCGGATCGGCCTTCACGGCCTGATCCACCTGCGTTTGCAGGGCTTCCCATTGCTGGTTGGCTTCATCCAGCTTCTGCTTGGCCGCTGCATACGCCGAATCGTCCTCCTTTGCCTGTTTCTTCATTCGCTCCAAGGCAACGCCGGATTCCGTCCGCTCCTTGGCCGCGGCGGTGATCTCTTCGTCGCTGAGCTTGGGCTTGTCAGCCTCGGCGGGGCGGTTGGCCGAGTCGAGAGTTGCCATTGACTCCTTGATTTTGGCCATCACGGCCTGGTATTCCGGCTTCTTCTGTAGCGCCGACATCACCTTCGCGCTCGCCGAGTTGAACTCTCCCTGGGCCGTCTTGCGCGCGGCCTTCGCGGCCTTCCACTCATCCTTGCTCTCAAATCCAGAGGCCACGCGCTTCCTGATCGCGAGCAACTGTTGCTTGCTGGCGTCCCACGCCTTGCGCGCCTCGCCCACCTGCTTGCCTTGCTCGGCCAGGGGGTTGGAAGTCGGGGGCCTGACCTGTGAAAAGGATGCCGAAGGAATCCCGGTCAATGCGCCGGTAACCAAAAGGGTGAATACGAAGCCCGATTTCATAGTGATCCTCCAAAACGATGGGATAGCGCGCGAGCCGCGCTCCGCCAGATGCTCTTGGCATTATATCCACTGTCCCGTCAAAATGGAACAAGATTTCGGAATCTTTAAGCCAACGTCCCCTGGCGCGCGGTAGCCGGTACCGCTTGGCGCGCGGGCGCCGGTACCGCCTGTCGCGCGGGCGCCGGCACGGTCTGTTGCGAGGGCGCCGCCACCGCCTGTCGCGCGGACGGCGGCACCGCCTGTCGCGCGGGCGCCGGCACGGCCCGTCGTGCGGGCGCCGGCACGGCCCGTCGCGCGGCGGGCGAGGGCCCCGCGTCTTTGCCGCCAGCCGAGATCAACGGGGCATGACTCGCCGGTTGCGGATTCCCGCCTGCCGGGCGTTGGGGAGAATCTCCGTTTTTGGCCCAAAAACGGTCGCGCTTCCTTTTCACGCTGTCGGGAACAGGATGATCGCGCACGAATTGCGCGGTCTCCTTGAGCATCCTGAAGAATTCCACAAAATCCTCGCTGAAGACGAACAGCCGGGTTTTGCGAACCTCGCCGGTCTTATCATCGCGCTTTCCCTCGGTCAGCACCAGATAGTGATTGCCATTGTTGGCCTTCTTAAGCTGCGTGGCATAAGTGCGCGGGCCAACGGACTTGAACCAGTGCTGAAAGAGAATTTCGTGGTCGGCGCTGCCTTGGGCCGCCGGCTTGCCCGTGGAGGTGGGGGACATGGGGACTCCGGTTGGAGGAATAAGAAACGAAGAAATCTCACCACGGAGGCACTGAAACACGGAGGCGCGCTCGATTGATCTGGCGCATGTAGCAGATCCCGTAGCAGCCACCCGCTATGATCGTTTTCTTGCAATCCATGTATCGCGTCGAATGCGCCTCCGTGCTTCAGTGGCTCCGTGGTTATCTTTTCTTGGGTTGCGGACGTCCGACTATGCGTAGCTTCGCAGCACCCCGATGACCACGCCCTGCACCTTTACGCGGCTGGCCTCAACGATTCGGGGTTCCATGGTCTGGTTGGCGGGCTGCAGGCGGATGCGGGCGCCTTCCTTGTAGAAGCGCTTGAGCGTGGCTTCGCCGCTGTCGAGGAGAGCCACGACCTGCTCGCCGTTGCGGGCGTTTTCGCGGCGTTCGATCACCACGTAATCGCCGTCGCACAGATGATCCTCGATCATCGAGTCGCCGCGCACGCGCAGAACGTAGACGCCGTTCTTGGAATGAAACAGCGCCTCCAGATCCAATTCCTCGCGGTTTTCCACCGCTTCGATGGGTGAGCCGGCGGCAATATTGCCCAGCAGGGGCAGCTTGGTGGAGCGATTTTCATCGGGGAGCCTTTCATCGGTGACCAATTCCAAAGAGCGAGCCTTGTGCTTGTCGCGGCGCAGGACGCGTTTTTTTTCCAGCGCCCCGACGTGCTCGAATATCGTGACCTTGCTGGTGCCCAGCTGGTCGGCCAGCTCCTGCATGGTCGGGGAATAGCCATGCAGATATCGATAGTTGCGAATGGCGGAAACCACGTCCAGTTGCCGAGGCGTCAGGTTCATGATCCGATCCTTCCGGGAGTGTAAGGGGCGATGGGAAATCCGGTTCATCATTCATGCTCGCCAGCAGCGCCGGCAGGTCCGCCAGCAGCGCGGCAACCTCCGCCGGGTCCAATACCGACGGCTCCACGAGAAACGCCGAGGGACCCAACGGCGCCAGCGACGGGTCATTCTCAACCCATTGCTCTATCTGGGAATCCTTCCCCATCGCAGGCTCCTTCCTGATTCACCAACCGCCCGTTCGGGGCTTATTCAATTAAACATTAACCTAACAATCGGAGGCGGTCAAGAGAAAACCTAAAACAATTTTCAGGAATTTGCAATCGGCGGCAGCGGCGCCCCCGGCTTAGCCGATAGCACAGACACACGGGATGGGTGTGGGG
>Ga0209483_1001466_pt1 | contig 17804 bp, 13 predicted proteins | sample NGEPerA_FD_184508 | JGI IMG/M metagenome (GOLD analysis project Ga0209483, IMG submission 184508) | Arctic peat soil microbial communities from the Barrow Environmental Observatory site, Barrow, Alaska, USA - NGEE PermafrostL2-A... | ecosystem: Environmental > Terrestrial > Soil > Wetlands >... | reverse complement strand
TCGGAATATTTTGCGCCGAAGTCGTTTTGAATGGATATTTTACGAAGGTCTCCCGCCCTGGAGACCAGCATTCTAAAGCACTTACCCCCGGGCAATAGAAACAGAGGGAGGGGGAGGGGGGTATGCTCCCCGACGGAGGAGGTACGGGCCGGCACAAGCTGTGCGTTGCCTTTGCGGGATGAGGCGCGCCTCACTCCGCGCGCAAGGCGTCGACCGGGTTGACGGACGCCGCGCGGCGGGCCGGAATGAAGCTCGCCAGCAGTGCCGCCATCGCGAGCACCGCGGCGACGGCGGAAAGGGTCGCGGCGTCCCACGCAGCCGTCCCGAAGAGCAGGTTGCGCATTAACGTTGCAGCGGCAATCGAACAAAGCAGCCCGCTTGCGATGCCCCATCCGGTGAGCCAGCCGGCCTCGGTGAGGATCAGGCGGTAGACCGCGGCGCGTTGTGCGCCGAGCGCCATGCGAACACCGATTTCGCGGGTGCGCTGGCTGACGGAGTAGGCGACAACGCCGTACAGGCCGACCACGCTCAGCAGCAGCGCCAGCGCCGCGAAGCCGCCGATCAGCCAGGCGGAGGAGCGGTGCATGTAGGCGGCCGGTGAGTCTTCGATGTTTCTCATCATCGTCGTTTCGCCCATGGTCGCGAGCCCGGGATCGATGCGATGGATGGCGGCCGTCAACGTTGGCAGCAGGCTCTCCTCGTCCTGCGACGTGCGGGCGACGAGGTTGAGGTAGGTGTCGGGACTCTGATTGATGGGGCCGTATTCCGTCGGCCAGATGTCGGCATCGAGCGTGCCTTCTCTTATGTCGGAGACGACGCCGATGATTTCGACCATCGACTTTGGTGACAGGGTTGTATCGCCCATATGCTGTCCAACCGGATTTTCCCCGGCAAAATACTTTCGCGCGAACGCCTGATTGATGACGACCACGCCCGGCTTCGACTCGTCTTCGGCGTCGGTGAAGAAACGGCCTTGCAGGAGCTTCGCCTGTAACGTCGTGAAGTATCCGGAACTGACGTCGCGTTGGTTCACTTCATTGTGTTTGCCGTCGTAGGGTCTGCCCGCGATGCGGATCCAGTTGGTGTTGCCATTGCCGCTGATCGGCAACTGGCTGGAGAGTGCGGCCGACTTGACTCCGGGCAGGCTGGAGATTTCGGCAATGATGCGGCGTTGGAGTGCGATGGATTCCGTGTGTTTCCTGTAGCTCGATTCGGGAACGACGATTTGGAATGTTGCGAGGTGGTCGGGCTGGAAGCCGACGTCCACATGCAGAAGCCTGTAGAAACTCTTGCCCAGCAGACCGGCGCCGACCAGAAGCACCACGGCAATGGCCAGTTCCAAAACGACCAGGTTGGAACCGACGCGTCGCCAGAGAGTACCGCCTGCGCCGCGTGAACCTTCATTCAAATCGTCGCGCAGTTTCGATCTTGAGAGGCGCAGGATTGGCGTGAGCGAGAACACCAACACCGCCAATAGAGCGACGCAGGCCGCGAACGCCAGCACGCGGTGGTTGAGGCCGAGCCCTTGCAGGTAGGGCATTCGGGCGAGCATGTCTTTGGAGAGCAACCGCATCAGCAACTGCATCGCGCTGAAGGCTCCCGTAATGCCTAGCACGGTGGCGATGGCGACAAGCAGAACGCCTTCGGTGACGAACTGGCGCATGAGTCGTCCTGGCGATGCGCCGAGTGCGCCGCGAACGGCGATCTCGCGGCGGCGGCTTTCGGAGCGAACCAGCAGCAGACTGGCAACGTTGACGCACGCAATCAGCAGCAATAGCGCCGCGCCGCCCAGTAGCGTGAGCAGGATGGGCCGCACATCGCCTACGATGACCTCGGAGAGCGGAACGACGCTAGCGCCCTGTCCGCGGTTGCTGTCGGGATACTGGCGTTCGAGTTGTTGCGCAATGGCGGTCGTATCGGCGAGTGCGGCCTGTACCGTGACACCGTCCTTCAGCCGGCCGACGCCGTTGAAGTTGTGACAGCTCCTGCGCTTTTCGCAGGAGTTTTGCGTATTGAGCGCGGCCCAGAACTCCGCATTGTTTCGCGGCGCGAACTGAAAGCTCTGCGGAAGCACGCCGATGATGGTGTGCGGCATTCCACTGAGGACGATGGTTTGGCCGATCACGTCCTTGCGCCCGCCAAAACGTCGTTGCCAGGCGGAATAGGTGATGATGACGGCTTTCGGAGCGCTGGGAAGGTCTTCGCCGGCGTAGAAGTCGCGGCCGAGGATGGGTGCGATGCCGAGAGTCTTGAAGAAGCCGTCGCTGACGCGCGAGCCGGCGACAAGCTCGACGCCGGTGCCCGTGGTGAGCATGTAGCCCATGCCGGTGTATACGTCCATCGAGCTGAAGACCTTGTTCATCTTCTTCCAGTCGAGGTAGTCGTAGTAGGAAAGATTGGCGCGCGGGAACATGGGCACGCTTTCGGTGACGTTGACCAGCCGCGATGGGTTTGGATAGGGCAGCGGTTTGATCAGAGCGGCGTCGACGAACGCGAAGATGGCCACGCTGGCGCACATGCCCAGCGCGAGCATGAGGACGGCTGTAACGGTGAAGCCAAGGTTCTTGCGCAGTTGGCGCGCGACAAAGCGGAGGTCCTGCGCGAAGGTTTCGAGGAAAGGCACCGTGCCCTGTTCGCGATAGGCCTGCGCAGTGGTTTCGATGCCTCCGAGGGTGAGGATCGCCTGGCGGCGAGCTTCGGCGGGAGCCATGCCGGCGCGGAGATTGTCGTCGATGTGGAACTGGAGATGGCTGTCCATTTCGGCGGCGAAATCCTGCTCGCGGCGCTGCTTGCGGAAGATCCCGGTCAGTCTCAGCAGGAGTTCGCGGAGGCGGTTCATGCGGGACCGTCCGTGGGTGCGAGGAAGCGGGCGAGGATGGCCGTGGTCTGCTCCCAGTTGCGGGCCTCGCGGGCGAGTTGGCGGCGGCCGGCTCGGGTGAGCTTGTAGAACTTTGCCTTGCGGTTGTTTTCCGAGACGCCCCACTCGGAGGCGATGGCGCCTTCCTGCTCCAGCTTCAACAACGCCGGATATAACGTCCCGTAGTTGAGGGCGAGCAGGTTGCCGCTGGTCTGCTCGATGCGGCGGGCGATGCCGTAGCCGTGCAGCGGGCCGAGGGACTCGATCGTCTTCAGCACCATCAAGGCAAGAGTGCCTTGCCATACGTCCGCCTTATCGCCCATGCGTCTGCTCCTATTGCCTTGCCATAGAAGATTGCACAGTTTCTATGGGATGGCAATAGGACAAAGGCAGAGCGTAGAGATTGGAGTGTAGAGCGTAGAGAAAACGGAGGGCGCTATTCGTGGCGGAGGGCCTGCATGGGGTCGATGTGCGATGCGCGACGGGCGGGGCCGTAGGCGGCGATGAGGGCGATGAGGAATAGTAGACAGCTTGTGCCGATGAGGGTTGTGGGATCGTCGGGCGTAAGGCCGTAGAGCATGGCGCGGACCAGGTGTGCCAGGCCGATGGACGCTCCTATGCCGACGGCGATGCCGATGATGGCCATCCATCCGCTTTCGCGCAGGACCATCAGGCGGACTTGTCGCGGCCGCGCGCCGAGCGCCATGCGGACGCCGATCTCGCTGGTGCGGCGGGCGACGGTGTAGGCCATGATGCCGTAGATCCCGATGGCCGCGAGGATGAGCGCGAGGATGCCGAACGCGGAGGTGATCCGGGATTGCGGCGCAACATGCGCGCGGCGAAGCGGAGGTCGGCGCGGAACTCGTCGAACAGGCGCAGACCGAGGGAAGTGCGGATGTTTTGCTTGTGCGTTTCGACGGTGCCGAACTCGATGCAGGCGCGGCGGTGGGGTTCGGCGGGGGCGAGGCCGGTGCGTTCGAGGTCCGCGGCGCGGAGATCGATGTGCGAGCGGAGTTCGGCTTCGATGTCCGACTCAACCGTGGAGCGGTGCGCAAGGGAGCGCGTGTAGGAGCGGAGTTTCGCGAGCAGGTTCGTGTTCTATAGCTCCTCGGTCGTGGTGTCGAGAATGCCGGCGATGAGCTCGGCCATGCGGTTCCACTTCGTGGTCTCGGTGCGAAGCTGTTTGCGGCCGGCGGGAGTCAGGCGATAGAACTTTGCACGGCGTTTGTTCTCGGATTCGCCCCACTCGCTGGCAATGTAGCCCTGGTGCTCAAGGCGGAACAGGGCCGGGTATAAGGACCCCTGCTGGATGGCTAGCTGCTCGCCGGATATCTGCTGGATGCGGAGCAGGACGCCGTAGCCGTGGAGCGGGCCGAGCGAGACGGCTTTGAGGATCAGCATGTCGAGGGTGCCTTGCATGAGGTCGAGCGGGTCGCGCATAGTGCTTCTCCTAGTGGGACTAGGAGAGACCGTAACGCGACTCTCCTAGTCTGTCAAGGAGAGTTTGTTTGGTAAGTGACCGATGGGTTTGGCGAGAGGCCGTCCACCTGTCCGGAAACGGACAGTTTTTTACGCTGGTGGACAGCGGCTCTCAAAATGGCGGGCCTAAGTGTTTGAAAATACGTGCGACACTTTGGCATTTCAAATGCTTCAGTCAATGTCGCAATGGACATTTCAAGACCCGATATTCGAAAGAAAAAGCTGCGCCGTCAGATCGCCTTAGGCGCGGTAGCGATTGTTGTGCTGGCGGCTGTGGCGTTCTTTGTGGTGCGGTTGAAGCCGGCCGCGCCGGTCGTGGATCGCGCGACGATCTGGACGGACACAGTCAAGCGAGGTCCGCTGCTGCGGCAGGTGCGTGGGCCGGGAACGCTCGTCCCGCGCGAGGACAAGATCCGGCTGATCCCGGCGGAGACGGAAGCGACCGTGGTGCGCATCCGCGTGTTGCCGGGCGCGAAGGTCGAGCCGGACACGCTGCTGATGGACCTGGTCGATCCGACGCTGCAACAGGAGTTGCTGGATGCGCAGTTGCAGTTGAAGGGCGCGGAGGCGGACCTGACCAATACGCGCGCCAAGCTGCAGAGCGACCTGATGACGCAGAAGGCCGGCGCCGCGACGGTAAGTGCGGACAATAAGCAGGCGCAGCTACAGTCGTCGACGGACAAGAGCCTCTACGATCTGGGCGTCATCAGCGGGCTTACGTACAGCGCGTCCAAGGGCAAGGCAGACGAACTGACGACCCGCAACGATCTGGAGAAGCAGCGGCTCACGCTGAACGAGAAGGCGATTGCCACCCAGATGGCGGTGCAGCAGACCAAGGTGGACCAGGCCAGGGCGCTGCTCGGGTTGAAGCAGAAGCAGCTCGATGCGCTGAGCGTGCGCGCGGGCATCAGCGGCGTGTTGGTGGAACTCGATCACCAGGTCGGCGAGCATGTAGCGCCCGGAACGACGCTGGCGAAGGTCGTTCAGCCGGACCAGTTGAAGGCCAGCCTGAAGATCGCCGAAACGCAGGCGCGCGATATCCAGATTGGCCAGCCGGCTGAGATCGATACGCACAACGGCGTAATCGACGGCAAGGTGATGCGCATCGACCCGGCGGTTGTGGCTGGAACGGTGACGGTGGACGTGGAGCTTGCGGGCGCGCTGCCGCTGGGTGCACGGCCCGACCTGAGTGTGGACGGAACGATCGATCTCGACCGCATGACGAACGTGTTGTACGTCGGGCGTCCGGCGTTTGGAAATGAGAACAGCACGATCAGCCTTTTCAAGTTGAGCGCCGATGGGAAGACCGCGGTGCGCGTGCCGGTAAAAGTGGGCCGCGCTTCCGTGAACAGCATTCAGGTGCTCGAAGGATTGCAGGAAGGCGACACCGTCATCCTGTCGGACATGAGCCGTTGGGACAATACAGACAGAATTCGCCTCGACTAGGCGAAAACGCAGGTAAGGAGACGCAGGACGATGACGGACACGATGATTCATATCGAGCACATGACGAAGGTTTTCTACACGGACGAGATTGAGACTCATGCGCTCTCGGGCGTTCATTTGAGCATCAATCGCGGCGAGTATGTGGCGATGTCGGGGCCGTCGGGCTGCGGCAAATCGACGCTGCTGTCGATCATCGGCTTGCTCGATACGCCGACCGAAGGCCAGTACACGCTCAACGGCAAAGAGGTTGCGAACCTGAACTTCGCCGACCGGTCGCGCATTCGCAACCAGGAGATTGGTTTCATCTTTCAGAGCTTCAACCTGATCGGCGACCTGACCGTGGCGGAGAATGTCGAACTGCCGCTGACGTATCGCGCGGGCATGCCGGCGGCGGAGCGCAAGCGACGCGTGCAGGAGTCGCTGGAGCGCGTGAATATGGCGCACCGCATGCGGCACTATCCGGCACAGCTCTCGGGCGGCCAGCAGCAGCGTGTGGCTGTGGCGCGTGCGCTGGCAGGTTCGCCGTCGATCCTGCTGGCCGACGAGCCGACTGGAAACCTGGATTCGAAAAATGGCGAAGCCGTAATGGACCTGTTGCGTGAATTGCACGCGGAGGGCGCGACGATCTGCATGGTGACACACGATCCGAGATTTGCCGCGCACGCCGAGCGGCAGGTGCATCTGTTCGACGGCAAGGTTGTTGCAGAAGGAGAACTGAACCGCCTGCTGGCGGAAGTGGAGGGACGATGAACAGCCATTCGACAGTGAGCAGTAATTTGCGGCGCACGGTGCTGCTGATGTTGGCCGGGGCGTCCGTTGCCCTGATGCTGACGGGCACGATGACGAAGATGCAGGGCGCCGTTGCTGGAATCCGAAACACATACAAGCCCTGTGTACACGCCAAAATGACGGGCGACTGGATGTGCGCCTGCGTGCTGCCGACGGCAGCGAAGGTTTGTCCGAAGACAGGCGTAACGCGGCGCACGTTGTAATCGCGGTGCGAGCAGCGGAGGATTTCGATGAACAGGTTGATGCAGGACTTTCGCTTCGCGCTGCGCCAGATTCGCCGCGCGCCGGGTTTCGCTGTAGTCGCAATCGCAACGCTGGCGCTGTCGATCGGCATTGCCACGGCGGTGTTCAGCGTGCTCGATGCAACCATCGTGCGTCCTCTGCCTTTCAATCATCCCGAATCCATCGTGATGCTTCAGCCCTACTCGCCGCAGGGCTATACGCAGCCCGCGTCTTATCCGCAGTATCAGGATTGGGAGCGAGAGAACACGACGCTCTCTGATCTCGCGGGCTACAGTCGCGGCACAGGGAACCTCGAAGGCCCACAAGGCCCGGTTCCGGTGCGGACTGTCGCCGGCACCGATAATTTTTTTCGCGTGTTCGGCGTCAAGCCGATTCTTGGGCGGACATTTGCGCCTGGCGAAGATCAAGCGGGCCGTGACCGGGTCGTGGTGCTGAGTTACGAATTGTGGCAGCAGAGTTTCGCGGCCAGCCCCAACGTTATCGGTACGTCGATCAAACTCGACGGCGACACGATGACTGTCATCGGCGTAATGCCGGCGGGATTCCGGTTTCCGTTGACCGCGTTGAATGCGCTTTATCGTCCGCTCGTGCCGAGCGAGCAGCAGGCCCATTCGCGAGGCAATCACTGGCTGCCGACGGTCGCAAGGCTCAAGCCCGGGGTCACTGTTGCGCAGGCGCAAGCCGATCTTGGCAACGTGTTTGCCAACGTCGCGCGCTCCTATCCCGACGAGGCGCACAAACGCCTCGACGTGAAAACGATATCCGGCGTGCTCCTGGGGCAGACGGCCGGCCCGCTGACGGTGTTGTCGCTGGCAGTCCTTGGCGTTCTGGTGATCGGCTGCGTCAATCTTGCCGGCCTTCTGCTGGCGCGCGGCGTGCGGCGCGAGCGCGAATTCAGCCTGCGGTCCGCGGTCGGCGCGGCGCGGTCGCGCATCATTCGCCAGTTGCTGACGGAGACGGCCGGTCTTTCCTTCGCGGGCGCGGCCATTGGGACAGCGTTGTCGTATGGTCTGCTACAGTTGTTGCGCCAGTTGCTGGTGGCGTCGCTTTCGCGCGGCTCCGATATTCAACTCAACCTGGCCGTGCTTAGCGCCGCGCTGGGCATTGCTCTCATTACCGGATTTATAGCGAGCATTCTGCCCGCGCTGCACTACTCGCATGTGTCGCCGAGTCATGTGCTGCGTGCGGGCGGCTCGGCAGGGACGAGTCGTGGTCAGAACAATGTTCGCAGCGCGCTGATCGTCGTGCAGGTCGCTATTGCACTCGGGTTGATGATGTGCTCCAGCCTGCTGCTGCGCAACCTGCACTCGCTGCGCTCCACCGAGCTTGGCTTCTCGACCGAAAACCTGTTGACCGAACCCATCAACCTGACGACCAGCGACTACGCGCATCGCAACTCAATGACGACCTTCTACCAGCCGCTGCTGGAGCGGATGCGGGCCATTCCGGGAGTGGAGTCGGCGGCCATCATCAACATGGTCCCCATCGACGACTATGGCATGAACAGCGACGTTCAGATTGTCGGCCATCCTCCGGCGCCCGCGAACCAGGAGCAACTCGCAGAATTGCGCTTTGTGACTCCGGACATATCGCGTGTTTTTGGTGCGCGGCTGCTGCGGGGCCGGCTGTTGAACGATTCGATCGATACGGAAAAGTCCGTGCCGGTGATGACGGTGAACCAGGCCTTCGTCGATAAGTTTTTCGCGCCCGGTGAAGACGCCATTGGCAAACAGGTTGCGTGGGACCAGAAGATAACCATCGTCGGCGTCACCTCCAACCTGCGCCAGAACCTGGTGCAGCCGCCGCTGGCGGAGATGGATTTTCCGGCGGTGCAGCAGATGAGTGCCGGAGGCCCGACCGCGATGTCGCTGGTGGTCCACACCAGGGTGCCGCCCGAATCGATTGAGGGCGCGCTGCGCGAGGCCATGCACCAGGTCGATCCAACTGTGCCCTTCCGTCCCGCGATGACGATGGACGATGTGATCGCGGAGACGCTTACTTTCCAGCGGCTCGAAAGCTGGTTGTTCGGCATCTTTGCGGCGCTTGCGCTGCTGCTGTCGCTGGTTGGAATTTTCGGCATGGTGAACCACGAGGTCGAATTGCGGACGCGCGAAATTGGCATCCGCATGGCGCTGGGATCGACACGGGGCATGGTGCTGGGGAATACGTTGCGGCGCGTGTCGCTGCTGATGCTGGCCGGCGTTGCAGCGGGTCTGCTGTTGACCGGCGCTTTGCATAAGGTGCTCAGCTCCGTCGTTGAAATTCACGCGGCCAAAGATGCATGGCTGCTATGCACGCTTGCTGTGGGCTTGGCGGTCGCAGGTATCTTGGCGGGCGTATTCCCGGCACACAGGGCCGCCTCAGTTGAGCCTACCGAAGCACTGCGGATGGAGTAGGAGGGGCGATGAATCAGCTTATGCAGGACGTGCGGTACGCGCTGCGCCAGTTGCGCAAAGCGCCGGGGTTTGCTGTCACCGCTCTGTTGACGCTGGCGCTGGGGATTGGCGCGACGGCGACCATGTACAGTGTTGTGCGCGATACGTTGCTGGCGCCTCTGCCTTATCCCGAGCATGATCGGCTGGTGGGGATTGGATTTACGTTCCCGCAGGAAAAGCCGAACAACGAAGAGATGGGATCGAGCGCCGACTTCCTGAAGGCGCATAGCCGCAGCTTCGCGTCGGCGGGCGTGGCGGAGGACTCGTCGTTTGGAGCGAACCTTTCTGGAAAGGCCGGCGGCAATGCGTCGCGCGTGGCGTCCACAAGCGTGTCGCAGGGATACTTTTCGACGCTGGGCGTGTTGCCGATTCTGGGCAGGAATTTTACGGCGGAAGAAGACCTGCCCGGTGGTCCGAATGCCGCGATCCTGAGCTACTGGGTGTGGCAGAGGACGTTTGGCGGCGATCCGGGAATAGTGAACCGCGTAGTGCGGATCAACGAGGCGCCGTACACGGTCGTTGGGGTCATGCCGAAGGAAATTTCCGGCAGTCCGGCGGCGCGGGGCGCGGCGAGCGCCGGAGGCGTGTGGTTGCCGCTGCGACTGAATTCGAAAGACCCGGGATACGAGGGCGATAACTACATCATGGTGGCGCGTCTGCGGCCGGGCGTCGATGTCGCACAGGCGCAGCAGGAATTGGATAGCCTGAAGGCGCCGTTCTACACGCAGTTTCCGAGTTATACAACATGGACCTCCAGCGGCAAGCTGCTGCACGAGTTCAGAGTGTGGCCGCTACAGACGGTACTGATGAGCGATGTGCGGCAGAGTCTGCTGGTGCTGTTTGGCGCTGTGCTGGCGGTGCTCCTGGTGGCGTGCCTGAACCTTGCGGGGCTGATGACCGCGCGGGCTGCGGCGCGGGAGCGTGAACTTGCGTTACGGACGGCACTGGGTGCGACGCGAGGACGGATTCTTCGCCTGCTTCTTTGCGAAAGCCTCGTGCTCGCGACAGTTGGCGGAGGGCTGGGGCTGTTGCTCGCGCGGGTTGCGCGACCCGCGCTGCTGGCCGCATCGCCGCTGGCAATTCCGCTACAGACGCACGAGAGCTATTGGGGCATCGTCGCATTCGTGATGGGTGTGGCGTTGCTGACAACGCTGGCGTGCGGTCTGCTGCCAGCTTGGACGGTGTTTCGCAAGGATGCGCAGACTGCGCTGGCGGGTGGACAGGCGGCAGGAGCCGGTGCATCGCAGGTGAGGATGGGCAAAAGTTTGATGGTGGGGCAGGTGGCCGTCGCAATGGTGTTGCTGTCGGCGGCGTGTCTTCTGCTGGGGAGTTTTTTGAAGCTGCGCTCGACACCGTCGGGCGTTGTGGCGAAGCGGTTGGAGATTGCGCAGGTGTCGCTAAAGGGGCCGGCGTATGCGACTACGCTCCATACGACGCAGTTTGTCGACAAGGTCACGTCGGAGCTACAGAGCTATCCGGGCGTGCAGCAGGTGGCGGCCGTGAATGGTCTTCCGCTGGACCGCGGGCTGAACATGGGCGGGTGGCCTGCGGACCGGCCGGAGATGAAGCAGACGATCGAGTTTCGCGTCGTTACGTCAGGTTATTTTCGCACGCTGGGAATCCCCGTGATGATGGGTCGCGATGTGACAGCGGATGACGGTCCCGGCGCACAGAAAGTTGTGTTGGTAAGCGAGACTGCGGCGCGCAAATGGTGGCCGGGAAAGTCGCCCATTGGAGAGCAAGTCCTATTCGGTGAAACGGTCCCATGGACGGTCGTGGGAGTGGTCGCCGACACACATTCGCACTCCCTCGCGGAACCTCCGGGAGTGATGATCTATGCCCCGTTTGCGCAGATGTCGGATGAGATGACGAAGGTCGTCAACGGATGGTTCTCGACGACGTTTGCGATCCGGCTGTCCGGCGATGTGGACATCGCGACGGCAGTGCAAAAGGCGGTAAGCGACGCCGACCCGGAGATGCCGGTCGCGAGGCTGACGCCGATGCAGGGAGTGATCGATGACACAGTCGCAGCACCAAGATTTTTCAGTTGGATGGCCGGCGGCTTTGCAGGTTTCGCCGTCCTGCTGACGGTAGTCGGGTTGTTTGGGCTGCTGAGCTATCAGGTGACGCAGAGGACGCGCGAGATCGGCGTGCGGTTGGCGATCGGGTCGAGCCGGAGTGGCATTCTGCTGCTGATTCTGAGGCGCGGATTGATGCTGACTGCGATCGGCCTGGCGCTTGGAGGAGTGGCGAGCCTCGCCGTCCCGAGGCTGGTTGCAAGTGTGCTCGCGGACAACGTGTTTACGGGTGGCGCCACCATCGATTCCGCGCTTTCGAGCAGCGCTGCCGCGCTTGGAATGGCGGCGGTCGCGATGTTGTTCGCGGCGGTGCTCGCGAGTCTTCTTCCAGCGCGCCGAGCGGCGGCGGTGGAACCGATGCAAGCGCTGCGGGCGGAATAGGAGAACGCGATGAATACCTTGGTACAGGACGTGCGGTACGCGCTGCGGCAGTTGCGTAAGGCGCCGGTGTTTGCGGTGACGGCGGTGATTACGCTGGCGCTGGGCATTGGGGCGAACACGGCGATTTTCACCGTTTTCAATCAGGTGCTGCTGCGCATGTTGCCGGTCGAGAAGCCTCAGGAGTTAGTGCAGGTGACCTACACCGGCTCCGACAGAGGGTGGATCAGCGTCTTCGGCGGCCAGTCGACGATGTTCTTCTCCTATCCGATGTACAAGGATTTGCAGAGCAAGAACACGGTGTTCAGCGGCCTGCTTGCGGACGTTGAAACGAGCACCGGGATCGTGTGGAAGGGCGAAGGTGAGAATGCCGACACCGAAGGCGTGAGCGGCAACTACTTCCAGGTGCTCGGTGTGCGCGCGGCGCTGGGACGGACGCTGCTGGACTCGGACGATCGCGTGCGCAACGGAAGCCCGGTCGTCATGCTGAGCTACGCTTATTGGAAGACGCGGTTTGCGGGCGCCCCCGATGTGGTGGGCCAGACGCTGTTGGTGAACGGAATGCCGTTCACCATCGTCGGGGTGGCGGCCCGTGGTTTCAGCAGCGCGATCACCGGATTCAAGCCCAGGATATTTGTCCCGATCACGATGGAGTCCGTGGTAATGCCCGGGCAGGACCACCTCGGCACACGCAGAGCGAAATGGCTGAGCCCGGTCGGCCGGCTGAAGCCCGGCGTCAGCGCTGAAGCCGCGCAGTCGCAACTGACCGTGCTGTGGAAACAATTGCGCGCGGATGAATTGACCGCGATCCCGCACCCAACGCCCTTGTTCGTTGATCGCTTTGTCGCGAAATCCAGCATCGTGCTGCTGGATGACTCAAAAGGTTTCTCTCCGCTGCGCGACTCGTTGAAGACGCCATTGATGATCCTGATGGGCATGGTGCTTCTGCTTGCGGCCATGACCTGCATGAACCTGACGAGCCTTCTGCTGGTACGCGGAGCAGCGCGTGGCAAGGAGTTCGCGGTGCGTTACGCACTGGGCGCGGCACGCGGGCGCATCGTGCGGCAACTGCTGGTGGAAGGACTTCTGCTGGGTGCAATCGGCGGCCTCCTGGGACTGGCGCTGGCTCCGGCTGCTGCTGAGTTGCTGGTCCGGCGGGTGACGGCGACAACCGGCGAGATTGCCTTCGCCACTCGTCCGGATGCGTGGGTCCTGGCCTTCACCCTGCTGCTGTCGCTGGGCATCAGCGTGCTCTTCAGTCTCGCTCCGGCGTGGCAGATGATGAAGCCCGACATGACCGACGGCCTGCGGCAAAAATCGGCGACGAACCTGGGTGCGGCGCAACGGTTTCGGACGGCGGCGATCGCAATGCAAATTGGCCTCAGCGTTCTTCTGCTCAGCGGCGCGGGGCTCTTCGTTCGCACGCTGCATCAGTTGAAGGGGCAGTCGATGGGCATGGCGACGGACCACCTGGTTGAGTTCGCACTGGACCCAACGATGGCAGGCTTTCAGGAAACGGATTCGCTGGCTGTCCACGATCGCGTACTCGCCGCTCTCGCAAGGCTGCCCGGAGTGACCGTGGTGGGCGCTACTACCGATCCGGTGTTGAGTGGGAATCAATCCAACACGAGTATTGCGGTCGAGGGTTACACCCCGCCGCCAGACGCCAATACGGGCATGGAACTGGCCCAGGTGACGCCGGGGTATTTCGATGCGCTGCAGATTCCTTTGCTGGCCGGAAGAGTGTTTACCGAAGCCGACCGCGACGGCGCTGCGAAGGTAGCCGTGGTCAACCGCCGCTTCGTAGCGAAATATTTTGGTAGTCCCGAGCAGGCTCTGGGGCACCTCATTTCGGCGGGCCCCGGAACCGGCAAGCTCGATACCCAGATCGTAGGCGTGGTCGGCGATACAAAACACCGTGGTGTCCGCGAGGATATGCTGCCGATGCTCTACGAAGCCTACGCACAAAATGCGGTGAATTTGAGTTACCTCGAGTTCTACGTCCGCACGGCGCAGGATCCTGAACTTGCGGAGAGCATGATTCGCGGCGCCGTGCATAGTGTGAGCCCGAAGCTTGTGCCCGATACGATGCAGACCATGGACGAGCAGATCGATTCGAACATCTCCAACGAGCGGATGATCGCGATGCTCGCGGCATGTTTCGCGATGATCGCGCTGATAACTACGGCGGTCGGGCTCTATGGCGTGCTGGCCTACGCGACCGAGCAGCGGACGCACGAAATCGGCATCCGCATGGCGCTTGGCGCGCAACGCCTGGCAGTGGTGCGGCTGGTGCTGTGGGAGATGGCGTCGGTGGCGGGCATCGCCATCCTGATTGCGCTGCCGGTATCGGTGGCTGTTTCGCGACTGTTGCGCAGTCAGTTGTTTGAGGTGTCGCCATTCGATCCGCTGACGCTTTGCGTGTCCGCGCTGGTAACGATCGGCATGGTCGCGATCGCGGCGGCGCTCCCGGCAAGGCGCGCCGCGTCGGTTGAGCCAATGCAAGCGTTGCGGACGGAGTAAGGAGAATGGCGATGAATGGACTTCTACAGGACCTCCGGTACGCGCTGCGGCAGTTGCGCAAGGCGCCGGGTTTTACCGTCGCCGTGGTGATTACGCTGGCGCTGGGCATTGGGCTCAACGCGGCGATCTTCACGATGGTGGACTGCGTGCTGCTGCGCCCGCTGGGGTATCACGATGCCGACCGCATCGTTGCGTTGAAGACGCAGTTCACCAAGCAGGGCCGCTCGGGCTACAGGCTCGGGGGGAGCGACTACGTCGATATTGCGAAACAGGTGAAGAGCCTCGAGCACATCGCTTATTACAGCGGGGCGTATAAGGATGGCGTGCAGTTGGGGACTCGCGCGGTCTACACGGACGTGACGTCAGGCAGTCCGCAATTGCTCGCGGTAATGGGGGTGCAGCCGGTTGCGGGGCGTCTCTTCAGCGCCGAAGGCGCCGACCGCGATGTGGATGTGGGCAGCGGATTCGCGCGGGACAATTTCGGTTCGGCTGCCAACGCCATTGGCAAGCCGATCCACTATGGCGACAAACTGAGAGTGATCGTCGGCGTGCTGCCGGATGGATTTTCTTTTCCCGGGAAGACGCAGGTCTGGGTGTCGGTGCCTGAGACTCCCGAGATATTGAACCGGACCGCCTACAACCAGCAAGCGGTTGGAAAGCTGCGCGATGGCGCGACCATGGAGCAGCTTTCCGCGGAGTTGAGTACGTTGTCGGGCCAACTCAGCCGGCAGTACGTCGAGGACAAGGACAAGGCATTTATTTCGGTTCCTTTACAAGAGCAGATCGTCGGAAAGATCCGACCCTTGTTGCGATTGTTGATGGGGTCGGTGTTTGTGGTGTTGTTAATTGTTTGCGCCAACGTGATTCATCTGCAGTTGGTGCGATCTTCCCGGCAGAAGCGGGAGATTGCGATCCGCACAGCGTTGGGATCGACGCGGGCCGACATTGTGTGGCGTGCGCTGTTGGAGGCGGGAATGCTCGCTGCGTTCGGCTGCGCGGGCGGCGTCGCCATTGCCGAGGTGGGACTGCGATCGATCATCCGGATGGCCCCGCCGGATATTCCGCGATTGGGCGATGTGCGATTGAACTGGCACGTCGTATTGTTCAGCTTTGCGCTGAGCCTGGTCGTGATGGGCGTGACGGCAATGTGGCCCGTGTGGCGATCGTGGCAGATCGATCCGGTGACGACGTTGAAACAGGAGTCCGGACGTGGGACCGAAGGTGCGAGTGGATTGTGGCTGCGCGATGGGTTGGTGATCGCCGAAGTGGCAATGACGCTGATGTTGAGCGTGACTGCCGTGCTGTTGATGCGCCAGATGATTGCGGAAGCACACGCGGACCTTGGCTTCGACGCGGACAATATCGCGCTGATGGAGCTTCATGCTCCGAGCAGCGAAGATCCGGCTTCGCGGCAGGCCTTGACGCAACTCGAAAACGTGCTCGGTGTGGTGCATGCACTTCCGGGTGTGCAGGCTGTGGCGGCGGTGAGGGGTGCGCCGTCCGGGCCGACGTGGTCGGACGTGGGTTATGCCATTCGCGGCCGCATGGAATTCGCACCGGGCGTCAAGCTTCCGAATGCAGACATCGTGCCGATCTCGACCGATTACTTCAGTGCAATGCGGATTCCAGTGTTGCGAGGGCGCGGATTGGAAAGCACCGATGTGGAGAGCAATCAGTATGTCGCGGTCATTAGCAAAACGATGGCCGCTGAGAGTTTTCCCGGTCAGGACCCCATAGGCAAAGAGATCATGTGCGGGTTTGACAGGACGATGCGCTGGATGCGGATTGTGGGTGTGGTGGGCGACGTGCGCCAGGAGTCTCCGGCAGCGGTGCCGACTGCGACGTTCTACGTGCCGATTGCGCAACATCCACAGACGGCCTCCGATGTGCAGTTGGTGATTCGGACGTCGATGGAACCTGGCGCGCTATTGCGTACGGTACAGACTCGGCTTGAGCAGATCGATCCGTCGATGGCGATTGGAGCGACAACGATGCGCGAGAGCCTGGGGGAATCGAAGCGGGGCGATAACTTCCGGTCCGTGCTGTTTGGCGCGTTCGCGGGACTGAGCATCCTGCTGGCGGGGATTGGAACGTACGGCGTGACGGCTTATGCCGTCGCCCAGAGGCGGTTTGAATTTGCGCTGAGGTTTGCGCTGGGCGCGTCTCGCGGCGGTGTGTTGCAGATGGTGTTGCTGCAGGGGCTGCGCATTGCGACGGCCGGTGTGGTGATTGGCGTGGTCTTGAGTGCGGCCCTGATGCGCACGATGGGAAGCCTGCTGGGCAAATTCGGCGACGTGGACGCGTGGTCGTACGGGCTGGCCGCGTTGGGCGTCATGCTGATTGCGCTGATCGCGACATTCGTGCCTGCGCGACGAGCAGCGACGATCGAACCCATGCAAGCTCTTAGAACGGAATAATCCATGATTGAATTGAAAAATCTCGAACGCAGTTTCAAGGCCGGCCACGCCGAAACGTGGGTGCTGCGCCGCATCAACCTCACCATCCGCGAAGGCGAGTTTGTGACCGTGATGGGCCCGTCGGGCGCGGGTAAATCGTCGCTGCTCAACGTGCTTGCCATGCTCGACGACCAGTGGAAGGGCGAGTTTTACTTCGACGAAACTGCCGTCCACAGAATGCAGCGCAAGCAGCGTGCGGAACTGGCGCGGCAGCGCATCGGCATGGTCTTTCAGAGTTACCACCTGCTTGACGACCTGACTGTTGCGGAGAACATCGACCTTCCACTTTCGTACAAGGACATTCCAAAATCCGAACGCCAGGCACTGGTCGCGGATACGCTCGACCGCTTCAACATCGTCGCCAAGAGAGACCTTTTCCCAAGCCAGCTTTCGGGCGGACAGCAGCAGCTTGTGGGCATCGCGCGCGCCGTCATCCACAAGCCCGCGCTGTTGCTCGCGGACGAGCCGACGGGCAACCTGCATTCGGCACAGGCCAAAGAAATTATGGAAATGTTTCGGTTGTTGAACCGGCAAGGCACGACGATCGTGCAGGTAACGCACTCCGAAGACAACGCGACCTACGGCACGCGCACCATCGAACTGCGCGACGGCTGGCTGACCATGGACACTGCCGCACCCGCGGCCAACACTGTGGAGGCGCAAGCGTGAACCGTATTCCCCTGATGATTGCAACGTTGTTCGTACTCCCACTCGGTGCGCAGACCACGCAAACTGTGCAGACCACTACGCCGCAACCCGCGCTGCGGCTCGACATTCCGCACTCCTACAACCCGTTCGGGCCCTATCGTGCGACGCTGGTGGCGGAGCCCAACCTCGCCAACTCACCGCGCATCGATTCGCTGATTCATAACGGCATCCTCGAACTCTCGCTCAAGGATGCGATTGCTCTCGCGCTTGAAAACAATCTCGACATCGCGATCGCGCGCTACAACATCCCAATCGCGCAAGCGGACATTTTGCGCACACAGGCCGGCGGCTCGTTCCGCGGAGTCAACACGGGCGTTGTGCAGAACACCCCGGGCGGCGGCGTTGGGGGCTTCGGTTCGGGCACAAGCGGCGCCGGGGCCGGTGGCACATCGGGCGGCGCTTGTGCCCGAAC
>Ga0209483_1001465_pt1 | contig 17808 bp, 12 predicted proteins | sample NGEPerA_FD_184508 | JGI IMG/M metagenome (GOLD analysis project Ga0209483, IMG submission 184508) | Arctic peat soil microbial communities from the Barrow Environmental Observatory site, Barrow, Alaska, USA - NGEE PermafrostL2-A... | ecosystem: Environmental > Terrestrial > Soil > Wetlands >... | reverse complement strand
AACGCTGGCAACCCAAGAAACCAAATGGAAAGAATCTCAACGTCGGCATTCGACTCAAGCAGCAAATGTGCGGATGGAGCCGGGAAAGCCTGATTCAGGCCCTATCGGCCTAAATGCGATAGCCCTGTCTGGCACGATGGCCGGTCCGGCAGGGATAGTACGAGCGATGACATAAGGGTTACAAAGTGTCTAACCAGAGACTTGTCGTTGCTCGTGCATGAGACCACTGTGTAGGTGCCTGACTCAAGATTGCCCCCGCCGTCAGAAATTCGGCAGTTGGCAGAATGAACGATGCTGATGTTTTCAAGCACCACCGGCGGCAGCGGCCCGTCTTGAATCGCAGGATCGAGCGCCAAGAGCACGGCAACGTGCCCGGCCGCATCCTTTCCAAGCCGATGAAATTGAGTTGACGGGTATTTCGCTGCGGCGAAAACCCGCCCGCCGCCGATTGATGGATTTGGCGGTCGTAGTTCGCTCAACGCGACAAGCACTTGTTTGAGAAGGTGGCTCACTGAGTAGCTCCCTGCGGCTGAACCACAATGTCGCGCGCGAATGCCGACGGCATCCATATCGCGAGCGTAGGCACGTCGGTCAACGACTCGTTGGGGCGCGTCACCGTCAGGATATGGATTTGAATCGTAATGACGGCGCTATCTTTTATGGCATCGTCGCCCGGATAGACTGTGCCTCGCAGTTTCGGAGGATTGACGGGTGCCTGTCCTTGGAAGAGCGTTGGAATTTCGTCGTTTTGGCCGACGCTACGTTCGCGAGCGGCCCCCTGGCTCATTAAGTAGACGGTAGCTGCCACGTCAGGCTTCTGCTCAAGCACCGTCTTTAACAGCAGTAGTAGCGATACATAGTTCTGAGAATCCTGGAACTTGGTAAATCGAACGAGCGCCAAAAACTGCTCGAAGAGTTCGCCCAACGGCACATTTGCCGCGACGAGGTGCTTTTGGTGTTCCGTACGGTTGACATTCCCCTGATCGGGCAGAAATCTCAGCTTCTGCCTCAATGCCGTAACGAGGGTGCGGTTGCTCGCCACCGCCGCCGGAGAATCATGCGGTGCCTTGGCGATGAACCAATCATCGCCGAAACGCCGCCGCTGATACGGGATATCGATCACATTGTTACGCGTAGGACGCATCGCCCGGTCGAGAATGAAGGCGCGTGGCCAGTCGGTAAGGGGCCGCCCGCTTGACCGGTGGGTTTGAAGCCGACTGCGGACGTCCTGCTCATGCTCGACATAATCGCGAAAGGCGGCAAACACGTCCGCTTCCAGGTAAACACGGCAATACCGGAGATAGCTCTGCTTGTATCCAAAGAATCGTGCCCTTTGCTGAACGGTATCGGCATTACCGCCGCCCAAGCCACGGGGCATATAGGTGACCGTTAGGCCTCGCACGGTATAGCCGCGATCCATTGCTGCGCCGCCGACAAGGATAAATGAGTAGGAATGGTTCCAATCGATCGTGGGTGTCTTGCCGGGGGCGGCATTCACCTTCTCCACCTGGGTGCGGCGGATCGCCCGCACCAGGCGATTGCTCAACTCCCCGAAGGACGGCAGCCCAAGCAGAGCCTGAGCCAAATCATCGTATGCGGGGCGGAATTCATTGATCAGGTCCACCCGGTCAGCATTGTCCGCCGGTTTACCGAGAGTATCCTTCCACTCATCCTTTGCCGCCAGCACCCACTGGTGGAATTGGGCATGCTCCGCGCGTGTGACCGACGGATGCACGAGCATTGATCGATTGCCGCCGTCATTTGAATCCATCCCCGCCGCGACGCCGAGAAAAAACAATTGCATCGCAAAAAAGAGGCTTTCCGGAGGATCGGTGAGCGGCACGCCCTTAGTCGGAATCTCTGCGGACGGAATCTCACGAACGATATTCGGATTATCAATGAAGAAGCTCTTTCCGCCGGTATACGCATCGCCGGGAGTCAGCATTTCCGCAAACGCAGGCGACAAAATGTTGATGATGCTGATAAGCAGCAGGGCTTGCGGCGTTGCGGTGTACTGAAGGAATGTATGCCGCGGAAGGCAATCTCTCAGATCGCGAAGCTTGTCATATGTCGTGCTTTCCTCATTCGTCTGGACCTTCGTATTGAGGCTTGCCTGATCGGCCTCATCGTCGATAACGAGCGTCGGCACATCGCCAAGCGGCAGCGTCCGGAGCACATCAATCACCTTTTGCAGGTTCTGGTGTTGCTTCATCACGGTGATGAGCACCGACTGCCGATCCTTTGCCGCCACGTTCGGATCGCGCCATTCGTCGAGCGCATCCGAAATTGCAGCACGGTTGATAATGGTCTTGGGAACACACTGAATGTGCTTCCAGCGCCGGTTTCCCTGTTCCAAGCCCAGATCGCGCCGCAATCTTGCCGCCGATTGCTCCAGGAGCGGCACCGTCACTCCCGTCACAACGATAACAATCCGGTAGCCGTTATCGCGCGAAAGAGCGGTCACCGTGGTAAACGACATGGTCTTGCCGCTTTGCACCTGGCCGAGAACCAACCCCGTCGTTTTTGCGTTGGTCTGATCGGGGGGCATGCAACGTGCGAGAATGGAAACGGCCTCATTTTGCACCTTCATCTTTCCTGCATCATCCAAATCCGACATGCGGTCCAGGACTTGCAACGTCTCCTCGCCAACGACGGGGCTCCATCTTGCGCCACGCGGCAGTGGCCCCGCCATCACCTCAATGGTTTCGCCGGGTACTGGAGCAGCGGGTTGCGTCATGTGCAAAATTCCTCAAATTCCCTGCTGTCTACGGCTGGGCGAGTGCGTCTCTCAGCAACTCATTGATGTTGTCGCGAATCCGCCCGGCCTTCTTGATGCCTGCATCACGGCAGATCGTCTCCGAAAGCCCCAAGGCGGCGGCGACCCGCAGCAACGGTTCGATCTCCTCGACGGTCGTTCCGCCAAAACGCTCCATGAACGGATGCACGAGCGAAAGCCTCAGCCCAATCTGTCGCGACGCCGAGCTTGTCTTGTCCGTGACAGTAAGCCAGTCAGATACGGCAGGGTCGTCGGACATTTCGATCGTCACCGTCCATTTCTGGCCACGAAAGAGCACTTCCTTTACAACCTCTTGCGCGACGATACTCGCTGTGACCAGCTCGGAGGGCACGTCCTCACCGTTATTGCTCGACGATGCGGCCGCAAGACCAGGAAGGGCGGAGGTTACCGCGGCGCCAACGGCGGCCGCGGTTCTTTGCGCCGCCGTGCGGGCGCCAGCTTTTAGGTCCGTCCGCTTCGGCCGCACGCGAAGCCCGTCAGCCTGCTGAAGCAGAGGAAGTGCTTTGCTATCCAGATGGTCCTTCAGAATCTGAAGGAAGGGCTGCTCATTTTCATCCCACCGAAAGCCGTCCTTGGTATGGCTGACATCAAACCCCTCCAGATGAAGCTCGCCGAAAATGCGCTGATATCGGTAGCTGTTGGATTTCCCGAATATGAGTTCCGGCCGATATCCTTCGTCACCGCTCCCCTGAATGAGTCGCCCTCGACGGAATAGAGCAAAGCCCGCGCGCGACAGGCTGCCGACAGCGCGGATTGCCGCAAAGCCAGTTACTTTCATTCCTTCGCCGAAATCAAAATCAATGTCCTTCTTCCACAGTTTCGACGGCCCGTGCGGGGTGCGAAAGAACGATGCCTCCAGAATATCCGGCTCTTCGTACGCAAGCACTTCGCCGTTGAATTGGAGTTCCAGCACGTCTTCGCGGATGAACCCGCGAAAAATGTCGGATAGGTGCTCCCTGATTTTGCCGAGCGTTTTCGTCTGCGGAACTTGGTGCAGCCCCTGGAGCACGACTTCCGTGAAGTGCGATTCCTTCTTCGCGGGCTTTGCCTCCACGCCGAGGGCGTCGAGGTTTCGTCCGACGATGCGATCGATGTCAAACCGGATTGTCCGCTCGACATCCTCTCCTAGTGCGCTGGTGCGGACGGACCACCGTGGAGCAAACCAGCAAGCAGCGCTCTTCATCCCCATGCCGAATTCGCTTAGACCCTTACGGTTGGTCGGAATCGCCGCCGGCCGGAACGCCCGAGGATAGTCCTTGCTCGAAATCCCTGCCGCGTTATCGCGGATGGATAATTTCGGCTCGCCAGTGAGGTCGAGTTCGATGTCCACGCGCAGTTTTGCGCCATTGCCATCGGTTTGGCGGATGCGAGCTTCGTTAGATAGGAAGCTCTGGATCGCGTTGTCGACGAATTCGGCGAGCGCAAACCAAGGCTTATAGTTCAGGTGCCGGAGCACCGAAAGGATCATCACGCCGGGGCGGATGTCGACGGAATCGAGATTGGATGCATTATTCCCCATTCACCTTTCTATGCAGCCGATTGGATCAAGAGGCGCAAAGAGCGTCAAGCCCTTGCCAATCAGGCGGTAACGCGCTGGCGAACAGATCTTCTGATGGCCGCCACGCCTGTGCGTAGCAACGCGCGAGCGACCTTCTCGACAACGTCCACGTTCACGGAATTGCCCAACGCCTTAAAGGCTCTCGTGTTTGCCTGCGGGAGGTTCGGAAGTTCATCTTGCTTAATGCTTTGAAGGCGGCTGCATTCACGGGGCGTCATGTAACGCTTTTCCCAGCCGATGATGGGCACCTGGGTGGTTGTCATCGCGACCAATGACGGCGCTGTCGTAGGGCGTTTTACCCGCACGCCCGAAGCCCTAAATTGGATGATCGTTTTCCAGATATCCCGCTCTTCGCCTTTGCAGTGCCACTCAAATTTCTGAAGGCTTTGCGGAAACTTGGTGATGAGCGGAATCCAGCGGTCGAGCCACTGGCGATGCCTGCTGTAGAACTCGCGGTTTTGACGGATAAACGCGATTTTCCAATCGGGGAATTCGTCGTCCTTCGCTCGCGCGTAGGACGGAAGAGCCTCAAAAAGATTGCCCGACGTTTCGTCTCGAAGCGATCTGCCGTGACATCCGGCAAAGGCCCGAAGCGATTTTTCGCTCGTTGCGTGCGGCGTCGCGTTTTCGTATGGATAGGTCGCGCCGAATTCCATCGACCAGACGGGAAACCCAGGAAGCGGCTCATCGGCGGGATGCCGTTCAAGGAACGTTTGCCACACCTCCAGACACTCGACTGCCTGAGCCGAAATCTTTCCTGCGTCCTTGGGATTTGGATCGAGCACGCTTTTGATGGACATCGGGCCCGAGTGCGTTCCCACAGGCCACACAAACTCGGACAGGCCTGCGCGCGCCGCGACGATAAAGAATCGCTGCCGGACCTGAGGAATGCCAAACTGATGTGGCGAGAGACACTTGGCATCCACCTCATAGCCTGCATTGACGAGGCGTCGCCGCAATCGGTTTTGCCAAGTTTTACCGCCGTCATGTCGCTCAAGATTTGCAACATTTTCCATTAAAATGTAACGTGGCTGATGGGTGCGGATGATCCGCATGACCGCCCGAAATAGCAGATCGCCGGAATCTGGACAAAGAAGCCCCTGCTGCTCGCCTGCCTTAGAAAACGGCTGGCAGGGAAATCCAGCGCAAAGTACGTCATGTTTGGGGATATCGGCCGGTGAACTCAGTCGGATGTCGCCTTCGGGTAACAGCTTATGGTTCTGTTTATAAAGCTCGCGCAGCCCGAGATCGATCTCGCTGGCAAAAACGCACTCGTGCCCGAGTCGCTTTAAGGCGAGATGGAAACCGCCGAGACCAGCAAAAAGATCGATGAACTTCATCCGTTATCCGGTATATCGTACGGACTAAGTACACCGTCTGTTGTGGTATCTTAGCCGCCATGTCCCCATGCGCCAAGAGTGACGTGGCCGTTCCCGTCGGTAAGTCCTTGCCGCCAGCGGAATTGGCGTAAATGTCATCGGATGGAGTAGCCCCGATCCATTACATTACTGGTGTCGATGGAACGCGAAAGCCCGGAACGAAATGGAAAATCCGGACGGGTGCGCTTTTCATGGATCGGCCTCTTTTCGGCGTGTCGAGGCGGCGTCCACTTGATTTCGGACTCGGGTCCTCAATGGTCGGCACCGACCACTTCTCGACGCCGCCGAATGATTAACTTTGCAAGCGATTCGGGCAAAAAGACATAACGTGTCAGCCAACGTCCCGGAGGTTGTATATTCCCACCTTTCACGGCGGCAAGAGCCGAAAAGGACGCGGCGCGGCGACGGGCAGTCCGAGTTTGTCGCATTGGGTGCAACCAGCAGAGGGGGCGAATCGCAAATGTATTCGACGACACGGCATCGACGGGGTGCCGCCGATCAAACGGAGAACCACACGAATTGGCAAACTGCCTGCGTCACTAACGACGGCCCCACCCCTGCTGGTTGCACCCAAAGCGACAAACTCAGGCCCGTCCCCGCCGCGCAGCGTCGTTATTTCTGATTCATCCCGCATTCGCATAGGCAGCCGAGTTGGAGGCCCGCCCTTTCGCACCCAATCGTACGGGCTCCGCCCCCGCACCCCCGAAGTTTTGCGCTTGGGAGCCGCCAGCAGGATAGCGGGGGAAACCGGGCAGTCTCGCCGCATGATAAAACCGCCGATTGCCGGTCCTTACCGCGAGCCGGCGTCGTTGCGATGCCCCGACGTGACGTCACGCCGCGACTTGCTCGTAGGAGAACGCGGGGCTGTCGGTGCGGGTGCTGGCGTGTTCGATGGTCATGCCGGCGATGTTGCCGTCGGCGTCCAGATCCAGCAGCGTGTTCTCGTCCAAATCGCGCGTCTCGACCACGGCGGTCGCCTTGAACTCGATGTATAGCGTGTCGGTGTCCTGGAAATATTTGATCTTCATTATGTCCTCACGGCTTGAACGATCGATCGAAAAACGCATTATGCACGGTCTGGCCATCTGGCAACAGAACGACCCGCAAATACTGCCCGCTCATGGCGGCGATAGCAGCCCATCGCCGGATGCGTCCGTCCTGTTGGACGACCTGGCGAATGGGCCGCGCCAGTCGAGTCGCCGCTGGAGGCGTAGCTTATCACCACCGTTGGTTGATCTATAAGGAATTCCTCGCCTATATCTCCGTGACCGGCGATACTTCCAAAACCCAAAAACATAAGGCCAGCCATGAGAATCGAAACCCGGAGTGTGAAGTGTCTGATGATCGCCGTCGTTGTCGGCCTGATGTCGGCGGTCGCGACGGCCAAGCCGCTGAAGGTCTTCATCCTGGCCGGGCAGTCGAACATGCAGGGGCATGTGAACGTCTCGACGTTCGATTCCATGGCTGATGATCCGAAGACGGCGCCGATCCTCAAGGAGATGCGCGATGCCAATGGCAAACCACGGGTGTGCGATAAGGTATGGATATCTTCGATTGGATGCGCCGGCGACGACACGACCGAGCAGAAAGGGAAAGTGACAGCCGGCTTCGGCGCCTCGACCGAAGAGATTGGCCCGGAATTCACGTTCGGCATTTACATGGAAAAGGAACTGGGCGAACCCATATTGATCATCAAGACCTCATGGGGCGGCAAGAATCTGCACACCGATTTCCGTCCGCCCGGCGCCGGGCCATACGTCTGGAGCGACTACGAGTTGACCCGGTGCAAGCGGCGTGGTGACGACCTGGAAAAGGACAAGGCCGACAGGATCAAAGCCACCGGTGTGTACTACCGCCTGATGATCGAGCATGTGCGGAAGGTGCTGGCGGACGTCAAGCGCGTGGCGCCGGAGTACGACGAGAAACAGGGTTACGAACTGGCTGGTTTTGTCTGGTTCCAGGGGTTTAACGATCTGGTGTCCGACTGGACGTACGACAAGCGCAACCAGCCGGGCGGATACGACATTTATGGACAACTACTGACGCAGTTCATCCGCGATGTGCGCAAGGATCTGTCAGCGCCGAAGATGCCCTTCGTGATTGGAGTGATGGGGATTGGCGGCGTGAAGGAAGGAAAGAAGCCGGGCGGCCAGATGTACTTCCGCCAGGCCCAGGCCGCACCGACGTTGCTTCCTGAATTCAAAGGCAACGTGGTTGCGGTGCAGACGGCTCCCTATTGGGACGATGACTTGGAATCGCTGCAAGCGAGGATGGATACATACTGGCCGAAGGTGGATAAGAGGGTCGCCGCGGAGAAGAACACCTCATGGGAGAACAAGATGAAGGTCATGGCTGCGAACTTCACGCCCCAGGAGTGGAAGCGCCTCCAAGGCGCGTCCAACGGCGGCTATCACTATCTCGGCGCCGCCAAGATCATGGCGCCGATCGGCAAGGCATTTGCCCAGGCGATGGCGCAACCATGAAGCAAACTCTCACACTTCTGTCCGCACTGACAATCACTCTGGCCGGCATGGCCCGCGCAGCGGAGGTCCGGCAAGCTGAGATGGCCGGCTACCTTCTGGTCTCCACGGATAGGGTTCCCGATGCTTACAACGCCGGGTTCTCGCTCTATGCCGCTGCCTGGCCACTGCTGCAGCACTATCCAGGGCATCGTTTCCAGACCGGGCTTTTCGGCACATGGATGAACGCGCAGTATAAAGGCAAGCCGCCGGCGGATCTTTACTCCGACATCGAAGGCGGACTGGGCTGGTGGCGCGATACACGCTTTCCGACCGAGACGCCAAAGTTCATCATGGGCGGGGTGGCCGTGAATTTTAATGAGATTGCCAACGGACCCGCGCATGGCGCGGGAAACTGGAAAAAGCCCCGTGGGCTGTATGGTGTGGCCCAGTTGAGCCCGTGGCTGCTTTTTCCCATCGACGGTTTGAACGTCAAGCAGGGCACCCGCGGCGACCTGTTTGGCTATGGCTATTTGCCGCTGCCTCTGACGGCGGCCAAGGCGACGACCGGCGGAAAGAACGTCCCAACCGGCGACAACTGTTGGACCCTCTTCCTTAGCACCGGAAACTTCAAGGGTCCGGTCTGTTTCTTCACGCCGTACTTCTGGTCGCACTCGGCCGAGGTGGATCCGAAATACGCCGGCCTTCTTCTGGACTCTCGCCCCTCGGCCCCGAACAAAGCCTTTCAGATGGAGACTCAATATGTGCCAGCCGCGTTGTCCGTCGACGAGAAGGGAGAGACGTATGCGCGCATCGCGCCGACATCGTTTCCCGTGGGAGCCGATGGCAACACCATCGCGCTGCACCAACTGACGTCGTACAACAAGAAAGCGCTCTGGGACGCCGTCAAAGCGTGGTTCGAGGGTGGCCCGGCGGTCAGCGGGGCGGTCAACCCCGAAGGCGCCTTCGTGCAGAACTTCCGCGCCAGCGGCGGATCGACCTGGGAGATATATCCCGAGAACGCAAAGAAGGAAAAGAAAATCGCGATGGCTTGGCATTCATTCGCCACGGTGATTACGCCGGACCCTACCACCTACGGCTACAAGTGGAACGCGCAACTCGTTACCAAGGTCGACGCGCCCAACGGCGCCCGCGTGGTGCTTCCCGAGTATTTCCATCTCCAGAACGACGCAAAGAAGAACCAATGGGTGGCGGCCAATCCCGCCGAAGTCCCCGCCGCTACGGGATTGGCCGAGCTGCGTTTCGCTCGGCCTCGGGAAAAGGCGCCCGAGCCTTACGACACACCGCAAGGCCCGGCGAGTTCATTCAAGAAGCCCGGCCCGGTTGCCGGACCGTTCAAATCGCATCTCGGCGACGGAAGCGTCGTGACTTATTACTGGTATCGTTTCGCCGACCAGCCGGCATTGCTGAACGCCGATCTGACGCCCGAGGAGCGCGAGAAGATGCAGGCCAAGGTTGCGAAAATGCACCGCGCCTGGACGAAGGACCGGGACTACCTCGCGCCGCCGACGGTTGGAAAACTCGCCGATCTGGACCCGGCTCAGATTGTCACCCCGCCCAAGGGACTGGAAGTTGGCTACGTCCCCATCGCCACGCGACAGGAGCGGGACACGTCGCCGTCGATTAAGTAATCGAGTTTCGCAACGCCTCCAATTCCATTTCGTCCGCGGTTTTCAAATTTGGTGAAACCGCGGCTGCCACTAACGCATACGCTATAGTTTCAGTAACATCTGAAACAAGGAGACTCATGGCCACCGCGCAATTAGCCGCCGCCCTCGAAAACAGGACCCAGCCGCCGCCGGCTCGCACCGGCGTCGAACATCAGCTTTGCACCGCGCAGGATTTGTTCATCCGCCGCTGGGGCGAGATGGGCCAGACCTGGGGGATCAACCGGACGATGGGGGAGATTCATGCGTTTCTCTACATCACCGGCAAGCCGCAAAGCACGGATGATGTAATGGAGCGCCTGAACATCAGCCGGGGCAACGCCTCCATGAGCCTGCGCGCGCTGTGCGCCTGGGGCATCATCGCCCGACAGCACAAGCGCGGAGAACGGCGGGAGTATTTCGTGAGCCTGTCGGATGTCTGGGAGATGTTTTCATTGATTGCCGCCGAGCGAAAGCGGCGCGAGATGGATCCCGTGCTGGCGACGATCAAGGAATGCCAGCGCATGCTGGAAACCAGCGCGCTCGGCAAAGCCGCCGCCCGACGCGACGACGTCGCGATCACCCGCCAGCGGCTGGCGGGCATGGAGGAATTCATGGAAGTGACCAACCGAATTTTCCAGCAGTTCGTGGGAAATGCAAAGAGCGGTCTCACGCGCGTGGCGCGGGTGCTGCTGAAGCATTTTTGACGCTATCAATATGATAAATATAACGCTGGCGGGATCCTGAGATGGACGAATGGTCACAGTCTTCAACTCGCTGCGGGGAATTGCTTTTCCCCGCACTCAGGACACCGGTGCGGCGTGGCGCGCAGATCATAGCCGCACCGATGGCACGGGACTTCTCTCACAAACCCGGCGGTAGAGTCAAGACTCGCGCTATTCTTCCCGTTCCCCCGCCCGTATGATTGCCTTCCAGTTTCGGAAATCGATTCTTTACGAGGTGTTCGCTGATGCCCGCCAGTGATATCGAAATGCAAGGTCCCCAGCGCGAGGTATTGCGCGGCTTGGAAGGCTTCGTCGGCGAAAAGCTTTCTTTTCTGGCGCCGATTGACAAGGCCTGGCAGCCGACCGATTTCCTGCCGGACCTTACCGCCGAGGATTGGCACGCCCAGGTGCGGCAGTTCCGCGAGCCGGCGGCGGGCCTGCGCGATGATCTGCTGGTCGTGCTGGTGGCCGACATGGTTACCGAGGAGGCGTTGCCCAGCTATTCGGTTTCGCTGAATAATTTGGCGCAGGATTTCACCGGAACCGATCCGGGCCCGTGGGCGCAATGGCTGCGCGGCTGGACCGCCGAGGAAAATCGGCATGGGGATCTGCTCAACGCCTACCTCCGCCTCACCGGGCGCGTGGACATGCGGGCCATCGAGCGCACCGTCCATCACCTCATTACCTCCGGCTTCAACGCCCGCTCCTATCCCGATCTCTACGGCGGCCTGGTCTACACCGCCTTCCAGGAACGCGCCACCAAAATTTCGCACGCCAACGTCGGCCGCCTCGCCGGCGCTCAGGGCGATGCGGCATTGTCAAAAATCTGCCAGCGCATCGCCGGCGACGAAGCCCGGCACGAGGCGTTTTATACAACGGTTATGGGCCGCGTGATGGACACCGACCCGCAGGGCGGCCTGATCACGATGGGCACGCTCCTTCGCCGGGTGATTGCGATGCCGGGCCGGCTGATGACCGATGGCAAGGACCCCGACCTCTTCGATCATTTCGCCGCCGTCGCGCAGCGGCTGGGAGTCTACACCGTCAGCGATTACGCCGGCATCGTCGCGCATCTGGTGAAGACTTGGGACGTCGAGCACCGAGCCGTCACCGGCAAAGCCGCCCGCATGCAGGAATATCTCTGCGCCCACGCCGACCGCTGCCAAAGCATGGCGGCGCCGGCCGCCGAAGCGGCTGAACGGGAAAAGCCGGTGAAGTTTAGTTGGATTTTTGACGGGGAAGCGTAAGCGGGAAGGAAAACCACGTCGTATCACGGGCGTCTCGCCCGTGCGGGTTGCGTGGCAGTTGGACATATTGCGATTTGCCGACCACCGCGCCATCGGCACGGGCGAGACGCCCGTGATACGTTAACGGCCTATGTTCACGGGACAGTCGCCGCGATTTATGAACGGCAACATTCACGACACATCGGCGCAGCAGATGGAAGCGGCTTGCCTTTGGGAGGTCCGATGTATATTCTCGTACATTCCGTTGTGTGCAAGTTCTGGAGACTATCCAAATGGGCAGGGCTGGTTCCAATTTTAGCATCAATTTGAGCGCAATCGCTTATTGTGAGGATGGCGGCTGGATCGCTCATTGCCTGGAATTGGATATCGTCGCCGAGGGAACGGATGCCGACGATGCGATTCGGTCGTTGATATCGCTTTGCGATTTTCAAATTCGCACCGCAATGGAGCATGGAGATATAGGTTCGGTTTTCAGGTCCGCCCCGTCACAGGTTTGGACAATGTTCGCGGAAGGCGAAGCCAAATTTCTTGAGGAAAAAACCCGATCTCGCCGGGCGGACTCCTTTGAGGCCCCTGTTGATCGCTTCGAGGCTCGTGCATGCTAATCAGTGATCGGCTTGCCGTCACTGGCCCCGGCGTGTTTTGCTGGTTACTGGGTCGGGCCTGTCCAAGGCGAACTGCCCGTTGGCGGGCCTGGGGCTCGCGCTTCACATCTGCTTTGCCGGCATGTTTTACGTATTGTGGGTGAGATAGCCGGGCTTGATGGTTGCCAACCGCCATCCTCCGTGAACAATACCCCTCGATGAAGAATCTCACCCCCCGGCAGATCGTTGGCGAACTCGACAAATACATCGTGGGGCAAAACGACGCCAAGCGCGCGGTCGCCGTGGCGGTGCGCAACCGCTGGCGGCGACAGCAGCTTCCCGAAGCCATGCGCGGCGACGTCTCCCCCAAGAACATCCTCATGATCGGCCCCACCGGCGTCGGCAAAACGGAAATCGCCCGGCGGCTCGCCAACCTCACCGGCGCGCCGTTCGTCAAAGTCGAAGCCACCAAGTACACCGAAGTCGGCTATCACGGCCGCGATGTCGAATCGATGATCCGCGATTTGCTCGATTCGTCCATCGCCATGGTCCGCTCCGAGATGACGGATGCGGTTAAAGCCCCTGCGGAAGGGCAGGTCGAGGAACGGCTGCTGGATTATTTGCTGCCGCACGGCGAATCGGGTGCGAATTGGGAGGATGAGGAAGCCAAGGCCCGCCATCAGCGCACGCGCGACAAACTCCGCGAGCAACTCCACAGCGGCGAACTGGAGGATCGGCAGATCGAAATCGCCATCGAGGAGCAGGCGAGCGTGGTCGGCGTGCTCGGCAAGGCCGGCATGGAGATGGACGTCGAGATGCAGACGATGTTCGAGAAGATGCTCCCCAGCCGACGCGAGGCCCGCCGATTGACCGTGCGCGACGCCCGCAAGGTGCTCTTCGGGCAGGAAGCCGACAAGCTGCTCGACCGCGAGAAAATCCATCACACCGCCATCGAGCGCGTCGAGCAGTCGGGCATCGTATTCATCGACGAGTTGGACAAGGTGGCCGGCCCCGAAAGCAAGCACGGCCCCGACGTCAGCCGCCAAGGCGTGCAGCGCGATCTGCTGCCGATCGTCGAGGGCAGCACCGTCATGACCAAGTACGGCATGGTGCGGACGGACCATATTCTCTTCATCGCCGCCGGCGCCTTTCACATGAGCAAGCCCAGCGATCTGATGCCCGAATTGCAGGGCCGGTTTCCCATCCGCGTTGAGCTGCAGGATCTGACCAAGGACGATTTCGCGCGCATTCTGCGCGAGCCGCAAAACGCCCTGACCACGCAGCAAATCGCCTTGCTCGGAACCGATGGCGTAAAGGTGGAATTCACGGATGATGCCATCGACGCGATGGCGCAGATCGCCTTCGACGTAAACCGCCGCAGCCAGAACATCGGCGCGAGGAGGCTTTACACGATCATGGAGCGCGTCTTCGAGACGATCAGCTTCGAGGCCCCGGACTCCGCTGAAAAACACGTGCGGATTACAGGAGCATTCGTTCAAGAACGATTGGCCGCGGTAGTGCAGGATGAGGATCTGAGCAAATTCATTTTATGAAATGGCCGGTATCAGCGGGGGCATTCGCGGATCGAAGAGTATTCGTGATGTCACGCCGCCAGGAGTTGCTGTTCGGTCATGTCAGGCCCGCAATCCACCCAAGAATTATTTCGACATGCGCGGCGGTCGCCCCCTGATTTTGCCGGACGACTTGCCGCGCTCGCGTGGCCATGTCGGCGGCTTTCGTTGGGGATGCCAGAAGTTGCTCCATCGCCTCAATTAACGCGGCCTTGCCGCTCACCTCGCGGATGGCCCCGGCATCTCGGAACCGGCTCATCACGTCGGCGAAGTTGCCGGTGAACGGGCCGATGAGCACCGGCTTTCCCAGCGCGGCCGGCTCGATCATGTCGCTGCCGTGCTGTTTGGGGCCAAGATCGACGAGCGTGCGCCCGACGAAGACGATGTCGGCCAGGCTGTAAAACTTTCGCAGTTCGCCCATGGTGTCGCCGAGGATGACCGGCAAGGATGCCTGCCCCACCGACCGTCCGAAGCTTCCCGGAAAATCCCGCTCGCCCGTAGGTTCCGCGCCTGAGCCGCCCGATCGGCGATCCGGCGTCTGGGAACGGCGCACGCAGGCAAAGCCGCGCGAGCCGATGAGGTTCGCCATTTCCTCGAATCGCTCGGGATGCCGTGGGACGACGACCAAGCGGAGGGTGGGGTGCCTGGGCAACAGTTCGCTGTATACGTCCAACAGGATTTGTTCTTCGCCGGGACCCGTTGAGCCGCAGACCCATAGCTTCTCCGTGCCGGGATGAAGGCCCACGGCGTCGGCGATTTGGGCGGCGCCCTCGATGGTGTCGGCGATCTGGGCGGTATCGAATTTCATGGTGCCGGTGACGCGCACTTTTTCCGCCGGCACACCGACGCCGATAAATCGACGCGCGTAGGTTTCCTCCTGCACGCAGGCCAGCGCGAGGCGTTTGAACATTCGGCGGGTCACAAGCCCGGCGAGCTTGTAACGCCGGAAGCTATGGGCCGACAGCCGGCCATTGATCAGCACGACCGGAATGTCGCGCCGGACGCATTCGCGCATGAAGTTGGGCCAGACCTCCAGTTCCATCAACACCGCCAACGCCGGCCTTTGGGCATCGAGTAGGCGCGCGACGGGCCCGCTGAAATCAAAGGGATAGCGGATCAGCGTGATTCGTGGATCATTCCCATACAGGCTGACGGCGCGTTGCGAGCCGGTGCGGGAGGTGGTGGTGATGATAAAACGCAGATCGGGCCCAGCCTGCCCGAGCATGCGGACCAGCGCGGTGGTCGCGTTGATTTCGCCAAGGCTGACGGCGTGGATCAGCACCGCGGGCTCATTGCCCTGCCGCGCGGGCGCATCTCCGGTGCGGGAGAAGATGGCGTCCAAAACCTTGCGCCGAAGCCGGGGCGCCGCCAGCCAAATTGGCGCGGAAGCCAACAGGCCGGCGGCATAAACCAGGTCATAGACGCTCATCGCGATGGAGCGTAAACGCGAGTGTGCCAAACACAAAACGACGTGATGTGCTTACGTTGGGGCACACCAGGGCGCCGAGAGTGCGTGACAATTTCAGCGGCCTCTTATTTTTCCTCTCCCGGTACTCCGGGTGAGGGCTAGGGTGGGGGTCTTTTTTTCCTGGGCCCTCGCGGTGCGAACCCCAACCCCTACCATCCCGCGAAGCACCGTTGGAAAGGGAAGGATTCGCAGAAACTGTCGCGCTCCCGGCACCGGGCGCAGGCGGGTCCGGTCTCGATCTCGCCGTCACGTTTTAATAGGATGCCCGGCACCGGCAAATGCGTTACCTCTGGTTTTTGCTTTTCGTGCTCGTGCTGGCTGCTCCTTTCGCGGCCCGGCGGATGCTCATGCCGCGCGGCGACGGGGGGCCGGCGGATGGGGGCGCTGAAAAACTGGTCATTGTTACGCCGCACAATCAGGACATCCGCAATGAGTTTGCCCGTGCGTTCCAGGCATGGCATGTCCGGCGCTATGGCACGCCGATCACGCTCGATTATCGCGTGCCCGGCGGCAGCAACGACGTTCGACGATTGCTGAACACCACTTACCGCGCCTATCGCGATAAACAGGGCCGGCTGGCCGCCGACTTCCCCGCGGACTTTGATGTCGCCTGGGGCGGCGGGGATTTTCTGTATGCGCACGAACTGGAAGCCGGCGTTCTTCAGCCGATCCACATGCCCCCAAAAATGCTCGCGGAGTTTCGCGCCGCTTTCCCCGCGCCTTCGCTGGCGGGCGTGAGGCTTTATGATCCGACCACCGCCGACGGCGAACCCACGCCGCGATGGATTGGCGTGTGCCTGAGCAGTTTTGGCATCTGCTACAATCCCGATGTATATCGCTCGATCGGCCTGCCCCCGCCCTCGCCGGATCACGGCTGGAGCGACCTGGCCGATCCCCGGCTGCGCGGATTCATCGCGCTGGCCGATCCGGGCCACAGCGGGTCGGCGGCCGTCGCGTTTCAGATGATTATCCAGCGCAACATGAAGGATGCCGAGGATGAATTGTTGGCCCATGATCCGGCGCTGGCCGCCCTGCCAAGCGCGCGGCTGGTGAACGACGCGAAGTACCGCGATGCGATCGCCGACGGCTGGCATCGCGGGATGTCGCAGTTGTTGAAAATCGCGGCAAATGCCCGCTACTTCACGGATTCCTCGACGCTGGTGCCGATGGACGTTTCGCGCGGCGAAGCCGCCGCCGGGATGGCGATCGACTTTTACGCGCGGGTGACCGAGGAAAGCGTCGGCTCCGACCGCATCCGCTACTTCGCCCCCGCCGGCGCCACCGCCATCACGCCCGATCCGGTTGCCATATTGGGCGGCGTGAAAGGGCGCACGCTCGAACTGGCCCGACATTTCATCGAGTTCCTGCTTTCTCCCGAAGGCCAGCGGCTATGGATTCTCAAGCCCGGCGCCCCCGGCGGCCCCCTCGATCGCGGCCTGCGCCGCCCGCCGATCCGACGCGATCTTTACGCCGACCGCACGAATTGGGCGGACGACGCAAACCCGTTTGAGATCGCTCGCGGCTTCAACGAGCGCGGCGAATGGATGGCCCTCTTCGCCGACACCCGCCCCATCTGGGTCGCCGCCTGGATCGACAGCCGCGAGGCGCTGGAAGAGGCGTATGGAAGAATTTTGCGCGTCACGGATGTGACGCGGCGCGACAAGCTCATTGATGAACTGGCGGACTTGCCGATCACGATGGCGGACGTGGAAAAAATGCGGGATGAACGGACAAAGCTGAAGGGGGCATCGGACGAACTGGAGCTGTGGAGCGCACGCCAGCAGATCGAGTGGGCGGCGAAGTTTCGTGAGCATTATCGAGGGGTTGGGGAACGGGCGGATTGAAGGAGATAGGCCGGGCAGAAAGCTTCGGAAATTTGAGCGTGGAGGTGCGTAATGCGAGATAGACAGATCAACCACTTTCGGCCGTTGACCGCCGCTGCCGCGCTGGGTGTCGTGCTGGCGATGCTCATCAATGTCAATGCCAATGCCAATGCGGCGGAACATTCCCAGCAATCCATTCGGCTCGACTCGCTGGTGTATGCATCCGACGCCGTGGTTGAGGCAAGGGTGGTGGCGCCGGCGGCGACGCATGTATACAACGGCGATGTCGTCCGAGTGACCGCAGTATATAAAGGTAGAGTCAGCGTCGCCGACAATATCATTGTTGACGGCTTCATTGCCAACTACCAAAAAAGCCGGGCATCCCTGGGGAATTCGGTTCCACTCAATCCTGCCGACCCGCTGATCCTGTTTCTTACTGATCGTTGCGCAATGAAGTTTAATCTTTGAAATAGGCATAAGATAGGCATGGAAGCCACGGAAGGCACGCTGAAGGATTGGCGGCAGTGGCG
>Ga0209483_1001464_pt1 | contig 17827 bp, 18 predicted proteins | sample NGEPerA_FD_184508 | JGI IMG/M metagenome (GOLD analysis project Ga0209483, IMG submission 184508) | Arctic peat soil microbial communities from the Barrow Environmental Observatory site, Barrow, Alaska, USA - NGEE PermafrostL2-A... | ecosystem: Environmental > Terrestrial > Soil > Wetlands >... | reverse complement strand
CGCTGCGGTCCGAACGCCACATTCCAAACTCGATTGCGACCATGCGACGATGGCTCATCCTCGCCCTCGTCAGAAGCCTGCCGCGATGTCCATGCTGCGCCGCTCTAATCTCGCCAACAACACAACGCAAAACTTTGTGACGCAGTAAGACTAGTCGGCCGCCACGGTCGCGCCGCGTGAAACCGCCCGCTTTGCCATCCAGATCACGCCGATCAGCAGCAGGCAGAGCCAGCCCGAAATCCAGAACAGGTCTTGCGAAGCCAGAAGATAGGCTTGTCCGACCATGTTGCGGGCAAGGATGCCATTGGCCTGCATGTCCGTAAGACCCAGATGATGCAGCCCCGAAACCGCGCTGCGCATGACGGGATTGAAGATGGTCGAATTGTCGGCGAGGCGGCTCTGATGGAATGCCTCGCGGCGGTCCCAGAACGTCGTGGTGATTGAGGCGGCGAAACCGCCGGCGGTGATGCGGGTGAAGTTCGAGATACCGGAAGCCGAGGGAATTTTCTGCGGCGGAATGCCGTCCAGCGAGATCGTGAGCATGGCGACGAAGAAGGTGCTCATGGCGACGCCCTGCACCAGCAGCGGCATCACGAAATCCCAGAAGCCGGCATTGGTGGTGTAGCCGGCGCGCATGAAATAGGAGAGGGCGAAAGCGCCGAAGGCCACGGTCGCGATCCAGCGTGCATCCACGCGCGACATGAAGCGCGCGGCGAAAGGCGTGAGCAGCACCGCGACCACGCCGCTGGGTGCCGCCACCAACCCTGCCCATGTCGCGGTGTAGCCAAGCTGCGTCTGGAGCCACAGTGGCAGCAAAAGAATGTTCGCGAAGAACACCGCATAGCCGAGACAGAAGGCGAGCGTTCCGAAAGCGAAATTGCGTTTGGCGAAAAGGCTGATTTCGACGATGGGGTTGGCCTCGGTCAGTTCCCAGATGATCCACGCTGCGCAGCCGACGGCGGCGACCACCGCCAGCACGACAATTTGCGTGGAGGAAAACCAGTCCGCGTCCTTGCCGGTGTCCAGCATGATCTGCAGAGCACCCACCCATATCACCAGCAATCCGAGTCCCACGCTATCGATCGGCAGTTTGCGCGTCGGTGTCTCGCGGCCCGCAAGCCCGCGCCAGCACAGGAAGGTCGCGAGCAATCCCACGGGCACGTTGATGAGAAAGATCCAGCCCCAGTGAAAATTGTCCGAGATGTAACCGCCCATGATTGGGCCGCAGATCGGCGCGACCAAGGTTGTGATCGACCAGATGCCGAGCGCCGTCGCGCGTTTCTCCGGCGGGAAGATGGAAATCAGCAGCGCCTGCGAGCCCGGAATCATTGGGCCCGAAACGGCGCCTTGCAGGATGCGAAAGAAAATGAGCGACGTCAGGCTCCACGCGATGCCGCAAAGAAACGACGCCGCCGTGAACGCCAGCACGGCGAACAGAAACGTGCGCACGACGCCATAGCGCTGCATCAGCCATCCGGTCAGCGGGACGGAGACCCCGTTCGAAACGGCGAAGGAGGTGATGACCCAGGTGCCTTGGTCGGTACTGGCACCGAGATTTCCTGCAATCGTCGGCAGCGAGACATTGGCGATGGTATTGTCCAGCACCTGCATGAACGTGCCCAACGCCAGCGCGATGGATGTGACCGCGAGAACGATCCCCGCGAGCGGTTTCAATTCGCCCGGTGCACCCGTTGCACTCACGGATGCGAAGCCCTGCCGCCGCCGTTGGCCGCGATGATGCGCGCGATCAGCGCATCGATGGCAGGCCCACCGGTGTTGCCGGGCTCGCCCTGCACGGTCGTCGTGCCAATGCGCGACGACACCAGCGCGCCAGAGGTGTCGCGCACATCCACGAAGGCGGCGACGGAGAGACCGACGCGCAAGGGATGGTTCGACACTTCTTTGGGGTCGAGCGCGATGCGCACCGGCACGCGCTGCACGATTTTGATCCAGTTGCCGGATGCATTTTGCGGTGGCAGGAGTGCGAAGGCGCTGCCGCTGCCGGCGCCAAGTCCCGCAACCTTGCCGTGGAAAGTGACACCGCCGCCGTAAATGTCGGTGCTGACGGTGACCGGCTGGCCGACGCGCATGCGCTGAAGCTGGCCTTCCTTGAAGTTGGCATCGATCCACACATCGCTGAGCGGCACCACCGCCATCAGCGGCGTTCCGGGTGCAAGCTGCTGGCCGATCTGCACCGTACGCTGGGCGATCACGCCATCCACCGGCGAACTCAGACGCAGATGGCCTTCGACAATCGCCGCGGCGCGCAATTGCGCGATGGCCGCGAGCACGTCGGGGTTGTTTGCAACCGATGCGCCTTCGACCTGCGACAGCGCCTGATCAAGGCCGCCTTGCGCCGTGGAAACCGCCGCCTTCGCGACCGTCACCGCGTCGCGCGCATTGGAAAGCTCTTCGCCGGAGACCGCGATGCCGGCGCTGGCGCGGCGGCGATAGTTGCTTTCGGCCTGGGCCAACTGCGCGCGCGCGCTTGCGAGTTGCGCGCGGCCGGACGATGCCTTGGCGTCGTTGCCGCGCACCTGACGCACCATGCGCGCAAGGTTCGCCTCCGCTGCCTGCATGGCGACATCGGCGCTGGCCGGATCGAGTTCGACCAGAAGCTGTCCGCGCCGCACTGATTGTGTGTTGTCGGCATGTAGCGCCAGAACCGTTCCCGCTTCGCGATTCGTGATCGAGACGATGTTGCCGCCGACATAGGCATCGTCGGTACTCTCGAAATATTGCGCGTAGAGAAACCAGTAGAGCGCGAAGATGATGACGCCGATGAGAACGACCACGCCCAGAATGGTAAACAGCAGGCGCCGGCGAGTGCCAGGATCGTCCGTATTCGTCAGATCGTATTTCATGGCGCGGAATCCTGTGTCGCCGAACGAATTTGCTTGGGAGCCGGGTGGGCGGGATCGAAATCGCCGCCGAGCGCGAGCAGCAACGTCACACGCTGCGTCGCCGCATCGGTTTCGATGGAAGCCTGCTGCTGTTCGGCCTGCAGCAAAATGGTCTGCGCAATCAGCACCTCAAGCTCGTTGGAAAGCCCGGTGCGATAGCGTGTCTCGGCGAGCTTCAAGCTGCGCATTGCCGAGGCAATTGCCGCATTCTGCTCGCCGCGCTCTTTCTGCGTTGCCTGAATTTGGGTCAACGCATCGGCGGTCTGGCGCACGGCGGCGAGAACCGTTGCATTGTAGTCGGCGACGGCTTCGTCGAGATCGGCGGTGGCGCCGGCATATTCCGCGCGCAGCTTTCCAGCGTCGAAGATGGGCAGATGGATGGCCGGGCCGATTCCATAGGTCAAGGCATTGCCGGTGAACATCGAGGCGAGACCGATGGCCTGAAAGCCCGCGAAGGTGGCCAGATTGATGTTGGGATAGAAGGCCGCATGCGCCGCTTCGCGCCCGGACATCGCCGCGCTCACGCGTTCCTGCGCGGCCATCACATCGGGACGGCGCGCGAGCAGATCGGCGGGCAGCGAATCGGGCTGCGGCAGCACCGCGTCGAGATTGATCTGTGGCCGCGCGATCGTGGCGTAAGCCTCCGCGCCCTGGCCGGTGAAGGCTGCGATCTGATGCACAAAGATTTCGCGCGCCGCATTGGCCTGGGTGAGATTTTCCTGCGCCTGCGCGATCAGCGCCTTGGCTTCATCCTGGCTGCTCACGTTTTCAAGGCCGCTCTTCACCAGCGAATTGGTGAGGGCGAGGACGTGTTCGCGCTGCTTGAGCGTATCGGCCGCGATGTCGCTCAATATATACGCGCGAACAAGGCCGACATAGGCCTGCGCAAAGGTGCCCGATAGCGCCAGCCGTGCGGCAGCGGCATCGAGCGCAGCAGCTTTCGCGCCGGATCGCGCCTTGGCGATGATGGCGGATTGGCGGCCCCAGAAATCGATGTTCCAGCTGAGGTTGGCTTCCAGCGTTCCCATCCATTCGGTCTTTCCGCCATAGGGCGGGGGAATGATGAAACTCTTGCTGAAGCGCTCGCGCTGTTCTTGCCCATCGAGCGTCAGCTGCGGATAGGAATCGGCGCGCGCCGACGACAATTGCGATTGCGCGGACCGCATGCGGGCGAGCGCACCGGCAAGCGTGGGATTGTCGGAAAGCATCTTGGCGATCAGCCCGTCGAGCTGCGGATCGCCGAAGCCCGTCCACCAGCCTTGCGGGATTGCGGGCGCCGGCATGGTGCCCAGACCGAGCTGAGCCGGTTTGATTTCTGTCTCGCGCGGCGTTGTGGATGGCGAGGAAACGCAGGCCGTCAGCAACAACGACGCGACAGCCGGAAAGAAGAAGGCGCGTTTCACGATGCACGCCTCTGTTTTTCAGGTTCCTGCGCCGCGCTTTCTCCTGTTGCGATCAGGCGTATGAGCAGTTTGATCAGCGTCTCGGTTTCCGCGCGCGAGAAATCGGCGAGCAGGACATTCCAGTAATCGACGACGCGCGGTATCAGCGTCTCCACCGTCTTCTTGCCCTGCGCCGTCAGCGCGAGATGGACCACGCGGCGATCCGTGCTGCTGCGCTGACGACTTAACAGGCCCTGCGCTTCAAGCTGATCGGCGAGCCGCGTCATCGAGCCGTTGTCGTGCCGCAAATTGCGCGCGATGTCGGCGCAGGTCGTGGCCACATTGTCGCGCAGCGACATTAGCACGCGCCATTGCGTGAAGGTCAGGGTCTCGTCTTCGAACAGGGTTTCGATCTGCGGCAGGAACAGATTGTGCGCCCGGCAGATCATGTGGCCGATCGAATTCTGCGCCGTGAACGTCGAGGATCGGTAATGCGCGGCCATGCGGACAGCCTTCTTTGCTGTGCAAAAATTGTCTGCTTAAGCAGGTATTGTCAAGGTAGGGGCTGCCGCAGCATCCGCGATTTTTGAGCGCTTTGCCGTCTATTTCGGCGAAACGCGCCACACGATATTGCCGACATCATCCGCCACAAGCAGTGCGCCGGACTTGTCCACGGCCACGCCAACGGGCCGGCCATGCGCCACCCCGCTCTTGATGTCGGTCAAGAAGCCGGTGAGGAAATCCTCTGGCGCGCCGTTCGGCTTGCCATCCGCGAAGGGCACATAGACGACCTTATACCCAGTGAGTTGCGCGCGGTTCCACGAACCATGCTGGCCGATGAAAACGCCGCCTTGATAATGCGCGGGGAAAGCGCTTGCCTTGTAGAAGGTGAGACCGAGGGAAGCGGTGTGGGCGCCCAGCGCGTAATCGGGCGCTATGGCTTTGGCGACCATTGCCGGATTTTGCGGCTGCACGCGGCTGTCCACATGCTGGCCCCAATAGGACCAAGGCCAACCATAGAATGCGCCGTCCTTCACCCCGGTCATGTAATCGGGCACCAGATCGTCGCCCAATTGATCGCGCTCGTTCACGGCGACCCACAGCACATGCGTGTTCTTCTCCCAGCCCATGCCGTTGGGATTGCGCAGGCCCGAGGCATAGACACGCTCGCCGGCGCCGTCGGGATTGATTTCGAGAATATCGGCGCGGCGTTTCTCGAACGACATGCCTTTCTCGGCAATGTTGGTGTCGGAGCCGACGGCGACATAGATCTTCTTGCCGTCTTCGCCGGCGACGATGTTGCGCGTCCAGTGATGGCCGGTCGGCAGATCGAGGATTTTCTTTCCTGGCTCAGTGATCTGCGTTTCGCCGTCCTTGTAGGGATAGCGCACCACCCCATCGGTGTTGCCGACATAGAAGCTGCCGTTCAGCAGCAGCATGCCGAAGGGCTGATTGAGTCCTTTCAGGAATACGGTGCGCACATCGGGTTTGCCGTCGCCATTGGTGTCGCGCAGCAAGATGATCTCGTTTGCGCTCGTGCCGGCCGCATGGCTTTTGCTGTCCAGCCAGCGCTCGACGACGTTTTCGATGGAATTGAGCGGCGGCGGCTCCGACGAGGTTTCCGCCACCAGGACGTCGCCGTTCGGCAGCACATAAATCCAGCGCGGATGATCGAGACCGGTCGCATAGCGCGTGACCGTGAAACCGGCCGGCGGGGTTGGCGCAGCATTCGCCGGCCAGGGCTGAACGGAATTGACGTTCATGGTCGGAATGGTTTGCGGCGCGGGCGCGGGAAGCTCCGGCTTTGCGCCGAAATTCGATTTCGGTGGCGGATGGCCCTGATCGCAGGCAGTAAGAGAAAGTGACGCGGCGAGCGCGGCGAGAATGCGGGCTTTCATAATTGTCCTCACGAAGATGCGCGGCCGGTCAACAGGACGAGCCCGTAAAACGATGCGACGATGATCATTGCCCATTGAACTGTATTGCCCCCGGCGCGAAAGAGATTGGGCGCGGCGCGGCCCATGCCGGAGGCAATCATCAGCCGCGCGAGAATAAGCGCACCCGCGAGGCCGTAGAGCCAGTTGCGAGTGGCGCCGCTCAGTTCGAGCAGAACAATGAGAATAAGCGAGATCGGCACGTACTCGGCGAAGTGCCCGTGCCGCCGGACGGCGATGAGCAGGCGGGGCGCTTTGTGCTCCGCGCCCAGTGCCGCACTCGCCTCTGCGCCGGTGCCGAAACCGATCTTGCTGCGATTGCGCTCCGCCGAAACGCTGGCGCTCAACACAACATATAAAATTCCGAGGATGCACGTGGTTGCGAGTGATACCGGCAGATCAATCATGATTTTTCCTCATGCGCCTGTGCGTTGTTTGAAAAATGCAATGACGCGTTCTTCGGCAAGCTTCGTCGGCTCGCCCGGTCCATCTTTCAGATTAAGCGTCAGGACCGAATGCGCCTGGCCTGGGCCCGGCTTGGCGTCTTTCGGGTCAAGTTCGATGGCTTCGAAGCGATTGCCGAATTCGCGTTTGTAGGAATCGAAGCGCTCATTCGGCACGAAGCTGTCGCCGAAAAAGCGCAGGCCGATCATCGAAAGGTCTTCCTTCTCCATCCGGTCGCGCGCGCATTTGATCTCGGCGGGCGAGGCATCGATCTTCGATTTTTTGTTCTTGCCAAGGATAGGATTGGAGGGTTGTGACAGAACGGGGGCGACCACCGAAGGCTCCGTCATCATTGCCAGCGCGAAGCCGCCGGTGAAGCACATGCCGAGCGCGCCGACGCCGTTGCCGCCGCATTCGCCGTGAACCTTGCGCGCCAGCGCGCGCAGCCAGTCCACGATCGGGCTCGATTTGTCGTTCGCCCACACATTGAACTCGCGCGAGATGCAGATCGCTTTCGCCATCGAGCCCAAGGCATAGCCGATGCTCACCGGCTTTCCCGGGGTGCCGAACAGGCTGGGCAGAAACACCGTCATGCCCGCGGCGGCGACGCGATCCGCGAAACGCACGACCAGCGGATGCAGGCCCGGAATCTCGTGGATGATGATGATGGCCGGACCGGCGCCGCGCCGATAGACATCGCGCGTCCAGCGTCCGTCGTTGAACTGGAATTTCTGATAGTCCTTCATGACCGCCGAATAATCCATGCCGGTAAAATCCCCCCTTGCTTGTCATCCCGGACAAGCGGCAAAGCCACGCCGATCCGGGAACCATCGAGAACGTCTGGATGGGTCCCGGCTCAGCGCGATGCTAGCGCATCGCTTCCGCCTTCGCTAAAGCTCCGGCGGACAAACGTGCAACTCCTGACCCGCCGAAGCTTCAGCCTAGGCAGGTGCCGGGACGACAAAATTAAGTGTCGGTTTGACAGGCGCGAGACGCGGGGCACACTGCGCCGATTGACGAGGGCACCATGACGAATCTCGATCCCGAGCTCGCGCGGCTGCGCGATTCCATCGATAATATCGACGCAGCGCTGGTTCATCTTCTGGCCGAGCGCTTCAAATGCACACAAACTGTTGGGCAGTATAAGGCTGCGCACGGCCTGCCGCCGGCCGATCCAGCGCGCGAGGCGCAGCAGATCGCCCGCCTGCGCTTTCTGGCGCAAAATGCCAAACTGGACCCGGATTTTGCGGAAAAGTTCCTGAATTTCATCGTGCAGGAGGTCATTCAGCATCACGAGGCGATTCCGCGCAAGTGAGTCGCCGGGTGAGCCAATCGCCAGGTTTCCGCGTAACAAAGGCATCATATCGGGCGAAATGGGCTGTGAACGCCGTCCGCGAGCAGGAGACAGATTTATGAATCGCAATTCGCAAACGTCCACCGTCAAGGATGACTCGGCGCGGCGCGCATTTCTTTTCAGCGCCTCCTCGGTTCTGGCGCTTGCTGGAGCGGCCGCGATTATGCGGCCGGGTCATGCCTTCGGCGCCGCGCCCGCGACGGTGCCGATCGAGAATTTCAGCGCAGCCGGAAAAAGTATTGGCGTCGTGAAGGAAGCCAAAGTCGTGAAGACAGACGCGCAATGGCAGGCGCAGCTCAAGGGCGACGAGCCGCTCGCCTTTTCGGTAACGCGCCAGGCTGATACCGAACAGCCCTTCACCGGCAAATATGCGGAGACGAAAGGTGACGGACTCTATCGCTGCATCTGCTGCGACACCGCGCTCTACGACTCCAGGACCAAATTCGATTCCGGCACCGGCTGGCCGAGCTTCTGGCAACCGATCTCGAAACTCAATGTGGCGCAAATCAGCGACTCGTCCATGTTCATAGCGCGCACCGCGATTTCCTGTGCGCGTTGCGATGCGCATCTGGGTCACGTCTTCGATGATGGGCCGAAGCCGACCGGCCTTCGCTATTGCATGAACTCTGCCGCATTGCGTTTCGCAAAACGCGCGGCTTAACGAAGGACGCATCTATGAAATCGATCCGCAACTTGCTCGCCACCGCGGCTGTCGCTGCTTTGGCGTCCGCCTGCGCGCGCGCCGACGAAGCGCCGCATGCCGTGCCCGCGCCGGTCGTGGCGGATGCACCAGCCAGCGGCGTTCAGACCGCCGTTCTGTCTGGCGGCTGCTTCTGGGGTTTGCAGGGCATGTTCGAGCATGTGAAGGGCGTGAAGCAGGTCGTCGCCGGTTATGCGGGCGGTACGAAAGACACCGCGATCTATGAGGTGGTCAGCACCGGCACCACGGGGCACGCCGAGACCGTTCAGATCAAATACGATCCGAAGGAAGTTTCGTTCGGCAAACTGTTGCAGGTGTATTTCTCGGTCGCGACCGATCCCACGGAATTGAACCGCCAGGGGCCGGACGACGGCACGCAATATCGCGGTGAGATATGGACCACGAATGCCGATCAGAAGCGCGTGGCGGACGCCTATATCGCGCAACTGACGAAGGCGCATACCTATTCGCAGCCGATCGTTACGCGCGTCGATGCCTTCAAGACCTTCTACGCCGCGGAGGGCTATCATCAAGACTTCCTGATCAAGAACCCGGATTATCCCTACATCGTGATCAACGATCAGCCGAAGATCGAAAATCTCAAGAAAATGTTGCCTGGCGATTATGTCGCCGCGCCGGTGCAGCTCGCCAATTCACACGCCTGACACTGGAATAGACTCGCCCGTCACGCAGCCGCATAATCAGGTTCCCCCTTTAGGAGAATTCCGATGACGCTCAAGCTTGGCGATACCGCCCCCGACTTCGAAGCCAACACCACCGAAGGCAAGATCCGCTTTCACGACTGGATCGGCGATCATTGGGCCGTGCTGTTCTCGCACCCCAAGGACTTCACACCCGTCTGCACGACGGAGCTTGGCTATATGGCGAAGCTCAAGCCGGAATTCGACAAGCGCGGCGTGAAGATCATCGGGCTCAGTGTCGATCCGGTGGACAAGCATTCCGGCTGGGCGAAAGACATCGCGGAGACGCAAGGCACCGCCGTGAATTTCCCGATGATCGGTGATGACGATTATAAGGTCTCCAAGCTTTACGGCATGCTGCCAGCCGAAGCCTCAGGCGATCCGGCCAAGCGCACGGCCGCCGACAACCAGACCGTGCGCAACGTGTTCATTATCGGGCCGGACAAAAAGATCAAATTGATTCTGGTCTATCCGATGACGGTGGGGCGCAATTTCGACGAAGTGCTGCGCGTGATCGACTCACTGCAACTGGGCGCCAAGCACAAGGTTGCGACCCCGGTGAACTGGAAGCCGGGCGAGGATGTCATCATCGCCGGGTCGGTCTCGAACGACGACGCGAAGAAGATCTATCCCAAAGGCTGGAAAGAGCCCAAGCCCTATATCCGCATCGTTCCGCAGCCGCGCTAACAAAAATTCGCCAGAAACAACATTTGACAAGAAACGCGAATGGTTCGGCTGCGTTCTCACCATGAACTCACAGAGGAACCGTTAATGGACAAGGATCGCATCAATGGCGCGGCCGATCAGGCCAAAGGCGCCGTGAAGGACGCGGCCGGAAAAGTAACCGGCGACACCAAGCTTCAGGCCGAAGGCAAGATGGACAAGGCCACCGGCAAGGTGGAAAGCGCCATCGGCGGCGCGAAGGACACAATGCGCGAGCAGCTAAACAAGTAGCCGTTCGGTTGCTTTCGAAAATGAGGTGCGGAACGCTAGCCCCCTGGCGTTTCGCACCTTTGTCTTTTGCGCAAGAAACGGATTGCGCGGCAAGCTCCGGCGCTTTCTGATAGCGAATGCGCTTTTATCTTCCAACAACCAGATATGTTATCCCGGGTGAGCACGGCGAGACCCGGGATCCATTGTGCCGTTGTCCTAATGGGTCCCGGCTCGCGCTCCCCCGGATCAGGTCCGGGGTCGCTTGGCCGGGATGACAAGCGTGGATTGGTCAGCAATTTCTTCCAGCCTCGACGCATCCGGCTATGCGTTGTTGCCGAAAGTTCTGTCGCGCCACGAGTGCAAAGCGCTCACACAACTTTATGAGGACGACGCTCTGTTCCGGAGCCGCGTGGTGATGGCGCGGCATGGCTATGGCAAGGGCGAGTACAAATATTTCGCTTATCCGCTGCCGAAGATTGTTGCGGAATTTCGCAATGCGCTTTATCCACATCTGGCGGCTATCGCGAACGGCTGGAATGAATCGCTGAAGAGCGACATCCGCTTTCCCGCTACCCACGCCGAATTTCTCGAACGCTGCCATACTGCGGGGCAGGTGCGTCCGACACCGCTTCTGCTGCGCTATAGCGCGGGCGATTATAATTGCCTGCATCAGGACCTGTATGGCGAGCATGTCTTTCCGCTGCAGGTCGCGTTCCTGCTGTCGGAGCCGGACAAGGATTTCACCGCCGGCGAATTCGTGCTGACAGAGCAACGCCCGCGCATGCAATCGCGCGCCGAGGTCGTGCCGCTGCGGCAAGGCGATGCCGTGATCTTTCCGGTGAACGAGCGGCCGGTGCGGGGCACGCGCGGCCTCTATCGCGTGAAAATGCGCCATGGCGTGAGCCGCCTGCGCTCCGGCCATCGCCACACGCTCGGCATCATCTTTCATGACGCCAAGTGACGCGGCGTAAGCGGCTTGCAGGTTGAGCCGCCGGCGTTATCATGCGCCCCGGCTGACAATTTGTCGGGGACAATGATGAACATTTCTTACTCGCCCGAAGAAGAGAAATTCCGCGCACTGGTGCGCGCCTTCCTCGCAGAGGCGATGCCGAAACTCGGCAAAACCTCGCGCCGCGAGTTCGAGTCCAAGGACGATTATCTCGCCTGGCACCGCCTTCTCTATAAGCAGGGCTGGGTGGCGCCGCATTGGCCGGTTCAGTATGGCGGCACCGGATGGAACGTGACGCAGCGCTACATTTTCAACGAGGAAAGCGCGCGCGTCGATGCGCCGGCGCTTCTGCCCTTCGGCCTCGCGATGGTGGCACCCGTCATCTACACCTACGGCAACGAGGAACAGAAAAAGAAATTCCTGCCGGGGATTTTGTCGGGCGACGATTGGTGGTGCCAGGGCTATTCCGAGCCGGGTGCGGGTTCGGATCTCGCGAGCCTGAAAACCAAAGCGATGCGCGACGGCGATCACTATATCGTCAACGGCCAGAAAACCTGGACAACACTGGCGCAATTCGCCGACTGGATTTTTTGTCTCGTCCGCACCGATCCCGCCGCCAAGCAACAGGAAGGCATCACCTTCCTTCTCATCGACATGAAAACGCCCGGGATCACGGTCAAGCCGATCATCGTGCTCGACGGCGCGCATGAGGTCAACGAAGTTTTCTTCGACAACGTGAAGGTGCCGGTCGAGAACCGCGTCGGCGAAGAGAACAAGGGTTGGACCTACGCGAAATTCTTGCTAGTCAACGAACGCTCCGGCATTGCCGGCGTGGCGCGCTCCAAGAAGGCCATCGAACGGCTGAAGGAAATCGGCCGCGCCGAAATGCTCGACGGCAAACCGCTGATCGATACGGACGAGTTCGCGCGAAAGATCGCGGAGACGGAGATCGATCTGGCCGCGCTGGAATATACCGAGCTGCGCACCCTGGCGCAGGAATCCAAGGGTCAGATGGCGGGACCGGAAAGCTCGATCCTCAAGATCAAGGGTACCGAAATCCAGCAACGCATCACTGAACTGACGGTCGAAGCCATCGGCTATTACGCCTATCCCTATGACCGCTTCTTCGGCGACAACGAATATGCGCCGGGGCCGGATTATGCGGTAGGCCAGGCGGGCCGTTATTTCAACATGCGCAAAGTCTCGATCTTTGGCGGTTCGAACGAGATTCAGCGCGGCATCATTGCGAAAGCTGTGCTTGGCCTTTAAGAGCCGTGCGCCATCAGGGGTAGAATATGGATTTCTCTTTCACCGAGGAGCAGACACTGCTCCGCAATTCGGTCTCCAAATATCTGGCGGACAATTACAAGTTCGAGAATTTCAAGAAGATCTCGCGCACCGAACCTGGCTGGAGCACCTCCAACTGGAAGCAGTTCGCCGAACTGGGCCTGCTCGCGGCGCCCTTGCCCGAAACCTATGGCGGATTGGGCGGGGGCCCCGTCGATACGATGATTGTGATGGAAGAATTTGGGCGCGCGCTGGTCGTTGAGCCCTACGTCTCCACGGTCGTGGTTGGCGGCGGCTTCTTCACGCATGGCGGCACTGAGGCGCAGAAAGAGGAATGGCTGGCGAAGGTCGGGGCCGGCGAAACGGTGATTGCTTTCGCTTTCGCCGAAGGGCAGGGCCGTTTCAACTTCGCCGATCTCACAACAACCGCAAAAAAATCCGGCGCGAATTATGTTCTGAACGGTGCGAAGGCCGTGGTACTTGGCGCGCCTTGGGCCGATGCGCTGATAGTTACCGCGCGTACATCCGGCGGCCAGCGCGACGCGAAGGGCGTTAGCGTCTTCATCGTCGACAAGAAATCCAAAGGGATCGTGACGCGCGATTATCCGACGATAGACGGTCTGCACGCGTCGGAAGTGACGTTCGAGAATGTCGAAGTACCTGCCGCGAACCTGATAGGCACGGCCGATGACGGTCTCAGGCTGATCGAGCACGTGACGGACGAAGCCATCGCGGCACATTCGTCCGAAGCCGTCGGCGCCATGAAAGTTCTGCTCGACGCGACGGTCGAATATTCCAAGACGCGCAAGCAGTTCGGCGTGCCCATCGGCAAATTTCAGGTCTTGCAGCACCGCATGGTCGATATGTTCATGAACAGCGAACAGTCCGCCTCGATCACCTTGATGGTGACGCTCAAGCTCGGTGAGAGCGAAACGGAGCGCAAGAAGGCTGCGTCAGCCGCGAAGGTACAGATCGGCAAGGCGGGACGCTTCATTGGTCAGGCGGCGGTGCAGATCCATGGCGGCATGGGCATGACCGACGAGCTGAATGTAGGCCATTATTTCAAACGGCTCACCATGCTCGACACGCTCTACGGCAATGTCGATCACCACCTGAAACGCTATGCGGAATTGGGCTAGCCGGCCGCGCGCTGGACTTCGTTGCGCGCGAGCAAGCGCTCCTTGGGCAGTGTGACGGTCACGCGCGTTCCAGCGCCGACTTCGCTTTCCAGCACCACGCTGCCGTCATGCGCCTCCGCGAAGCCTTTCACGATGGCAAGCCCGAGACCCACGCTTTTATGTTTCGCGGTTATATCGTGGCGGGCTTTGCCGAAGCGCTCGAATACATGGATCTGATCGTCTTTCGCGATGCCCATGCCTGTGTCTTCGACGCCGAAGGCCAGTGTACCATCGGGTTCGACGCGCGCGAAAACGGTGATGCGGCCTTCCGGTGGCGTGAAGTTGATCGCGTTGGAAAGCAGGTTGGCGAGAATTTGACGCAGGCCTCGCTCGTCCGCGAGGACTTGCGGCAGCCCTTTCTGAACCTGGCGTGACAGCGTCAACCGCGCCGTTCGCGCTCTCTCTTCACGCTGCTCGATCGTATCGGAGATCAGCAGCGCCAGGGAAATGTCCGACTCGCGCAGCGAAAGCTTGCCGCCTTCTATTTTGGCGAGATCGAGCATGTCGTCGATGAGGTGAAGCAATTGCTGTCCGGAATCGTGGATGATCTCCGCATATTCCGCGTATTTGTCCACCGCGTCGCCGAACGCTTTGGTTTTGATCAATTCCGAGAAACCCAGAATGGCGTTCATCGGCGTGCGCAATTCGTGATTCATGTTGGAGAGAAATTGCGATTTCGCGCGTCCTGCGGCCGCTGCCAGGCCACGTTCGCGGTCGGACTCCTGCTTGGCAGTGCGCAAACTTTGAACCACATCGCTACGTTCATGTTCGAGCATGAGAAGCCGCTGCATGCCGGCGGAGAGCCCGATAAGCTGACCTGCCACGAGCAGAATGAATATCGCGGACAATGCCGACAGGGTCACGTCGAGCGCGTTGCCGCCGAAAGCCGTGGGCACGATGAGGAAACCGGCGTGGATCACCAGCGCGCCGAAGGCCGTCGCTGGATGGGCGGCACAAACAACCGTCGAACCCGCCAATGAACAGGCAAGAATGAGAACGAGAAGCATCTGTGCCACCGGCTCTCCCGGTACCCAAAACACGACACTCATCGAACACCAGCCGATATAGAACAGGATGGAGAGCGCGGCGGAAAACTTGGCCTTGCGCGCAACCGTTTGCGTGTCGTGACCGGTCATGCGGTCGATCCGGCGATTGCACTGGTCGATCACGACGCAGAGAACCGAAAGCCCGATCCACCATACGTTGCGCCGCAGTGAGCCAACCCAGGGCGTGAACGCCAGCGCGACAAGAAACGCGGCAAACGGCATCATCAACGTGGCAGACCGCGTTCCACTGCGCATAAGCCGAAGTTGCGCATCGGCCTGCCAGGCTTCATCGGGTGTTGGGTCGAGTGAGAGCCGGATCGTGTCCCAGGCCTTGCACAAATCTCGCGCGGACGCGGCCACGCGCGCTGCGATCATCTGGCTCGGGCTGGAACGTTTGCTGAGGATTGGCATGGCTCCGGGACGAAGTTGGCGGGTTGTCGGCCGATCAGTCCCGGACTGTGACAAAATCCGGTTAAGGCTTGATTTAGTTTTGCCAGGCCTCGGTGCTAAACCTGTGACGGCACAGGCAATTTGGAGAGCTCATGTCCGCGCTTTTGTTCGATAAATCCGGTTCTGTCGTCACTCTCACCATCAATCGTCCGGACGCGCGCAATCCGCTGGGCGAGGAGGGCGACGGCGATCTGTTCGCCGAAGCGTGCGCGCGCATCAATGCCGACCGCGCAGTGCGCTGCGTCATCCTGACTGGCGCGGGCAAAGCCTTTTCCGCCGGCGGCAATCTCAAATCCATGCGCGAGCGCTCCGGCACGTTTGCCGGCGTCGGCGTGCATATCCGCGAGCGCTATCGGAACGGCATTCACCGCATGGTGAAGGCGCTGTGGAACATCGAGGTGCCGATGATCGCCGCCGTCAACGGTCCGGCGATTGGACTGGGCAATGATGTCGCGTGCCTCGCCGACATGCGCATTGCCGCGGACAGCGCGATCTTCGGAGCGACCTTTCTCAAGGTCGGGCTTGTGCCCGGCGATGGCGGCGCATGGATCCTGCCGCGCACCGTCGGCATGGCGCGCGCATCGGAATTGTTTTTCACCGGCGATACGATCGCCGCCGCGACCGCACTGTCCTGGGGCCTGATTTCGCGTGTGGTTCCGGCCGATCAATTGATGGCGGAGGCGAACGCGTTGGCGCAACGCATCTGCCGCCAGCCGCCGGATGTCCTGCGCATGACGAAAAAACTGATGCGCGAAGGGCAGGGCACGAGTTTCGACACGATCATGGAAATGTCGGCGGCGATGCAGGCGCTGGCGCATTTGACCGCCGATCACGGCGAAGCGGTGAGTGCGTTCTTCGACAAGCGGCAGGCGATCTATAAGGGTGAATGAAGTTTTTTTTAAGACACCGCTCTAAGCTTTGCGCGTGTACGAACGCGTTCGGCCGGAAGGAAGATCGTCACGCTGGTACCGGTTCCGACGCTGCTTTCGAGGCGGATATGTCCGCCATGCGCCGCGATGAGCCCTTTGACGATGGGAAGGCCAAGGCCTGTGCCTTTGTCCACGCTGGAGACGTCGTGCCGGCCCTGGCCAAAATTCTCGAACGCGCGCGATGATCTTCCTCAGCGATGCCGATGCCGGTGTCGCTTACGGTGAGGGACATTTCGCCGTTCTGTTCGATGCGCGCATGCGCCTTCACGCGGCCGCCCGCCGGTGTGAACTTCACCGCATTCGACAAAAGATTGAGCACGATCTGCTTGAACGACCGCTCGTCCACGAACGCGAAAGGCAAATCGGGCGCGATATTCACGGAGACATTCACTTCACCGGCTTCCGCGCAGGCGGCCATCAGCGACACGCAGTCGGCGAGAAGCTGTGCAATATCCACATCGGCTTCCTGCAATGAAAGTCCGCCGGCTTCGATCTTCGCCAGATCGAGAATGTCGTTGATCAGCGCCAGCAGGTGAAAACCGGAATCGTGAATGAGCCTGGCGTATTCCTCATTTCTTGCCGTGAAGTGCCCCGAATTGATCATCTCGGAAAAACCGAGAATGGCGTTCAGCGGCGTGCGCAATTCGTGGCTCATATTGGCGAGGAATTGCGATTTGGCGAGGCTGGCGGCTTCGGCGCGCTGGCGCGCGCCGTCCGAATCCACTTTCGCCCGGGCGAGCGCGAGGATCAGATCGTTCTTGTCATCGCGCAGCAGGAACATATCGCGCGCCGTCGAATAAAGTTGCCGTGAGAGATGGGCGAGATAGCCGGAGTAAAGAAGCGCCATCAGCGCCAGCCCATCGAAGAGCATCCCACCCTCCTGTAGCGGCGAGAGCACCATCGCGCAGGAATAGGTCGTCAATCCGATTATGGTCAGCGGCAGACTCGCGCCGATCAGCGCGGCGTTTCCCGCCAAAGTGCAACCCAGCACGAGCAGGACAATCATGTGATCGGAATCGTTGCCTGGAACCCACAGAAAATAGCCCATGGACGCCCATGACACGGCGAAGAGTGCGTAGCCGCGAGTGGCGTGGCGCACCCAACTGGTTTGCGAAATTCGGCCTTCAGGCTCGCGCAGGAATTTCGTGCAGACGACACCGAGTGGGATTCCGCCCAACGTCACAAGGCTCCACCAAATTCCAAGCTTTGCGACAGGCACCCAGCGCGCAAACATCACGCACATAATCGTGGCGAAGATTGGCATGAGCCACGCATTCGGGCGCAGATTGCGCAGCGCCAGCCGCAGCTGATCGAGCGAGAGCTTGCTGTCCGGTCCGAATGGGGCGAATTCCGGCGGCGCGTTGGCGTCCGCGATCTGCATGCTGTCCTGCCCCCGGTACGCGCACAACCCGTGCGAGGCGAGCATGCCTACCCGCAGCGTTAAGGCCGCCTTGAAATATGTGGTGAAGGAGTCGTTAACCGCGCCGTTGCGCCGGGCACTTTGCGCGTCTAGAGCCATTTTGGTTTGAGATTACGCATAGCCTGCATGGCTGAAAAAGTTGCGGCAGTGGATTGCGGGGAAGCCGTCGAGGATGGCGCCGATGCGGTCCCAGAGTGCGGGAATGGATCGCTCGGTG
>Ga0209483_1001462_pt1 | contig 17833 bp, 16 predicted proteins | sample NGEPerA_FD_184508 | JGI IMG/M metagenome (GOLD analysis project Ga0209483, IMG submission 184508) | Arctic peat soil microbial communities from the Barrow Environmental Observatory site, Barrow, Alaska, USA - NGEE PermafrostL2-A... | ecosystem: Environmental > Terrestrial > Soil > Wetlands >... | reverse complement strand
TCGCCATGGGCGCTTCCGCGATAGCGACATCTTGCGCCACGTGTTCGAGGCGGTGGTGCGAGCCTGCATGGACGCCGGCCTGGTCAAGGGCGAAGGGTTCGCCGTTGATGCGAGCGTCATTGAGGCGCACGCCAGCCGGTATCACGGCAAGGCGCCCGATGAGATCGACTGGTCGGCACCGGAGCGTCAGAGGCGGGCAGCGGCCGAGTTCCTTGCAGGGCTCGATGACGAAGATCCCGACGCCAACCGCAAGCTACCGAAAGTGATCTCGCCGGTGGACCCTTGTTCAACCTGGACGGCCAAGGCCAACAAGCGCGTGCAGTGGCTGAGGAAGCGATCGAGGCCCAAGGGGCCGACCGATGCATTCGTCGGTGGGTAGTCGCGGGGTACCTTCGCTTGACTGCGTCAGGTCCGCGAATGATCCGAAGGAGACGTTTGCGTGCGACTAATATTCAAGTGAGATAAAATTTGTTGTACGATCTCGTTTGGTTTTGGTTCAATCGAGACGATCACCGGATTTTCTTTCGGCCCCGGCTCCTCAAGTGCCTCGAATTGGCTGTGCAGCAAAGCTGGTGGCATGAAATGTTCATGACGCGTCGAGACGCGGCGCGCGATCAGTGACTCGTCGCCTTTGAGGTAAATCAGCCTGACGTCCGGACGGTCGCCGATTAAAATATCGCGATAGCGGCGCTTGAGCGCGGAACACGCAATAACGCCGTGGTCGCCGGACGTACGCGCCTTGTCGATCCAGGCGGCGATCGCGTTCAGCCACGGCCAGCGGTCATCATCGGTCAGCGGAATGCCCTTATGCATTTTGTCGACGTTGGAGGGCGGATGAAACCAATCCGCATCCTGGAATTGCCATCCGAGCCGCTGTGCGAGCAAGTTTCCGATGGTCGTCTTGCCACATCCCGATACGCCCATGACGATCAAGATTGCGGCGGCGGGAGAAGGCGGGCTTTTCTGCGGCATCACATCGCTCCTGTTGGCGCGGCAGCGCGATCGGTAAACCAGTGCAGACGCCCAATGGGACGAACTTTGGCGGCAGGCAGCGTGCGGTCTCCACTTCGTGCGCGGGCAACCATGTCGCGTTTCCCACCTCCGGTTGCCAAAAATGCGACATCCCGACTGCTGTCGAGAGCAGGATAGGTCAACGTGATACGCGGTTCGGCCTTCACGCCGATCACCGCCATCGCCCATTTGTGAGTTTCTTGCAAAGCCAGCTGGCCGGGGAATAATGACGCGGTATGACCGTCGTCTCCGATCCCCAACAACGTCACGTCGAACAGCGGCCGTTCTGCTGTCATCGTGCCGGAGCCGTAGAACTGCTTCAGCGTTGTTTCGTACGCTGCGGCGGACTGCTCAGGCGTCATACCCTCGGTCGGAATAGCGTGGATATTCGCAGGCGGAACGGGGACGTGCGATAGGAACGTTTCGAGCGCCATCCGATAATTGCTGTCCGGATGATCATGCGGCACAAAACGCTCGTCACCCCAGAACCAATGCACACGATTCCAAGGGAGGCGCGACGCAAAGATTGGATCGGCGAGCTGTCCATACAAACGCCGTGGCGTCGATCCGCCCGACAAGCAAACAGAGAAAACACCGCCGCTCGCGATCGCAAGAGTACATAGCCATTCCGCCACATAGCGCGACAACAGTTCGCTAGTTTCGAATATTCGGTTTTGAGCTGTATCAACCAGTGTCACGAGGCTCCCACTTTCTGCCAAACGGAAGCGTTTCTGATTTGCGAAATTGCCGCTGCGTAGTTGTCCGAATGGAATATTGCAGACCCGGCGACGATTGCGTTCGCGCCAGCCGCAACAACGTGCGCAGCATTTTCGCTATTTTGGCCGCCGTCAACCTCGATCCACGGGTAAATCTGTTTCGACTCGCATAGTCCGCGCAGTTCCTTGATTTTTGGTAATATCTCTGGCTGAAACGCTTGTCCGCCGAAACCAGGATTGACTCCCATCACCAGAATGATGTCGCACAGGTGCAGTACCGGCTCAATGAAAGCAGCGGAAATGCTCGGGTCAAGTACGACGCCCGCCTTTCTTCCAAGATTCCGAATTTGCAGTAGTGCACCAAGCAAATTGGCAGTTGACGATGGCTCGGTATGAATAAGGAGATGATCGGCGCCGGCGTCAGCAAAGTCCTTCAGATAGCGTTCAGGCTCCACGATCATCAGATGAACGTTAAGCGGCTTCGCCGTCGACCGACGAACTGCATTCACGATTGCGGGCCCGAATGAGATATTCGGCACGAACCTACCGTCCATAACGTCGATATGAATCCAATCGGCGCCGGCCTGGTCGACCGCGGCAACTTCCTCACCGAGCCGCCGCAAATCAGCGGCAAGAATCGATGGGGCCACAACAATCGGCTTCATGTTGCACCCGCAATGTCCGCACCGGCGCCGCCTAAGATAAATCGTTCGATCGCTTTGGCGAAGCCTTCATTGTCGTTGGTTTCGGTGACCAGATCGGCCTGTGCCTGCACATCCGGGATGGCGTTTCCCATCGCGATGCTGAGGCCGCCGAGCTTGAACATTGGGACATCGTTGCCGCCGTCACCTATCACCGCCACCTCCTCAAGAGGAACCGCGAGGAGTGCAGCGATCTCCGTGAGTGCGGCGCCTTTGTTCGCAATTGGATCGGTCATGTCGAGATAATATTGCTGCGAGCGGGCAACCGAAGCCTGGCCGGCGAGGAGGGTGCGCCCTTCTGCCTCGCACCGCGCCAGAAGCGCAAAGTCCTGGCTGACGCCCACGATCTTGACGGCGGTATCAAGCGCGTGCCCAAAATCCTCGACTTTTTTTGGCGGAAATCCGAGCGTGAGCTCCTCATGTGCAACGTAAGGCGCGTCGAGTTTATGTACCAGCCAATCACGCCCGCTGAAAACCCAAGCCTGAACACCGAACTTGTCGAGCATGTCGACTGCGCGTCGGGCCACTTCAGCCGACAAGAGATGTTCGGTAATGATTTTCAGGTCGGGACCCACCAGCGTCCCGCCATTAAAGCAACCCATCGGCGTGTTAATTGCGAGTGGTTCGAGCAGCTTGCGCAAGCCGCCGGGCGGCCGGCTGCTGATGATCGTGAAAAGGATTCCACGCTTCCGCAGCGCCGTCACCGTGGCAGCAGCACGTTCGGTCAGCCGTTTGTCACGGCTCGTCACCAGAGTGCCATCGACATCTGAAATCACGGCAGAACATTTAAACAGTCGTGATTCTGCGGCGTTCATGATGGCTGTTAATGGCCATTGCCACGGATCGGGCGCCAGCGCCGGCCGTCCCGCGCCAGCAGTTCGTCGGCCTCGCTCGGTCCTGAACTGCCGGCGGCATAGGTCGGCAGGGCGGCGACGCTGTCCTTCGCCCACACGTCGAGTATCGGTTGCACGACGCGCCAGCCGCCTTCGATGTTGTCGGCGCGCTGGAACAGCGTCGGATCGCCTTTCATGCAGTCGTAGATCAATGTTTCGTAGCCGGTATTCGGTGTTTCTTTGAAATAGTCGTTGTAGTTGAATTTCATCTCGACGCCGCCCATGCGCACGTTCGGTCCCGGAACCTTAGCGCTGAAATGCAGGACCATGCCTTCCTCGGGCTGGATTTGAAGGATCAGGTCGTTGGGTGTGAGCCGGTCGACCGGTGTATCTTGAAAGAGTGCAAACGGCGCCTGCTTGAACTGAATGGCGATCTCGCTGCGGCGGACGGCCAACGCCTTGCCGGTTCGCAGGTAGAACGGCACTCCCGCCCAGCGCCAGTTGTCGATTTCGAGCTTGAGCGCGACGAAAGTTTCGGTCGTCGAATCCGGCGCGACATTGGATGCGTGGCGATATGCATCGACCTTTTTGTCTTCCACAGTGCCCGCGCCGTATTGGGCCCGGACGGCATTTCGGCGTGCTTTTTCGGAGTCTACGGAATGAATAGCGTCCAAGACCTTAGACTTTTCGGACCGCACGGCTTCGGCGCCAAAACACGATGGCGGCTCCATCGCGGTGAGCGTCAGAAGTTGAAACAAATGGTTCGGCACCATGTCGCGCAGGGCGCCGGTGGCATCGTAAAATTTTCCGCGCCGCTCGACATCGACCGTTTCCGCAACGGTGATTTGTATATGGTCGATGTGATCGCGATTCCACAACGGCTCGAAAATGCCGTTGGCGAAACGGAACACCATAATGTTCTGAACCGTTTCCTTTCCCAGATAGTGATCGATGCGATAAATCTGATTCTCAGCCAGCACGTCGAGAAGCTGTCGGTTGAGCGCTTGCGCGGAGGACAGATCTGTGCCGAACGGCTTCTCGACGATCACGCGCCGCCACTTGTTTTTCTCCTCGCGGACGAGGCCCGCGCCTCCGAGTTGTTTCGCGATCATCGCGAATATGTTCGGAGGCGTTGCAAGATAAAATAGGTGGTTTCCGCTTGTGTGATGCTTGGCGTCGGCGTCGGATAAGAATTTCTTCAACTTGGCATAAGTTGCCGTATCGTCGAACTCGCCTTGGAAATAGAACATCCGCTCGCCGAGCCATTTCCAGTCGGCGTCGGTCGCTGATTTGGGGCAGACGTCGCGACGGAAACTCTCGTTGTCGCTTGGACCTCGGGCGACGCCGACGATGGCAAATTCTTCTGACAGCAGTCCGGCACGACGGAGATTATAAAGAGCCGGCATCAACAGGCGCTTGGTGAGGTCTCCAGTGGCGCCGAAAATGACGAGGATGCAAGGGTCTGCCGGTGATGTCTTTGAATCCATCTCAACCGGCCGTCTTGGGTTCGACGTGGCCGCCGAATTTGTTTCTCATGGCCGACAATAGCTTGTCGGAAAAGCTTTCTTTCTCACGCGAGCGAAAGCGTGCGTAGAGCGCCGCCGAGAGAACGTCTGCCGGAACGGCCTCTTCGATCGCGGCGTTGACCGTCCAGCGACCTTCACCGGAATCTTCGACAAAGCCCGAATAGCGCGCCAGCTTTGGATCCTCAGATAACGCCATGGCGGTAAGATCGAGCAGCCACGAGCCGATCACGCTGCCGCGGCGCCAGACTTCCGCGATGTCGGGCAGGTCGAGCTCGAAACGTTGATCCTCGGAGAGTTCTTTTGAGGCCGCGCCGCGCAGAATATTGAAGCCTTCGGCATAGGCCTGCATCAAGCCGTACTCGATGCCGTTGTGAATCATCTTGACGAAGCGGCCCGATCCGCAAGGACCGCAATGCATATAGCCGCGCTCCACGCGCGGATCGCGGTTTTTTCGGTCCGGCGTTATCGGGATATTGCCAGCGCCAGGCGCCAAGGTCGCAAAGATTGGATCGAGGCGATCGACGGTTTCTTTGTCGCCGCCGATCATCAGGCAATAGCCGCGCTCCAGGCCCCAGACGCCACCGCTGGTGCCGCAATCGACGTAATGAATACCTTTGGCCTTCATGTCCTGCGCGCGCCTGACGTCGTCTTTGTAGAAGGCGTTGCCGCCATCGATGATGACGTCGCCCGGCTCAAGCAGTGCGCCCAGTTGTTTAACTACCGTTTCGGTGATCTCCCCGGCCGGCAGCATAACCCAAACCGCGCGCGGTTTGATGAGTTGGCTGACGAGTTGCTTGAGATCGCCGCTACCGGCAACGCCCTCGCCGGTCAGCGCTTTGACCGCCGCAGCACTCTGGTCGAAAATGACGCATTGGTGGCCGTCGCGTGTCAAACGGCGGACGATGTTGCCGCCCATCCGACCCAACCCGATCATACCTAGTTGCATGTGGAGTCCCCGTGCATTGCTCTAAGCAAGCGCTTTCCGAACGGCATCCCTGAGCGTTGTCAAGCCGGCGGCGACATGTGCGCCAAGATGTATGCGCAGGACGCGCCGACCGCGTTCGACCAGAACCTGAAAGTCCCCGCGTGCCTCCGCAGCCTTGACGACGCCGAAACTGTATTTCTGTCCCGGTACGTCGAGATCGGCCGAGTCGTCGCATGTGATTTGTAAGAATACACCTTTGTTGGGTCCGCCCTTGTAGGCCTGTCCGGTCGAGTGAAGGAATCGCGGCCCGAAACCTAGACAAGTGGCCACCCGTTTGCGGTCTCTGATCAGGACGCGGATGTCCTGCAGCGCGACGGTATGGCGATCGTTGCGTTCGACATAGGCGAGCAGGGCGCAATAGTCGTCTGGCTTGATGCGAGCGAAATGCGCGGCAAGAACGTCAGCCAAAGTTTTGGCTGTTCCAAAAGCCTTACTATTTTTTGGATCGGCAAAAAGCGAGAGTTCGCCATCCTGTAGCAGCGCAGTTTCCGGCGCCAGCTTGCCGGTTTTTTCGTAAGTAGCGGTTAGTTCGCGAGTCTTGTCCTTACTGGCCTCGACGTCGGGCTGATTGAAAGGATTGATACCGAGGATCGATCCAGCGACGGCGGTGGCGAATTCCCAACGGAAGAATTCCTGGCCAATGTGATAGCGGTCGGTGACGGGGATGCGAACGACTGGATGGCCGGCCTTTTCGATCGCGGCGACAGCGTCCTCTTGCTTCACGTCCGTATTTCCGGTGAGCCGCATATAGACGAAGAGCCGGTCTTGCCCGTACGCCGCCGGCGCGCCGAGTGGCTCGGCGTCGACCGGGATAAGTCCCTTACCCTGTTTGCCGGTCGATTCCGCCAGCAATTGTTCGAGCCATGCCCCGAAATCGGCAATGCCGGGCGAGGCGACGATCGTGATCTTGTCGCGACCGGATTTTCCCAGCACGCCCAGAACCGTGCCGAGCACAGCGCCGGGATTATCGGCCGGCGGCACGTTCGCGCCACAGGAGCGGATCATAATTTGTGCCGCGGTCAGCAGCCGCTCGATGTCGAGCCCCATCGCCACGGCAGGAACCATGCCGAAATCCGACAACACCGAATAACGCCCGCCGATGCTCGGAATCCCGAACGCAACGTCGCGGAAGCGGTCGCGCTGAGCGACTGCCTGAAGTTTCGATCCGGGGTCGGTGATGGCGATAAAGCGCGATCCGGCCTTGTCGGCGCCTATGGCTTTCGTCACGCTCGCGAAGAAATACTGTTTCAAAATATTCGGCTCAAGCGTGCTGCCGGACTTGCTCGATACGATGAAGAGAGTGCGGGACGGATCAATTTTGCTTTCGATAGTCCGAATCTGGGCCGGGTCTGTCGAATCCAGTACCAGCAGTTTGGGGTAACCGTTTTGCTGCCCGAAGGTCTTGGCAAATACTTCGGCGCCGAGGCTTGATCCGCCCATGCCAAGAAGCACGGCGTGGGAGAAATTCTGCTTTGCGATGTCATCTTTCAGACTGCGGAACGCATCCGCGCGCAGCTGTTGCTGCTCGACGATCTTAAGCCAACCTAGCCATTTTTCTTCGTCCGTACCGGTCCACAGACCGGCGTCGCCCGCCCAAAGCCGGTGCACGTTGCGGGTGCTCCGCCATGTTTCGAGGGAGGCGGTAACAGCCTTTTGAAGGTCCGGCTCCAGCTTGTAGGTTTGGCTGTCAAGTTTGTCGTCAAGAAACTCCGCGCGCTTGAGCGCGACGGCGCCCAAAAGCTCGTCGAAGGCATCGGCGAAGGATTTCACGCCGTCCTTGGTCAGTTCGTCGGTGACCTCGTCGATCGAGATGCCGACCTTTTCAAGAGTTGCCATCGTCTGTTCGGCCTGTTCGATGTTTTCCTCGAGGCTGGCGCGCGCTTTTCCATGATCACGAAAGGCATCCATGGTGACGGGCGGAATCGTGTTGATGGTGTCTGGCGCGATCAACTCCTCGATATAGAGCACGTCGCTATAGGCTTTGTTCTTTGTGCCGGTGCTGGCCCACAGCATGCGCTGAACGCGGGCGCCTTTTGCCTTCAGCCGCTCCCAGCGCGGCCCGGAAAAACGATGCTTGTAACGTTGATAGGCCAATTTGGCGTTGGCGATGGCGACTTTGCCGGCGAGCTCTTTGAGTTCTTTGCGCCGGCGCGCGTCATTCGTCTCAATCAGCTTTTCCCCGATGAGCTTGTCGACTGACACATCTATGCGGCTGACGAAGAAACTGGCAACGCTTGCAATCTTGCTGAGATCGCCACCCTGGGCGGCGAGGTGTTCTAGGCCAGATAGGTAGGCTTCGACGACCTCTTCATAAACTTTTTGTGAGAACATCAGCGTGATATTGACGCTGAGGCCTTCGCCGGTGAGCTGCTTAATTGCCGGCAGTCCGGCCCTTGTCGCCGGCACCTTGATCATCAAGTTGTCCCGGCTGACCGCGTGCCGCAGACGCCGTGCCTCCTTGGCCGTCGCATCGGTGTCCATCGCGAGATAGGGCGATACCTCCAGACTGACATACCCATCCCGGCCGCCCGTCTTGTCGTAGACGGGACGCAATATATCCGCCGCGGCCTGGATGTCCTGGATCGCCAGCTTCTCGTAGAGCGTCATGACGTCGTAGTCGTCTTTGCTCTCAAGCTCTTTCAAAGACGAATCGTAATCTTGACTGCCGGCAATAGCCTTTTCGAAGATCGACGGATTGGACGTGACGCCGGTCAGGCCATCCTCTTCAACGAGCTTCTTGAGGCCGCCTTCGGCGATAAAACGCCGGGAGAGAAAATCGAGCCAGACGACTTGCCCAAAGTCATTCAGGTGCTTGAGCGGGTTCATGGACGTTTTCGTCTGGACCTGGAGATTCATAGCATTTTGCCTTTTGACTTGGCGATTTGTTCTTTGGCGGCCCCCAGCACATGGGCTAATGTGAAGTCGAATTTGGTCAGAAGATCCTTGAGCGGTGCCGAGGCGCCAAATGTCCGCATGCCGATTTTCGCGCCTGCCGCGCCCGCATAGCGGTCCCAGCCGATGACCGAGCCCATCTCGACCGACACTCGCGCCGTGACGTGTGATGGGAGAATTTCGTCGCGGTAGGCCTGGTCCTGCCGCTCGAATAACTCCCAGGAGGGCATGCTGACAACACGAGCCGCGATTCCTTCGGTCTTCAGCTTTTCATAGGCGTCGATGCAGAGGGACACTTCACTGCCGGTCCCGATAAGGATCACCGCCGGGTTGTTGTCAGGAGCATCGGCGAGCACATAAGCGCCGCAGGCCAACCCCGCGGCCGCAGCGTAGCGCTTGCGGTCGAGGGTTGGTAGAGCCTGCCGGGTAAGCACCAGACAGGCCGGCTGATTTTTCAGCCCGATCACAACGCGCCACGCCTCGACGACCTCGTTGGCATCGGCAGGACGCAGCGTGATGAGGCCGGGGATGCTTCGGAGTGCGACAAGCTGTTCCACCGGCTGATGGGTCGGCCCGTCCTCGCCGACACCGATTGAATCATGCGTAAAGACATAGATGACCGGCAACCCCATCAGCGCTGCCAGTCGGATGGGCGGCTTCATGTAGTCCGAAAAAATGAGGAAGCTCGATCCGTAGGGACGCACGTTGGAGAGCGCCATCCCGTTGAGAATCGCACCCATGGCGTGTTCGCGGATTCCGAAATGCATGTTGCGGCCGCCTGGGGAGGCGGCTTCCAAATCGCCGGCGCCTTCGAATTTGAGATCCGTCTTGGTGGAGGGCGAAAGATCGGCCGAGCCGCCCATCAACCATGGGTAGTGAGCTGCGATGGCATTCAATGCTTTTCCAGATGAGTCCCGGGTGGCAAGGCCCTTCGAATCCGCGTCGAATTTTGGCAAATCGGAATCCCAGCCTGCGGGAAGCTCGCACTTGCCCATGCGGTCAACTCGATCCGCCAGGTCGGGGTATTTCTTCCGATAAGATTCGAATAGCGCATGCCAATCGTCGCGCAACCCTTTGCCGCGCCGGCCAATGCCGTCACGGAAGTGCTCGCGTACGCCTTCGGGAATTAGAAATTTGGAGTCTTCCGGCCAGCCGTAATTTCGCTTGGCCAGGCGGATCTCTTCCTCTCCGAGTGGTTCGCCGTGGGCCGCGCTAGTGTCTTGTTTATGCGGCGCGCCATAGCCGATATGACTGTCGACGATGACGAGGGTTGGAACCTCGTCATTGCCGCGAAACGTCTCTATCGCCTGCGCAAACCGCTCGCGATCGTTGGCATCGCCGACCTTCAGGACGTTCCAGCCATAAGCCAGAAAGCGCGCGGCGACGTCGTCGCTGAAAGCCAAGTCAGTGTGGCCTTCGATGGTGATGCGGTTGCTGTCGTAGATCCAGCACAGGTTCCCGAGCATCTGGTGCCCGGCGAACGAGGCCGCTTCGTTCGACACGCCCTCCATCATGTCGCCGTCGCTGCAAATTGCGTACACGTCGTAGTCAAAAACCTTAAATCCCGGCCGGTTGAAATGTTTTGCCAGCCAGCGTCCAGCCAACGCCATGCCGACGCTGTTGCCGCAGCCCTGGCCAAGCGGGCCGGTCGTCGTTTCGACGCCCGTCGTCACGCCATGTTCGGGATGGCCGGGACATTTACTGTCGAGCTGCCGGAATTGTTCGATATCGCCGAGGCTGACGGCGGGCCCACCGTCGGTTGCTCTTACATCCGCGAGATGAAGCGTTGCGTAGAGCAACATCGAGGCATGACCATTTGACAGCACGAAGCGGTCGCGATTTAGCCATGCTGCATCGCTGGGATCGTAACGCAGGAATTTCTGCCACAACGTGTAGATCACCGGAGCCAAAGCCATCGGCGTACCGGGATGCCCGGATCCGGCTTTCTGCACAGCGTCCATCGACAATGTGCGAATGGTATTGATGCACTGGCTATCGATGGTTTCATGCCGCGCGACATCGTCCGGCGCTGCGGATTTGTCCTTTAGTTGTGCGGTTTGGGACGGCGCCATCACGCGCCCGCTTGGTGAAGGCTTTTTTGTCCGTAATCAGGCGATGTTTTCGAAATGCGCATTATCCCCTCCGAGGGGTTATCGCGTGAACCGGTATTGTCGAAAATTTGGTGGACCGCGATGATTAAGCTCGCCCGAAACTACAACGCGGAGCGGCTAAATTGGTTGCGTATTATCACCCAATCTGGAGTGATAGACTGCGCAATATCCACTTTATTTCTGTGTCAAATCTCAATGAAATACTGAAATCTGTCTCAAATCTCTTTCATCTCTGAATTTGGCCTCTTTTTCAGCCGGGCCCGAAAGTGACCTGACCTGGCTTTTTTGAACCAAGCGTTGTGAGAGAATAGCTCGGAATGGTCGCATCCCGAAACTTGGACCGGATCAGTTGAGAATCTCCGGCTATTTTTGCGCCTCAGGATTTTCCTGAGGCTGATGGATCAAGGACATTGGGGTCCTGTCACCGATTGCGCTATGCGGTCTCACTTCGTTGTGCTCAATACGCCAACTCGGTCTCGGAGTGCCGCGTGATCCGGCCAAGGCAACTGAGTTGTACAAAAAGGCTGCGGCACAAAATATCGCCCCGCAGAACTTCGACTTGGCGAAATCTATCTGCACGGCGATCTGGTGCTGCCGGACTTCGCACAGGCCAAAACTTACCTTGAAAAAACCGCCTACCATGGCGGCCAGCGCGCCGCGATGTTGCTTGGCCAGATGTATCACGATGGCGTTGGAATGACCGCTGACCAGAAAGAGGGCTATGCCTGGTCCGAAGTCGCCGCGCTGGAAGGCAGCGCTTTTGCGACGCGTGATCGGGATGCATCATTCCACAATTTGAGTGAGGCCGATCAAGAGAGCGCCATTGCTCAAGCGCAAGAAATTCTCAAGGTCATCAAGAGCGAAACTGCGCCGATCACGCCGCCGAAATCGAAATAGGGCTGATCTGAGGGCAAAACCCAACTAGGGGACGGGTTTTGTCCCGTCCCCGGAGCTCGTTTCGCCGAGCGATTTTACCGGGCGCAAACGGCCCTCCTTGTGCTCAAGCGTTGCCGATCGGAAGCGCAACAAACCTCGTGCCATGGGCGGTCTTCACCCGCATCAGGATGTCGTGCTTGCCGCCGGCCTGCGCTTCAGTCATTGCTTTGCGCACATCGGTGACGTTTGTAACCACCTTGCCGCCAACGTCGAGGATTACGTCGCCGGTCTGGAAGCCGTGTTCGGCGGCGGGCCCATCGGGATCGACGCCAACAACTGCGACGCCTTGGCCGCCAGCGCCAGCAACATCGTTAGCGGGAGCCAGCGAAAGGCCGAGATGCAGTAAGCCGTTCTCTGCGGACTTGCTGTCGGTATCGGCCTTGGCTGTCTGCTCGTTTGGCATTTTGCCAAGAGTGAGGTCCATGGTCTTCGTTTCGCCCTTGTGAAGCAACGTAAGCTTGACCGTGGTACCGGGCGCCATCATGCCGATCGTTTGGGCCAGTTCGCGAGAGCCCTTGATCGCCTTGCTGTTGACCGCGGCGATTACGTCGCCCGCCGTGATTCCGGCTTTGGCGGCGGGGCTGTCCGACTGCGGTTGATCAACCAACGCACCTTCGGTGGTTTTCATGCCGAGGCTATCGGCGATGTCGGCGGTGACCGGTTGGATCTGCACACCGAGCCAGGCGCGGTTGACGTAACCGTGCTCCTTGAGCTGAGCCACGATGAGCTTTGCGGTTTGCGCCGGGATGTCAAATCCGATGCCGACCGAACCGCCTGATGGCGAGAAAATGGCGGTATTGATGCCGATCACATCGCCGTTGGAGTTGAACGTCGGGCCGCCCGAATTTCCTTTGTTCATAGGCGCATCAATCTGAATGTAGTTGTCATAGGGGCCAGAGCCGATGTCACGACCGCGTGCCGACACGATGCCAGCGGTGACAGTGCCGCCGAGTCCGAAGGGATTACCGACTGCAACCACCCAATCACCGATTCGGGACTCCTTTTCGGCGAATTTCACATAAGGGAAAGTCTTGTCAGATTCGACCTTGATCAAAGCAAGGTCGGTCTTCGGGTCGGTGCCGATAACCTTGGCTTTATACGTCGTGCCATCGTCGGTTTTGATCTGTACGGTTTTGGCGTGATCGACAACGTGGTTATTGGTCACCGCATAACCCTCGGGTAAAATGAAGAAGCCGGACCCCTCGCCGGTGATGCTCTGCTTGCCCTGGCGCATTCCGTTCGGCATGCCGGGCATGCCGAATTGCTGAAAAAACTTCTCCATTCCGGGCGGGATTTGAGTGGTTCTGTTGCCCTCAGTTGGGTCCATACCCGTCGTATTGGCCGACTGCTCGATCGTGACACGAACGGAGATGACGGCTGGCTTAACCTTCGCTACGAGATCGGCGAATCCCGCTGGCGCGTCTTGAGCGTCGGCGGCTTGGGCTTGCGTTGTCCAAGATGGAAGGCTGAACGTGCGATAGCTCGACGGCCCGGCGACGACCACGGCGAGACCGAGGCCAGCAGCCGATGCAAGGAGCGTTAGGCGAGCGGAAAGGCCTTTTTGATTTGTGGTTTTGGGAAGGTTTTTTCTCTTCATGTCGCTATCTCCATCGAGAATTAGATCGGTGAATGATCAAGGTAATGATCAAGTTATGGACAACAGGTAAGTGCACGCGCATTACCGCGACATGTCTCACCGATTGATAATGTTTAATGTTCTCGGTCTTCGCGCTTATCGCCGTAGAACAGTGAAAGACTTTGGGCTACGATAGCGCGACATCCGGCCAAGCGGTTCTTTAGCTATATTATCTTTTGTACAGCATTGAGCGATTAGCACAGTGGGTAGTTGCACCTATACGATGCTTTGTTTTACTTCGAATTTAAATCCAAAAATCGAAGTTATAGCTGCCCGCCTTAAAGCGCGCGATGCAAAAGCCGTTAAATGTAAGAGGAGCTCTCGATGTTACGGAATGCGTCAGTGATCAAAGGCTGCGCCATTGCGGCGAGTGATAGTCGGATCGGCTCCGTCAGCGACTTTCTCTTTGACGATGCCAGCTGGCTGATTCGTTGGTTGGTCGTCGACAGCGGCAAATGACTCTCCGGCCGTAAAGTCCTTCTGCCGCCATCCGCCATGGGGCATCCCGCTCCAACGGCAAACGAATTCCGGGTTAACTTGATTATGCAACAGCCCAACGGCGGCCCCGAAAGCGATACCGATCGGAGCCGGCGCAAAACCGAAGCTAAAACCAAGAAACCATCCGATTTGATGCCGCAGATCGCCAAGTGAACCAAAGAATTATTTCGAGCAGTGAGAACGTCTAAAAAGGACGGCAATGAAAATAAATACAAAGGATTTTCGTGTTCACGAAGGAGACGGGGTCAATCTCAAGAAGTGGCCGACGAAGGTCGGCTCTGTCTACAAATCGAAGGAGCATTATCAAAAACTGCTCGAAGAGCACGTTGCGCTACTCAGTGCACAACAGCAACTTCTATACGCAACTAATCGCCACGCCATCCTGCTGATCTTTCAGGCGATGGATGCGGCAGGAAAAGACGGTGCCATCAGGCACGTCATGTCCGGGGTCAACCCCCAGGGCTGTCAAGTATTTAGCTTCAAACATCCCAGCGCCACCGAATTGAAACACGATTTTCTATGGCGCACCACGCGCGACCTGCCGGAACGCGGGCGGATCGGCATCTTCAATCGATCCTATTACGAGGAAGTGCTGATTGCCCGTGTGCATCCCACAATTCTGCGCAATGAAGATATCCCGGATCCGCCGCATCACGACAAGAAATTATGGTACGGCCGTTATCGTTCGATCGCAGATTTGGAGAGGCATCTCCATGTCAACGGAACCCGCATTATCAAGTTCTTCCTTCATCTCTCAAAGGAGGAGCAGCGCAAGCGCTTTCTGGCGCGCATCGATGAACCGGACAAGAACTGGAAATTCAGCACGGCCGACATCGAGGAGCGAAAATTCTGGAAGCACTACATGAAAGCCTATGGGGAGTGCCTCGGTGCGACGAGCACAAGCGACTCCCCGTGGTATGTCGTTCCCGCCGATGACAAGGAGAACGCCCGGCTAATCGTTTCCCAAATTGTTCTCGACACATTCGATGGACTCAAAATGGCTTATCCAAAAGTGGGAGCAAAACGCCGCAAGGAATTGCTGGCGATCCGCAATCGGTTGGCGAAGTGAGCGGTTGAGCGCGCATACCAAGGCAAAGGTCTAGCAGGAGGACCGATGTTCAAATTGATCGAAGGTCTGCCACAGAATGTTTTGGCGATTGAAGCCTCGGGCAAGGTGACGCACGAGGATTATCGTAGCATTCTCATCCCCAAGGCAGAGGCGATGATGTCCAAGGGGACGCTCAGAATGCTATATGTCATCGGCAATGAATTTGTCGGCTTTGAGCTTGAAGCCTTGTGGGACGACGGCAAGTTCGGGCTCAAGCACTGGCACGATTTCAGCCACATTGCGGTAGTTGCCGATCAGGCGTGGCTACGCGCCACGGTGAGCATGTTCTCGCCATTCTTTCGCGGGGAGGTGCGCATATTCCAGGTCTCCGAGTTGGCCGCCGCGAAAACCTGGATTACGGAAAACGAGCCGCTGCACATTGGCGGCCCAGTTGCGTTTAAGCGGCTATAGTTCTTTTGTTGAGAGGCTGAGCTACCTTGTTTTGCGGCATCCGGACCATGGAATGGTTCGTGGACTTCCTATGTCGGGTAACGTACACTAGGCAATCACCTGTGATAGTGCTTAACGCCCAGCATTGGTGACTGAGAGACAATCGTGCTCCCACCGCAATGGAGGGAAAGCTGTGATGTCTTATGTTCCCAAATTGAGACCCAGCAAGCGAAGCACGAAGCGCAAAACATCGCGGGGGACGCCGTTTGATCCCGCAGCGTTTTTGCAGACGACCGCCACGGGCCGCATTATTTCCACGCATAAAAAGAAGGGCATTATTTTCGAGCAAGGCGATGCGGCGGATTCGATCATCTATATCAAGTCGGGCAAGATCAAAGTGACCGTCATATCTAAGGAGGGCAATGAGGCGGTTGTCGCAATCCTTGGAGAGGATGAATTTCTGGGTGAGGGATGTCTGATCGGGCAGCCGAAGCGTCTGGCAACAGCGTCTGCAATGACCGATTGCACGGTCATGAGTGTGAGTAAGATCGAGGTCCAAAGAGTTCTTAAGGACGAACCCACGTTTTCCCAAATGTTTGTCACGCATATTCTGGCGCGCAACGCGCGCGTTGAAGAAGATCTGGTCGATCAGCTTTTTAATTCAACCGAGAAGCGGCTGGCTCGCGTGCTGCTGCTGTTGGCAAATTTCGGCAAAACCGGCCGGCCCGAGCCGATTATCGCCAAGATCAGTCAGGAGACCCTGGCTGAGATGATTGGCACGACGCGCTCGCGCGTTAGCCATTTCATGAACAAGTTTCGTAAGCTCGGCTTTATCGATTACAACGGCCACATCGATGTTCACAGTTCGTTGTTGAGCGTGGTTCTGACCGACCAAGCGCGCTCGGTAGGGCCGGCGGCGTAACATTGATGTGGACGCTCCGGTTACATTTTACGGAGCACTCGATTTAATTGCCGCGAGCGCAAAAGCAGCTGCCAGCATTGGGCTTTCGCGAAAGCCAGCGGCCAAATTGCCTTCATTAAATTATCGTCACTATGAGCAATTTTGCACAGTGCGGGTTTCCACCTCATGCCACCGTTTGAGGCATGAGTATTGCTACCGAAACGGCGGTTCAGTTCCCCACGCGGCGCGCGATCGGGCAACGGGGGCGGAAGCGATTTGATGCCATGGCTGCCGAATTGCAGGCCGCGCTGGTGCGCGAACAAAAACTCGTGAACCACCAGCAAGGGCTTGCTCAGCGCCAACTCATGCTGTCCCAGGAATTTGAGCATCGGCTCGTCAACGGTCTACAAATCGTCGTTAGTTTGCTGTCCTTGCAAAGCCGAACGGCGACGACGCCTGAAGCAGCCGCTCAATTGACGATTGCCAGCCGCCGCGTTCGGCGCTCGGGCGCGTGCATTACCGCCTGCATCTCCTCGATCATCAGAACAAGGTCGAGTTCAAGCAGTATCTTCAGCACTTATGCGAGGACCTTTCGGGTCTGCTGTTCGAGGTACAGACCGGTTGCGCGATCGAAGTCGATGGCCCTGAAATCGAGATACCGACCGCCTCGGCGATCCCGCTCGGCTTCATCGTGAATGAGCTGATTACCAATTCGGCTAAATACGCCAAAAGCCACATCACCGTTCGGATTGAAACGATATCGGCTACCAACTATTCGCTTTCGGTATTGGATGACGGACCAGGATTGCCGGCGGATTTTGATCCCGCGAGCAGCACCGGACTTGGAATGAAGATCATTCAGACGCTGGTCAAGCAGATCGGCGGCGCGCTTCAAATCGTGCCTGTCGAAAACGGCCACGGTGCTCGCTTTACTGTCATGTTTTGCTCCGCGTAGACCGGGCATCCCGCCCCCCAACCCGTCCGGTCTAAGGCCCCGGCTGGCACAACACCAGCCGGGGTTTTTTTAGACCGGTGTGTGAAAGGAAGAAATGCGCGCCTCTGACCCCGCCGTCACGTTTCTTCTCGTTCTCGTTGTCGGTATCGCTGCCGGTGTTCTTTTCGATAGAGTGGCAGGACCGTCATGGCTCGCCCGCCAATTCTCCGGATCGACTCGTGGCATCATCACAAGCGCACTGGTGGGCGTTGCCGGCGCGTTCGTCGGTTATCACATCGCTGGGCTCCTCGCGCTCAGAGTGGGCTTGGTGACGTCGCTCGTTGCGGCAGCGGTCGGCGCAGCGGTGGTGTTGTTCGTGTGGCGGATGGCTAAATAACAAAAGACCGCGGATGCAGTTTTGTCTGCTTCTGGCAGATTTTGTTGCAGAAGTGATTTGAAGATTTTTGCGAACAGTGATTCGGTCTTCTGACGACATTTGGTGTCGGAGACGAGCGATGATGGGACGTGAGAACAACGATCAGGGACCTCTGTTCTACGAGTTTCGTCTCGATGAGGCGGTTCCTGATGATCATCTGGTACGCAAGATCGACGCCGTTCTCGATCTATCCTGGGTCTACGCAGAGCTCGCTCCGCA
>Ga0209483_1001460_pt1 | contig 17841 bp, 17 predicted proteins | sample NGEPerA_FD_184508 | JGI IMG/M metagenome (GOLD analysis project Ga0209483, IMG submission 184508) | Arctic peat soil microbial communities from the Barrow Environmental Observatory site, Barrow, Alaska, USA - NGEE PermafrostL2-A... | ecosystem: Environmental > Terrestrial > Soil > Wetlands >... | reverse complement strand
GACGCCTTGATCATGATGGACCAACGCCGCGACCGACGAACTGATCTCGGGCGCGTCCGCCGCAAGTGCGGCCAGCAATCCGAGAGCCGTCTCGGTCAGACCGAACCGTTTCGCGATTCGCTCGAGGCGAACGACCAGAACGCCGCTCGCGCCAAGACTCGCTCCGGCCGCGACCACGAGGACCGGGAAGTCGACAGCGATGCTCATCTGCTCGACCAAAAGCGGCCCCGACGACCGTCGTGAACGACGCCAGCTGGTACACACAATGTTCGCGGCTCGTAGGCATGGAGGAAGCGCATCGACACACCTCGAACCGGCGGCACTACTCGGCGATGAGAACCGACTCCACCGTCTTAGCCGCGAGGGCGTTGACGGGTGGCAGCCGGCGAAGAAAAACCGCGGCGATCGTAATCCCGAATACTGGACCGCAGATTGCCACGAGAAAGCCGAGGTGATAGCCCGCAGTTAGTGCCTGGGCGATCGAATCATGATGTCGCAAGGCGCGGACGGTGCCGACCGCGGCGATACTCGCTGCGAGTGCCGTGCCGAACGCAGCTCCGATCTGCAAGGTGACGTTCGTGAGTCCAGACGCCAGACCGGACTCCGCCGGCCCGGCTCCTGCCATCGCGATCGTCAAACTCGGCAGGAACACAAGGCTGGCCCCGACGCCTACGAGCAGCATGGTCGGCAACACGTCGGCGAAGTACGAACCATCGAAGGGCGCTCGAGCCAACAGCAAAAGTCCGCTGACAATGAACACGAAGCCGGGGATGATCGGCTTGACCGGACCGCTACGGCGAATGAGACGGGACACGACCATTAGCGACGAGAAGCCGATCGTCACGTTCAACGCCATGTACCCGAGGCCGGTCTCGAACGCGGTGTACCTCAAGACGTGTTGCATGTAGAGCGCACCAAGGAACAGAACCGAGCTCATGCCGAAACCGTGAAAAAAACGCAGTGAATTCGCGGCAGCCAGCTGGCGGTTTCGAAGAACGGAACGTGGCACGAGCGGATTCCGGACTCTACCTTCGACGAAGAAGAAGAGTCCGCCAAGCACGACCGCGAGCACCAAGAGGCCGACCGTCTCGACCGTGAACCAGCCCACCGCCGCAGCGTTCACGATCGCCCAGACACCAATTGTCGGCGCACCTACCACCAGGACCCCACCTTTCCAGTCCACGCCGCCGCGGATGCCGATGCCGGGGTCATCGGAGAGCACGAACGATGCCGCACTCACGCCGGCCACTCCAATCGGGAGATTGATGAAGAAGATCCAGTGCCAGGTCAAGTATTGGATTAGGACACCGCCTACTACCAGACCAATCGAGCCGCCGATATTGCCGATGATGGCGTAAACGGTCATCGCTTTGTTGCGCTCGGCGGGTGCGGGAAAGAGCGTGACCAGAATCCCGAGAACCATCGACGAGGAGAACGCAGCGCCAATCCCCTGTACGAAGCGCGCCGCGATCAAAGAGGTCTCCGACGCCGCCAGACCGCAGAACGCGGATGCAACCGTAAAGAGGCTCAGGCCAAACAGAAACACGCGCTTGCGGCCAAACAGGTCACCGAGACGCCCAGCAAGGAGCAGTAGCCCGGCGAACGTGACGAGATAGGCGTTGACGACCCAGGCGAGCGAAGCCTGGCTGAAGTGCAGGCCAATTTGGATCACAGGAAGTGCAACATTCACGACCGTGCCATCAACGACGATCACGAGCTGGCCCAGGCACAAGACGACGAGAGCAAACCACCGTAGGCGCGACGTGACTCCGATGCCACGATCGGTCCCCACACTGTCAATGTTCGTCATCAGTAAGCCTTAGCCAGCAATTATCGGGCGCCCGCCAACTCGAGGAGACCCTCGAGGCTACCTAGTCTGCCCGGCCATCCCAAGCTTCGATCAGGGACTTTGCCAGCTCAAATGTGGGTTTGTCGAGGCTCCTTGTGGATGAGGTTGTTCCTTATTTGGGGACAAGCAGAGGATCATTGAAAGTTCTTGTTCATAAGCTCTGGATCTCGCGAAAAGCCCTTGATCAATAATTTCGCCCGGCGCATACTTTCAACACGAAGTTGCAGTGCCCGCAAGATCTGCAGTCCGGATAGCTCGCAAGGGTGCTTCGGACACGGGCCGAGCAGGTGGCGGCAACAACGGGTGGTCAGTAAGACGTAGGCGTGGGTTGCTTCTCGGAGCGCCTGTTAGCCGGACGGTGTCAGCGAAAGCCGACACTGCTGGAGGGGCCGAAAGGCGTCCCCGGTAGCTTGCTGCTGCAGGCATGGCCCCGGGAAGTACGGGCGGCTTCGGCCGGACTGCTACCCGGGGCATCGCCGCGTCCGGAGTACTGCTGACAACCTCGAGCCAATACGATCGCGGAACCACGCTCGGCGAGTGAGCACCACGAGAGGACACGTGTGAGGCCGGTTCCAGTCGTCTTCCATCTGGGACCTCTAGCGGTCCACACCTACGGCGTCGGCCTCGCGCTCACGTTCTGGTTTGGCTATCGCTACTTCGCTCATCGCTTGCGCCACGCTGGATTCGACGACAGCTGGCTCGCCGTGACCTTCGTAGAGATCGTTGTCGCCGCGATCGTCGGCGCTCGGGCAGTTCACATCATCGCCAACCTCTCCTACTACCAATCAGAACCGTCGCAGATACTCGCCGTTTGGAACGGGGGGCTTTCGTCATTCGGAGGGCTGGCAGCTGCGATCCCAGTTGGATTCGTGTCAGCTCGACGGCGATGCAAACCGCTTCGAGCTGGAGTCGCCGCTGACCTCGTCGCGCCAGTTCTCGCAGCTGCATGGGCGATGGGAAGACTTCTTGGCCCGCAGCTGATGGTGGCAGGCGGAGGCAAGCGGACCTCGGATTGGTTTGGCATGTACTACGCGGGTGAAGTTGGCAAACGGCTGCCTGTCCCTATCTTCCAGGCGTTGGAGTGCTCAGCGGTATTCGCCATCGCACTGATTGTCGAGCGAGAGATCCGACAGCGTCAAGGTCCGGTTGGAGTGGTCGGCGCGGCTGTTGTGGCCCTTTGGAGCTTGAGCCGATTCTTCGACGAGTACTTGTGGCTCGGCCCAGATAACGGAACCGACGCCGTCGAGATCGCCTCACTCGTCCTGACCGGGCTAGGGCTACTCCTCATCGCAGTACTCATTTTCCGAGCTCGCAGTCGGTCGCGGCCGGTGATTGACAAGACGAGCGTGCAACTCACCTGAGGTCGATCGCCGTAGCTATCCCTTCAACATCGGTCGTGCGCTGTTGTCCGCCGCAATCACACGAGCCGAAGTTCGCCCACGATCCGCGGACCTGGCCCAACTTCTAGGCAGCTCGCGCGGCCCGATCGGTATCGTTTAGAAACGAGCTCGAAAAGATCGCCTCACACCGATCAGCTAGAACATCGGCGCTGACATCGAACTCGTGGTTCAAACGTGGGTCGGCCCCAAGGTTGTATCGCGAGCCGAGGCAGCCGTGACGTTCGTCGCGAGCACCGACAACTGCCCGCCCGATCCTCGCCGATACTGCCGCTCCGGCACATAATGCGCACGGCTCGCGCGTCACGATCAACTGGAAGTTCAACAACCTCCAGGAACCCCGCGCGGCTGCAGTGTCGCGAAGCGCTAACGCCGCTGCATGCGCGGTCGGGTCACCAGATGACCGGACCTCGTCGTGCCGCGCGGCGAGAACTCGACCGCTCCCATCAAGTACCAGTGCGCCGACGGCGACGTCGCCGCTTGAGAGCCCCTTTGCCGCATACAGCAACGCTTCATCCATCGCGGTCTCGTCATCGAGGAAGGGGCCGGCGAAGTCCACGGGCAAGAAGCTACCGGAGAGGCGCTCCATCGGACTTCGTTTTCAGCGACGCCCAGGTCGAACTAGCCTCATCGGATCCGTAGGCCGACATGAGATTTGGGGGTGGGGATTGAGTCTTCAAATAACGCATCCCCACGTCGGCCACCTCATCCGGCGTGCGCAACAGATTCACACACTGCTCTGGAACTCCGAGGTGTCAGACGAAGTCACGTCTCCCCAGGTTCTAGTGCTAGTTGCGCTCTCGCGTGCCCCTGGAATGGATCAACGAACGCTCGGAGCGTCCGTCTCCCTCGACAGGTCTACAACCGCTGACGTGGTCGATCGGCTTATGAAGCGGGGCCTCCTCGAACGCACGCGCGACCCCAATGATCGCCGCCGAAACATCCTGCGACTGACGACCGACGGCGCGGATCTGCTCGCAGCCATCGCGCCAAGAACAGAGACAATGAACGCTCACCTGATCAGCGTGCTCCCGACAGAGGACCAGGCGGAGTTGATTCGACTCCTTCGCGCTTTCGTCAACAAGGCTGAACTGCTGGTTCAAGAGAAGCCGGACGAGGTCGAAGAACCGATCGACTGACGGTCCACCCGTGCTCCGACCACCGCGAGACGAGCCGGGGCGAGCAGTCACTGGGTTTGCACGAACTCTTTACCTTTCGGAAACCTTCGCGATACAGAGCGCCCCTACGGTAAACGTGCTTGCCCATCACGACCCCGATGGGAGCGGCGACCGCGCTCGAATCAACCGAGGAGAGGAGGGTTCATCACTGCGACATGCAAGCAGCTACGACCAACTTCGCCAGGAAGGCACAAAACGGCAGGCGGACGTGATATTCCGCGCCCGTCGGCACGCGGACGTGACCCTCAACCAACTGCTTGGGATCTTCTAAGTCGGTGAGCGCGAGCGATCCTTCGCCCGGAAGGTCCTGCAGTGCCCGACACAGGCCGAGCAAGTGCGGCATGTCAGTGACCGTGAAAGCTACGCGCTCGGCAGCGGCGCGCCTTTGGCCCGTAACTAGCAGAGGCTGACAAGAGTGAGCACGGACGGCGGCGCGCCGTGGCCCATTCGCGACCACACTGCGGGACCGATCGAGGGTCACGTCATCGTCTGCGGATTAAAGGGCGTGGGCCTTCGATCAGTCGAGCAGCTGCACTTCAGTGGAGTGCAGGTCGTGGTCGTCGACGAGGACCCTGATCCGAAGCTGGCTCGAATCGTCGAAGGATGGGGCGTTCGGCAGATTCACCGAAATGCCAATCTCGGCGATGGTCTGGGCGAGGCCGGGCTCGATAGGGCCGCGGCGGTGGTGTGTGCCGAGGCGAACGACCTCGCCACACTCGAACTCGCATTGCAGGTGCATGAGGCGCGTCCCGACGTCCGACTCGTCGTGCAGCTGGCCAATCCATCGGTCGGTCGAGCGCTCGAGACGGTGACCGGGGCGAACAGCGTGCTCGACGTCGCGGCGCTCGCGGCACCGTCATTCATCGAGGCCTGCTTGGGGCTGGCGACACACGAGCTGAAGCTCGCAGGAGAGCAGTTCGCCGTCATCCAGGCCACCGTCAGTGGAGACGAGGGATACCGCCAAACGTTCCGCAGCCACTTCGGCAATCTTGCGCCCGTAGCGATCTCACACGCGGACGGCAGCGATCTCATCATCTGTCCCGGCCGCGACGAGCCTGTCTCCACGGGTGACCGGGTCGCCGTCCTCGGCACGCCGGCTGAATTCGAACGATCTGACCTCGACGTCGTGCGGGCGCTGCACCTCGCGCGGCCTTCTGCCTCGGTCATCCTCAAGATGCGTCGCCGGATCGCTGCACTGATGCAGACCAACGCCAAGGGACTCGTCCTCAGCACGTCGGCCCTCGTGGCTTTGCTGCTGCTCGCGACGATCGTCGTCCGGTTCTGGTTTGTCGATCCGACGACGCACTCGCACCTCGACCTGTTGACCTCGACCTACTTCGCAGTCGAAACCGTTGCCACGGTCGGATTCGGCGACTACTTCTTCGGCGGGCAGAGCGCGTGGATTGAAGTCATGGCGATCATCTTCATCCTTTGCGGAATCACCCTCGTCTCGACGAGCTTCGCCCTCTTCACCAACATTCTCGTGAGCCGTCGAATCGAACAGTCGCTCGGCCGCGGCCGTGTACCAGGACTGGCCGGGCACGTGGTCGTCATCGGACTCGGCTCGGTCGGCATCCGCGTCGTCGAGGGCTTGGTCGCCGCGGACTGTCAGGTGGTGATCGTCGAGCACGACCCATCCAATCGCTACCTTGACCGCGCACGCTCGTTAGGGGTTCCGATCGTCATCGCGGACGCCACGCAGAGCCAGACACACGTCACGGTCAACCTCGCAGACGCGTCTGCGGTCGCAGTACTCACCAGCTCTGATCTGACCAACATCGAGACCGGGCTCGCCGTCCGTGAATCACTGCGGGATCGCTGGGGGGATGTCCCGGTCGTGCTGCGCGTCTTCGACAACGACCTCGCCCTCATGATGAATCACAACTTCGGCTTTCGTCATGTGCGGTCCACATCTGCGTTGGCCGCGCCGTGGTTTGTCGGAGCGGCGCTCGGGCTCGATGTGCTCGAGACCTTCTACTTCGAGCATCAACCCTTTCTTGTGGGCCGCTTGTCCATCACACCGAACGGTGGGCTCCAGGGACTGGCTATGCAGGACCTCTCTGCACGAACCCGGGTCATCGCCATTCAGCGTGCCGATTCCGGCGGCATTCTCGAACACCCGCCTCGCCGCGGCACACGTTTCCACGAAGGCGATGAGGTCTACATTCTTGGCCCCTACGAGGAGCTCTTTCGAGTACTTCGACGAGATCAGATAACCGCGAGCAACCGAACAGAACGCACTACCTCAGCGTCACCGGAGCAGACCAGCACCGCCGAGTGATCACGGGGCCAGACCGCAGATCGAAGTTTATGAGCCCCAAGCGCGACCGACGAGAAGCCTGCCTGCCCTGGCTGCCCCGATCCGGATCCGCACGTTCGGGACCTCGATGCCTTGATACGTCAGAGACTCTTCGACGCGCCCGCCTCGGCAAAAGGTTCCCGCGCCCTTGCTTAAGGTCGGACCGCCACCGTAGCGAGTAGGTAGCGATGGTCGCTGCCGAAGCCGGACCCGGTGGCGATCTTGGTAACGGCCAGCTGTGAACCGGTGAGTACGTGGTCGATGCGTACGAAGGTCGGCACCACAGCTCCGTTCGGCCACGTCATATCGATAGCGTCGCCGCGCGCCGCGGCGCCGTCGGTGAGCCCGCTGTGCACGAGCGCCGAAAACCCGGCGTTCCCCCACGTCGCGTTGAAGTCACCGATCATCAGCATCCGACTGTTGTTGCTCGAGCGCGTGGAGCCGTCAACTGCAGCCAAAGCGGCAGACCACTCGCGCCAGTAGGAAGGTAGCGGGGCCAAGGTGTGGACGAGGCGAAGCGTGACGCGTCCAGCAGGCGTCGACAGCGTCGCGTCGACCATGTACGGCGTCGGCTGACCGTCCAACAGAACGGTCTCAATTTGGCATCCGGTCAAAGGGAGCCTGGACGCGACGAGGAAGCCGGTCGCGCCAGAATGCGGAGCGACACATCGGTAAGGAAACTCCCCGAGCAGACCTGAAGCCGCCATACCCTCGAGGGCTCCCGGCGTGAACTCCTCAAGCGTCACGAGATCAGGCCGATCCTGCTCGATGGCTCGGTCGTAACCGGCCTCGAACTGAAAGCTCTTGTCGATGTTCGCATCGAACACCTTCAGGGTCTCCGCGTGCCTGGCCCACGACGGGACCTGCGACGCAGCGAGGAACTCCGGTGCGACGAATACCACCTGGGCGATGACGATCGCGAGCGCCGCGAGCGCGAGCAACCATTTGCGCGCAATTGCCGAACCAATCGCCACAACCCAAGCCGGTAGGTACACGATCAGCGACAAAGCGTTGAGGACGATGAACGGCTCAACCGAATCCCAGGCAACCAGGCGCATCAAAACGACGAGCCCGAGCCCGGCAACAATTGCCCAGCCGACCACCATGCTGCCGATCTTCAAAGGCGCGAAGTCCGAATCGATGCGACCGGCCGGACGTTTGGTCGCGCCAGTGACTTCGGCGGCGTCAGACATGGTCGTCAAGGTAATTGGAGGACCGGCAGAAAAATCCGCGTCAGTTACTCGTCGTTACGTGGGACGATCAGCATCGGGCGCTGCTGGCTTCGCCCGAAACCGGCGAAGAGCAATAAAGGTCCAGACCCCCTCCACGACTCCAAATGGCCACGTACCTGCCAGAAATCCATAGCTGCTCGAGAGCGCGCTACCAAGGGCGAATAACGCAATGAACTGCCGGCCGCGCGACTCGAGCGCGTACATCGCCATCATGAAGGTCACGGCTACGACACGGTAGATCGTGACGGCCACCTAACTCATCGCCCGTTCACCGACGCCTCGACCCGTGGTCCACATCTTGGCACCACAATCTTCCGTCAATCCGCCATCGGCAGCGACGGTCCATGTGCTCTTCGTCAACGAGTACCTGGCGGGTGGCCGCGGCATCAGCCTTCTCACCAAGGACGAAGCCACGGAGTTGTTGACCTCCGCAGTCACGCACGCTGCCGGGATTCACGCCGGTGGCTCATCGGTCGTCGACTCGTATCGACGGGTCGCGACGCTAGTCGCCGAGGTGGCTCGCGAGAAGGACGCCGCGCGATTGTGCTCGGATCGCATCGCCGGCGGAGGTTCGGCCGACTTTTCTCCACCCAGGTTCGAGAGCAGACCACGCGACTCACGGAGCTGCCGGTTCTGACCGCCCCATCCCCGCTCGAGGTCATCGGTCGCGGTCGCATCGAGACGATCGACCTCCGCGCTCAACTTCAGGACTTTACGAACGCTCCGTCGTTGTAGGTCACGCCGGTGTAGGGCGAACCCCAAGACTCCCGACCGGGCCAGAGCCGAGATAGCACCGGATCGATAGAAACGACAGTTCAGTCCTGAGCGACGGACACGCACGCCTACCCGGTAACTACGGACGCAGCACCGCGTCGATTGCTTCAACACACGTGTCGATCTCTTCGTAGGTGTTGAAGAAGCCGAGCGAAAGTCGAACGGCACCAAGCTGGCGAATCGAGCGAATTGAGATCGACTGCTCGCGAAGGGCACGCACGGCGAGGTCCGCGTCGCTCCCACCGAGCGAGGCCGTCACAAGACCCGCGTGGGAGCTTGGAGTCTCGACTGCCAGCCCACGCTCCTTCATCTTTGCGATCGTGTGCTCGGCAAGCGCGTACGAACGCTCGGACGCCCTGTCGATTCCAACGTTGTCAGCGAGCCAACGAACCGCTGCGAGTTGGCCGGCGATTTCGGCTGGATTGGTCGTTCCCTGCTCGAAACGCTGCGCGTTGCCGCGGACTTGAAAGCCGCCGTAATCGTTGTGACCCTCCATCGTCCCGTAGGCGGCGAAGACGATGCGAAGCTGCGAGACGACCTCCTGACGAACGAACAGCGCACCGGAACCCTCCGGTCCGCACAGCCATTTCTGGCCCGAGACGGCGTACGCGTCGCATCCGAGCGAATCCATGTCGAGCGGTATCGCACCGAAAGTCTGCGCACCGTCAACGAGCACGAGCGCACCCACTGCGTGCGCGGCGTCGCAGATCTGGTGGATCGGAAGGAGCTGACCGGTTTGAAACGAGACGTGGGACAGCGAAACGAGCTTGGTCCGGGAGCTCAGCTGCCGCGTGATCTGCTCGACGCAAGCCTCGGGATCCTTTCCTGCAACCGCCGCGGTCTTGATGGTGATGTTGAACCGCTCGCGTGCGGCATAGAGCGGGTACAGCGCGCCCGGGTGCTCGACGTTCGTCGTCACCGCTTCATCTCCTGGCTGCCAGTTCACGCCAAGGGTTGCAAAGTTCATGCCCTCAGTCGTGTTGTGGGTAAGCGCGATCTCCTCGGCATCGCATCCAAGACACTTAGCGATCGCGAGTCGGGTCGACCGCTTCAGTTCCCGGACCCGTTCACCCCGGTCGGCACCGAGGCGCGGCGTATCTCGTTGCTCGTCAATCTCCGCCGTCATCGCGTCCGCGACCACGATTGGCATCGGCCCTGACGTGCCAGTGTTCAAATACGCGACGCTCTTGAGCGCAGGGAGCTCGGAGCGGAATGCCTCAACCGCCTGTTCGTCGAGTGGAGCGCTCGTCACCTCCCTCACCCCCGGGTCCCGGTTGGGACGACGGCATGCTCTTGCGGCCAGCTCTCACGTGGCGGGAAGTCAATGACCCGGCCCCCCTTCATGATCCACATCTCCCCGCGCAGCGCGTTCAGGTCCTCAAGGGGATTGCCCTCGACAGCGATCAGATCCGCATCCATTCCCGGCGCAAGCACCCCTTTGCTCGCACCCAGCCCGCAGGCGTCCGCCGCCTCGACTGTCGCCGCTGCAAGCACCTCCATGGCGCTAAGCCCGGCCGACTCGAGCGCCAGAAGACCGCCCGCGTACTGGTAGTGCGGGACGTTGTTAATACCGGCGTCAGTGCCGGCGATGAAGCGGACTCCTGCCTCGTGCATCCGCTGAATGCGCCGTCGGGATGCCTCACGCCCGATCGGCTCGCGCTCGTTGAATCGGACGTTGGCGGTGACACAGACGCGGATCTGGGCATCGACCATGCGGTCGACGACATCCTCGTCGTAGCCGTCCCCTGGCAGCCCGCCTTGGACCGCCCAGGAGCAGTGCTCGATCGTCGTCACGCCCGCAGCGACAGCGTTGGCAATTCCTGGCGTCCCATGCGCGTGCGCGGCAACCGGCATCTCCACCCGGCGGGCCTCATCGACCAAGGTGCGCAGCTCGTCTGAAGCGAACTGTGCGTGCCACGGCGCGGACCCAGTCGTCATGAATCCGCCCGTCGACATCACCTTGACGACGTTCGCCCCCGCCTTGTGGCGCTCGCGCACGGCACGGCGAATCTCCGAATCACTATCGACCTCGCCACCCATGAACCAGCAGTGGCCACCCGTGGTCGTGATCGGCTCGTTCGCAATCACAAGTGTCGGGCCGTCGGCCATCCCGGTCTCTATTGCCTCTTGGGTATCGAGACCGAGATGCGCACGTGAACCGAGGTCACGTGCGGTCGTGACGCCGGCTGAGAGCAGCTCGCGCGCGCTGCGGAGCATGAGAACGAGAAGCTGGGCGTCACTTGACGCCTTCATCCTCGCCACAGGTGTCGGACCGCCGTCGAAGCCAAGATGTACGTGGGAGTCGATGAGTCCCGGCATAACGGTTCGGCGCCCGAGGTCGATCTCGTGCGGAGGCGACCCGGCGAGGCGACGGAGATCCTCGGCCTTTCCAACCGCGACGACGCGCCCGGCGTCAACGAGCACGGACCCACTTTCAAGCGGAGCCTCTCGAGGGTTCGTGATGACTCGAGCTGCGCTGACCAGTTCCATGTTCCCCCAATCGATTGGCGGCTAGAGGAATCTTGACAGGATGCGGACCGGAGTTTGAAGAAGATTGTGTTACGCGAGATGCGAACGCCTTGGGTGACCGAGCACAACATCGCCAATACGGAGTTCGCTAAGAAACCGACCTGATGCTCGCGAACACCGGAGTGTAGATTTCGACATCGGGCCTATCCGCCGTACTCTGAGCTGGTGATGATCCCTCGGCGGCGAATTGTCGGCGAGCCGGCCTGGCGCGACCACTCGAGCGCGACGCCAGGCCAGCCTCGTAATCTCCGAGCCAGTCGCTGATGCGCTTCCATCATTGCGGAGCACCGATTCGAGCATTTGCCCTGGCGATGCTTGTGACAGGCTCCGTCGGTACTTCACTGCTGCTTCTAGGACCAGCGGCTACCGCCTCGACGAACGAGACACCTGGTGAGGTCGTGGCCGCCGTCTACGCCGCGGCTACCGCTGCAGGTTCGTTCCACTACGTCGATCAACAGACGTTGGGCATCAACGGGACGACAGTCCGCCAGACTGAATCCGGGGACGTCGGTCGTGGGGAGGGAGTCCAATTCGTCGACGGACGCCTGGGTTCGTCGGAGGCGATCGTGATCGGGTCCGTCGCGTACTTGCGCGGAAATGCCGCGGCGTTGCAGGTCTATCTCCTCTACCCGCTGCGCCGAGCCGATGCATACGCGAACCGCTGGATCTCGTTCACGCCGAAAGACGCCCCGTTCCAAACGATCGCTTCTTTGGTACTAAGCACCACCTTCTGGACGAAGCCGTCTCAGGCGCCCCTCGACTCTCTGCCTCAGCGACCGAGCTCGATCTCCCGGCTATCACGCGTCGACGGACGATCCGTTGAATCCGTCACTTCGACAATCGATGACGTCGTGAAGAGCACCAACTCGTCGTTCGTCGGGCATTCTCAGGTCTACTTCGCGGCGAACTCGCCGCAACTGCCCTACCGCATGACCGACGCTACGACCGGCACCGCGGCCGGTTCGCCGTTCTCCCAGCAAGACTCAGCCACGTTCTCGAAATGGAGTGAAAACGTGAAGGTGGTGCTGCCTAAGGGAGCTCTTGCGTACTCATCGTTGCCACCTCCCGACGCGGCCTGAGTCGATTTCGGGATTGCTCCCTGGCGGTCGCACCATGTGATCCGCCGACGGATCATCACAGGTAGCCACCGAAGCCCCGTGCGGTGACTTCGGTCAGGTGGACTGTGAGCTGATGTTCTCCACGGCGACGACGAGCTCGTCGCGCGAACGAAAAATCTTCGCGGGAACTCTACGAATCGCCTCCTGGATCGCTGATGGCAACCCAGGCTCTATCGCCCGATCAAGTAGCGCGTTCTTGTCCCTCGGATAACTCACCGACTCAAACAGACGTGGTCCGAAGACCTCGACAGGTGAACTACTCATGAACTAAAGAGGCCCAGCCTGCGTCCCCGCCCTAGTTTCCGAGCGAGCTGATGATCCCGCCAATGGTGGGTGCTGATCTCCCCATGGCGACCAATGATCCTTTTAGAGAAGACCACAGACGCGCTGCGGGCGGCACCCATCTCCTCCATCGAAGCCCTCGCCGCTGTCTCGACTCGACGACTCATCGCTCGAGCTGGCGTCGCACGCGGGCGTGACAGACGGGCGAAACGCCTCCGAGTTGGCCTATGAAGCGACAGCCATCAGTTCGAGCTCGGCGATGATGGCCCCCGGTAGGGACGCAATGGTCGCCTTGCGGGTAGGCAAGCTTTCTTCGTCGTTGAAGTACTTCGCCCACTCCACGTTCAAGAACTCTCGGTACTCGGGCTGAGAAAGCGTTACGTTCACTCGGATCACGTCGTCGAGCGTGACATTGGCGGCTTCGAGGAATCTGACCATCGTCTCGAAGAGGTTCTTGATCTGTTCCGCTGGGTCGGTCGAGATCTCCCCGGACTCAGGATTGCGCCCTACGAGCGAGGCTGAAACGACGATGTTGCCAATTCGTGACCCTGCCGGACGACCGAGCCCGTGCCCGATGCCGGCCAGATGAATCGCACGACGCCCTGAAGACATAGTCGATACCCCTCTGATGTGGTTGGGAATCTTGCGAGCCCGCCAAGAGTGCTCCCGCTTCGTCAGCCTTTCTCAACGCGTCCCGCAGGTCAAGAACCAGGACTCGGAGCGTCGGTTGGTAGATCGCTGTACCCCGGTGATCCGATTGATGCGGAGTAGTCCGAGGCGCTTGCAGCTACGGTCTCAGATGAGGGGCTCCAACCGCAGAGGGGATGATGTCGATGAAGCCAGTGTGGGCGATCACCGGTGCAGCGGGTCGCATCGGAACAGTCTTGCGAGCGGGTTTGAACGACGACGTCGAGACGATGCACTGCCTTGATATTCGAGCAATCCCCTCGCTGTTGGGCCATGAGATAGCTCATCAGATCGACCTGGCCGACCTCGAAGCAATGGTCAGAGCGTTCGAGGGCTGCGAGGGAGTGATCCATCTCGGGGGCTATCCCTCAGAGGCGGACTTCCACGATCTCGCCAACGTCAACATCGTGGGTACGTACCATGTACTCGAAGCCGCCCGGAGGGCCGGCGTCAGGCGCGTCGCTTACGCGAGTAGCAACCGCATCACCGGGTTTTATCCGGTCGGATCGAAGGTCTCGCCGAACATGCCGGTGCGCCCGGACAGCCTCTACGGTGTCTCGAAAGCTGCCGGCGAGGCACTTTGTCGGCTCTACGTCGACAAGTTCGGACTCTCTGCGGTGTGTGTGCGAATTGGGACGTTTATCAACGAGCCGGGCAACACCCGCCACCTCAGCACGTGGTCGAGCCAGGCAGACACGGTCCGCGCCTTCCGGGCAGCGATGACAGCGCCGGACGTGACGTATGCCACGATCTATGCGGCGTCGAACAACGACGGCCTGATGTGGGACATGTCCGCGGGCGAAGCACTCGGCTTCCATCCCGTCGATCGGGCCGATATCTTCGCGGATCGCTTCGAGGGCCAAGAACGCCCACTACCAACCGACTTCCAAAGCGGCGGCGACATGACGAGCGAGGCGCATACGCTCTCGATGCAGCGGGCACACGAGGTAGACCCGCGCTAAACCCGCGGCAACCTCTTCGCGGTGGTGACCTACGGTAACCCCAAGTGCCAAACCTGGGTGTGCGAGCGAGACCCCAGGCAGAGATTAGGGGTGGATGGTCTTGGACGACCTAGGCGGCGATGGACTCTCGGGTGAGGTAACCGATCACGTGAACTCGGCATACTCGGAAGCCGCCTCGATGACGACAGGCCATGCGGGCGCGAAGGGCCGGCATCGTCTGCCAAGTCGCCGGTCGAATCACGCACGTCGTGACGGATCGGCGCTATCGATTAACCACGGTTACCTCGGGTCGATCGTGGATGGATCGACGTGACGGCGCCACGTAAGTCGCTCGCTCGACGCGTGCAAGAACTCGAAGACCGCGAAGCGATCTACGACCTCGCGAAGGACTACTGCAATGCCGTAGACGACCGTGATGCGGAGAAGTACGGCGATCTCATGACGAAAGACGTGGTACTCGTGCAGTTCGGGGGCACGAATCTCCGCGTCGGACGGGCCGTCGCGCAGAGTTGGATGGCTTGGCGCTTCACACAGTGGGGGGTGACCCGGCACTACCCGTTGAGCCACGTGGTGACACTTACCGGTCTAGATCAGGCGGTCGGCGTGGTCAACGGATGGGCCGAGATGGCCATGGACGGCAAGATGTACGTGACCTCAGTGAGATACGACGACGTCTACGTTCGCGAGGAGGGCAGTTGGCGCTTCGCGAGGCGCCACATGGCGTACTACTACTACGCCGCGCTGACCGATCTCCCGGCGATCTATGACAGTCCGTACCGCAAGATGTTCAGGGACGCCGATGACCGTGCTGTGCTTCGACGCGGTGACTTCCCCGAGGGGCTCGCTACGTACGCCCAGACGACCACACGGCCGGTGCCCGAGGTCAACTCCACCGCTCCAAAGTGACCGAGCCGCGGTACCGCCCGCTGCACCATGTGCACTTGGTCACGTCGACGCGATCCTCCCGGCGCTACCAGTGGTGGAAGCTCCGTTCGGCAAACAGCCATGCTCCGTCGTGCCTGACGACCCGTCCGCGATAGAAGCCACTCGATTGCACGCCTGATTGGCTCCCGCCATCTCCGATGATCAAGCAGGCAGACCGCTCGAGGATCACGTCGCCTTCGAAGGTGAGCATCACATTCGATACAAAGTGTTGCGTTGCCCGTAGTGCCGCGCTGCGGGATTCGACCCAGCTGCGCAATTGAGCGTGACCGGTGTAGGTACCGAGATCACCAATGAAGGCTCCATCTGGAGTGAAGACGCTGGCCATCAGATCTGCGTCACTCGTGTCGAGCGCCCAGGCGTAGCGCGAGACGAGCTCCTGGACTGCCAGTCGGTCGCCGTCGCCGAGCGCTTCGCTCATCCCGGGTCTCCTTGCGATCGGCGTGCCGCAGGACCAGCCTTGCGTGTCACGTACGTTTGTCGGCCGCTACCGAAGCGGGCTTCCGGCTAGATCGGGATCCGGCCAATGCTTATGGCGTCTGACCTCGAATCGCCAGCCCTCCGGAGTTCGCACGACGACGTCGTCGTACCAACCGATGGCGAAGTCCGCTTGATCATTCGCGCCCTTTCGGGGTCCCAGTAGCTGCGCGACGAGACGGACCTTTCCGTCGTCTCGCAGCTCCAGCACGACGTTCGCGGGGACGTGGATCAAATTCCGGTCGTGACCCTCGGCCCGGCGTTGCCTGAGGGTCTCGATCATGCCGACGAGCTCGTCGTAGCCCGAAAAGGACTTATCGAGAAGTAGCGAATGGAAGACGCCGTCGGGAACGAAGGTAGCTGCCCATGCAGGACCGTCGTCGCAGTCAATCGCCCAGCAGTAACGAGCGAGCAGCTCGAGGATCTCCAGTCGGTCCTCCGCTGAGAGACGTGGAACGCTGTCGGATGTAGCGGACATGTCGTCTTCCTCCGAATAACTCTCAGCCACACAATCGGTCTCGTCGTTGCCCGAGAGGCGCAAGCCGATCGAGGGGCGCTCAACTTGTTGCGGCCTGACACCGGTGTTGGGTGCCGCGAACTGTACCGGTAGTGGGGCACTTCGATCCGACCAGCGCATTGACTCATCAGAAACCTCCGCGTGGATCGCATCGTTGCCTCACGTAAAAACCTCCGCCTACGTGACGGGCGAACTACGCCAGATCGATGGAGCTTTCGATGGGCGAGCGCAAGGCAGTCACGACCAAGATGGCCACCACCTATCGACGAGGGACTCGTGCCGAGAAGGCGGCGATCCTCGACCAGCTCTGTGTGCTCACCGGTTGGCACCGCGACCATGCGCGGGCCCGTCTTCGACAAGTCGGTGAGATCAAAGTGGTGCGGGTCCGCGCTCCTCGCACGCCGACATACCCACCGCGGGTGATCTCCGCGCTCGAGCTCACCTGGCGAGTAGCCAGAGCGCCTGCAGGCAAGCGGCTAGCCCCGATGCTGCCGGTCCTCGTGCCCCTCCTTCGCCGCGACGGTGAGCTCGACCTCACCGACGAGGAGGCCAAGCTCTTGTCCCAGATGAGCGCGGCGACAATTGATCGCCGGCTCGCCGGCGCACGAGTGCTCCTCGAGCTTCGGGGGCGTTCTCACACCAAGCCGGGATCGCTTCTGAAGGCCCAGATCCCGATCAGGACCTGGTCGGAGTGGAACGACAAGTCGCCAGGCTTCGTCGAGATCGACCTCGTCGGCCACGAGGGCGGCAACTCTTTCGGGGAGTTCTGCTTCACCCTCACCATGACCGACATCGCCACTGGTTGGACGGTGAACCGCTCGGTGGCCAACAAGGCAGCGGTCCGGGTCGCCGACGCGATCGAGCACGCGTCTCGTCAGTTCCCCTTCCCGATCCTTGGAATCGACTCTGACAATGGCGCTGAGTTCATCAATGCCCACCTGTTGGCATACTGCCGTGCGAGAAAGATCAACTTCACGAGATCCCGCCCGGGCAACAAGAACGACGGGGCCCACGTCGAGCAGAAGAACTGGACCCATGTCCGAGAGCTCGTCGGCTACCTGCGCTTCGATTCCCCGGCCGAGCTCGCTTTGTTGAACCGGATCTGGGACCTCGATCGCGGCTACACGAACTTCCTCCTCAGCCAGCAAAAGCTGCTCAGTCGGGTTCGCGTCGGCGCCAAGGTAGTGAAGCGTCACGACCTGGCGAGAACACCTTTGCAGCGCCTGATCGAGGCCGACGTGCTCACACCAGCTCAGCAAGGAGCTCTAACGAGGACCAGGAACTCGATCCATCCGGGCGAGCTGCACCGCGAGATCGCACGGCTTTGCACGCAACTCGAGCGCCTTGCGCTCGAAAAGACGATGGCGCCTCAACGAGCCGTGAATCGGGCCTGGAACGCCACCCTCTAGGCGGAGGTTTTTATATGAGTCAACGAATCGGCGTTGCCGGAGGATTTGACGTGAGGCAACAGGGAGCGTCTTCGAAATGCCGGCGTCTGTCGACTTCAGTGGAGCGAGCGTCCTGCTCGATGTGCGCAGGCCGAACTTCGAGACGCGCATGCAGACTCGGGTAGTGAGATCAAGACCTTGCGCGGTCTT
>Ga0209483_1001459_pt1 | contig 17856 bp, 16 predicted proteins | sample NGEPerA_FD_184508 | JGI IMG/M metagenome (GOLD analysis project Ga0209483, IMG submission 184508) | Arctic peat soil microbial communities from the Barrow Environmental Observatory site, Barrow, Alaska, USA - NGEE PermafrostL2-A... | ecosystem: Environmental > Terrestrial > Soil > Wetlands >... | reverse complement strand
CAAGCCTTCGCCGCGCGGTCATCGCCGCCCAATACTCACCTGTTACCCCTCGCACCCTCAACCACCGAGAAATCACAAACCCCGCCTACAAGCTCAGATCCGCAGCCGCATAACTCCGAAACTCGAGTGGTCTACGGACACCTTCATATTCCACGTACCACTTGGCACGATGGTGTTCGATTTGAGGAGGTGTCGCTGGGATACCCGCGCGAGTGGCAGAGTCGCGGACGTGTGCGCAATGTGTTGCGCCAGATTTTGCCACTGGAGGAAGCTTGATCAGTTCGATCCTGCCCGACACGGTCGTTGCGGTTGAGGCTCGCGACGATTCAGCTTCCGTACATCTGTTCCCCGAAGAGCGGTTCAGTCTCGGACGGTCCGTCGAGAAGCGGCGGCGCGAGTTCACTACGGCGCGCGGCTGTGCACGTATAGCGTTCGAGCAGCTCGGGCTACCTCCATCGCCGGTGCCCACCGGCATTCGCGGTGAGCCGCTCTGGCCATCGGGTGTGGTCGGGAGTATCACCCATTGCGATGGCTACCGCGCCTGCGCCATCGCGCGATCGACGGACATCGCGACGATTGGGATCGATGCAATGCCACACATCGCTCTGCCGCACGATGTGTTGCCTACAATCGCCGGGCTCGGGGAGGCCGCATGGCTGTCGGGCCAAAAAGGCAACGCACCCACGGTGCACTGGGATACGCTGCTCTTCAGTGCGAAGGAGTCTGTTTACAAGGCTTGGTTTCCAATCGCCAGGCGATCCTTGGGGTGGGGGGACGCAGTGGTTAATTTTGACGTATCGAAGCGGGTGTTTTCCGCACAGTTGCTGGTAGACGGTCCTTTCCTAGCAGGGCAACAGCTCGTGGGCTTTGAAGGACGTTGGTTGGTCTGTGACGGATTAGTAATAACGGCGATCGCGGTTCCGGCTACGCCGAGCGTGTGAAGTGCGAACTGCTATGGGTCCTCGCCTACGTTGGTTGCGGGAGCCGCGCAGAGGAGAGAACAGGTACGGTGCCCTGAGGGCGCATTCACCATGGAGGACCCCGGGCCGAAGCCTGGGTCGGGATCGCTGAGGGACGCAACAAACAGATGCCCAAACGCTTTAGCGGCGGACGATATGCCTTTGGCGTCAGAGGCGCTCACCACGCGCGGACCGATTAAGTCATATGTGCGACCGACTGTCACCACCTATGCTTGGCCTGCAAGCACATTGCGCACACCACAACGATGGCCAGCGTATTCCCCGCTTGTAGACTGGCCCGATGCTCGACCTCAAGCGGATCAGGCAGGAACCGGACGCGATGCGCGCGGCGCTGGAGCGGCGGGGGGCAGATGCGGCGGCGGGGCTGGATCGGGTGATCGAGCTGGACGAGCGTCGGCGCGCGCTGTTGCCGGAGCTCGAGGGGTTGCGGGCCGAGCAGAACGAGGCGAACTCACGCATCAAGTCCGCCGGCTCGGCAGAGGAGCGCGAGTGCGAGATCGCGGCGATGCGCACGGTAGCCGCGCGCGCGAAGGAGCTTGAGCACGAGCTGAACGCGGTCGAAGGGGATCTGCAGGCGGTGCTCGCGCCGTTGCCGAACCTGGCCGATCCGACGGCGGCGCCCGGTCCCGAGGACGAGCTGGTCCGGGAGGTCGGGGAGACGCCGGCGTTCGACTTCGAGCCTCGCGACCACCTCGAGTTGGCGGGGGAGGGGATCGACATGGATCGCGCCGCGCGCCTGTCGGGCGCGTGCTTTGCCTACCTAAAAGGCGACCTCGTGATGCTCGCGCTCGCGCTCGTGCGCTGGGTGCTGGGAGGGCCTGCTGCCAGGCGAGCAAGTCACGCCCAATGCTCCGTGGCGCATCCGTCTCACCGACGAGGTTCGCCGCCGGTTCGTGCCCGAGATCCCAGACGGATACCTCGCGCTCGAGCAGGCCGCCAAGGCGCTCGGAGTCGCCCGCCAGACCATCTTGCATAAGGTCCAACGCGGGGAGCTGCACGCCGTCCAAGTCACAAGCGGCCGACGAAAGGGCCTAAGAATTCAGGTCAACAGCACCGCGACTGGACTCTTTGACCAATGACGACAGCAAGGAGGGCAGTGTGAAACAGGAGCGGGCGGACCGATGAACAAGACGTTGGCTTTCTCCTCGACGAATCTGAGTGTGGCGAGCTCTTCGATTAGACGCCTGTCCAAACTGGGCTGGGCGTCGAAGTCGAACTCCTCCAGCGTCTTGGTCTGCGGGAACCCAGCGAGACGCTGACGGCTTCCTAGTGTGGTGTCTCGCAAATAGTTGGTGTTTGTGGTATGGTGTCGTATGCGTCCAGCTACGGCACCGATGCCTGTCACGAGGAGCCAGCGGGAGATCTTGGAGGGGGTAGCGAGGTCTTATGTCGCGGCGCATCGTGATGTGCAGCGGGCACGCGCGTTGTTGCTCGCGGCCGAGGGGGTCGCGAATACTCAGATCGCGGCGACGGTGGGGGTTTCGCCGGCCAGTGTGAAGGCGTGGCGTGAACGGTTCGCCGAGGATGGATTGAAGGCGTTTGGTGGGGTCCGTCCGGGACGGGGTCGCAAGCCGTCGATCCCTGCGGAGAAGGTGGAGGCTGTCGTGCACGCGACGCTGCACGAGAAGCCCTTGGGTGAGACGCACTGGTCGTGTCGCTCGATGGCCAAGGCTCAAGGTGTCAGTCCGGCCACGGTGCAACGGATCTGGTCCGCACGGAATATTCAGCCGCACAGGGTGAAGACGTTCAAGCTGTCCAACGACAAGCGTTTTGAGGAGAAGCTGGTCGATGTGGTGGGGTTGTATTTGAATCCGCCGGAGAAGGCGATCGTGCTGAGCATGGACGAAAAGAGCCAGATCCAGGCATTGGACCGCACGCAGGCGAGCCTGCCGATGAAGAAGGGCAGGGCCGGCACCATGACCCATGACTACAAGCGTCACGGCACCACAACCCTGTTCGCCGCATTGGACGTTCTCACGGGCACCGTGATCGGTGAGTGCTTGCCTCGCCACCGTCACACCGAGTTCCTGCGGTTCCTGCGCACGATCGACCGGGAGGTTCCCAAGGGTCTGCAGGTCCACCTGATCCTCGACAACTACTCAACGCACAAGCACGAAAACGTGAAGAAGTGGCTTGAGAAGCACCCGCGCTTTCACCTGCACTTCACGCCCACCTCGAGTTCGTGGCTGAACCTGATCGAGCGCTGGTTCGGCAAGCTCACCGACAAGGCCATCCGCCGCGGAATCTTCCACTCCGTCCCGGAACTCATCAACGCGATCGACACCTACCTCAATGTCAACAACGAGAATCCCGAGCCATTCGTTTGGACCGCCACAGCAGAGCAAATCCTCACCAAAGTACGCCGCGGACGCGTCGCACTCGAAACAATCACCACCTAAAACCGAGACACTGCACTAGCGCGCGCTGCTGGGTCGCCTGGACCTCGACCTGGAGCAGATCGGCGAGAAAGCGCGTGTAGCCGGGCTTGGTCTGCTCGGCCTGCTCGAGCGCGGGGGCGAGAGCCTCAGCGATCGCGGTCAGCTTCAGATGGGCCAGGTGGCCTCGCAGCTGCTGGTCAACACCGTCGTTCTCGGTCATCGTGCCACCCCCGCGAGCTGGGCGTAGTGCTCCAGGTCGATCACCACGCCGCCATCGACAGCGGGCTGTTCGCCGCGCAGGATGGCCGCGGCCTCAAGCGCCGCCTGGCCGGGTGGACGGTTCTGCTTTCGCCGGCAAGGCTTGTGTGTCGTGAACGCGGCGAAGCACCGCCTGCTCCAGGCCTGCCGCGTGCTCGGCCGAGCGGATGAGTTGCCCGGCGCCCGAGGGTGCAAGGCGATGCTTGGCGATCAGTGTGCCCGCGGCGCTGACGATCCGCAGCGTCTGCTCGCCCAACCGGGCACGAACAGTGACCTGGGCGGCACCCGCCAGCGCCGCGGGGACGCTTTAGTGGTTGCCCTTGGAACGCCACCAGCGCCGAGCGCGACACTGGGCGCGCGACGCAGACCTCCGCCGGGAACGGCGCGCTGGACAACCCCAGCAACCCCTCAGTGGCGGCGATCTGCGCGATCGTGCGCCCGTCACGCTTGCGGTGATCGGCGACCTCGACGCAGAAACGGTCAAGGCTCGCCTGCGCCTCACCCGGGGTGCTGACCGTCGCCGAGCACCACCACGAGCGCGTCAGATATTTCACGGCGGCCTCGGCGACGCCTTTGCGCCTGGCACGCCGCGCGGGACAAACATCGACACCGACACCGTAGTGCTTCGCGCACGCCGCGAACTCCGGCAAAAGACGATCAGTGCCCGGCGCCACGACACCCGCCATCCAGTCAGTCCGCCAGCGCCGTGTCGTGCCGTCCAGGCGGCGCAGCACGCCGTCCAGGGACTCGATCACGTGCGCACCGGCCTGTCCCTCGCTGAACACGCCCCTGCAACGCCCCGAGTGCGACAGCACACCCACCAGCACATAATCCGGCTCGCCCCACGGCGTCTCCCGCAACTCCAACCAGTCGAACTGCAGCTCCTCCCCCGGCGGATGATCGATCTCGGTCGTGACGTCCACCCCGCCACGCTGGCAGCACTCACAAACCGGACGCAACCCAAGCACCCGCAGCTCCCGCGTGAACGTCTGATACGACCGATCGAACCCCAACCCCACGACCTCGCGGAACAACACGCTCCCAAGCACATGCGGATCGTCCACGAACCGCGCCTCCAAATACGACCGGTAAGGCTCCAGCACGCTCGGCGCCCGCCCCCGCCGCTTCGCCCGGCCCTCCAGGCACGCCTTGATCGTCTTGCGATCCCGCCCGGTATGACGCGCGATCGCCGAGACCGACCAGCCCCGACCACGCAACGCAGCAATCTCCATGTCTTCCTCCTGTGTGCGCATTCCCCGGGGTCCTCCCTCCGGTGATCGATGGCACCAAACACCACGACCATCGAGGGGGGACCCGACAGAACCACACCACGCCCGTATCGCTGCGCTTCGCCTACGGCTCAGCTACGCGATACGGGCGGAACAGGGTGGGGAATTTCCCTGAGCAGAAGTGGGGAGTTTTGCGTGAGCGCGCGCAGGGCCAAGGTGCTCGTGAAAGAGGGTCCGCCGGCCGTGGGCGCCATTGTGGTCTTCCACCCACCAGAAGACTCACTGCAGGAAGAGTGTGGGCCGAAGCCCCACGTTCTCAAACCCGGCGGAGCCGCTTGCGACGTGCCCATCCCTGGAAAGTCGAGAATTGAATTGATCAAGCGCATCGTTGCTGGACCCAGAGACGAAATCTATGTTCGAGATGGCCATGTCTATCGGAAGGCCGATGGCTCGGGCAAGTTCATCCGCGAGACTGACTCCTACATCCGTGCGTGCGGCGTCAGCCCGGACTGCAATTTTTCGGTCCCGATCAAGATTCCGGCTGGGCACTGGTTTTTGATGGGGGACAACCGTGGGGCCTCCGACGACAGTCGCTTTTGGGGACCAGTGCCGACAGCGTGGATTGTCGGCGTGGTGACAGCTGTTGTTTTCAGACCACGTTTTACATCGTTACGCGGTAGCGACGCAGGAATAACATAAGTCATCTTGTGGATCCCTGCTACATGAGCGATCTTATAACCCTTCTGCTGTTTCGCTCAAACCAGCAGGACAACGCTACCGCTCCGTGTGCGACCTCCGCGGCCACCGATGGAGAATGCTCGTCACGGCGAGCCCGTGAAAGGGTCTCGCGCTAACCCGAATCGTCGCGTGTGCCGCCGCGCGGACACTCAGCTTGAACGTCGCCGTCAGGCGCCCGTGCTTGAGCACAACCGTCTTCGCACCTGAGGCGATCGGCCGGCCTCGATAACGCCCCGTGAAGCTCACGCGCACGCTTCCGGTGGCAGGCCCGCTCACATGCACCACGAGCTCGCGTCCGTGGATCGCCTCCGTGACGTGTACGGCCGCCTTTGGCGGTGGCGCAATCCCGCTGCCGCCCGAGCCTCCACTACCCAAACCACCGGCGCCTGACCCGTCGCCAGCTGATCCATCGATCTGCGTAGGCACGGCCACGAGTTCCGTCGGCGGTGGTGGCGGATTGTTCTCGACCGTGATCTGCTCGGAGGCCACCGTCGACCGGTTGCCCGCCGCGTCGGTCGCGACGAGCGTAAGGGTATGCACGCCGTCGGAGAGCTGAGCGGTGGGCAGCGTCAAGATCTGGGCCCCGGTCGATAGTGGGCACGGCTGGGCGAACGTGAAGTCGCACGGCGCGCTGTAGGTCTCGACGGGCTGCCCGTCGGCTGAGAGGACGATGCTCTGCACCCCGCCGCCGACGTCCTGGGCGGAGGTCGTGACGCTCTCCGTTCCCTCCTGAAAGCCGTCGGATGAGCTGGCTTCCCACAATGCTCCCGACGGGGATGCGAGTGCTGGAGGCGTCGGGTCGTTGACCGTCACCCTCGCCCCGTACATCGCGGTCCATATTGAATGTTCTGCGGCTCCAGTCACGCAGCTATGAGGTGAGGGCGCTTCGCAAATCTCGCCAAAGGTCAACTGATGTGCGAAGAGTCCTGTGACAACACCGGTTGTGCCTCCTTCGCCTGGAGGTCCACCGACGAAGCAGGTCTCGCTGTTGGATATCGAATCTGTGCAGGTCTCTCCGGGCACGATCGTTCCGTCGGCGCGGAGAGCAGACGACCAGTAGTTTTTGGGATCGAAGAGATGGCCGATGTAGCGTTCGTAGGTGATGGCCGTGATCGTGGTGCCGGTGGATGCCGTGAAGGTCCAGCCGGCGGTGGTTCCGGGGGCCGCTCCATTTGGAAGGCCAAGCGCGTCGGTTGTGGATAGGCCGCCCTCCTGATCATTTTTGTCGCCGCCGTTTCCGAGGCGGTAGGGGCAGTTGGTGTGCTCGGCGTAGTGCGACGGTTGCGAGGAGTCGGTTGTTGACCAGGCCCATGAGTTGTTGACCGTTTCGGGGGCGTCGTTACAGGCGGTCACTTGGTAGCTACCTGTCGCGGCAGACGCGCTCGCGGGTAGAACGCCTGCCAATACTGTGACGGCACCGAGGAGCAGACTCGTGCGACACCTCATCGACGGTGTCCGCCCTTCATGGTTCTCGTTGTCGGTGGTGGCATCCTCAGTGTTGTCCACGGACCGGCGCGTTCGAGATCATACGGGTCGGTGTAGCGCACGGAAACCTCGACCACACCGGAGGATGGCACCGTGAGGCTATCGAATGCGTCGGTAAGCGTACGTAGGACGCCCAAATGTCTTGGGTGGGCGCGGTATCCGAGGTAACGCACTTGGGCTTGGGCTTCCCTTGGACGGGCGATCAGCGTCAGCGCGACTCGCGCGTTTACACGTTTGAGTCGCGCTCGCGGCCGTCCGAATCGGGTGACGAGCATCATCGAGCTCGATGATCCCACGGGCTGTGGAGGGATCACTGGATCTGAAGCAGGAGGAGGCTGCGCCTTTGGCTCGGTGGCTTCGCCCGCAGTCACGACCCCACCGAGGCCGGCGTTGCGGAACGCTTGTGCAATGTCCAGCACGCCGTTGTCGGCTCCTGTCAGGTCTTCCTCGGCAGCTTGGGGTGAGAGATCAGGTCGATAGGCCTCAAGGGCGGCAAGCGCAGCCGCCGCGACGGCCGAAGACTCGCTCGTCCCCTGCCAGTAGTTGTAGTCGGGAGCGCCGCTTGTGGGGCCTGCTCCATCGAGATCGCATCCCGGCGCGATCAAACGTAGACCTTCTCCTCGATTAGAAAACGAGCAAAACGCCCCGCCCTGCGTGTCGCTAGCACCTACCGACAAGACCGCGGGGTACGCTGCCGGGTAATCGACTGGGCCACCGTCGTCATTGCCCGCGGCGGCGACGACGGCGACACCGTAATTATTTGCCTCTTGTACCGCGTTGGCAATCGTCTGATAGTCCCGACTCGAAGAAGCTTCTGGGCTCCCGAGAGACAGATTAATGACCTTGAGATTGTACTCCTGCTCGTCCTCTAAGCAGACTGTGATTGCGGAGGTGTAGTACGCGAACGGAAACGTCGTCTGCTCGGGCTCGAGGATGCGTACCGAGACGATCTGGATCGACCGGGGTGCGGTGCCGACCATTCCCCAGCCGTTCGCGGGCGCCCCCGCCATCATCGCCAGCACCGTGCCGTGCAAGGTGGGGGAGACGTCGTCGCCTGAGCCGCCGTCGATCGCGGTTCGTTCGACTACGACGTTTTCGGTGTCGGGGTTGTTGTCCACGCCTGTATCAACCAGGCAGAGCCCTCCGAGCTGCGGTGGCGGTGGCGCGTAGGGAAGGAAGGCGCCGTCGTCTGCTGTGGCCTGCGCGGTGATCGCGTTCTCCGCGCGGGACGTCGCGGGCGCGAGCGCGAAGGCGACACTGATCGCTACCGTCGCGCCTCGTGTCCATCGCAGGCACTGTGTCCATCGTCGGCATCGTGCCCATCGCCGCGGCGTTGGGAACGGCTGGGTGTGCGCGGCTTTGCTAGCCGGCTGCGACATCGACCACGTTGCTGTACCCGCCGGAGTATGGGAAGTCTGTTTGGCCGGCGGGGATCTCGGCTCGGAATGGGAAGCGTCCGGTGCCGCCTTGGAATTGGTAGGCGACTTGGAAGTTTCCGCTGGAGTCTGTGCGGGGTGTGCGGAAGGGCTCCCAGTGTCCGCGGTAGTGGACGAGTAGTTCGACGATTGTGCCTTGCTGGGGGATTGGGCCTTGGACTTTGCCGGTGAGCAGGATCGTCCCGTCGGGGCTTGTGGAGCGTGGGGTGATGCTGAGCTTGACGGCGGCGTTCACGGACTCCGCGACCCTCGCCTGCGCCGCGTAGCCGGTATTCCCGGCGGGGGCGGGGTATGCGACGTCGATCAGGCGCGATGGTCCCGCGGGGACGCGCGCCGCGAAGGACCCGTCTGAGCCGGTTTTTGCGTGCGCGACGACCCGCGGGCTGCTGCTGCCCACGGCCTGCTGGAGGACGTCGAGGGTCGCGTCGGCGATTGGCTGTCCCTGGGGGTTGAGTAGGCGTCCGGTGAGCTGGAACGCGCTGTGCTTGAACGTGCGGGAGATCGTTCGTCTGATTCCGAGGCGGAGCTGTGCGGTCGGGCCCGCGGCCGGGCCGCTGGAAGTGTCGGGCCCAGTGGGGGAGTGCTGTGTGTTTGGGTTGTTGGGGGTGCCGGGTCCGGGCATCGCGCCGAGTGAGTTCACGGCGCCGGGGACGGCGCCGGTCGGTGCGCTTGCGGCTGTGGTTGAGCCGTCGTTGTCGGTGGCGGTGACGAGTACTCGGAGTGTGTGTCCGATGTCGCTTGGTGCGGGGGTGTAGCCGGCGTTCTGTGCGCCGGCGATCGGCTTGCAGCCGTCGCCTTGGGCGTCGCATTGCTGCCACTGGTAGGTGTAGGTGATTGTTCCGGCGCCGGCGGGTGCGGACCATGCTCCGGCCTGGGTGGTGAGCGCGGCGCCGACGAGGACGTCTCCGGTGACGAAGATCGTCGGCGGGGAGGTGTTCGCGGGGGCGTTGTGGCTGAGGATCGTGCCGAGGGTGTCGCTTGTTTGGTTGCCTGCGGCATCGGTGGCGGCGAGGTTGATGGTGTAGGTGTCGTCTTTGAGGGAGGAGGTGTTCAGCGCGAACGCGTTGACGGTTTGGGTGAGCGGGCAGGCGTTCCAGGAGTCATAGGCACATTGGGTGATGAAGTCGAAGGTATGGGTGTAGGGTGCTGCGCCGCCCTGGGGGGTCAAGGTGAGTGTCGCGGAGCGGACGCCGCTGTCCGTGTCGCCGGCGGAGAAGCTGAGCGCCTGCGCTCCCGTGACGGTCGATTTGTCGGCTGCGGCTGTCGCGAGCGCGCCGGAGATGCTTGTGAGGGCGGGCGGTGTGTTGTCTTTGAGGGTGAGCGTGATGTTGCTGAGCGCGGGGACGCTGACGGGGTCGGCGAAGTAGCAGGTGGGGGAGCTGAGGTCGGTGCTGCAGTTGACGTATGCCTCAAAGTCGCGGGCGCCCTGTAGCAGCGTCCAGCTCTCGCTGGTGGTGTAGTCGCCGCCGCCGTAGGGGAGCTCCGTTGTGCCGGGGAGCGCCTGTCCGGCGGAGGAGAAGCCAAGGAACGCGTCGTCGCCGGTCACGGATGATCCGGTGACCTGGGCGGTGATTGACTGGATCGTGACGTTGGGTGCGCTGCCGGGTACGTTGACCGTCAGTCCGGTTTGGCTTCCGTTGTCGCCGCTCTCGGTGACGGCGCCTGCTTGGCCGTTGGTGAAGACGTAGTCGCCGATGTCACCGCCGTTTGAGCAGCCGTTGGCAAGGACCGTCGTCGCGCTCGTGTAGTTGCCGTACACCGACCAGCCCGTCGCGAGCGCCGTGGCACCGGGGGCGCACTGATACATCGGATAGGTCCCCGCACCGGCCGCCGGGGCACCCGTCAGCGCGATGGTGCTCGCAGCGAGTGTCAGCAGCGCGAGCCGTCTCGCCGTTTCGCGCGGGCTCGGATGGTATGCGTTTGGGTGTTTAGTCATCGTCGCGTTCATCTCCCGTTCAGGCCCCCTTCTGATGGGGCTTTGGGGTCCATGACCGCGACGGCCAGATACCGGCCAGCGAGTTTCCGTGAGGCTCATGGGCTGAACGCGCCTCCGCCGCCACTGCTAGCGACATGCGCCTGTTCAGGGGCACCCGCGGGGATGCTCGCGCCCGTTGGGACCCCCAGGTAGGCGAACCCGCCCGGTTCATGCTGAACGCCGGGGCCGTGCAGGGCTGCCGGACCGGCGCGGGAGAGCACGTGGCCGGGACTCGACCGGCGGGCGCGTTTGGATGTAGGCGCGGCGCGGCGGACGCTCACGCCGCCGACGCTGCCGATCGGTGCGAGCGGCGCAGGCGCGAGACCCACCCGGCTCGCCGTCACTGGAGGTGCCGCACGGTCGTCCGGTGTGGCACGATGCGGGTGATGTGCGCGGGGATGCTCGAGCACGTGTGTCGCGCCGATCGTGCCTCCGGCGATTACCGCGACGCTGAGGACTCCGGCCGCGACCTTGGCGCTGACGCCGCCGCCAGCGAGCAGCGTGGCGGTGCGTTCGCGGACGGCGCCCTGTGCGAACGGGACGCGGTCGAGGTGCAGGCGATGCTGGATGCCCCGTGCGCGCGCGTCGAGTCGCGTGAGCCAGGTGAGATGGCCGGTGAAGGCGGGTAGCGGGAGTAGTGCGGCGGCCTGGTCTTGGAAGCTGCGGCGTAGGCGTTTGGCGTTTGTCTTGTGCTCGGCGCGGCAGTGCGCGCAGCCCTCAAGGTGCGCGAACGCGCGGACGGCGAGCTCCTCGCTGGTGCTCTCGCCTGCGTGTAGCGCGCGGATCGTCGTTGAGCGAAAGCCGCATAGCCGGCCGGTGTCGTAGAGCAGCTGGAAGCGTTCGCGCTTGCGCTCGCAGGAGCGCGCGACTTTGCGCGCGTCGTTCATCGCGATGCCGAGCATCGGCGCGATCGCACGGTAGCGCAGGCCCTCCGCGATCAGCCAGAACACGCGCTGCTCGACCGCGGTCAGCTCCGTCAGGAACTCCGAGACGAGCAGCCGGTCCTGTCGCCCGAGGGCCGCGCCCTCGGGGGCGTTCTGAGCGTCGCGTGCCTGCGCCGTGAGCTGCATCCCCGGCGCGTTGCGCGCGAGGATCCTGGTGCGTCCCCGTTCGTCGCGGTGGAGGTTCAGCGCACGGTTCTTCAGCCCTTGGCGTAGAGCGTTGCGGAGATGTTCCTCGCTCTGGAAGCGGCCGCGGAGCAGCGCGAGCGCTGTCTCTTGGTAGAGGTCCTCGAGCTGCTCGGTGCTTAGCCCGCGGCATTGAGCGAAGCCGTGTGCGACGCGTACCTCGCGGGCCTGCCACTCCCCGAGGACCTCCCCGATCCGCTCAGCGGGCAGCCCCCGCGGGCGCAGTGCGAAGGCCTCGGCCCGCGTACCTACGGGCCGTTTGGCCTCCGCGTTGCGCGATCGAACGTCCATGTCGATAGTCCTTTAAGTCGATCCGTGACCCTGGACGAATGTTGGAGCAAACCCAAACAATTTCACAAGCTCCAACACCGCCTGCAATTTTTCTTGCAAATAACCGGGGCTCATCGGTGGGGCACCGCCACGCACTCGAGCACCGCCGCAGCCAACAACACACCCACGATCAAACCCAGCCACACCAGTCCCTCCCGCAAGGTGAGGGGGCGGCGTCGCTGCACCAGCCACACGCTCGCGCCGAGCGCGAGCCCCGCCCACTCCAACGGCAGCTGAGGGATATACGGCAGCAGCGGAGCGCCGTAGGCGCCCAGCGCGGCTCCGACCGGCAGGGTGTTCGCGAGCAAACACCCCGCGAGCATGGTGTTCGCGAGATACCCGGTGAGACGGTGGCGGTCAGCGCCGATCACTCCGAGCAGTAGCGGCCACGCCGCGATCGGAACGTTGTGCGCCGCCAGGGCGAGGACGTGCGCGAGGTGGGGCGGCGGGTCGCCGGTGGGGGTGAGGCTCAAGCTGAGTAGCTGACGCACAGGGTGTGTCACCCGCCGTCCCGTGAGCGCGACGAGCGCCGCGGAGCCGAGTGTCGCGATCCAGATCCCGGCGTAGGCAAGTAGCCACGCTCCGGGAAGCCCGGTGGGCCACGGCCGAGACCGAGAGGTCAACTCTGCGGCAGCCATAGCTCGATGGCGTAGCCGCCGGGAACGGTCGCAAGTTGCGCGAGGGTGACGTGGTAGGCGGCCGGGAGACCTTCATACTGCGTGTCGCCGCCGGTCTGCTCAAGGGTGACGATCGCCCACATATCCGGTCGTGCGAGGTCGCGGGCGATGCTGACGATCTGGCCGGTGTTGTAGATGTGCCCGCGGACGATCGTCGTGTCCGCCTCACTTGACGCGGCGGCCTGCTGCTCGACCAGGCGAGCGGGGTTGACGGACATCGCGGCGAGCGTTTGCTGGTTTGAGCTCAGCGTGCGGTAGGTCCAGTTCGTGTAGAGCGCGCTGAAGGCGGCGAGCGCCTTGGCGGGCGTCGGCTGCACAGCAGCGGGCGCCTGGGCTGCTGGTGTCGGCGGTGCGGGCGGCGGCGGCTCGCCGGGATTCTGCGGCGAGGCGGTCGAGGTGCTGTCCTGCACGGAGCTGGGCGCGTCGGGGTTGGTGCAGCCCGCGAGTCCCATGACGGCGAGCAGCAGGCAGACGGGGATGAGTCCTTTGATGGCGGTTCTCCTCATAGGCCGGGTGGGTGGCGGACGGTCCAGGAGGCCCAGCCTGGGACCGACGCTGAGACGCGCCACTTCGGGCCGGGCTTGCCCGAGTTTGGGCCGCTGTCATACGCGGGGTCTTCAACGGTGTCCAGGCGCAAACCGGCCACATACATGAAGGCGTGCGCCGTGTTCGCGTAGATCGAGATGTACTTGCCGGGACCGGGTTCGCCGTAGGACTCGAGTTCGGTTGAGTCCTCGGCGTATTCGCCGAACACTCCGCCCGCGTGCAGCACGTAGGACACCGCTGATGAGCAGTCATACGCTGGTTGCAGCGTGTTCAGGGATGTGCCGTGCGCGCCGCCGTACAGGTAGCTCGCATTGAACAGGCGGTTGCCGGCGGCGACCATGCGCTTGACCTGGGCGGGGGCTTCTTCGCCGGCGGCGGCCAGGCCGCTTCCGAGGATCTTCGTCTCTGTGCCCGGCGTCAGCGGCAGCGGAATGCTGCCTACGCCTTCGGGAGTCGGACAGGAGGCCGGGCTCGCTTCGCCTCCACCGCTGGCTTCGGTTGAGCCGGGGAGCGCGCCGAGCGTTGGCGCTGAGCCGGTCTGAGGTGCGAGCGCCACCTTCACGGGGCTCTTGGTGATCTGAAGCTGCTGCGCGGCCTGCCACCAGACGTCGAGGCGGTAGGGCTGTCCGTTTTCGATGAACTGGCCGGGGCCTTGCCCGTAGCCCGTGTCGCGCTTGAGGAGCAGGCTCTCGCGGCCGTCGTGGGCGACCCGCAGCGCGGTGAGATACGGGAGGTTGCTCAGCGCGTCGGCGTCCTGGAAGGTGAACGTCCCGCCGTTCGCGGGGTTGACGCGAAGCACCGACAGCTCCGCGAACGTGTCCGGGTGCGCGGGGAGATAGGACTGGCCCGGGTCGGGGATCGACCCGTAGTCACCGGAGCTCGGGTCGCCCGGACCGCCGTACTCCGTCGCGCCGACTTCGTACCAGCGGCCGGGCTGGAGTTCCAGCGGTGCGGCGTAGAGGCCCTGAGCGAGCGGCCCTCCACCGGCGGGCTGGTCGACCGCGCCTACGCTTGCGCCGGTACATGTGGCTTCTGCCTGCTGGTCGATGAGTCCAGCGACCGCCGCCGCGACGAGCACTGGGAGCAGTACGACGAGCAGCACGGCCGCCAGGAGCGCGGCCCGCACCTGACGGTTGCGCAACAGCCTGATGGCGATCTTGGCTCCCATCACGCCGCCAGTTCCTGCTCGGCGGCGAGGGCTCCTTGCCACTCCTCGCTTGCGAGGAGCTTCAGTGCCGCCCACCCCTGCTCGTCTGTTTCGCGGAGCGCGCGGCGGCGGATCTGCTCGTCGCGGGCCGGGTCGGAGCTGGCGATCCAATACTCCAATGGCCCGACGCCGATCTGGAGCGTTCCCTGCCCGCGCGAGCCGTTCATCAGGTACGCCGTGGAGAACTGGCCGCGGACGGTCTTCAGGGAGGAGATCGCGTCGATCGCCTCGTCGGTGAGCGCCAGCGCTCCCTTGACGTATGTGAGCTCGCGCGCCTCCTGGCGCAGGAACAGGCGCATCGCGGCGTTCGCGAGCAGCGCCTTGCCGTACTCGTTGTCGAAGTCCGAGAGCTGCTGTGAGATCGCGATCAGCCACAGCGCGTAGTGGCGGGACCGGCGGACGAACTCGTTGAACCAGCGTCCCGTCGCGGGCCGCTCGATCAGCTTCCACGCCTCGTCGATCGCCAGGAACGAGCGGCCGGCCCAGGCGTGCTTGGGGCCCTCCCCGGAGAGGTGCTCGCGGCGGGTGCGCGCGATCCGGGCGCGGACGTGCTCGCAGATCACGAACAGTGCCGCAGCGGCCTTCGCGTCGGGGATCAGGCGGGTGTCAAAGACGATCAGCGGCGCGTCATTGGGGATCGTCGTCGGCCGGTCGGTGAGGTAGGCGTAGGGGCCGTCGAGGACGTAGTTGTTCAGGCGCATCGAGAGGTTCCGCAGGCTCTCGGCGATCCCGACCGACCCCTCGCCGCGCTCGGAGTGGTAGCGGCGCTCGAGCTCCTCCTGGAGCAGCAGCTCGCGGGGTTCCTCGCTGGTCAGCGCGCAGCGCTCGTACACCTCGGCGATCGCGAGGCCGAGGAGGTTGCTCTCCAGGTCGGTGAGGCCGTAGGAGTCCTGAGCGGCGTGGTGCTCGCCCAGCAGCAGCGCGTGCAGCGCGAGCAGGTAGTCGATCTTCTCCGCGCCGACCCTGGAGGGGTCCTCGACGTCCCAGGAGTTGATCGCGTGCTCGGAGCCGCCGATCTGGACCGTCGCAGCGCCGGGGATCAGGCCGCAGAGGAAGTCGAAGTGTCCGGCGCGGTCGATGATGAACCCGCTCGCGCCCTGCGCGAGCGCGCGGATCAAGAGGATGATCGCGGCCATCGTCTTGCCCGCGCCCGCCATGCCGTTGATCAGCAGCAGGTGGTTGGGGTGCGCCGAGTCGAACGGGTCAAGGCGCTGGAGCGTGCGGCCGGGCAGCGCGTAGCCGAGCGGGATGCCCTGCGGGCTCCCACAGCTCGTGCCGCACAACGGGAAGGTGTCCCCCACGTTGCGGCTGACGTACTTGCGCTTACGCCGTGCGACGTCGCGCCCCAGCGGCAGCGTCGATTGCCACAGCGGACCCTGCGCGAACAGGCCGTGCTGGATGCGGGCGTCGCAGGCCATCGTGACCTCCCGCCCGGTGGCCTGGCAGCACTCGTGCAGCGCCTCCGGGTCCGGGTGCGGCGCGGGTTCTGAAAGTGCGCCGTAGATGCTGACGCGGTAGATCCCGGCGCCGGCGCTGGTGGCGAGCTCGTCATTTAGCTCCGCGGCCTCCTCCTCGGCCACCCTCGCGTCGGGGTCAAGCGGGCGTCCGCGCTGCTCGATGCCACGGTTGACTCCATACAGGCGCTTGTAGCGGCGCTTCTGTGCCATCCGCTCGCGGTAGCGCTCGGTCGCCTGAACATGCACGCTCAAGCTGAACGGGCGCGGCGCTCCCATCATGTGCAGCAGCCACCCGAGCCACGTCTGCTCCGGCGCGAACGACACGTAGAACACCTCCTCCAGGCACTCCCCGATCTGAAGATGGCTGCGATCAGAGAGGCTCACCTGCGCGGTGCAGATCGCCTCACACAGCGCCCGCGCACGCTCACCGGCCTGCTCGGCGGACTCTCCGGGGATCAGTGGCGCCACGACCTCCGGGCACATGAAGCTCGCAGGCAGCCCCCCGCTTCCCTGCGTGTCGGGGTCAAACCGGCCGTGCAGCAGATCGAGCACCTCATCGCCCGCCAAGGGCCGGGCTCCCAGACCCATCGCTTCGAGGTCCGCGCGGACTCCTTCGGTGTGGCGCAGACAGTCGCGGATCGCGCGCTCGTGAACCTCAGCCTTCACTCGCAACGCTGCACGGGAGCCTCGCCCGCCGAACAGGGCGCTGCGGCCCGCGGGCCGCCAGGGGCACACCACGAGGAAGCGCACCTGCAGCGGCGCGACCGTCTGCGCGGTGCTGCGCATCGACTGCTCCTGGGCGATTCCCAGCCGGCGGATCGCCTGCGCGCGCTCGTGCTCGCCGATGTCCTGCGCTGCCCCGGCGGCCTGCTCGCAGCGGTGCGTCTCATCCGCCAGCAGCTCCTCCAACCGGAGCGGGGCGCCTTGCACGTAGAGCTGGATCGACTGGCGGTCGGGTAGCCGCGCGGCGATCTGCCCGAACGCGGCAGAGACTCGCTCGCCCTCGGCCTGGTCGAGCACGAGCGGGTTCACCGCCCCGACCTGTAGGTAGCGGACGTAGGTGGCGTCCTCGGCGATCAGCAGCCCGTCCGGCTCGATCGCGGCGACACCCAGCAGCTCGGCGCTACAGCGCTTTGCGCCCATCAACCCCAGCGCTCCCAAAGGGCCGCGTCCTGCATCCCAGCCTGCGGCCCCACGCCGGAGTGCTCCTGGAGAGCTTCCCCAGCAGCCGCGAGGACCAGCAGCCCTCGCGCACGCCCGGCCCGCTGTGAAGCGGCCGGGAGCGTGTGTGCGCTCCAGCGCCAGCGCCACATTTCACGCAACAGCACGCCGAGCTGCAGGCCGCCGCTCTCAGACACATACGTCAGCGCGGCAGGCAGACCAATGACGAACACGCAGAGCGTGATCGCAGGCTTCGTCGGTAGGTGTGCGAGATGGATCAGGCCGAGGACCAAGAGCGCGCCCGCGATCAGCGCCGCCCACTGCTTGACGGTGAAGCCGATGAGCTTCGGCGCCTGATCCAGCGACCTGAAGGTACGGTGGATCACGACCCGCTCCGCGGACGCCTACGCTTCACACGCGGGCGCTGTCCAGACCCCTTTACGGGCCGCGGCGGGGGAGCAGGCACGGCGGGCTTCGCGGGCTTCGGTGGCTTGGCGGTAGTCCCCGCTTCGCGGCGCGCGTTCGTCGTGACCTTCCGCCCTGGGTGCGCGCCGCCCGATGGACCCGGAGTCGTCTTTGCGGCTCGTGCCTGCCCGCCCTGTGGCGGCCCGGTGCGTGGCTTTGGCGTCACCTTTGGCGCCGCGCGTGAGGAAGCGCCGGGTATGGATCGCGGGCTGCTCGCCGGTGCTCGCCCGCCAGCACGCCCGCCCGGTGTCCCTGGGGCGGCCACGCTCGCGGGTGTCTTGCCGGTGGCGTTGCTCTTGCCGGTGCTCTTCGCCCCACGTGCTGCCCCTCGTGCCGGCGCGCCGCGTGCAGATCCTCCCGTCGCCCTGCGCGAGCTGGACGCCATCGCTGCACGCGCGTCGCGCGGG